>Ga0073928_10001727_pt1 | contig 40635 bp, 41 predicted proteins | sample PaiPotPPA55metaG_FD_76969 | JGI IMG/M metagenome (GOLD analysis project Ga0073928, IMG submission 76969) | Iron sulfur acid spring bacterial and archeal communities from Banff, Canada, to study Microbial Dark Matter (Phase II) - Paint Pots PPA... ... | reverse complement strand
TGACGGGTCGTTCGCGCCGGCATGGCTTCCTCCGTGAAGTCGAATTCCCCCTGCCCGACAGTTTACCCGAAAAACACGCCGCCTAAAGTGTCACGGACCCGCACCGGCGCGCGTCGAAACCACACGCTTGCACGGAGTGAAGTCCGCCACTACATTGCGGCATTCCTTGCCGCCCTTGCGCCCAGTTCGGGGCCGGAAAATGAATTGCATGGGCCACAGCAGTTAAGGAGCAGCCGTTGATCATCGTGATGGACCCAGCCGCCTCGCCAGAGGCGATCGACCGCGTGCAGCGCGAGATCGAGAAGATGGGGGCGCAGCCGCACTTGTCGCGCGGAAGGTTCCGCACGGTGATCGGCGCGGTGGGCGAGGAATCGGCGATCGACCAGAACCACCTGGCCAGCCTGGACGGGGTGGAGAAAGTCGTCCCGATCATGAAGCCGTACAAGCTCGCCAGCCGCGAGTTTCACGAGGAAGACAGCGTCGTGGAGATCGGCGGCGGGAAGGTCCCGAAGGTGAAGGTCGGGGGGAAGCACGCCGTCTGCATCGCCGGACCTTGCACGATCGAGAACCAGCAGATGTTGAATACCATCGCCGGCCACGTCCGTGACGGCGGCGCGACGATCCTCCGCGGCGGCGCCTTTAAGCCGCGCACCAGCCCCTATTCGTTTCAAGGGCACGGCGAGGAGGCCCTCAAATGGTTTCGCGACTGCGGCGACTCGCTGGGGATGCCGATCTGCACCGAAGTCATGGACACGAGGCAGGTCGAGCTGATCGACAAGTACGCCGACATGTTCCAGATCGGCGCCAGGAACATGCAGAACTTCGACCTGCTGCGCGAGGTCGGCAAGACGCGCAAGCCCGTGCTGCTCAAGCGCGGATTGGCCGCGACCGTGAAGGACTGGCTGTTGTCGGCCGAGTACGTGCTCAGCCAGGGGAATCGCGGTGTCGTACTCTGCGAGCGCGGGATCAAGACGTTCGAGGACAGCGTGCGCTACACGCTGGACATCACGTCGATCCCGGTGGCCCGGCAGCAGACTCACCTGCCGATCCTCGTCGACCCCAGCCACGCGGCGGGAAAACGCGACTTCGTCCCGGCCATCGCGCTGGCCGGCATGGCCGCCGGCGCGCACGGGATCATCGTCGAGGTCCACCACTGCCCCGCCGAAGCCCAGTGCGACGGCCCGCAGGCCCTGCTCCCGGAGACGTTCAGGGAACTAATGGGTCAGCTCCGCCAGATCGCGGCCGTCACGCACAAGGAGTTCGCCGAAGTTGGCGAGTTGACCGGCGCGTAGAAGAGATTAACCACAGAGCACACAGAGAGCACAGAGGCTGTCACAGAGGAACAGAATGAGTTTGGATGATTGGGACCGAACCACCCGCCACAAACTCGCGATCCTTATTAACTTTGACGTCAAAGTCCTCAAGAACGGCATCAAGCGCATCGCTCTATGACTTACTCTGTGCTCTCTGTGTGCTCTGTGGTTAAACTTCTTTTCGGGACTGCTGAGAATGCCACGAACTCCCTTCGTAGCCGGAAACTGGAAGATGAACGCCAGCAAGGCCTCGGCCGTCGAGCTGGCGGTGGCGGTGGCCAGGGGCGCGCCGAAGAGCGGCGTCGAAGTTGGCGTCGCGCCGCCGTTCGTGTACCTGGATACGGTCGGGCAGGCGATCGCGGGAACGAAACTGCTGCTTGGGGCGCAGGACGTGTACTATGAAAAGAATGGCGCGTTCACCGGCGAAATTTCCGCCGAGATGCTCAAAGACCTCGGCGTCAACTTCGTCCTCACCGGCCACAGCGAACGTCGGCACGTGCTTCATGAGCCGCCGGCGCTCATCGCAAAGAAGGCATGGGCCGCATTTCAGGCTGGGCTCACGGTCGTCCACTGCGTCGGCGAAAAGCTGGAGGAGCGCGACGCCGGCAAGACATTCGAGGTCGTGCGGGCCCAGCTCGAGGAGTTAAGCGGGCAGATGCAGGAGCCGCAGCGCGTGATCATCGCCTACGAGCCGGTCTGGGCCATCGGCACCGGGCGGAACGCCAGCGACGAGCAGGCGCAGGAGGTCCATGCCTACATCCGCCGGTCGGTGGCCGAGTTATGGAACAAGGACTTTGCCGACCGCGTACGTATCATCTACGGCGGAAGCATGAAACCTGAGAACGCCCGAGGCCTCTTACACCAGCCCGACGTGGACGGCGGCCTGGTCGGCGGCGCCTCGCTCAAGGCCGACAGCTTCCTGGCGATCGTCAATGCCGCGTGCTAACCTATTGGAGACACGGGCCCACCCCCCCGTGCCGGAACTATGCTGAGCGCTTTCTTCTGGCTGTTGTTCGTGCTGTTCCTGTTCGTCTGTCTGATCCTGATCTTGCTCGTACTGATGCAGAAGGGCCGGGGCGGCGGTCTGTCCAGCGCCTTCGGCGGGGCTGGTGGAAACACCGCCTTCGGGTCAAAGACGGGGGACGTTCTTACCTGGGCGACGAGCATCATTTTCGGAGTGTTTATGCTGCTGGCAGTCGGTCTGAACCTCGTGGCCAACGCCCGCCAATATCAGGCCGACCAGCAGAACCCCGCCCGAAACGTGCCGGTGCAGAATAGTCCCAAGTGAGTAGGGTCCAGGGTTCAGGCATGATCGTCAGCATGACCGGATTCGGCGACGCGACCGGAGAGCGGGGCGGGACCCACTACTCCGTCGAGATTCGCTCGCTCAACAACCGGTTTTTCAAGGCGATCATCAAGCTCCCGGATAATGTCAGCGGGCTGGAGCCGGAGCTGGAGTCGATGCTCCGCGGGGCGCTGGGCCGCGGGTCGATCACCTACATCCTGAAAATGCGGCTGGACAGCGCCGAGGCCGCTTACCATATCAACACGCAGGCCCTCAAGGCCTATCTCGACCAGCTCCAGGCGATCAAGGGGCTGGACCGGTTCGTGCAGATCGACCTGGCGAGCCTGGTGCAGCTTCCGGGCGTCTGCCAGGAGCCGCGGGACGAGACCGACGAGATCGCCCAACACGGGCCTTCCGTCCGTGAACTGACGGTGCAGGCCATCGGCAAGCTCGACGCCATGCGCCGTCGCGAGGGCGAGGCGCTCTTCGCTGAGCTGATGCGGCACGTGAGTCTGATTGCGTCGAACCTGAAGGAAATCCAGGCGCGTGCCCCGTTCGTGATAGACGACTACCATCGTCGCCTCAGCCAGCGGGTCAACCAACTGCTGGCCAAGGCCGAGCTTCAGGTGAACCAGGCGGACCTGATCAAGGAGGTTGCGGTGTTCGCCGAGCGCGCGGACATCGCCGAGGAGATCCAGCGGCTGACGGCGCACCTGGACGCCTTCGAGCAGTCCTGCCGGACCGGCGAGCACGCCGGCCGCAAGCTCGACTTCATCGCCCAGGAAATGCTCCGAGAGGCCAATACCATCGCCTCAAAAGCCAATGACGGGCAGATCGCCAGGCATATTGTGGAGATCAAGGGAGCGATTGATCGTTTGAAGGAACAAGTACAGAACGTCGAGTAGTCAATTAAGGCGCTGCGGTGGAGAATGACGAAATTCGAATGACGAATGACGAATCAAATTCGAAATTTCGAATAACGAAACGGTCATTCGTCATTAGCGGGAACCTTCCGAATGCCAACAACGCCGCCTCATCCCGGCCTTCTCATCGTCCTCTGCGGCCCATCCGGGGTCGGAAAGAGCACGATTTCGCGCCGGCTGGCGGAGCGGCATGACGTCCTTTACGCCGTCAGCGTCACCACCCGCGAGAAGCGTCCCGGCGACGAGGACGCTAAGACCTACGAATACGTCACCCGCGACGAGTTTTTCCGCCGGCTGGACAATGACGAGTTCCTCGAGTACGCACAGGTTTACGGCGCCTATTACGGCACTCCAAAGCACCCCGCCCTGAGCCACCTGGCAGCGGGGAAGGACGTCCTGCTGGAGATCGACGTACAAGGGGCCTTGCAGGTGGCATTTCAGTATCCCAACGCCCTGCTGATCTTCATTCTGCCCCCTGACGCGCCTACCCTGTTGCAACGGCTGCGCGACCGCGGCCGCGATAATGACGAAGAAGTCCTCAAGCGCTTCCGGGCAGCCAAGCGCGAGATCCATATGGCCAAAGGCGCTCACGCGTTCGACTTCTTCGTCATCAATGACACCGTCGATCGCGCCGTGGAAGAGATCGTCAAGATCGTCAAGCACAAACGTTCTGGAGGCATCTAGCACAATGATCGAAGCCCTGAAGAGCGACGAAATCGTGAACAAGGTGGGCGGCCGCTTCAAGCTGACCGCCCTGATCCAAAAGCGCATGCTCGAGCTGATGGACGGCGCCCGCCCCCTGGTCGAGCGCGCGAACATGACCGACCTGGAGGTGGTCGTCCAGGAGATCCTCCAGAACAAGATCGCCGTCGATTACGAGGCCAGCGGGCTTGATGCCCCGCCGGAGAGGTAGAACGTAAAACGTAGAACGTCAGGCATCTGAGCGCCTCGTTACGTTCTAGGTTTTACGTTCTACGTGTCGCATATCCATGCCCAACAAAGCGGCCAACCCGGCGTCCCTGAGCGGCCGTGAAATCGTCGTCGGGGTCTGCGGCGGGATCGCGGCGTACAAGGTCGCCGACGTGGTCAGCAAGCTGGTTCAGCTCGGGGCCGGCGTCACTGTTGCGATGACGAGCGAGGCGCAAAACTTCGTTACCGCGCTGACGTTCGAGGCCCTGTCGGGCCGGCCGGTTCGGACCGCCACCTTTGAACTGGTCGACAGCTCCGACCCTCAGCACATCTCCCTGACCGAGCAGGCAAACCTGATGCTGGTCGCACCCGCCACCAGCAACCTGATCGCCAAGGTCGCCCACGGGCTGTGCGACGACCTGGTGAGCCTGATGGTCTGCGCCGCCGCCTGCCCGGTGGTGTTCGCGCCCGCCATGAACAATCGGATGTGGGAACACCCCATCGCCCGGGAGAACGTCGCAAAGCTTGCGGGCCTCGGCTACCGCTTCATAGGTCCCGAGGCCGGCTGGCTCGCCTGCCGCAACGTCGGCGCCGGCCGGCTCAGCGAGCCGCAGCAGATCGTGACCGAAGTCGTGCGCATGCTCACCGAACCCGGCGCCATGCCGCCGATGATCGGCCAGGATCGCCCCACCCCCATCCAATCAAAGGACACATCCGGCGTGACGCGGTGAGCGTCCCGGAAAACCCGATGAGCCGCACGCGCCCCTTGCATTCTGATTACAGACGTAATAGATTACGTCTGTAATCGATCCGCCGATGTCGAAGCCTCGCTCCATTTCTGACGCCGAGTGGGACGTGATGCAGGTCCTCTGGGAGACCGCGCCGCTGATGGCCAACGAAGTGGTCGAGCGGCTCGCCGCCAAGAATGGCTGGAACCCGCGCACGGTCAAGACGCTGCTCAATCGCCTGGTCAACAAGGGAGCGCTCCGTTACGAGACCGAGGGGAACCGATATCGCTATTTCCCAACGGTGAGCCGCGAAGAATGCGTGCGGCGAGAGAGCCGCTGGTTCCTTTCCCGCGTGTTCGGCGGGGCGGTCGGGCCGATGCTGGCGCACTTCGTGAACGAGACGCCCCTGACGACTCGCGAGATTCGCGAACTCCGGACGATCCTTCAACTTCGAGCGCGAAAGGGGAAGTAGGCGTGGCCGGCATCGCGATGTTGACTGCCCACCTCGGTCCGGTTCTGCCGTGGCTGCTGAGCACGAGCGTTTCAGCGGCTGTTATCGCGTGCCTGGTATTCACCACTCAGGTCGCATTCGGCCGATGGTTGACCCCCATATGGCGATACCGGCTGTGGTGGTTGGTCGTGTTGCGGTTGTTGCTCCCCGCGCTGCCCGCCAGCCCCACGAGCCTCTGGAATCTGGACGTGATGACGCCGATCAAGACGCTCTTGGCTCGCTGGACCCAGCCGCCGCCCGGCGCTGTTGCGGCCACCAAGCCGCCCATCCCTCCGGCGCCGGCGGCAGCAGACTCTCAGCCCCAGGTCGCGGTGAGCCTTGCAAACGCACCACCCCACGTTCACAAATCCGTGGTCTCCCAATCTGTCGGCGGAGAAGCCATGCCCCGATGGCGCGGATTAGTCGCCCTGCCCTACCTCTTGACGGCGGTGTGGCTCGCCGGCGCGACGCTGCTTTTGGCCCGTCTGATTGGCGCCAACGTAATGCTTGCCCGCCGGCTTCGGCAGGTGCCGCCATCGACCGATCCAACCATGCTGGGCCTCCTTGAAGAATGCTGCCGCGTCGCGGGAATACTCCGCCCGCCGCCGCTGCTCGTCACCGACACAGTGCGAGCACCTTCGGCAGCCGGGCTGTGGCGGCCGCGCATCCTGATCCCACCTGGGCTGTTTGGTGCACTGACCCTGACGGAGCAGCGTGACGTGCTGCTTCACGAGCTGACTCACCTGCGGTGCCGCGACGTCGCGGGCAACTGGCTGCTGGCGCTGATCCAGGTGGCCCACTGGTTTAATCCCGCGCTATGGCTGGCGTTCGCGCGGCTACGGACCGATCGCGAGGCCGCGCGCGATACGATGGTGCTGCGCCTTGCCTGCCGGGGCGATCCGGCCACCGCCGCCCGACTCTACGCCCGGACCCTTCTCAAGCTCACCGGGTACCGGTCGAGCGGATCCGCCTACGCGCCCGCAGTGGCCGGAATCCTAAGCCCCGCGTCCACGCTGATGCCCGGCCTGTTCGCCAGCCGCTCGGCCCTGCAACGGAGACTTCACATGATAGCGCGTTTTCCTCACGCCCCAGGACGGTTCGCGATGCTCGGTCCCATGGTGGCCCTCGGTCTTGCGAGCTGCACCCTGACGGGGGCGAGACAGTCAACCCCCCGACATACGGACGGGACGCCGACGGTGACGACTCAGCCGGGGCAGACCGTGGCCGAACAGCAACCGCCCTCCAAGCCCGCAACTCAATCTATTCAGGCGAATCTCAATCGTAAGATACCGGAGTTGAGTTTTGACGAGGTGGGCTTCGGCGAGGTCGTCGACTTCCTCCGCGGTGCGTCGGGCGCGAACCTGTTCGTCGACTGGAAGAGCCTGGAGGCCGCCGGCATAAGCCGCAACACGCCGGTCAGCGCCCGTATGCGAAACATCTCGTTCTCCAAAGCGCTGAGTGTCATCCTCGACGCCGCGTCCGGCGGGAACAAGAAACTGGGCTTTAGGGTCGAGGACGGCGTTATAACCATCACGACCGCCGACGAGTTGTCGAAGAATGTGACAGTCCGGGTCTACGATATCCGCGACCTGCTGGTGACCGTCCCGGACTTCATCCCGCAGGTAGAGGCGGCGTTGGGTCCTTCGCCCGCCAGTCATCCGGCCGCGCGCGTCGGCGGGGTTACCACGCCACAAACCGCGAGCACTCACCCGGCATCGCGGGACGAGTTAGTCGAACAGATTATCGCGCTGATCGAAGACACCGTCGCCACCGACAGTTGGAAAGCTCGCGGCGGATCGGTTGGCGCCCTCCGTGAGTTGCAGGGCCAACTCATCGTCACGCAGACTCCAGAGAACCAGCGCGAACTGGCCAATCTGCTGGAGCAGCTCCGGGAAACTCGCAGTATTCAAGTGCAGATCGAGGCACGCTACGTCGCTTGTGACGAGCAGGTGGTGAAGGGCCTCATCGCTGAGTGGCAGAAGACGGCAGCACCGATGACGCGGCCGATCCTCCTCACTCACCCAACGACGCGCCAGGATGCCGCCGGCATCTTCCTGGATGATGCCCAGGTGAATCAACTCCTCCGCGCCAGCGAGAAGGCGCCGAACTCGGCGGTGCTCGCCGCTCCCCGGATCACGCTGTTCAACGGCCAGCGGGCCTACGTGCGGGTAACGTCGCTCCGGGCCTACGTTCGTGATTACACGGCCGTACGAACGCCCCAGGGCGATATCAGGTACGATCCGGTTAACGCCGTCGCCGAATCAGGACTGGCGATGGACGTGCAGGCGACGGCCAGCGCCGACCGGAGGTACGTCACGCTCACGCTGCGTCCGATGGTCAGTGCTCTGCTGGGCATGAAGCGGACGCCGTGGCTCAGCCGGCCTTCCGGATCGAACCTGATCATCGAAGAGCCGCGGATCAAGGTCAGCGAGATGCAGACCACTGTCACCGTTCCGGACCACGCTACTGTGCTGCTGGGTGGACTGGAGGATCCCGGCATCGGCGCCAGCTCCGCACCGGCGACGCAGGCGACGAGTCGATCAGTCCCGCTTCCTGGGGATCATCTGGCGGGCCACTTACGCGCCATTTTCCTGATGGTCAAGCCCCATCTCATAATCCAGCACGAGACGCAGCAGAAGTCCTTCCCGCGACTCAGCCCAAAAACGGGCCAGTAGGCGCCTGATACGCTACAAGCAGGCAACTCCAGCCTCGCCTTCTGGACCCATCCCGAGGCCAGATCGGCTACGGGTTGCGGCTGAACAAGAGGTGATATCATGAAACGATCGCCCCCCTTCACCGTGGGCGCGACGGCCCTACTGCTCTTCGGGATCGCGGGTTCGGCTGGCGCGGACGTCGTCATGCTTGGTAACACCGGGTTTCCAGTCGCGGTCAGCACCGGCGTGGGTCTGACGTTCAACGGCTTGCTCGACCCGAGCAAACCTCTGGGCGTCAACAGCCCCTGGACGGTGACTGAGACGTACACCTACACGAGCGTGAATCCCATCATCCTCGACTACAAATATGTCGGGAACGGCGGGCAGGAACCGATGAACGGGGACTATTACTTTCTCGTCAGTGAAGACCTGGTCAACAACTCCGGGTCGGGCTGGGGTGGGTATCGATGGGAGATCGCCGACAACAACGGGTCAATGCCGGCGTGTTGCTCAATGGGAGCACCTGGTTGGCCAGTAACGTCAAGGTCCCCGACATCGGCAACAACCCCACCAAAACAGACGCGAATGAGGGGCCGACCGAGTTCACCATCACGGAAACGCCGCAGGCGGCGACGCCGTTGCCAGCGGCCGCGGCTGGAGGCGCGCTGTGCCTGCTCGTGCTGGCTGCTGGAAGGTTGCACGTTCGGCGCGCACTGCACCCGTAGAGTCGCGGGGGACGCGGGGGGATTAAACCGCTTGTCTTCCGATATCCTTGCGGTAGTACATCCCTTCGAAGTGGATTTTGGCCAATGAGTCGTAGGCCCGCTTCCTGGCGTCGGCGATGGTGTTGCCGAGCGCCGTGACGCTCAGCACGCGGCCGCCGTCGGTGAGGATCGTCTTGCCATCCGCACGTGTGCCGCCCTGGAAGACCTTCACGTCGCGCATGGCGTCGGCGTCGGCAATCCCGCTGATGGGCAGGCCGGTGCGATAGTCGCCGGGATACCCGCCGCTGGCGGCGACCACGCACAGGGCGGCCCGGGGGTCCCACTTGAGCTCGACCCGATCGAGCCGGCCCTCCGCGACCGCAAGCATCACCTCCAGCAGATCGCTCTGGAGCCGCATCATTAATGGCTGGGTTTCGGGATCCCCGAACCGGCAGTTGAACTCCAATACTTTTGGCCCGCTGTGGGTCAACATCAGCCCGGCGTAGAGCACGCCCTTGTAATCAATCCCCTCGCGCACCAGTGCGTCCACTGCCGGGACGAGGATGTCCCGCTCGATCTGCTGAAGCAGGGCGTCGGTGACGACGGGCGTTGGAGAATATGCCCCCATGCCGCCGGTCATGGGTCCGGTGTCGCAGTCTTTGACGGCCTTGTGGTCCTGGCTGGTTTCCATCAGATAGATGCTCTTGCGATCGACGAACGCCAGGATCGAACACTCGGGGCCGGTGAGCAGTTCCTCGATCACCACCCGTGCCCCGGCTTCGCCAAACACTTTCTTGCGCATGAGCTGGTTGACCGCCTCCAGCGCATCGGCCGTCCGGTAGCAGAGGGTCACCCCCTTGCCCTTTGCCAGGCCGGCGGCCTTGACGACGAGCGGGCCGTCGCGGACCTGGACGTACTCGGCGGCGGCGCCGGGATCGGTGAACGAGCGTGCTTCGGCCGTCGGGATCGCCTGCTGCCGCATGAGCTCCTTGGCGAACCACTTGTCGCCCTCGATCCGCGCGGCGTCTTTCGTGGGGCCGAATACTTTGACCCCCGACGCCAGAAGCCGGTCGGCCAACCCGCCGGCCAGCGGGTCCTCAGGGCCGATCACGACAAATTCGATGCGATTCGTGCGGACGAACTTTTCGATCGCCCCGAAGTTCATAACGTCGATCGGAACGTTGTCAGCGACCTGCGCCGTCCCCGGATTGCCCGGCAGCGCATAGAGGGCCGTGACCCGCGACGAAGCCGCCAGTTTCCACGCCAGCGCGTGCTCTCGTCCGCCGTTGCCGATCACCAGTACCTTCATGGCCTTGTCAGCGTCTCACGAGTGTCATTGGGACGCGGATCCTGTGGTCGGTGTCTACCTTAGTGACGCCCGCCGCGGATGCAACCGGCCGGAGCGAGTCGCGCAGCGGTATGTCTATGGAGAACGACTTGCTACATCGGTCCGCCTGGCGGATATAAAGAGAGCATGCTCGAAGCCATCGATCACGTGAACCTCGTCGTGGCAGACCTTGAGCGGATGGCGGCATTCTACGAGTCGGTACTGGGACTGAAGGTAACCAAGCGCGTGACCATCAGCGGCGACTGGATCGATCGGACGGTTGGACTCTCTGGTGTCGTGGCCGACGTGATCTACCTCGATCCGCCCGTGGGCCCGCGGGTGGAGCTGATCCGCTATCGCCGTCCCGCGGCGGGAAGACCCGACGGCTTGGGGGACTCGAACACGCCGGGCCTGCGTCATCTGGCGTTTCGCGTCCGCGATATCCAGTCGCTCGTCCGTCGTTTGGGCGCCGCCGGCATCGAATTCTTCAACGACATCCAGCAGGTGCCCATCGAGCAGGTCAGCTACGGCCCGGACGTGCAAAAGCACATCGTCTATTTCCGCGATCCCGAGGGAAATCTGCTGGAACTGTGTGAATACAAATCCGGCCTTGCTCCGCCTTCCCCGCTCCGCTAGGCTCTTTCTCCCAACCGAAGGACTGCACAATGGGTCAAACGCTCAACATGGTGTACGAGAAAGACGCCCCGCTGGAGGCACTCAAAGGCAAGACCGTCGCGGTCCTTGGCTTCGGGTCGCAGGGGCACGCGCATTCGCTCAATCTCCGCGATAGCGGGGTGAAGGTGATCGTTGCCAATCGTAAGGACAGCGCCAACGGCCGTCTGGCCGTCGAGCGCGGATTCGAGCCGGTCAGCGTTCAGGATGCCGTCAAGGCCGGCGACCTGATCGTCATGACGCTGCCCGACGAGGTGCAGCCGGAGGTCTACAACAAGAACATCGCGCCTCACCTCAAGGCCGGCAAGGCGCTGGGCGCGACCCACGGGTTCAACATCCATTTCAAGACGATTGTCCCGCCGAAGGAAGTCGACGTGCTGATGGTGGCGCCGAAAGGCCCGGGTCATCTGGTCCGCAGCGAGTTCGAGCGGGGCGGCGGCGTGCCGTGCCTCCTGGCCATCCATCAGAACGCCAGCGGCAACGCCCGAAATATCGGCCTCGCGTGGGCCCGCGGCATCGGGGGCGCTCGCTGCGGCGTCATCGAAACCACTTTCAAGGACGAATGCGAAACCGACCTGTTCGGCGAGCAGGCCGTCCTGTGCGGCGGGCTTTCCGCGCTCATCAAGGCCGGCTTCGAGACGCTCATCGAAGCCGGATACCCGCCGGAAATGGCCTACTTCGAGTGCGTCCACGAAGTGAAGCTCATCGTCGATCTCATCTACCAGGGCGGCCTCGACTACATGCGCTACTCGATCAGCAACACCGCCGAGTACGGCGACCTCACCCGCGGCCCCCGGCTCATCAACGACAACACCAAGGCGGAGATGCGCAAAATCCTCTCCGAGATCACCAGCGGCCAGTTCGCCCGCGAGTGGCGGCGGGAATACGAGTCGGGTCTGAAGAACTTCAAGCGGCTTTACGAAGCCGATTACAACCACCCCGTCGAGGTCGTCGGCCGTCGCCTCCGAAAGCTGATGCCTTGGCTCAAGGCCAAAGAGCCGCCCAAGGGGTGAGTCACCTCACGATATCGGGCGGCGCCCGCGGCAAAACCCGCCGCCAATCGCCAGCGCGCCCGTTTCCACCGCACTCGCTGAATAAATCGGGTCGCGCCATGCGTCTAATTGGAGGATGCGGCTGGCGCGCGGGGTCGGATGGGAACGGCTGGGGACAGGCAGGCGTGAGCGAGACGAACCTCGAAGCCATTTACGCTCGCTACCGTCAGGCCCTGTTCACGCTGGCCCTGGCGCGAACCGGGCATCGCGAGCGGGCGGAGGACGCGGTGCACGATGCCTTCGTGCGGCTGTGCCGCTCCGGGTTGAAAGGGGCAGCCGACCCACTCGCGTACGTGTTCGCGGCCGTCCGCAATGCGGCCCTCGACCAGTGCCGCCGGCTGCGGCTGGCCGACCGCTCGGAGAATGAGCCGCCATTATCGATCCTGGATGACGGCGCCATCGCCCCGGAGGAACACGCGATGGAAGACGAACGCCGGCGGCTGATCGCCGCCGCGGTGGACGCACTGGGCGCTGAGCAGCGCGAGGCGCTGGTGTTACGGGTCTACGCAGACCTCACCTTCGCGCAGATCGCCCAGGTGCTGGACACGCCGGTCCAGACGGTCTGCTCGCGATACCACCGTGCGCTGCAACGACTGAAGCAACACTTGGAGAACCTTGTATGAAGCCTAGCGACAACAGACTGCCCGACCAGCGTGCCGGGCCGACGCCGGATGAAACCGATACGCACGACCATGCGGAAGTCGAGTCACTGCTGAGGGCGATGCCGTTGGCGGCGCCTTCGGCGCGATTGGAGGCGCGGGTGCGGCGGGTATTGGCGCGGCCGAGGCCGGGAGAGCGGCTGCGCGGCGCGTGTGTCGCCGCCGCCGCGATCATTGCCGTCGTCATCGGGACGATGCCGTTGCTACTGCGCCGCGACCGCGCTCTACCAACTGATCGTCCCGGTCCCGGCGCCGTCGCGAAAGTGGGCCATGGTATTGCGGCCGTGCCTCGACCCCTGCGCGTCGAGCGTGACGCCGTTCGCGTCGCCGATGATGGCGTCGTTGCATACGCCGGCAACGTGCCCGTCCGCGGCTACCGCTGTCAAGCTGTCCGGCAGATCTGGTACTTTGACGCCCGACAAGGAAAGCGGCTGTGCGTGACCATCCCCACGGACCGACTGGTTCTGGTTCCCGTCCGGCCGTTCTAATGCTATTAGTAAGGAGCCATATGTTTCGTCCAACTCTGCAACGCTCGATGTTTGTGGCGATGCTGCTGGGGTGCGGCGCGTGCCTGGTGGCGGCCGGATCCGACCGGCAGACGCAGGCCGATAGCCGCCGAGACAACCCTGAGCCGTCGTCTCCGATCGACCGCTTGGTACTGCAACGGCTCGATCGCCAAATAGCGGACCAGACCATCGATCGATGGCAGCAAGTGCAACTGGTTGCGCCGACGACCCAAGCAATTGACGTGAATACCGTTTTCTTCGCTGACCCGCGCCAAGAGGTGCAACTCAACCCCGACGTGCAAGTCGTCGCCTTGAACTGGGTGGACAAGAAGGAGAACGCGGCTTACCTCGGCGTTGGTGTGGAATCGCCAAACGATACGATCCGCGCCCAACTCAGCTTGCCGGACGGCGCCGGGCTCGTGGTCAATTACGTGGACGCGAACGGCCCCTCCAAAGACGCCGTCCGGAAGCACGACGTTTTGCAAAAGCTCGACGACCAGATTCTCATCAACGGTGAGCAACTTGTCGCGCTCGTTCGCATGCACAAGCTGGCCGAAACTGTCTCGCTCACCCTCCTCCGCCAGGCCAGGCCGGTGACGGTAGAAGTCAAATTGGGAGAAAAACAGCCGGAGCCATTGGAGATTGATCTGGAATCGAAGCGGTTGAACGATGCTGAGTTTCTCACTACGCGCCTGAGAGACGCTCCGATCCTGTCAAAGCTGCCGATCGTCGGCAGACTCTACGGCGGCGACGCGGATGCGCGTCCAATTACCTTTAACGACGGCGAGGTGCTGGCCTGCCTCGACGGACACGGCAACCTGCTCGCGGTCCGGGTGAAGAACGGTGAGCAACTGTTTCACGGTCCCATCGCCACCGAGAAGCAATGGAAACAGGTCCCCGAGCTGGTGCGAAACAAGCTCTCCTCCTGGCGTGAGATGATCGCACCCAGGCAGGGTGACGCCGATACTGCGGGACCGAACAAGGCGCCGGATCCGGAGTAGTCGCCGCAGCGTCACTTGGCGTTTCATTCACCTCCTCCGGTACTCCGGGGGAGGGAGTAATCGGTCCGCCGAAAGTGTCACGGACGCGAGCGCCCCGGGGTCACCGGTCCCTCATTACTCTGACTTGTTCTGGCCCGTTTCGACCTGCGGAAACAGCGGCTGGCCCTCGCCGACGCGATGGCCGGCGTCCAGCGGGCGAAGCAAATCAGAAAGCTTGCGGCCTGATGTTTCGATATTGAGCTGGCGCAGACCCTCGGCCGCTTTCTCGGGCAGCACGGGAAGCAGTCCGACCAGCGCCCGTGCTATCGCCTGGGCCGATAGATTGAGAACGGTATCGAGTCTCGCGGCTTTGGCCGGGTCCTTGGCCAGAGTGAAGGGGGCCGTGGCGTCGATGTAGCCGTTCGTAGCGCGGGCGAGCTCGATCGGCAACAGCCCACATTGCTGCAACTCCAGATTCGAATAAGCGGCAGCGAGCTGGCGGCTTAGCTCCTCGGTCCGATTGACCAGCGAATCGTCGATCGATTCACGATCCGCCACGGCCGGGATCATGCCGTCGCGATAACGGTTGATCATTTTCAACACGCGGTTGAGGCAGTTGCCCAGGACCTTGAGCAGCTCGTTGTAGGCTTTATTGAAATCCACGTCGGTCCAGTCCAGGTCGTTGCCGAAAGGGGCGGCGCGCAGCAAGTAATAGCGCACGGCGTCAAACCCGCCATATCTCGCGGCCAACGCGCGGAGCTTCTCCAGGCCGATGAAGTTCCCCATGCTCTTACTCATCTTCCGTCCCTCGGCCGTCCACCACCCATGGGCGAAGACGCGCTTCGGCAGCGGCAGGCCCAGGCTGAAGAGCATCGCCGGCCAATAGACCGAATGAAACCAAAGAATTTCCTTGCCGATCAAGTGCAAGTCGGCCGGCCAATACTTCTGGAATCGCGACGGGTTCTCCGACCCGTAACCCAGCGCGGTAACGTAGTTGCTCAGTGCGTCGATCCAGACATAGACGACATGCTGCGGATCGTTGGGCATGGGGATGCCCCATTGAAGCGTGGCCCGGCTGATGGACAGGTCGTCGACTCCCGCCGCGAGCTTGCTGAGCACCTCGTTGCGGCGCGACGTCGGCTGCACGAATTCGGGATTGGCCTCGATGTGCTTGCGCACACGATCCGCGTATTTGGCGAGCCGAAAGAAGTAGCTTTTCTCCGAGTAGCGAACGAGGGGTCTGCCGCTGATGGCGGACTTGTATTGCCGGTCGCGTGCCTCGGTCTCGGTGACGAATTCCTCCTGTCCCTCGTCATACCAGCCCGCGTATTCGCCCAGGTAGATGTCGCCGCTGTTGACGAGTTGCCCGACGATCTTCTGCACCCCCTGCCGGTGGCGGGGGGATGTCGTGCGGATGAAGTCGTCGTTGGTCACGTGCAGCTCTTTCCAAAGGTCCCCAAAGACGGCGACGATCCGGTCGGCCAGCGCCATCGGCTCCACGCCCTGCTCGGCGGCCGTCTTGACCATTTTTATCCCGTGCTCATCGGTCCCGGTGAGCAGGAACGTGTCGTCTCCCGCCAGCCGGTGGTAGCGCGCGATCGTGTCCGCCGCCAGAGTCGTATACGCGTGCCCGATATGTGGCTCGGCGTTGGGATAGTAAATCGGAGTTGTGAGGTAAAAGCGTCTGCTCATCTGTCGCGGCACGGGCTACCAGCCCGTGGTGAAGAATCGAGTAAATCGACCAGTCCTACGTTCGGCTGAAAGAACCGGCCTGACCCCTACCCCATTCCCATGGCCCGCATCGAGAGATGGCTCATGGTGAGCATTATTCGCAAAAGCAGAATGCCAATCAAGCGCGCAGTCTGCGAGTCTGCGAGTCGTCATCGAAGCCCGCGTACTTAACCGCACCCCCGTTCTGCTCTCCTTCTGCTTCACCCACGGGCTGGTAGCCCGTGCCACAGGGCTCACATCTTGAACACGGCCCCGATCTTTTTGCCCAGCAGCGCATTGGCGGCCAGGATCGTCAGCGTGAGCAGAATCATCGCCCAGACGCCCAGGGCGCTGGCGATGTAGAGACCGTCGCCCAGCCGCTGGGAAAGATCGAGGATCGCCTTGGTGATTGGGTAATAATCGATCCGCTGGGCGAGGATGATCGAATCGCTCACCTCGAGCATGGCGAATGCAAACGCCAGCAGTGCGCCGGCGATCAGGTTGGCCAGGATCAGCGGCAGCGTGATCCGGGCCAGCACGCGCCAGCGGGAGGCGCCGAGATTCGCGGCGGCCAGCTCCAGGTCGCGCGGGGTCTGCTGAAGCCCCGCGGCGGCGGCCCGCACCACATACGGCAGCCGCCGTGCCGCGTACGCCACCACCAGCATCACGGCCGGCCACTCCTGCACGTCGAGAAAGAACGGCGTCTTGCTCCCCAGCTTCCTCTTGAACCAGATGCTGATGGACAAATACCCGAATGACAACACCAGCCCCGGCACCGCAAGAGGCAGCATCGCCAGCGCGTCGATCACTCCCCTTCCGGGCACGTTGCTCCGCACGATGATGACGGCGGCAGCCAGGCCGATGACCAGCGCCAGGGCCGTGGCACACGACGCGTATTGCAGCGAGTGCTTCACGCTCGGGATCGCCAGCGGGTCGGTCAGCGCCTGTCGGTAGTGGTCGAGCGTGAACTTCGCCGGCAGGATCGACTTGTACCACGCCCCGGTCGCACTGAAACTCGTGAGCACCACCGACGCGTGCGGCACCACCGCCAGCAGGAACACAATCGCGAACAGCGACAGCGCCCCCGTCCCTTTCCACCCGCGCAGCGGTCGGGGCGCCGCGGCAATCGACGCCTTGGTCGTGGCCGCGTCAAATCTTCGGCCCAGCAGCACCTTTCCGAACAGGTATAGCACCGCCGACGCCAGCAACATTACAACCACCAGCGCATATGGCAGTGGGTTGCCCGCCACCTCGGTGATCTGCTCGAACACCTGCACGGGCGTGATGGTGAAGAAGTTGAACATCAGCGGCGTGCCGAGCTCCGTGAAACTCCAGATCAGCACCAGCGTGCACCCGGCAAACAGTCCGGGACGAATCATCGGCAGCGTGACCCGGCGGAAGATCGTCCACCGCCCTGCCCCCAGGTTGGCCGCGGCCTGCTCCATCGCCGGGTCGAGGTTCGCCAGCGCCGCCTGGAGGTTCAGCAGCATCACCGGGTACAGGTGCAGCGCCTCGATCACCACGACGCCCAGCAGGCGGTACTTGCCAATCCAGTCGATCCCCAGCGGCCCGCCGCCCACGATCCGGGTCAGCGGACCATAACGGCCGAGCACCATTCGCATCCCGATCGCGCCCACGAACGGCGGCAGCACCAGTGGTACGAGCAACAGCCCATTCAGCAGCGACCGCCCGGGGAATGTGTACCGGACGCTCAGCACCGCCAGCGGAAGGGCCAGGACCAGCGTGAGCGCCGTCACGAGCACGGCCACGGCCGCCGCGTTCAGCAGCCCGCGGACCAGCACCGGGTCGCGGAAGATCAGCTTCAGGTAAGCGAGCGTGAACGAGCCGTCCGGACGGGTGAAGCCCGTCCGGACGATCTGCACGATGGGCCAGATCAGCAGAATGCCGAAGAACAGGTAAAGCAGACCCGCGATTGCCAGATGCCCGGGCGCGGCCGGGACGGAGGACCGCCGCGGGCGCCGTACAGGTACCCGCGCTAACGGAGCGAGCAGAGGTTCCTGGCCAATTGAGGTCATGCTCTCTTACGTTCCGCGGCGCGGATCATCATTGCGCCTCCGCCGCCACTTTCGCGTAATGCTCCCGGAAGCGCTTGCCCCACATAATCCTCTGCTGGGCGTTCCACTCGTCTACGTCGGCGCCTCGCTGCTTCAGTTGCGCTCGCGTTGCGCGCTGGTCGTCCACCTCCTGCATCGTCACCGGAACATTTGCCAACGCCCGCAGGAGTTGTTCGCGCTTTGCATTGTCCGTCACCCGCAGGATCGTCTGGTACGCGCCGATCAGCCCCTCGCGGCTGTCGATCCAGGCCGCGTCCCAAATGGGGATGATCTCGCTCATGAGCGACATCCACTCGCCACGCTGGTTGAAGTTCCCCGCTTCCTCGAACGGATTAAAGTGATCGGCCCACGCCGTCTGGTCGGCATAGACGTCCCGACGGATCGGCATCCGCCGCGGGCTGCGCTCGATGGGCCCGCCCGGCTCGCCCGGTTCCAGAATCCACAGCCGCTGCGCTTCGGGAGTGAGGAGGAATTCCACGAGATGCGTGGCGAGCGTCAGGCGCTCACCAGTAACACCCTGGAGGATCGCAACGGGGTCAGGGGTAATAGCGGTGGCCGAGCGGGGCGACACGAAGCGCGCCCGCTCCGGGCCGACCGTCCCTTCGGTTACCCGGGCATAGAAGTCAATCGACACACCGGCCGCCGCCTCGCCCCGGGCTACGTCGGTCGGCGGCACTTCGGAAGAATCGCTGAAGTAACGGGCGTTGGCCCCAATCAGCAACAACTGCCCCATGCCGCGGCGCCACCCGCGCGCGATCGCTTCGCGATAATCGGGACGCCGATTCAGCTCTTTTCGATTCAGCTTCTCGAGCGCCGGATCCTGCTCGAACAGTTGCTGCTCGGCGTCGGCCATTGAGCGCTGAAGGACCATCATGTATGACACCGCAACCGATCCGCTGTGCGCGGGGTCGGCCAACGCGAGGAATCCGAACAGCTTGTCGTTGGTCAGGTCGGCCCAGGCGGCCGGCGGCGCCAGCCCCAGCGTCTGGTAAAGCTGCGGGTTGTAGATGATGCCGAAGCTGCTGAGACACACGCCCACCCAGTGCGGCGTTGGCCGGCCTTGCGCGTCCCTCGTGCCGTCATACAGCCGCAGCCCGGCCAGCGCGTCCTGGGGGAAAGCGGCTCGCAGCAGCGCCGGATCGAGGTGCATCGGTTGAAGGATGCCCGCCGGCTGTAGCTCGTGATAGAAAGTATAGTCGCCCCCGCCCCAGACCACATCGAAATCCACCGGGACCACCGGCGGCAGCTTCCCGCCCGGCAGGCGGTAGGCATCGTACGTACTCTTGAGCAGTCGAACCATGTCCGACGTCCCGCCAGGAACGTGAAAATCAATGGTTACGCTCTGGTGATAGTGGCGGCGGTGCCAGGAATCGAACGCCCGCCCGAACTCCCGGCGGATGTCGCCGTTGTGAGGCGTAACGACCACCAGCCGGGCCGCGCCCCGCGGCGTCGCCGTCGATTCCTCGTGCCGCATCGCCGCCCACCGCAACGCAAACGGCAATCCAAGTACGATGCAAAACAAGATGAGATAGACGTAGCGCATTGGCCCACCGGCCAGTTTCAGCGAGCCCACTCCCTCCTGCAAGCGCCATGCGCAATCGTTCTATCTCCCTCCGTCATAGGCGCTGTTATCGCGCGAGAGAAACCCCGTACCGGATCCGATGACGACCGGAGAATACACGACGGAACCGCCGGTGTTAGTGCCGACAGCTGTATAGCCTTCGCCGACCGACTCGGCGTGCCCGTCGCAGTAGCAGACGTTGGTCCGACCCAAGTGACGGCAGCCCTGAGTGCCGGCGGCGCGGGTTAGAAAATCGACGCCGTCCCCGATGTCAGTACCAGCCATGAGAATGGGCGCCCGCATATATTTATCGGTGCCGCCGTAGTATTGGCCATCGCCGAACAGGGCAACCCGTGCGGCGTCATGGACCGACGCGATCCGCGCCGGGGTGATGTGCGGGTGGCCCAGGGGGGTGAATTCTCCCGCGCCGCCGCCGATGTAGCTGGTGTTGTAGTTGTAACCCGTGAACGGGTCGGTCAGAAGGGTTGACCTCCGGTCATAGCTCGGGCACTGCTTCACGGCCAAGGGCGTCGCGCCCATCCACAGAATTCCGGCCTTGACCGGCTGCGTCCGCGCGTCGAAGTCCCAGTCCAGGCCGTTCTGATAGCTGCTGATCGGGAACGACCCGTCGTATACCTGGGCGTAAGCGACGGCCGCCTGTCCGAGCTGGCGAAGGTTGGTGAGACAATTGGCGGCCTTCGAATGCTCGCGGGCGCGGGTTACCGCCGGCAGCAACAGCGCCGCAAGCAGGGTGATAAGAGCGATGGCGATTAGCAGCTCGAGAATGGTGAAGGCGCGGCGCATAGCGTCACCTCCGCCTGCGCCACAGCGCCGCAACGGACAACAGAATTGCTCCCACACCCATGGGCTCCGGCACGGGCGCGCCGACATCGCTGTTGTTGACCGACACCGCGTCGATCACCAGCGCACCCCCGCCCGAAGGCGCGCGGAATTGGATGTAGTCGATTTGTGAGAGACCGGAGGCGCCCAGGTCGAGCCAGGTGCCGCCGCCGGACGAGCCGAAGAGCGCCAGGGTGTGTGGCCAGTCGAGGCCGTTCAGGTCGGAAATCGGGTGGGTGAAAGGGACCCCGAAATCGGCGGGATTATTGCCCGGCGTTGACTGATAGGGGCTCGCGGCGTCCTGGTAATAGTTGGCCGGCTCGTCGAACGTGTGGGCGCCGATGGAATGCCAGTTGGCGCCGTCGTCGCTGACGAGGACTTCGGCGGTCCCGCCGCCGGGAACGCCGCTGCCGAACACCTGGGCGGGATTGGTATTGGCGCCGCTGCCGCTGGCGTCGACGAGAAAGTTGTTGGAGACGACGCCGACCTCGTTCCCGCCGCCCACGCGGACGAAATCGGGGAACTGGAGCGTGAGCTGCCCGCCGGGGCCGATCTTAACGATGTCCTTCGGCTCATAGGCCGGGTTGAACGGGCTGAGGACGCCTAGGAATTTCGTCCCGACGCCCGTCAAGCCATTGGGCCCGCCTACCGCCGCGCCGGGATTGTCGAAGGGCGACACCAGGCCGCTCGTTTGGGCCGGGACGTACGCGGAAGCAAACACGGTCGCGCCTGCCCTGGCCGGAAGCACGAGGAACCACGAAGACACGAAGACGCGCACGAGGAACCACGAAGACACGAAGACGCGAAAATGAGACTTGAACACCGCTTCACTCCTGTGCCGGCACGCGCGGCACAAAAAGAGAACACCCTCGCCTCGCGAGCGCGATGAGGTCGCGCGGGAGGGGACCGAGGGTGGAAGCGGCAACAAGGCGGCCGGGGAGGAACGCTGATCGGGGCCGCGAATGGGTTGTCTTCCCTGCCTCAACCGTCCCGGGTCGCGAGGACGAGTCGGAGAACCGGCCGGCACCGTTACCGGCCGTCATCCCTCAGGCAGGTCTTCTGGCTCAGGACGGGAAGACAGCAGGCGGTATACAGAGGGCAGCAGGCAGAAAACTTCATCTGCCTTCCGCCTTCTGCCCTCCGCCTACTGTCTTCAGTGCGGGCTTACCTTCCCATCGGCCTATGAGGCCGACAGTGGCGACGCAAACGATCGCTTGCGTCCGGCCCGCTCTCGTCCCATACAGCGGCGCGTCCGCGGCGGATTCTCACCGCCTTCCCTCGCCGCCACCGATCACGGTCGCGGCGGGCTTCGGGCCGCCAGAGGGCATGGGAAAGATACCAAGCGCGGGCACAATTTCAATGCCAAATCCACGTAGATAAAGAAGGGGAAAACGGGGATGTCCCCCAAGCCAAGGTTCCGTTTGGGGAGAAAGTCCAGGCGGTGTCATGCGCAACGGGAATATGTTCTGCGTGCCGGTGCTGGCGGCGCTGGCCGTGCTGCCTGCGTCGGGAAGCATCATCTTTGACGTGCCGTCGGGCATCACAACGCCGCCGGCAGATGATCGCGGCTGGCAGGATACCGGGTCGTGGCAAGTGGGCGGCGGAGTCGCCGTCGCCTCAGACTATTTCCTCACCGCCCAACACCTCGGCGGCGGTGTGGGCGGGAGCTTTATCCTCAACGGCATTTCCTACCCCACCGTTGCGCTTCACGATATCGAAGGCACCGACCTTCGCCTCATGCAGATCGCCGGCACGTTTCCGGGATACGCGCCTCTGTACCATGACACTCCGGGCAGTGAGAAAGGCCAAGTCGTTTCGCTGGTGGGGTTCGGCGACTACGCCCAGGGCGCTCCGGTCGTGACCAATGGGATCCAAAACGGTTGGTCTTGGGGCCAGGCCGCCGGCAAAAACCTCGCGATGAACACGGTCGCTGACGTCGTCACGGTAGACGGCGCCCAGCATCTTGCTGTCAACTTCAATCCTCTCGCGAATCAGAGCGAGGGGATCTACGCGCCCGGAGATTCCGGCGGCGGAATGTTCCTTTTTAGCGGGGGTCAATGGCGGTTGGCCGGAATCGCCCACGCAATCACCCCCTTCTATCAAGGCCAAGGCGATGCGAACCCCCTTCAGGCGGCGATCTACAATCCGGCCGGGCTGTACGTGCAGGACGACGAGGGTAACGACGTCCCAGCCACCGGCCCGCAGCAGGGTTTCGCGACCGAGGTTGCGGCCTACTTCCCCCAGCTCGATCAGGTGTTGCTGCCCGGCGACGTGAACTACGACGGGTCCGTCGGGTTTGATGACCTGCTGACGCTGGCGCGGCACTTCGGCCAGAGCGATGCCACCTACGAGCAGGGGGACCTGAACGGCGACGGCACGGTCGACTTTGCCGACCTGGTCATTCTCGCCCGGGACTACGGCCAAAGCCTCGACGGCGGCGCACCTGCCGACGCGGGACAGTCAGGCGTCGCAACAGGTGCCACTGTGGTCGTTCCGGAGCCGCTCACGCCGGCTTTGATTGGCATCGCTTCTGCCGCCACGTTATTTCGGCGGAGGACCATTCTCTGAGGGGAAACCGCTCGGTTCGAAACAAACCGAGGCCGTATAAGCGACCTGCGACCGGGCCGACGATACGATTCCACCCCAATTGGGCCGTCTGATCGGCGTCATCGCGCCGATCGCTTCTTGCCATTCCCGAGATGACAGGCGTAATCCACGCCGTGCTTCTCGAAATAGCGCTGGTGGTATTCCTCGGCCGGGTAGAAGGTCTTGGCCGGTTCGACGGCGGTGACGATCGGACCGACGTACTCGCCGCCGCGGTCGCGCCGTCCCGTCTCGACCTCGGCAACCTGCTTCTGCTCGGGAGTGTGATAGAAGATGACGGAGCGGTATTGCGCGCCGACGTCGGGCCCCTGGCGGTTGCGCGTGGTCGGATCATGGTTCTCGAAAAACACGTCCAGCAGTTGCGGGTAGCTCACCTTGGCCGGATCGTAGACGACCTGCACGACCTCGGCGTGGCCGGTGCGGCCGGTGCAGACCTCTTCGTAAGTCGGGTCGGCCAGCGAGCCCCCTTCGTAGCCGACCTGGACGTCCATGACGCCGGGCACCTTGCGGAAGGTCGCCTCCGTGCCCCAGAAGCATCCGGCCCCGAACTCCGCGACTTCGGTTTTCATGTTTGCCTCCTAGGCTCTGTCTGAAATCTATTGAGGCCGCGTTGGGCCGGAAATGGCCCTGATGCGAGGACGCAGACCCGACGCGACTCAATCGTACGAGTCGTGGAGCGGTCGAGGACGAAGCAGAAGGGCCATTTCCGGCCCAACCCGAAGGGACGCGGCCTCAATAGATTTCAGACAGAGCCTGATGCGTTAAGATGTCCGCATGCCCATTATCCGCCGCCCCACCTCCGGGGCCACGCAGCGCGCCCGCGAGGTGCTGGTCGCGTTCCTGTTCACATTTATCGCCGCCCGGGTACTGGTCTATCTTATCATGTCCCACCGGATTCGCGACCTGTTCCTGCACGTGGGCGCTACCCACGTTCACCACCTCAATTACGGCATTTTCCTGCTTAGCTTCGCGGGCGCCTACCTCCTGTTTGCCCAGCCGCACGGGTCGATGCTGTCGCTGACCGCGGTCCTCTACGGCATCGGCCTGGGGCTGACCTTCGACGAATTCGGCATGTGGCTGCACCTGGGCGGGTCGTACTGGCAGCGGGCCAGCTTCGACGCGGTGGTGGTGATCGCCGCCCTGCTCTTCCTGATTGCGGCCGCCCCGGCGCTGGGCCGCTTCCGTCCCCGCCACTGGGCGACCACGCTGGCGCTGCTGGCGGCGCTCGCCCTCTTCGGCTTCGTCCTCGCCGACGGCGCCAAATATGTCGGCCATCGCCTCGGCCCAATTTTCTACCAGATCGAAAGGTCGGGACCGCAGTGAGGGATGAGGGGTGACAGGATGAGGGCCAGAGTCACGACGTGTGATCGACGTCGAGGGCTTTGCAGATCTGGACGGTCGCCTTGCTGCGGTTGAGGGTGTAGAAGTGCAGCCCGTCCACTCCATTTCGAAGCAGGTCTTGACACTGGCGTGTGGCATACTCGACGCCGGCCGAATAGACCGCCTCGGCGTCCTGCTCCAGGCCCTCCAGCTTCAGCAATAGCGGGTGCGGGATCTTGGCCCCGCACATCGACACGAACCGCTTGATCTGCGCCACGTTGCCGACCGGCATGATGCCGGCGATGAGCGGCGCCTTGATCCCCGCGCCTCGGGCCGCGTCGCGGAAGGAGTAGAAGTCGGTATTGTCGAAAAAGAGCTGGGTAATGACGAAGCACCCGCCGTTGTCAACCTTCCGCTTGAGATGCTCCAGGTCGCGGGTCTTGTTGAGGCACTGGGGATGGCCTTCGGGATAACCGGCCACGCCGATGCAAAAGTCATGGCGGGCCGCTGCGAAGGAAACGAGCTGGTCGGCATTGGCGAAGCCACCGGCGGTGGCAACAAACTGGCTCTGTCCGGCCGGCGGGTCGCCGCGAAGGGCCAGCACGTTTCGAATCCCCGCCGCCCACAAGTCATCCAGGATCTTGCCGATTTCGTCGGCGGTGTGCCCGACGCACGTCAGATGCGCCATCGACCGGATCTTCAACTCCCGCTGGATCCGCTCGACCAGCTCGACCGTCTTCTCGCGGGTGCTGCCCCCGGCCCCATACGTCACCGACACGTACGTCGGCCGCAGCGGGTGCAGGTCGTCGATGGTCTGATAAAGCTGCTGAAACCCGGCGTCCGTCTTCGGCGGAAAGAACTCGAACGACACGCTCGGCTTGCCCAGCCCCAACACCTGATCGATCCGCATAGTCACCACTTTACCCCCCGGCTGACGCCGCGGCCACACGTCGGGCGAGGTCGCGAGGACAAGCGGAACGTCCCGGCCCCGACTCCCTTCACGAGCTGCTCCGCAACCACGCCGATCAATCCAAGAAACTCCTGGAGCTTCAGGAGACACTGCGGACCGTGTAACCAGAAGGCCGCAGGCGGGAGCCAGGAAGTGCAATCCGGAAGCCACAAGCCGCACGCCGCACGCCAGAGTCCAGAGGGCTCAGCCGTCCTGGTCCGTGCTCAGTGGTCCGTCGTCGGCGGCGGACAAAAGTGAACTGGCGTGAACACCGGCGCGTGGTGCATCGGATGCTCATTCTGATTGTAAGTGTCTTTTGTATAGAAGATTGTGAGACGTACACCGAATCTGAAGCGGGGTGCAGCAGATTTATCATGTCATCTTATTGCTGTTACGGAACGCCGCCGGGAGTGAACTGGGATTCCGCCGCCGCTTAACGCCCGGCTCATTGGGCGCGTCGGCGAATGAACCGACTGGGTGACGGATGAGCACGCACCCCGCCGCGTCCCCCACCATCAAGCAGGACATCGAGGAGTCCGGCCTGTTCGGCGGCATCAGCAATCGCATCAAAAAGGCCGCCGACGCCTACCTCAACTAGAAGTTGGACGAGATCAACCGCCGCTTGGCCGAATGGCGTGACAAGGAAATCGCCAACCGCATCCGCATCCTCAAGATCACCCTCTGTGCCAGCGTCATCGTCGCCGTGGTGTCGCTGATCTATTCCTAAATCATGGAAGTGTTCGCCCGGCCGCACCATTGAGCGGCCGCGGCTCGGCCCCGTTCTAGAAGCTCGGTGGGAGCGGCGTCGCTTGCGCGGCGCGACAACGCAACGCCCCGACCACCGATACCCGTAACGACGTCACGCTACCCGCGGCGTCATCCGCAGCATCCGACTCGCCAAAACCGACGGCACGTATAATCGGAACGCATGGAGCAGCCGAGAATCACAATCTTCATAACCTATTCCCACGACTCTGACACGCACAAGGCGCGCGTATTAGAGCTCAGCAACGCGCTCCGCGAGAACGGTCTCGATTGTCAGATCGACGCGTATGAGCCTTTCCCTGTCCAGGGCTGGCCGATCTGGATGTTGAAAAAACTGAAGGAATCGGAATTCGTCTTGGTTGTTTGCACTGAGACGTATCGGCGACGATTCGAAGGTGACGAGCCCGACGGGATCGGAACGGGTGCCAAATTCGAAGGCGTAGTCGTCGCCCAAACCATCTATGAAGCTGAGTTCAGGAACCGCAGATTTGTTCCTGTCGTCGTGGCGGAATCAGACGTGAAACATATCCCAACAGTGTTGCAGCCGTTTACGCGATTTGACGTCTCGACGCGGGCCGGATTTGAGAGCCTTTACTCATTGCTGACAGGACAGCCTGCGGTTGTTCCGCCCCCGGTTGGGCAGATACGAAAACCGCACGTAGAACCACGCGAAACGACCAAAGGCTCGGCAACTTCAGAATTGAATGCTGGCGCGACCGAGGGCGAGACATCACCGCGGCGACTGGTCGGCGAACTCTCGATCCAGGCCGACGCGCTCGGGCTCATGTTGGTGCTGGAGGTCGCGAATACCGCGGCGTTTCCCCTGTTTATTGAGAATCCTGTGGTCCTATTTGCACCTGTCGGTGGCTTCATCAATCTCACAAAAATGCCCAGCGGCCCGCAGATCCATGAAACATCAAGCCAGATTGAAATGCTTCCCACGCGTCCAGTTGGTGGTCCTATTCAGCCAACCGAGCGGCGATCGTACTTCGTGCCGCATTCGCATACTCCATTCCTCGCCAGCGAACACCAGCGAATGGGCGGGGGCCCTGTTGCCGTCGTGGTCCGCTCCGGTGCCGGCGAGGAATTTCGCGTCGAGCGAGGGGTCGCGGAAGCAATTCGGCAACTCGGTCCCAACGAAGCAGTCAGGAGCGGCCAACCGCCCACCGCGGCCCGATCGTCGGACACGACAGAAGCTGCCGATCCGCTGCCGGCTGACCGAATGCAGATAATACTCTCACTGCTGACGAAGCGCTTTACGACCGAGTCCCACAACCCTTTTTCTGTGTACCCGCCACGTGTGCTCCTCGAGCGCCCTGACCTTGCAGCGAGCGACGAAGTTGTGGTGCGTCTGTCTAATGAACGGTTTGTGACCAAGTTCAAAGATGGCACCTCCGTGCGTCTTTCTCTCCTGGAACTAATGGTCGTCACCCATCAGCTGATTTTTGCCGCGCGGCAGGTGCGGGATTTTGCGCAGACGCTGTCTCAAGCCGGAGGGTCGCCCGCACTACTTCAATTGAATACGAACATTGATGTCCACGGGATTATGAAACCAGAGATGGTGAAGGTACTCTTAAGCAAAATCGAGTTTTCCAACACCGCCAGCGAGGACATCGTCGCTGGTTAAGCCGGCCGGCAGCAGGAACGCGCTGGCGTCCACCTTGACGGGGGCGCATAGCTGCTTGGCGAGCTGGGCCCCGTCGAGATGGTCTCACGGCTGGGGAATCCCCAAGTCCCGGCAGATCTTACGGGTAAGGATATCGCCGACTTCGGTGTGGCGGGGCACGGCCGACCGACGCCCGTTTGCCGGATTCCCCCACCAGGAATGTTTGGCGCCTTCGCGGACAAGATGGCAGCCTTGTGCGGTCAGGTGAGCGATCAGCGCCCGCCGCTTCATGCGACGATGCTCTCTTCCTCGAATTGACCTTTCGCGGCCGCGCGCGCATCCGCTCGATTCATCTCCAGCGCCTCGGTCAGGGCGGAGCGGAGGTTCTCCAGAAGTTCCGCGCGAGTCGCCCCTTGTGAATTGACTCCGGGAATCTCCTGGATCCAGCCAATCCACCAATCGCCATCGCGCTGGATGATCGCCTTATACATGTTCTTTAGTATACGAGACGAGCCAATCGGCTGCCAGAAACCTGGTCTCGGAGCCGGCGATTCGCGTCCGCCCGACGTTACGCCGCGTCCGCCGGCGCCCTCGGCGGCGGCACGAACGCGCTGGCGTCCACTTTGAAGCGGGCGGCGGCCCCCCGCTGGACCTCGTCGGTCCGACGGCGACTACGCGGCGTTCGAGAAGGTGCTGGCAGAGGCCCGCCGGCGGATCGGCATGCGGGTGTGCGTATACGGCTGTCAACGCGGCGTGGGGAGGGTGTCGGCGGTAGTGGTCGTGCTTCCCGCCTTCGGACCGCGCGCCTGTTCGATGAAGCGGCGAACGTCCGGGTCGTTCCGCGAAAGGTCCGTCACGGTCTTGGCAGGATCCTGCGTCTCCGGGGCACTTCGCTGAAGCTGGACAATCCGAGTCGGGGTTTCTTTGGAATAGACGAGGAACAGAGGGCCTCTGGACAGGTCGTATCTGGTCTGGTCTATCGTGACGCTCGCGTCGTCGGCGTGGTAGCCGATTGCGATGGGCTTGCCGCCGGACATGCGGACGAACCCCAGCACGCGGTTGCTGCCTCCCGATCCCGAGCTTTCGCCCCCGCTGTCGACCCACACCACCACGGGCAGTTTGGATTCCTGGATCGCAAACCAGGCCGTATAGTCACCGGTGCCAACCGATCCGGTACCCAGCGACCCCGTTGCCGCGTCTCGCTTACATCCCCACAGGAACAGCGCCGACGAAAGTGCGAAAATGGCCATGGCCCTGGGCGACATGTAGAACCTCCGATGACAAGCCGGCCTGTCCGCGCCGCCGCGCTCTCGTGGCGACTGTGGAGACGTGAAGAGTGCGGCCAACGGCGTACGGCAGACGGCAGACATTCTACCCCGACGGCCGCTGTTCACAACGCTCATGCATGAAGGCAATTCGTCCTCATTGACGTTGGCTCGGAACACCGGCACTTTCGAGGTCCGAAAAAGTGCGAAGCTCGAACTTAATAAATCCCGGTATTCATTTGCTTTGTCGTTTCTGGAACCTAAGATAATGCGATGATACTGGGGTCAGGGCCAAGTCTGGACTGACGCCCGGACGAGAGGTTGATTGAGATTGTCGGATGACTAATGAGGGGTAACCCGGCTGTCGCCGGGGGACCCGTTGACGAGTAAGCCGACGTGATTGAACACGCATTGTGTTCGGTCACGTCGGCTTTTTTTGGCTCATTACTCGCAACGCATTCGAGGCTTGCGTCACCGGCACCCGCAAGGTTTCAAGAGGTCGAGAGGAGTTCTCCTATGGGATTGATACTACTGATTGTCGTGATCCTGTTGCTCGTGGGCGGCCTGCCCAGTTGGGGCTATAGCCGCAATTGGGGCTACGGCCCCAGCGGGGGCTTAGGGCTGGTACTGCTCATCGTGCTGCTGCTCGTGGTCTTCAACGTGATCCCGCGCGGCTTCTGAGCGGCCGTTGCCTGACACGGCAGAAGCAGCCTGCTGATCCGGGCCGATCGACAGGGCCTAGAAGCGGCGCGCGATCAAGGCCCGTCTTCAAGAAGGGAAAGAAGAGATGAGAACTGCAATTGCGACCGTGACGGCACTGGCTTTGACGGTCGTCGTCGGCTGCCTCCAAGCGAGCAGCTCCCGAGGCGGCGGCGTGCCTAAGGACGAGGGGTTCAGGGTCGCCGTTCCGAACTTCGAGACGGATGTCAAGCAGGGGGAACTCCAAACCGTCACCGTTTCAATAAAGAGGGACGACTATTTCAAGCAGGACGTGAAGCTGGAAATCAGCGCGGCCAAGGGGATCAGCGTCGAACCGACCAGCGTTCTGGTCAAAGCGAGCGACAAGCCGGATGTGCAACTCCGGATTGCGGCGAGCAAGGACGCCGCCCTCGGTCAATATCGCGTCGACGTGAAAGGGACACCGGAAACTGGAGAGTCGGTCTCAGCAGACTTCAATGTGAAGGTTGCCGCCCCGTAGTTTCCGGGACGCAGGCCCCTGACGTAGGCCCAGACAGGCCCGGCAAGTTCGATCGCGGCTGGCTGTGGACGGCATGGAGTGCTACGCGGCGTTGGCCGGCGCCTTGGGCGGCAGCAGGAACGCGCTGGCGTCGACCTTGAAGCGGGCACACAACTTGGCGATCTGGGCCTTGCTCGGCTCCTTTCGTTTGCCGCTGAGCAGCTCGGATGCCGCTCCCTTGCTGCCGAGCAGTTCGCCGAACTGCGTGACGGTCATGCCGGCCTGCTCGACCAGGGTTCGCAGAAGCCGCGTCGGAGATACGCCATCGGCGTCGATCGGGTAGTGCACGCTGTCGTACCGCTCCACCAGCGCTTCGAGGACCTCGAGATACGCTTCCTCACTGGCGTCGAGTTCACCCTCGCGCAGCGCCAGGCGGTGAACGATCCTGGCGGCGCGGCTATACTCTGCCCCGCTCTTGATGGGGCGCAGCGGGAACTCAGCCATCAGGGCCAGATAGGACCTGGGCAAAGCGGCAATCGCCGCCGGGACATTGACGCCGGGGGCCGTGCGGTTCTTCATAGCTGGTCCTTCCATTGCTGATTGCCTTTGTCGTATTCTTTGTGCGTCATCACTCGCAGAGCGTAAACCTTGCCCTTGGCATAGCTGACGAAGGCGACGAGCCGGAACTTATTGCCGCCGATGTCGAAGACGCAGACGGATTGGCCGCTCCTGACCTTCACCTGGTCGGTCTGGCCAAACGTGGCTTTCACGTCGGCGAAGCTGCGCCACGTCGCCCGCGGCGTCAGCTTGTACCATTCCCGTAGCGGCGCCGCGGCGGCGGGCCATTTGTCTCCGAACTCCCGCAGTGCCCGCCCGGTGATGATCCGCACCTGTTCCAATTTTAGGAACACCCAACCCGGCCGTCAAGAAAGCGGCGTCGTCGGTGCCCATTTTCGAGCACGGAGGGGATGAATGCCGGACGGGCAGGTATACTGTTAACCGTTATAGGCTGTCGGAAAAGGAGGCCACACATGAGTGGGGGCTCACCATCAGCTCCGGCGCCCAACGCCGCTGGGGCTGGCTCTGCGCCGTCGTCTTCTTCTGCATGTTGCTGGTCGGTTCACTCGCCCTCGTCGCCACGATCGCGGGCGGGCACTACAATCCGCCATGAATCGATCACTGATTGACGAATACGAGAAGGGGGGCGGCGAGCTGCGGATGGCGGTGCGGGGACTTTCGCCGGGCGAGCTGGCGGCATTCCCGGTGCCGGGAACGTGGTCGATCCAGCAGATCGTGCTGCACCTGATGGACAGCGACCTGATCACGGCCGACCGGATGAAGCGAGTGATCGCCGAGGACAATCCGACGCTGATCGGCTATGACGAGAGCAGGTTCGCAAAAGCGCTTCACTATCACGAGCAATCGGTGGACGATGCCGTGACGATTCTCGATTTGAATCGAAGGAATTTCGCGAAGGTGCTGCGGAAGCTGCCCGACGAGGCGTTCGGCCGCGTCGGCACGCACAACGAGCGGGGCCCGCTCAAGCTGGCCGATCTGCTCGCCGGGGCGGTGAAGCATCTGAAGCATCATGTGAAGTTCATCGTCGACAAGCGGAGGAAGCTCAAAGGAGAGTGCTGAGTGCTGGGTGCTGAGTGACACACTTCCCACTGGTGAGGTTCCCGCACGCCCCGTAAGCGGGGCGGCTAATCGGCATAGGAGTGCTCCGTACGCGGTAATGTCATTCGCCCCTGTCAGTCTTTGTATTCCACCGGCGCCAGCAGCGAGCCTTTGACGAAGACGCTTTTGGGGGTTGAGGAGGCGTCCACCTGGTCGAACTGCATGAACTCCCCTTCCAAGTCGATTCGCACCAGCAGGATGCCGCCCAGGAACTGGGCGGTGACGTTGTAGGGCTCGAGCTGATACCGGATGCCTTCGAGAAAGATGCCGTGGCTGGAATCGGCGTAGTCGCGGCTGCGGGCCTTGAACTGCCAGGCGGAGGCGTAAACCTGCTGCGGCTCGCTGATGTCGTCAAGCTCCATCACCAGGTCGTAACTGTTCCCCTTGTAGTCGTCGCTGAGCGCAGCCTTGGGATCGTTGCTGTAGAGGCGAGCCACGACGTGCTTGCCGGACTTGCTCACTCGTAAACGGGCGGCGGGAAAGGGATACGACTGCCCGTCGAAGGTCAATTGCGACGCCGGCTGGGTGGTCGCGGGCTCGGTGGTCGCGGCGAAGGCCAGCGCGTCGGGCTGAGTGGCGGCCGGGGCCGTCGTGGGCGTTGGCTTGGGATTCGACTTGACGACGGACGGATCGCGGCTGTCGCAACCGATAACCAGCAGCGTCGCTATGGCCATCGCGATCAGCCGACTCTGACGAAACATTGGCTCTCCTGGCCGCGATTCCGACGGCCCCTCAGTTCGAACCCCGGCGACTCTGATTCAGCGGAAGTATATCATAATGCGATGTCCCTCGCCCCCGCCACCGCAGTTCCGGCCGAGTCCGACTGGCTCTGCGAAGGGTGCGGATACGTCTTAAACGGGCTTCCCGCGGGGGGCCGTTGCCCTGAGTGCGGCAAGGCGACCAGCGAAAGCGACGCGACATTGAGGCTTCCGCCTGCATGGGAGCATCCGGCGGCGGGTTCGGCCATCAGGCGGATGTTGATTACCACCAGCCGGGTCCTCTTTCAGCCCACCCGCTTTTATCGGTCACTGGCGACGCGCGGGAGCAGGCGCAAGTCGATGTGGTTTGCCCATATCCACTGGCTGATCGCGTCGCTGCTGTTCGGCCTGGCGGGGTGGGCGCACTTCGATCTAATGATGGGGTGGGGCCCGGCGGCGCGGTTCGGGGCGTTTCTGCCGTGGCCCGCGTTTATCGGCCTGGCGTGGGGTACATGGGTCATGCTGATCGTTCTTACTCTTGTTGCCGCACGCCTGACGACATGGGAGGCGACGTTTCGCGGACTGCGGCTGCCGCTCGGGGTCGTCCGCCGCGGGCTGGACTACCACGCGGCGCATTATCTGCCTGTCGCCCTCCTTGCCGCCGCTACGGTCATAGGCTATCGATTGTGGCTCGGGCACAACCCGGTACGGCTGATCCAATGGGGTAGCGCATATCTGTACGCACTGTGCGTCGAGGTCATTATCTGTGCCGTCTACCTGTTCAAAACTTATTGGATCGGAATGCGGAACATGATGTACGCCAGCCGATGAGCACGGAAGGCACGCGCATTCCGGGCCGAAATCAAGATGCTCGTGAGGAACCGCCTACCCGAAGCCGATCAGCCCGCCCTGGCGATCCTGGCCAACGTTCAGACCCCTTACCGGCTGCACATGCACCGCCGGTACGCGGCCGAGATCCCCGAGCTGCGGCTATGGAGCCTGTACTTTGCGCGGGTCGGCCACAACGAAGGCAGCGCGTTGGACGAGCGCATCGGCCCAGTTCCCCTGGGGCAGGACTACCAGGTCCGTAGGTTCCCCATTCAGTGGCTGCACGAGTGGGCGATTGGCGGGCGGGTCATCCGCTGGCTCAAGTCCCACCCCGGCGTCCGGGCCGTGATGGTTCTGGGCTATCTGGGCGGCACACGGACGCGCGTGATCCGCTGGTGCTTCCGCCGCCGAATTCCCGTTCTTGTCTGGGGCGACAGCAATATCCGTGGCGACCGAGGAAGAGGGCTGCGTGCCTTCGTCAAACGGCTGGCGCTCCCCCGGCTGTTGCGGCGCTGCGGCGCGTGCGTCTGCTGCGGCCGACTGGGCCGCGAGTTCTTCCTCCGCTACGGCGCCGACCCCTCCCGCGTGTTCGTCTCTCCCTATGAGCCCGACTACCGTCTGATTCGGGAGATGCCGCCCGAGCGGATCGAACAGGCCAAGCAAAAGTTCGGCCTGAAGAATGGCCGCCGCCGGATCGTCTACAGCGGCCGCCTTTCGGTAGAGAAACGGGTGGACCTGCTGATCGAAGCCTTTGCCCGCGTCGCCCACCAGCGGGCGAAATGGGACCTGGTGATCGTCGGCGGCGGAGCGCTCGAAGCTGACCTGAAGGGGCGGGTACCGCAGACGTTGCGCGACCGGCTTATCTGGACGGGTTTCCTGGACAACCAGGCGGACATCAGCGCGATCTACCGCGCCAGCGACGTGCTGGTATTGCCCAGCGACTTTGAGCCGTGGGCGCTGGTCATAAACGAGGCGGTGGCCGCCGGGATGGCGGTCGTGGCCAGCGACGTGGTCGGTGCAGCGGCGGAACTGGTTCGCGACCGGGAAAACGGGCGGATCTTCCCGGCGGGCAACGTGAATGCACTGGCCCAGTGCCTGCTCGACGTGACCGACACCGAGAACACAGATCGCTACAAAGCGGCCGCGGCGCCGATCCTGGCCGAATGGCGGCGGGTGGGGGATCCCGTGCAGGGATTGCGACAGGCGCTGGTCGCGTGCGGCGTGCTGCCGGCAGATCAGAGCGCCTTACCGATCGCTACTTGAGCTGCGCGCCGCTTCAAGGCGTGGCGCTCATTTGTGGCGAGGCCTCACACGTAGCACGGCCGACTCGGCCGTGGGCGAAAGAGCATCCTCGCCGGTTGGTGGGCGATTGTGGAACGCACGGTGTCGCTTCCGTGCTTTCCACAATCGCCCACCAACTGGCAATCAAGCTTCTTGGTCCACGGCCGAGTCGGCCGTGCCACGATCCAGTCCGCCACAACCGACCGTTACACCCGCCGCTTCAATCCTTTCCGCCGCCGCAAATCCGCGCTCAGGCCATTACGATATGGTCCCGCCGGCCACCCACGTTCCGCAGCGCATTGCGGGTGTCGACGATCAACTTCGCGTGGTCGGCGATCATCTGCCAGTCGTAAGCGGTGTGGTGCGTAGCCACCAGCACGCAGTCATACGAGGCCAGCGCCTCGGGCGTGAGCGGCACGCTGCTCATCTGCAAGTCGTAGCGCCGCATCTTGTGCGTTTGCGGGACGTGCGGGTCGTTGTAATCGACCGCGGCGCCTAATTCTTCCAGCTTCTGAATCAACTCGAAGCTGGGGCTCTCGCGCACGTCATCGACGTCCGGTTTATAGGCGAGGCCCAGTACCAGCACGCGCGCTCCCTTGACGGCGATGCCCCGTTCGTTGAGGGCCAGCGCCGTCCGCCGGACTACGTATTCGGGCATGGCGTGGTTGACCTCGCCGGCCAGTTCGATGAACCGGGTGGACATCCCCAACTCGCGCGCCTTCCACGTGAGGTAGAACGGGTCGATCGGGATGCAGTGCCCGCCAAGCCCAGGGCCGGGATAAAATGGCTGGAACCCGAACGGCTTGGTGCTCGCGGCGGCAATCACTTCCCAGACGTCGATACCCATCGCGGTCAGCACCACCTTCATCTCGTTCACCAGCGCGATGTTCACTGCCCGGTAGATATTCTCCAACAGCTTGGCCGCCTCTGCTACCTCGGCGCTGGAGACGGGGATCACTTGGGAAATCGCCTTGGCGTATAGCAGGTGGGCCGCCCGAAGGCTCGCCGCATCGATGCCGCCTACCAGCTTGGGAATGCTTTGCGTGCTGTGGTCCTTGCGGCCCGGGTCTTCCCGTTCGGGGGAGTAGGCCAGGTAAAAGTCGACGCCGCACCGCAGCCCCCGAGCCTCGAACCGCGGCAGCAGCACCTGGCGGGTGGTGCCGGGATAGGTCGTCGACTCGAGCACCACCAGTTGCCCCGGCCGCAATGTCCTGGCGATGTCGTCGGCGGTCCGCTCCACGTAGCTCAAGTCCGGTTCGCGGTGGCGGCCCAGAGGCGTGGGCACGCAACTGATGATCGCGTCCGGCTCGGCCAGACGGGAAAAGTCCCCGGAAACGTCGAACCTGCCGGCCCGAATCATATCGGCCACCATGGACGCGCCCAGATGTGTCAGGTAGTTCTCGCCCCGGCGCAGCGCCTCGATTTTGGCCGGATCCACGTCGAAGCCGACCACCGCAAACCCCGCCCGGTGGAACGCGTGCAGCAGCGGCAGGCCGACATACCCCAGCCCGATGACGCCCAACACCGCGGACTTATCTTCAATGCGTGAAAGCAATGACATCGCCCGGCCACTCCTGTCTGCCCGGAAGAATACCCGGCGTTACGCCCACGGCCAGTGCGGGGCCCGCCCCCCGGACGGCTGAATCCAGAATCTTCTTGAAAACCTCGTCGCCAGGCTGGCATAATGGCGGTCGGTTCCCGCTCTTTTTTGCGTTGCCCCGGCGGGGTCGAGAACATGTGACCCGCCGGGCATGCGCGCGAGGTCATATGACACCCAAGCATGCCGCATCCTGCCGACCGTACCCCGTCGAAGCGCTGGAGCCGCGGCTCCTTCTCAGCAGCTACACGGTGACGAACGTCGACGACTCGGGGGCCGGATCGCTGCGCGCCGACGTCCTGATGAGCAATGCAAGTCCAGGCGCGAACAGCATCACCTTCACTCCCGGGCTGAGCGGTACGATCACCCTGACCACCGGCCAGCTCGAGATCGCCAGCAACCTCGCCATCGTGGGGCCGGGCGCAGGCTCTTTAACGATCAGCGGCAACATGCAGATCCGGGTATTCCAGGTGGATGCGGGCGTCACCGCTTCCATTTGGGGCCTGACGATCACCGGCGGGCGGGCACCGACCGGAGGTATGGGGGTCAACGGTGACGCGGGGAACCGGACGGCCGGGCCGGGCGGCGCCGGCGGCAATGGCGGAGGCATCTACAACCTTGGCTCGCTGTCGCTCGCGAACGATGTCGTCAGCGGCAACTCCGCCGGCGCAGGCGGCGGGGGTGGAGAGGGTTGGTCGGCGGCGAATCTCGGCGGCAGCGCCGGTGACGGCGGAAATGGGGGCTCTGGTGGTAACGGCGGCGGTATCTTCAACGCCGGTTCACTCGCGGTCACGAACGGCGTCGTTACCGGCAATTCCGCCGGTGCCGGCGCGCTGGGCGGCTACCCGGGGTATGGCGGTAGCACCGGCCTCGCCTCGGGCGGAAATGGCGGCAACGGGGGCGCCGGCGGCGCGATCTACAGCACTGGCCCGCTTACCCTCTCCGGCGCCACGATCTCCCACAACACCGCGGGGCCGGGGGGCGCTGGCGCTGGTGCCGGGGAGGGCGCGCATGTCGGTGGCGGCGGAGCCGGCGGCGGTGGCGGCGGAATCTGGACCAGTGGCCATTTGGGGATCTCCACGTGCACGGTTGACTCGAATTCCGCCGGCGCAGGTGGCGCTACAGGCACGGGACTTAGCAACAACGCCGGTGGCGCCGGCGGGCCCGGCGGAGGCATTGACGCTGTTTCCGGCGACGCGATCATTACGGGGTCGACGATCAGCAGGAACGCCGCAGGTGACGGCGGCTATACGCTGGTCAGCGGGCCCCCGCTGGCCGGCTGGGGCGGAGGCATCCACAGCGATGGCGAAATTGCGCTCGTAAACGACACGGTCAGCGGCAACCGAGCGGGCGACGCACCTCCCGAGTTCTTCGCTAGCCGCGGTAGCGGCGGCGGTATCGACAGCACCGGGATGCTGCGACTGACGACCGTCACCGTCAGCGGCAACCATACAGGCACATCAAACGCCACACCACCGGTGCCGGCTGTCGGAGGGGGTATCCTCTCCCGCGGGGATACTGTCATGAACAATACGATTGTAGCGGGCAACGGCGTCGGAGACGTGTACGGTCCGATCGACCAATCTAGTGCCTACAACCTGATCGGAAATGGGACGGGCATGAGCGCTATGAGCCCGGCCAACCACAACCAAGTCGGCGATGAGCAGAATCCGATCAACGCGAAGGTCGGCCCGCTGAGTGACAACGGTGGCCCGACCCAGACCGTCGCGCTGCTGGCCGGCAGCCCGGCCATCGACGCGGGATCCAATAACCTAGCCGTCGGCACGGATGGCAAGCGGCTGGTCGCAGATCAGCGAGGCTACTACCGCATCTTCAACGGCGCGGTCGACATTGGCGCCCACGAATTCGGCTCACCGCCGCTGCTACCGGGTGATGCGAACGGGGACGGGCGGGTTGGCTTCGCCGATGTAATCATCGTTGCGCGACATTACGGGACGACCAACGCCACCTGGGCCGACGGCGACTTCAACGGAGACGGGTCCGTCGGATTCGATGATCTGGTGGTTCTTGCCCGCAATTACGGGCGGACCGTCCCGCTAAGCTCAGATGCGGCTTCATCGACGGCGGCCACGGCGAACGAACTCCCCATGCTTGCTCAACTCTCTCGCCGGCGCATCCAGCACCGCGGGAGCCGTGCGGGGCGGCTTTCGGTCGCGATGACCCCAATCGCCGCGCCTCAATAGTATTCGAAGAACACGCCACCGGGGATCGCCGTTGCGGCGACCGAAGCACCGAAGTTGTGGGCCGACTGCAACGTCGCGCCACCGGCCAGCGTCACAGTATTGCCCGAGACGGAACCGACGGTGATGTTCTCCCCCGGGTTGGTCCCGTCTCCATAGATGGCTATAACCATTCCAGCGCCCAAACCGGCGGCGCTAGCGACAGTAAACGAAGTTGCACCCGCCGATGCTGCGGCGCTCAGGGTGGTGACAATCCACTGACCGCCCGTCGCAATCCCGGTTATGTTGAACTGCTTCTTGGTATTGTTCGACACATTGACGCCGCAGTCAGTCCAGACGGTTCCCGCGTTGGTACCCGCTCTGGAGCCACTGTCGCACAGCACGTTGCTTGCCGAGTCGAGGACCTGCACCTGGAAATTCGAGGAGGGCCCCGTACCGGGCCAGTAGATGCCGATGCGCTTCACGAACGCACCGGCAGGAATGAACACGTTTCCCGTTGCCTGGTAGCTGGCTACGGTAGAGTTGGCGGTGTGGTTGTGGGACACCGTGCCCAGGATGTTTACCGTGTTACCCACGACGCTGGAGATCGCGACGTTCTCCTTTGCGTTAGTTCCGTCACCGGCAATTGTGACAAAGCCGCTGGTTGGCATGCTGGCGCCATTGGCGACGGTGAAGCTGCTGGCGCCCTGCGAGGCGGCCGCGCTGAGCGTAGTAATCTGCGCCCCGCCCATGACCAGCCCGCTGTTCTGGTTCGGATTGTAGGTCCAAAAATGGGTGTTCGGCCCGTCCGCCAAAGAATGGTACCCATTCAGGCGGCCGAGGTGCACGTCCACCGGCGAGTTCTGGTTGACGCCTATGGCGTTACGGCAGTTCTTTGCAATGGCGTGGCCCAAGCCGCCGATGCAATTGGCATCGGAGCCTGACGCTGGGACGATTTGGACGCCGTCATAAAGCTGATATTCCAAGCCGCATTTCTCGAACCTGAGCGTCGGCCGGCGGTCGACGGAATACTGGGTATTGGTATGGCTGGTAAGAACTGCCGTGACCGTCGCCTGCACGTAGCAGTTGTTGAAATCGATCTCCCCGCAGTCCAAGACTTGGATCCGGCCGGCCGCGGGTGGCGTCTCGCGCGAGACAAACAGCGTCCCGTCGAACTGAACCCGGCACCACGCGTTGAGATTTGCGAGAAGGGCGTTCTGGTGCAACTCGATACGACCGTCCCGAAAGTTGAACAGGTGGTTATTGAGTCCGATGAGCGTCGCCGTCGGGTCGGAGGTAGTGAGAAACGTAGAGTTGTTGAAGACCCCGACCGAGAACTGCGCGACGTGGAGGTTGCCGCCCGCGTTGATGAGGAAGATCGTGCCGCCGTACGTCACGAGGTCACACCCGATGAAATAGTGGTTGACCGACTGCTTGTTGTTCTGAATCTTGTAGAACCAGCCGGTATTGTCGAGTCCCGTGGACAGGGTGCCGATCCCCAGGCACTTGCATCCGACGTGCAGCATCTCTGAAGTCAGACTGTTGATGCCGTCATTGGTGATGCAGCGCCAGAAGTTGAAGAAGTAGCAGTTCCAGTGGCGCACGGACTGGACCCAGCCGACGCTGTCGTAGTTGAAGAGGTACTGCTCGAAGCCGGTACCCTGGAAGGTGATACCCCAGATGTTGACGTATTTGGCCAGGTTGTAGTTGTAGAACAGGTACTCGTCGGCGGCGGGCGATCCTCCGTTGGGCCTCGCGAAGGTGATGTAAGTCAGATCCGGGCCGGCGCCGACGATCGTATAGCCATCCCAGGGACCCCCCGGCATGGTGTACGCGGTGGTGGTGATGGACTGGTCATTGAAGGTTGTGCCCGTTACTCCGCTTCCGCCGTTGCACAGCGCCCAGGCGGAGCCGGTCCAGCGCAGCACGTCGTAGCTGGTCGCGCCGGGCAGGGCGGGCCAAGCCAAGGTGTTGTAGTTGGTGCCGCTCAACGTGGCGTTGCCGTTGGTCGTGGACCCGATGCCGGCGACCGGCGGGCTGCCGTTGTACCCGCCGGTGCCGGCGGCGGTGTGGGCCACCACTTGATAGGAATACGTCGTCATCCCGGTACATCCGACGGTGGTGACGGCCGGTTGCGTTATGGTGTACGGGTCGAGAATCCGCTTCTGGGTGATCAGATAGTCCCACAACGCTAATGCAACCACGGAGGCACAGAGACACGGAGGCGCGCTGGGCGGTTCAGGCTTCAGCCAATTGCCGGGCGTATGGCAAACTGAAAGAAAAGCCCAGATTGATCTTGT
>Ga0073928_10001726_pt1 | contig 40658 bp, 33 predicted proteins | sample PaiPotPPA55metaG_FD_76969 | JGI IMG/M metagenome (GOLD analysis project Ga0073928, IMG submission 76969) | Iron sulfur acid spring bacterial and archeal communities from Banff, Canada, to study Microbial Dark Matter (Phase II) - Paint Pots PPA... ... | reverse complement strand
AGGTTGAAGCACAACGCAGGAACGCGTGAACCGTCACCAAGTTCACATAGCACAGCCTCTGGGCGGTAGGCACGGACGCTTCCTTCTGAGTACAGGTACTCGATTTCGTCGTGAGTCAGCTCCATCAGAATTCCGTAAGCGCGGGAATCTGGATTCCGAAGCAGAGTTGCCCGTTGCCCAATGCGAAGTGCAAAGCCCGGTGCGCAAGCTGGACGAATGTTTACGGGCTCAGCACCTGTCGTACGCAGAAGGTCAGCGTCCATGAACAACCCGTAGAAGAAGACTTCGATTCGACGAGGGATCATAACTGCTGCGAAAATTAACTCATCAAAACTTGGCGGTCAAGAGAGCGAGCCGCTTCGGTCTAGAAACGGTGTTGTGAGAAGCCCGAGATCAGATTCTGGATGAATCGTCGACCACTCGGAAGTTATCCTAACGTCCGATTTGCCGGGCGGTAAGTGACCAACTCCTGTTGGGTCGCGTCACCGGACGTGTGGCCCTCATAGTCCACAAACGGGGTATGGGAAATGAATGCTATCGATCAGCGTCGGTCCGTTGCGCAACACGCTCGGCGAAAAGTGAAATACCTGGGGTCCGATCAGGGTCCAGCAAATCGCGGCGAAGAATTCCTTAGTTAGAGCATCAAGGACGGGCTGTCAGTACCGTTAGGTTTCATTGAGTTCCGACCAACTGTCACTCTGTAACAGCAGCAGCCAGAATTCTGCGAAGTACGGAATTGTGTTTCGGGCTTTTCGCGCGAGCTAGCGGTGCCACCCTCGAAGCTCGTTTTGCTTTTAATGCCGCCTTTTGCCGCCGCGACCAATCGCTAAGTTATTAGAGGGAAACAAGGTGACTGGAGCGGGCGATGGGAATCGAACCCACGTCCGAAGCTTGGGAACTATCGGAGACGGCAACGTATGCGTCCGTCTCTGTTAGGACCAATATGTCCATACGCAAAGAGAGATATTGGCTGCGGAACAGAGAACTCGTACATGGCGCTAAAATGTATGTCATGCCGCAATTGGGAGTGAGAATTTCGTGGCCTCGCCATGGCGCTCGACGTGGCGTAGATGGCGCGGACTTCGCGCCGCCCGTCGAGATTGGTACCGAGAAACGCTAGCGCTAGCGTTGACCGCACCGCTGCCTTTCCCACGTCTTGAAATCGATTTGTGACACCTTCGGGAAAGATTTTGGAAAGCTCGTTTGGCCGATGTGGACCTCGTCTAAGCTGGGCCTAAGGTCGAAGGCCGTAGTGAGCACCTCGAAGACGCGTGGTGCGCGACACCAACCCACCTGATTCCAAGCGCTTTACAAACCGCATGCGTATGCTGAGAAGAAAATACTCACGCAACAAGTTCGAGTCGGAATTCTAGCGATGGACCTAGGGTGCTATTCCGGCCCCCGGCACCACCCTAACGTCAGCCCAACAAGTTGCAATCGTCCGGCTCTGCATTCGCGTAGGAAATGTTGCCCCGAACTGATTATCTATGCTTCACGCGGATGGGAAACTGGAAAACGTTCCGTCTGTCCCCGAGTTTCGGCTAGTGGGCGGTCGTTTTAAGGGTTATTTTCTTTTGCGTGAGCTTCAAACAACCGATCAATCGCAGCAACCAATTCTTCTCTTGTGAGTTTTTTGTACCCCTGTACGATTTCACCGCCGGGATGTATTCTTTTGCCGTGGACGGCCTCAAAATCGATGATAAGCTCATCATTCAGCAAAAGAAATTCTTTGTGCTCCTCAATCGTTATTTCTCCGACTTCCTTTTTCCTAAGTATCTCAATGATTCTTGCCACCTTTGGGTCACGCTCGCGGAAAAAGCGTATTAAAGCGCTAGCGTATGTCGGGACTTCCGACCAGTGGTGGCAATCTGAAGGCGGCTACAAAGCGATCCAGTCAACAAGACCGCAGATTCACCAAGGATGAGCTGTTAAGCAACATAACACTCTACTGGATGACGCAAACCATCCATTCCTCATGCCGGCTCTATTACGAGGATAACCGCACCACCCCGCTTCACTTCCAGAAAGGTGATTACGTCACAGTCCCGTGCGGGATTGCGCGTTTTCCGAAAGAAGCCCCGTTAGCTCCCAAGCGCTGGGTCGAACGCGGATTCAATGTCCAGCACTGGACGGAAATGCCGCGTGGGGGCCATTTCGCTGCGCTCGAAGAGCCGGAACTGTTGGTGGAGGATATCCGCTCGTTTTTCCGCCCGTTACGCTCTGATTGAGGACACTTGTTATGGTCTGGTGTGATGGGCGTTGCAGGCGTCATCCACGTTCGTTGAAGTCCTCATCGCTTACCGCTGCGCTGACGCTCCAGGTTTAGCGACCAGCCTAAGCTGCCGTCACCAGGATACGCCCGCCCTTCCGCGATCGTGCCGTCCGACGGATTACGATATCAACGTCTCGGTCCAAGGCCGTAAGAAAATTCATCAGCCGTTCAACAGAAAAACCGGCCAGCTGGTAATTAGATAAAGCGGATACCTTTGGTTGATTCACGTTGAGGCGGCGCGCCGCCGCCGTTTGCGATAGCTTCCGACCCTGAATTATTTGATTGATAGCGACCGCGAGGCGAACCTTCGTCTGTTTTTCCGCTGCGTTATCGACCGCGAGATCGGCGAAAACATTGCCGGAACTTGGAACCACCTCGGCCTTATTGTTTCTCTTTGGCATATCGCACCTTATAGTCCGCCCTGGCTTCCTTGAGCCTTCTGCCAATCAGTTCGACATCCTTCCGCGCCGTCTTTATCCCGCTGGGCGGTTTCTTTTGGAACGCATGAAGCAACGTAGACAGCAGCCTCAAATTTGACCGTGTAAACCGCCCGATACGCGTCTGCGCGATGGTCCTCGACCACTTCGAAGACGCCTGGTCCCTCGCCTCGCCAAGATTTCGCGCTCGGGTGCGTTCCGCCAAACTGTGCAACGCTGAGAGCGGTTCCAATTTCATCGATAACCGCCTCGGGGAAAGCCAACAAGTCTTCCTTGCTTGATCCGGTCCAGAACAGTGGCTCCTCGCCGGCTATCCTCGTCGGTCGCGTCATGGAATTATCCCAGTTCTAGGATACAAAATCAAGCGGCCCCCAGGCCCAATATCCTCGTAGATAAACACGTTCCCGATCAGCTTCCCAAATGCGCGGGCAATCTTGAATACCAGCCGCAGGTTCGGGGTGGAACCGGCCCTTTTCGATGGAGTCGATGGCCTCATGTGTCACGCCCACCTGGACGGCGAGCTTTCCCTGGGAACATATGTACAAGCCGTTCCCTGACACCATTTTTTATTCGCTTCGTCCACTCCTTCCGATTCGCTCCGAAATCTTTTCAAGCTGCTGGCTTACATCAAAGTAATTTCGCGGTGATACCACGAGGTTGCGGATTGAACAGGCAACATATCGGACGGCGGCGTACGCTTCCTATGTACCGGGTCGGGAAGCCGCCCACCTTAGTGCAGAGCAAATGGTTTCGAGGTGTCCGGCGCTTCCCTTCCGCGCAAGCTTCTGGGGCTGACTGAGCCTCGCACTGCTGGCTTCCCTCTCGCCTTGGAAGCGCTTTGAGAAAGGGCCCGTGTTTCGTCTCCAGCTTCATGCTGTTCTTGCCAGCGCCGTACTTTTGCTGTGCATGGTTCCTGCGAGCGTAGGCGCTCAGCAACAAACTGACGGAAGTGCGAAAAGCACCCGTTCCCTTCCAGATACACCTCGACCCACTTCAGATCCGCAGAATCCAGCGCAGCAAACAGCCGCTGCGGAAGGGTCAGCCAGCGTTGCAGGAACCGTGCTAGACGTAAGTGGAGCCACCGTTTCCGGCGCGGACGTCAGCTTGATGCATGAAGACGGGACACAAATGCATACGATGGTGTCCGAGGCCAATGGCGAATTTAATTTTACAGAAGTTCCTGCCGGTTCTTATCTCGTAGTAGTGAACGGAAAGGGTTTTGCGCCGTTTACGTCCGCAGAGTTTAAGCGCGGTGAAGCAGGCCTACGAGCTGCCGGACGTCTCATTATCAGTTGCTAGGGCGAGCATAGAGGTGACGGTCCGGCCCACCGAGCTGATTGCCGCTGAGCAGATACGGGCGGAAGAAAAGCAGCGACTGGTCGGCTTCTTCCCAAATTTCTATACAAGTTATGTTTATGACGCCGCCCCGCTCACCACGAAACAGAAATTCTCGCTCGCTGTGCGGGGCACATTCGATCCGGTGGCGATGATCGGCGTTGGCTTGGCAGCCGGCATCGAGCAGGCCTCGAACTCTTATGCTGGGTACGGGCAAGGCGCCGCGGGATACAGCAAACGTTTTGCTGCAAAGTTTGTTGACGGACGCAGCAGTGATCTCCTGACCCATGCGGTCTTCCCGTCCCTGCTGCACCAGGATCCGCGTTATTACTACCAGGGCTCGGGCTCCATTAGGTCCCGCCTCGCGCATGCAGTCCGCTCTGCATTTATCGCACGCAGCGATAGCGGGCGGACGGTGTTCAACTCTTCTTATTTGCTAGGCGACCTGACCGCGGGAGCACTGTCCAATCTCTACTATCCCAAAGCGAATCGGGGAGCGAACCTGGTGTTCACCAATGCAGCTGTGGGCCTCGCGGGACGAGTGGGTACAAATTTAATGCGCGAATTCCTCTCGAAACGCTTGACGACGAACGTGCCGGGCGACGGAAAAGAATGAACCTGGTATTTGACCAGGAACGGAACGTTCGACAATAACCATTCATATTTGTCCTTGATCGACACCCCGGTAATACCAACGTATTTTTCTAGCGGACCTTGCTCGAAAGCAAACAATTCCTAACGTTCCGCGATGCTCTTTTTTAATACACTGAAATCGACCTTAGAGGTCAGATAGACACGAGGTATAGCTGTAGCCGTAAGCTCAAAAAAAGGATAGCGTGATGAACAAACTCCGCTCGGTCGTGTTTTCAGTTTTTCTAATTGTTGCATGTGGCGCCGTCTTGCATACCAATGTCAGAGCCAAGTCGTTGGCCGGACCGGCGACCGGCATGGATCCACACATGTCCATGACCAAGTCGCGCCCGTTGCGGCCTGGAGATCAGGCTCGCGCAGACGCCATTGTGGCGGCTGCAAAGAAGATGGCTGAGCGGTATCGCGACTATCGCAAAGCGGAGACTGACGGGTACGTGGTCTTTTTGCCGGAGCAGCACCAAAACGTGTATCACTTTATCCAGGAGCTCCCGAGTTCAGACGACAAAGAGCGCTTTGACCCTGACCAGCCACGCGGCCTGTTGTACACCAAAATTGATGGACCCAACCCCGGATACAAGCTCATTGGGGTGATGTACATGGCGCGCTATGATGCGACGGAGGACCAGCTGGATGCGCGCATCCCGCTGTCGATCGCGCAATGGCACGTGCACCTCAACCTGTGTGTTCCCCAGCAGCCCGAACAACGCAACTGGCTTATGGGTGATGCAACGTTCGGACTGAACGGCTCGATAACTACCGCGGAGGCTTGCAGAGCGGCGGGCGGCCACTTCAAGTCACATCTTGCTGGGTGGATGACACACATCTACCCGTTCGAAACCGATCCGGCGAAGATTTGGGGAGCTGGCATGGGCGACGACCACGGGATGGACCACGACTCGATGTAAACGGGGACCGGGGCGCCAGCATCGTTTGACCCAGTAGGGCCATTTCTTTTGTCCCTGATAGATACTCGCTTGAACCGATGGTGTGACGATATCAGCGCGCGATGGGCTCGCAAAAAGCTCGGGTTGATGCTGGCACGCATACCAGCCCAGGACAACAACGCAACCATGGAGGGCACTGTATTCCGGACCATGCGCATCGTAGGGCCTGTGCTGGACGAGGCGTCGAGGCAAAAGCAGCCACGGCCCGTATGAACAATACCGCGAAGTTTCTCCAGGTACGTAATAGAGACATTTCTGTCCTCCAATCATTTCTGTCCGACTGGCCCAGTGCTCTAAGCTGGCTCGCGACAGCTTCCGCCTTTGCAATCCGCGGCTTTGATCACTTCTAGCTCCTGCCTGGGTGAGAGCACCCCCATCCATACTTTCAACACTTTTCCGGTCCTGTCTACCAAAGCAAGGTTGGCGTTCCAGCAACGTTGAGCTTCTCGAGAGGTACTCCGGAGATGACCTCAACCGCTAAGGCTTCCGATTTCACAACTTCTTTTGCAACATCGGCAGCGTCGGGAAAAACAGCGACAATGGCAGCGTGCGAGCCACTTTGTTTTTGCTGCGTGAGGAGTCGTTGATAGAAGGGTGCACTGTCTTCGCAAAAGCGGCAGCCTTTCTTGAGCACTAACATCAGCGTTTGGTCGTGCGCGGCCCAGTCCCAACCTTCGATCTTTGCCAACCTATCGCCACCTTTTATTTCGCTGGATGCCGTACTGGAGGGAGCAAACCGATCTTTTATGAAAAATACGCCTATCACGACGGCCAACATAATCACGGCCGCGTTAGCAACAAACTCAAGTTTGGTCTTCATCTGAGCAGGTTGACGAGTTGGCCGGGAGTATATTTCCGCCCTGTGAAGGTGTCAATGTGACAAAGCTCTGCATTTCGTGGTTGGATTCTGAGACAGCGTGAGTAAATAAACGGCGTATACTTCCGGCCAGATGTAGCACGTCACGACTTTGTGCGTTTCCGTGCACTTCCGCTCGCTTTGCTCCTTGCAGTAGGCACACCCACTCAAAAAACTGGATTCTCTTTTCGCACAGTCCTGTTTGCCCACACACTTACCTCGTAGCCATATATTTCCAGGATAATTGTCAATGAATCAGGACACCTAGTTCCGGGAGGCACGCCGGGCAGAGTGCCTTTTCCGGATGGGTCGGCTCGCATCGCGGTCACGGCGTTAACCGCGCATCGCGATGAAGGACTTGTATTGCGGCTTGGAGTTGGAGATCTGAGAGTAAGCCGTGTAGTAGGCCTGGCGAAGTTTGGCTTCTTCAGGCGTGAGTCCTGGCTTGTAGTAGCGCGGGCCCGCGATCTCTTCGATCATTGTTTTGAGTTGCCAGAACGCGCCCATTTGGCGCGCGGCGGTCTCGTCGGGGTCGCTGGCCTGCATCGCTTTCATCACCTGATCGACGGAGGGCATCTCGGCGATGTAAGACGGATTGGTTGTTTGTGCGAGGACGCCCGCCGGGTAGATCCCGAACAAAATCACCAGCAAGGCAATCGCTCTAATTCTGAAATTCATCGACACGCTCTTACATGGCGCCTTCTGTCGTCGATGCCGGGCAAAACCAAGCGAGGTAAGCAGGAGACTCGAGAGTCCGGCTTTGATTTTCATTTCTGCACCTCGAATTCAACGACTTTGTCCGGCTTGAGCGGTCAGCTCCACAATGGCGGCGTTATGTGCCTCTCGGTCCGCCACGGAAAGCGTCCCTGACGACGAACCTGAACCGATGGAAGTTCCGGAAGGCGAACCATCGGAGCCCGCCATCGCAAATGTCGTTACCAACACGAAATTGGCTATCAGAATTCGCCTAAAATTGACCCGCATAATTGGCGGCCTTTCCTCTCGCGCGGACTTGCTATTTTGTCTTGACCAGTTTGTCGAAAAGTGGGTTCGGGCTGGTTGCGTTCAGCGAACCGTCCTTGCCTATCGTCAAAACCAGCGTATCGGGGTTGGGGCCGTTGACAGGCTTGAGAGTGACCTTGTCACCGTCAACGGTATACTTCCCGTCGATGTACACTTGGCCGACGTCAGCCCGGTCAATCGCTCTGGATACGAGGCGTGAGCGACGCGGGTCTGACGCCCTGCTTTTCAATAGAGTCTACAGTTCGCGGTTAAGCCGACGGATGCTTGAGGATGTCCGCTAAAGCGCGCATCCGTGTTGCATCAGCGGGATTTTTTGCCGTGGCGGCGCTTTTTTCCAAGGGATCTGCCATGCGCTGCAATTTCTCTATTTTGTTCTTGTTCATGTGGGAAGTTTCTGCGCTTTGGATGGCCTTCTGTAGAGCTGAGATTTGGCCCGCGGGCAGGGCTTGCGAACGCGACAATTGGTCTACGTAAGCTTTGGCGACTATCAATTGCGCGGGCCACTCGATTTTTTTCTGGTTTTGCACATTGAGCGCAGGCACCCGCACCGCCTTGGCCGCGTCGATTTCATTCTGCGTCAGAAATTTGCTGGCGGTCAGCTCAAACACGTCCAAGCCGCGCGCAATCTCCGAACCGTAAATGTAACCGTTATACCAATACGCGGACCACTCGCCGCCCAACACCAACATCTTCGGATCAATCGGCCCGCGGTCAAAGTAAGCAATCTCGAATGGTTTCGTCGGGTCGGTGAAGTCCACAACGGAGACGCCGCCCTGGTACCAGGCTTGCACTTCGATGTCGCGGCCGGGAACCGGAACCAGCGAACCGTTGTGCGCCACACAGTTCTCAGTGTCGGCCTGCGCGGCGGGCAACTTGTAATAGCTCTCGAAATTCAGCTTCTCGTCCTTGAGACCGAAAATCGCATCAGCGCCCCACTTGTTGGGGTCGTTCTGACGGCACCTCGCGCCCAGGCCACCGCCCCACTCGTCGGTAAACACGACTTTAGTGCCATCGTTATTGAACGAAGCGGAATGCCAATACGAATAATTTGGGTCGTGCACGGCATCGACACGCTTCGGATGTACCGGGTCCTTGATGTCCAGCAATATTCCGTTGCCGGAGCATGCGCCCGCCGCTAAACCAATCGCGGAATAAACGGTGATGTCGTGACACTGGTTGGTGTCCGCCGGCGTTCCTTTGCCCATGCCGTGGCTGCCGCCATTGTTCAGTCCGTTCAATGCGCCGGTGCGCGCATCCATAAATACTCGCGGGCTGGACACCACCTTGGCGTCCTGCGGCGCAGCTACCGGAACCTTGATCACTTCAATACGGAACAGAGCCGTATTAGGATCTTTGTCCGGCTTTTCATCCGAGCATCCCGACAGTTCTTCCGGCTGACGCACAAACGAGGTGCCCGAAACGTAGATATACACATTGTCTTTGTCGTTGGGATCTTCCACCAGCGTATGCGTATGCGATCCGCGGCAGGTCTGCACTGCGGCGACTTGCTTGGGATTTTTGATGTCGGAAATATCGAAGATCCTCACGCCGCGGAAGCGGTCTTTTTGTGCCGACGGCACACGATGCTTTTTTTCTTTTTCCTCTTCGGGAGTCGGCGGAGGCATGGGCGGAAATCCCTGGACGCCGCAATCGAGACGTCCGTTGGGCATCTCCACCGACATGAACAGCAGGTTTTTGTACACCGACACATCGCCCTGCCCGCCGGGGCACACCAGCGAAGTCAGTAATGTGGCGCTTGCCGGGTTGGAGATGTCATAAATATTCACACCATAAAAATTTCCCTGGAAGAGGTGGTAGCCCTGGAATGCCAAGTCAGAGTTTGCGAAAGCCAACTGGGCGACCACCAACTGCATCGGCTTGGGCATCTTCGCGGCTCTACGCATGCCGAGCTGACCAAGCATCTTTTGCACCTTGGGGTCATCCGGGTCAGTGGCGCCGAGTTGAAACGCGTCAGGCTTTTTGAGCAGCGCAAGGTGCTTGATGCCCATCGACGCTTCGCCGGCGTCATATAACCCCGGCGTCAGCTTTGCGCGCGGATCGCTGGCATCCGATCCGATCATTCCGGGTGCAAGAATCGGCGCCGGCTCGGGAGTAAATGGATCGTCTTTGTCGTCGTCATCCTCCTTGGGCTCTGCGGCCTTGGCGTCCGGCGACTTGGCATCGGGCGCCTTGGAGTCGGTGGCCTTACTGGACTCATGCGCTGGTGGCGGGGTTGCCGGCGTCTGCGCGTGCAGGGGACTCACGCCGAAACATAAAATAATGGCCGCGGCCCCCACACGAAAAGCAACAACACTGGGCACTCGATTCATGATTTCCCCTGTACGGTATTTTTCTCCAACATATTCTGCATAATCTTGATCTCGGCGCGTTGCGAATTGTCTGCATCGGTCGCGAAGTTGAACAGCTCAGCGTCTTGCCCAGCGCCCGCGGTGTCGAATAAATCCTTCACCATGGTGAGCGCGCCATTGTGGTGCTGAATCATCCCGGTCAAAAATAAATCGTTGAACTCGGCGCCCTTGGCCTTGCGCAGTGCGTCCATCTGTTCCGTCGTAAGCATACCGGGCATGAGAGGCGTCGCATGGCGTGACACAACCATGCCCGGCATTCCGGGCGCTGCCATGGATGCTCGTTCACCGCGAGCCGCCAGCCATCGGCGCATAAAGTTTATTTCGTCTGACTGCGAGCTGCTGATTCGCGCGCCGAGTGAACGCAGTTCCTTGTTATCGGTGTGCGATGGAATCAGCGCGGTCATTTCCACCGCTTGTGAGTGGTGCATGATCATACCCTGCATGAACTCCACATCGGCATGCGATTTTGGCGGGAGCGTGGCACGAGTCGATGGTGGCAATGTTTTGCTGGGCTTACCCGGAGCACCCGGTTGCACCACAACAGGCGTGGTTTGGTTAGTCTGCCGTGGGCGCGCAGCGGGGTAAACGAAAGCTGCCCGTGTGCTCGCGACGAGCAGAACGCCACACAGGACCGCAAGTCCGGTTACAGGATGGAGCTTTGGATTGTGGCGAAAACGATAAAACGTCCACTTCGGTGCACAGCTAAACATTCTTCAATGTTCTCATGTCGGGAAGCGACGAAACATAAAGTCCGAGGGTGCGGTTCGCACTCGCAAATCTCCTGAAATCTTTACCAAATCCGGGAAGCGGGCGCAGCTCGAAGAGCGACATCACAGAGCACCAAATCCTTTGATGCGGTCGCGGCCGATATCGTTCTCGCCCGCTATGCCGGCGAGCGCGCCGGAGACGGAGCATAGACTACAAGCGTCGGCGACAGCAACGCTTAACGGGAGCGCTACTTTTTGAAAATGGATTTGGGGATCATGCAATGGACGCCTTTTCGAATATCCACGACCTGAGACACGCGGCAGTCGCCGATGATGGAAGTGAGTGAGTAAGCTTCTTCGCGCGACATGGGCACCATCTTTTGTTCGGCCAGAAAATTCACCGTTTCGCGCACGGCAATTTTCATGGCTTCGTTTAAATCCTCGTCAAATCCCATGAACACCCAATCCGTGGAAGTTTCCGCGCGCGGCCACTCGATGCGCAGATCCTTGCGCACGATGGGCTGAATTTCGATTGATTTGTAGGAGCATTCGAGAGCGGTGAGGTTTACTTCGCCATTGCCCTGCAGGCAATGCGAATCGCCCGTCCAGATCAAGCCGCCTTTCTGAAACACGGGAACATAGAGTATCGAGCCGGCTTGCAGTTCGTTCACATCCATGTTGGAACCGTTCTTCCAGGGGCGCAGCGTGCTGGTGCGGCCTTTGGCGTCGTGAATGGGAGGCCCGGCTTTTTCTTTTGGCTCGGCAGGGTCGGGGCCGACGGCGATCGTGCCGGGAAAAGGCTTGAGAGGCAGGATGATGCCCGGCTTGAATTCGGTGGTCATGGTTGCGGAGTCGAGTTTGAAATATTGCACGTGGCCTTCAGGAAACTCGGAGGCCAGCAAGCCGACGGCGGGAAATTGTTTGTCGGGGAGATTGAAATTGAAACCGGAGTCCTTCATGACGATTTTGGTGATGCGGATTTCCATGGTGTCGCCGGGTTCGGCGCCGTTCACGTAGACGGGGCCGGTAACAGAGTGCGGTCCGCCGCCGTCATTGGCGAGCCGCAGCTTGACGATTTCGTCGATGGGCACTTCCGGTTTAATTTCGTCCATACCGTGTAGCCAGGTTTCGATGGATACGGTGTCGCCGGAATTGACGACCAGCTTGGGTTTTTCCGCGGGGTCGTACCAGCCCCACTGCACGGTGTCTTTATTCGCGGGGAGTACATAGTGCTTGCCGGTAGATTTTTGTGCAGCGTTTTTTTCCGAAGCATTTTGGGCGTGCGCAACCGTGAAGAGCAAGCCAGCAGAGAACAAAAACGCAGCAGCCAGAGTTTTATGCGAAGAGCGCATGAGCAACTCCTTGTGATGTGGAGTTCAAAAGAGACCTGAGAGTATACGAGCGGTGGGATGAACAGGCACGCCGAAAAAAATGCTGCAATCTATCGAGGACGTGACTCGGAGCTGGCCAGGGAGAGAGTTGGTGGAAGGCCCGCCGGCCTTCAGCGGAACGGGCCTCCGATATGATCGACAAATATCGCAGTCGACGATGAGTATTGGCGACTGTCGCTACTTCGCGAAACGGCGTCTATTTTTTTGTTCCAGGCATCAAGCCTTCGTTACTGCCTGATTTCCAGCGGCCTTACTAGCCTGAAGGTCAAAGCCGTCTCTGCGGGAAGTTCCATGTCGCGATTCCCGGTGAGGGCCGCTCCGCCGGTGCCGGCGCCAGCGCCGATCAGGCCGCCGATCAATGCGCCTTTGCCGCCTCCGGCCAAGCCACCAATCAACGCACCACCACCCGCGCCGCCGCCAACCAGCGCCCCCGTACGTTTGCCTTTTCCTTTTTTAGAAAGCTCTGGCGTGGAAGCCGCTATTTCATAACGCTGGCCATTTATCTCGACGGTGCGCAGCGCCAGTCCAAGCTCGGACGCGCCTTTGAAGCGGCCGGCCGATTTGACGCGGGTTACCGTGCCCCGCGCGTGTGCGTGTTTGGCAATCACTTCTTGGCCATCGACGATCACGGGATCAACGACCGTAGCGGAAAAGGATTGACCCTCGGTGCTGGTTTTGGTGCTGAGCGACTGGTCGAGCACTACTTCAATGGGCGTGCCCTTGGGAACGATGATTGGCTGCGGCGCGGGAGCCGGCGCCGGGGAATTTGCCGCTTGATTCGCAGCGCTTTGCGCATCCGTTGGGGCCGGCGCGGTGTTGCCGCTGGACGTGGCTTGCTGGTCGGCAGATTTCTGGCAGCCGGCCAAAATGAAACACACGCACATGAATGACAGCGCGAATGATGAGAGGGAGCGAGCCATAGTTACCTCTAGGCGGGCGCCTGGAATCCTGCTGGTAGGGCGGGGGTACGCGGCCAAGCATCCCGAGTTAATTTAAACGCACGTCAAATATAACTCCGGTAGGGCTTGGCTAGGTTTTATTTATGCGGCCACGGGACACAACTGATAAAGATGCAAGTTCGGCACACGGCAAGGAGTTTCCTAAGTCCGTCTCAACGCCGCTTGAATAATTCGGGCCGCAAGATGAACCTTGAGCGGTGATCGTTTGTGAGAGCCGCAGAGACGCTCTCGCTTTGGATCGCCAAGCTGTTCCACTTGCGAGTGCCTGGTTCCTGTTTTTACACCTGCGCGAATCCACCATCCACAAAAAGTTCCGTTCCGGTGACGAAGCTGCTGTCGGACGATGCGAGAAACACTACGGCGGTGGCGATCTCTTCGGGTATGCCCACCCGGCCGAGTGGTACAGCGCTGGAAATTTCCTTCAGTCGCTCCGCACCGCCTGGCCCCGCGGAAGCCAATAAATCCGTCAGTCCCGGCGTGTCAATCGGGCCGGCGCTTACCACGTTGACGCGAATCCGACGGGCTTTCAGGTCGGTGGTCCAGGTGCGCGCGAAGGAACGCAAAGCCGCTTTAGTAGCACTGTAAACGCTGTTAGCCGGTAGTCCCTTACTGCCAACGATCGAACCGTTCAGGATGATGCAAGCGCCGTCCGGCAAAAGTGGCAGCGCCTTCTGCACGGTAAAGAGCACGCCCTTTACATTGATGTCGAAGATCAAGTCGAAGTGCTCTTCGGTGATCTGACCCAACGGGGCGAACTGCGCAATACCGGCTTTGGCGAAGACGACATCCAGTTTTCCCTTCTCCTGCTTGATCTGCGCGAAGAGCCGATCCAGATCTTCCAGTTTGGAAACGTCTCCTTGTACACTTGTGACGTTTCGTCCGATCTCCTCTAACGCCGCCGACAATTCAGCCTCACGCCGACCGGTTATAAAAACGTACGCGCCTTCCTTAACGAACAGTTTCGCTGTCGCCAGGCCTATGCCGCTATTGCCGCCGGTAACCAGCGCAATTTTTCCGTCGAGCTTACCCATTGGCTGATCCTTTTATTGCTTCGTGTGCTTTCAACACTTCAAGCCGGATGTGAAAGCCTATGAGCTACTGCTCGTAGTTTTCCACGATTTCGGCGGGGCGCTTTTTCGCGCGATCGGGATCCTCGCCGAACTCTTCCAGCGCGCGGCGCTGCCGCAAGAGATCCCAATACTGGTCGAGCTGTACCTTGAGCTCCGCCAAACGCTTGTGGTCGTCGACAGTGAGCTGGCCCTTGCCATATAGACGTTCTTCTTCTTTCACTAATTGGTCGATGTGGTTTAACACGGATTTGTCTGTTTCGCTTGCCATGGATGGCTCCTCTAAAACGGACTCAAGGGTAACTGATTATCATGGCGGGATGACGGCGACACACAGAAAAGTCGGCACTGCAGTTGCGTCGCACACAAATTGGGCCAGTGAGAATTTCAGAGTGGCCGTATTGTGGCCATGCGCGACAGCGCGGCCAGCCCTATCGCCAGAGCGACCGCGCCCGCCGCGCTTAAGCCATGGCTTATTGCAACGAGGCCATGTCAATTACAAATCGATACTTCACCTCGCTCTTGAGCAGGCGCTCGTACGCATCGTTAATTTGCTGAATTTTGATCATCTCGATGTCCGCGGTAATTCCCTTTTCTCCGCAAAAATCGAGCATCTCTTGCGTTTCGCGAAGCCCGCCAATGCCGGACCCGGCAAGCCTGTGGCGGTTCATGAGTAAGCTAAAGGCGGCCACCGGCAAAGGCTTTTCTGGCGCGCCTACCAGCGTCAAGGTGCCGTTCCTCTTCACCAAATTAAGATACGCGTTCACATCGTGTTCAGCCGAAACCGCATCGAGAATGAAATCGAAGCTGCCCGCGTGCTTTTGCATTTCCGCTTCATTTTTAGAGATGACTACTTCGGAAGCGCCCAGGCGAATTCCGTCTTCCGTTTTCTTTGGCGAGGTAGTGAACAGCACGACGTACGCGCCCAACGCTTTGGCAAACTTCACGCCCATGTGCCCGAGGCCGCCGAGACCCACGATGCCGACTTTTTGTCCCTCGCTAACTTTCCAGTGATGGAGCGGAGAGTACGTGGTGATACCCGCGCAGAGAAGCGGTGCGGCGCCCGCGGGATCTAACCCGTTAGGCACGCGAAATACGAAGTCTCCATCGACCACGATGCTCTCCGAATAGCCGCCGTAGGTTACTCCGCCGAGAATTTTGTCTTCGCCGTTATAGGTAAAGGTCGCGATGTTTTCGCAATATTGCTCGTCACCATCCAGACAAGCGGCGCACTTGCGGCAAGAATCGACCAGGCAGCCGACCGCGGCGATATCGCCTTCCTTGAATTTCTTCACCGCGCTCCCAATCTTCACGACGCGGCCAACGATTTCATGACCTGGCACGCAGGGATACACGGTAGGCATCGCGTGCTGCCACTCATTGCGAACCTGGTGCAGGTCGGAATGGCACACTCCGCAATAGAGAATTTCGAGCTGCACGTCTTGAGGACGTGGGGACCGCCTTTTAATGCTATGGGGTGCCAGGGGGGAAGTGGCGGACTGAGCTGCGAAGGCTTTTGCGGGGAAGGTTTGTGGTTTCTGGGTTTGTTTGGTTTCTTTTGCTGGCTGTTGAGCTGCATCCGTCATTTTTTGTTCTCCTTGTTGACGTTACAAAGCGCAGACAAGACGTTTGATGCCGCGCCTCAGTCATTGGGTAAATATGAGGGTACGCCTGCAGCAGGCATAATTTCTACTAACCGTGGATCTGCGTGTGACACGGAAAGGAGGTGAAGTCACAAAACATCCTCCCAGGCGTTTACCTTTAGGCTCTGCCTCACCTACGAAGCCCGCAGTTGTGTTCTTATCGGCACCTACAGTGAACATGAGGGAATTCCCATGCTGGTTGAGCGACCACGGGCGCCCAGGCATTTATTTACTGCCCACCTCGAGCTCCTGGATGTCGAATCGGAGTGGAGAATAGTTACGCGGACCCGGGATTTGACGCTATTTGGATTCCGGGCTGAGATTAAAAATTGCTCATGGGCTGTGGGTACCAGAGTGCGCGTGAAGATTACTCACAAGGCCGCCAATTTTACGGGCACAGCGCGAATCGTATGGGTGCGCAAGGATACGGATTTGGGCGTGGCGTTCACGGATGTGACGGCCAAGGATCAGCTGACTTTGGAGAAATGGGTCGCCGAGCTGCGCGGCAGCGAAGTTTTAGCTCACTCTGAAAGCGTATAGGTCGCAGCGGCAACAAAGATCCGCGACTTTCGAGAAGTTCACCAAGTACCAATTCGCAAAACTAGACTCGAAGAAACCCGTAAACCATTGGCAGCGTGGAGCTGATCGACGTCACCAAGCCAGGAATGCGTGTATTCCAGATTGCCGACCCGCCAGGCGAAAGCTCGCCCTAACGCGATATCCACACCCCCGCCGGCTGACAATGCCCGTGCGTTTTGTTGATGCTCTAGCGACCAATCATCACGCTTCGGATAATGAATGGGGCCCGCACCATCGTTCCATTCCTTCAGCAATGCGTCTCGTTTTGCATCGTTGTCGAGTTCATGCGTGATGCGCCGGCCGCCTGCCATCATTTGCAGGAAAGGCGAAAACCGCCGCGCCGCTCGAGGTGTCCAGCGCATGCCAACCTGGTACAGCGTAGAATCTCCACTTTGCTCCTTGGGCATATTAATGACCAGGCAGCCGCTGACTTCTGTAATCAATTGCCACGACGGTTTAATTCGAACGGCGCCGGAGCCTCCGCCACCGATGCAGCTACCTCCACCAAGGAACGTTTCATAGTGCGTGGAGCTTTCCAGCTCGATGGTGGATTCGCGCGAATAATGCGTGGCTTTTCCGGAGCGTTTCTTCGGCGGCGTGAATTCAAAAAGTTTTGGGCCTGTGCCTTCCGCGTAATCGCGAAGCATTTCTCGCCGCAATTTGTTGTGCTGGCCGGAAATTCCCAGTCGACCTTCGCGGTGCCACGGATACTTGAACGCCATGAGATTGGCGAAGGCACGCGTAGGCGACAGAAACATTCGTGAAAACGCGAGGGCGGGCCTGTTCGCAGTGCGATTTTCTAGGGGCGCGACCAGGTAACGATCGGCCATATCTTCGGCAATCATCACCATGGTGCCAAATATAGGAGTGCCCACCAGATCGACAAATCCAGGCGAATCGCGAAGCTGCACATTTCCGATGGATGCTTCGCTCGCGGGGCCGAGCGTCCATTGCGTGCTCATCGCGGTGGAAAAGGCCAGCGTCCGCAGCCGAGCAATCCAATATTTTCTGCCGTCACCCCACATCACCCGGCTATAGCGCGGATCGTTTTGCTGGGCGATGTAGCCGAATATCGCGCCTTCAAAGGGATGCGCGATATAACTGGTGGTAAACGTGTCGCCATCGTCCCAGCCGCGCAGCTCGCCAACGGAATGTTTGTAATTTCTCCACCAATGGCCGTTCAGCGCGTCACGCGTCTGAGGCTCCGTCGCCAGCCGGTAACCGTGCATGAAGCCTGTGAAAAGCAAACCTTCCCGCAGGGCATTCTTCCATTGAAACGGCGCGGCAATGTCGGCGTCCGGATCGAGGTCGGCATCATGTTGAGCGGGTGAGTCGCTTATGGGGGAGGCAGGCAGCGCCGCAAGCGTGGAGTTTTCGTGCAGCGGCAAAGTGGGAATGGTGTAAACGTACAGATCATCCGGAAGCGGGGGCGTTTGCGTCGCTACCGCTGCCGAAGTCCACAGAAAAACGAAAACACCCAGCACCGTGGGAAAAGCTCGATTCAGGTATCTCGTCAACACTGTCGCTCCCAGTTGAACGCTAACTGGAAAAGTGCCCTGTGACTTTTCCAAAACCTGTTACGCCAAGATACACGCTGGCGGTGAAATTCCCATTAGTGGAATCGTGTAGGTGGTGGGAAAAAATTACACCTGGAATTGATGAAGCCTAAGCCGGCGAGGCCTGCCGCTGAAGTTCTTTTTGTCATCATGCGTGTCCCAATTTCCTTTTATCTTTTATCTCGCCGTTACTCTCGTGTCGGAGTGACTCAGCGGTATTTCATGGTTTACCCGGATTTGCATGGCGGTGAAATTTCCAGAAATCGGTCTTGGTCTTCTTGGGTTCTTCTTTTGGCGGCTCCAATAGACGACGCGCATCCCCCACAAAACCCGCAAAGCGGTGAGCCAGTTCCCGAATTCGCGTAGCTTCACGATGCTCGATGGCCCGCGACGGGATCAAGTCTGAGCCAACTCCAATCGCTGTTGCACCCGCTAAAATGAAATTCCCTGCGGTCTGTTGGGTTACGCCTCCCGCGGCAATCAACGGAATCTGAGGCAATGCGGTCTTCAAGGACTTGATGTATTGCGGTCCTCCCAGCGCGCAAGGAAATACTTTTACGAAGTCCGAGCCAGCCTTCCAGGCCGCGACTATTTCGGTGGGAGTAAAAGCACCGGGGAAGACCGCAACGTTTGCTTTCGCCGCAAATTCTACAATCGACACATCGAAACCGGGCGCGGTCAAGAAGTGGGCGCCCGCGTCCACGCATTTTCGTGCTGTCTCGGTGTCCAGCACCGTGCCGGCACCCACAATTAATTTGTCGTGATCGCGCACGAGGTGAGAAATCAACTCCACGGCTTGCGGCACCGTCATAGTGATTTCCACGATCGGTATGCCGCCCTGGGTCACCGCATCGGCGGCGAAATGCGCATCCTCGGCGGAGGAAACGCGAATCGCCGGAATGATGCCTATTTTTTTAATCTGCTCGCATACTTCAGCCTTATTCATGGTCCGAATCCTAATTGCTTCGGCACTGAATTACCAGCGGCAGACGCGCTGCCGAATTCTACACGGTCTCAGACTCGGGTTCGGGCAGTTGGTCACCTTCCCGCGCTACCCAAACGTAAAGGGTGGGCAACAGGAAAATACTCAGCAACAAGGCGCCTATCAGGCCGCCTACAATGACGATGGCAAACGGCCGTTGCGAATCCGAACCGATGCCGCGCGACAACGCGGCCGGCAAAAGTCCGAGCGTAGCGACGAGCATGGTCATCATGATCGGGCGCAGCCGAAGCACCGCGCCTTCCACCGCCGCCGCTTCAATGGTGTGGCCCGCTGCGCGCAGTTGGTTGATGTACTCCAGCATGATGACCCCGGTTTCCACGGACACGCCAAACAACGCGAGAAAGCCTACGCCGGATGACACGCTCAGGTGCGTCCCAGTTATCAGCAGCGCCAACAATCCGCCGATGGGCGCGATAGCGACGTTCGCCAAAATCAGCGCGGCCCATTTCGAAGATCCAAACATGGTGTACAGGATGACGAAGATTGCCAGAATAGTGATCGGCAACACCACCAGTAATCTTTTCTCGGAGCGCTTCTGGCTCTCGTACTCGCCCGCCCAGTTCAAGTGATAGCCGACGGGTAATTTCACCTGCTCGCCGACGCGATGCATCGCTTCCCTTACCGCGCTGCCCAGATCGCGGCCGCGCACGCTGTATTTAATGGCCACGTAGCGGGAATTTGCTTCGCGATAAATTTCCGATGCGCCATCGCGCACTTCCAGTTTGGAAAGCTGGGCCAGGGAGACGCGTTCTCCCGCAGGCGACAACAGCCGCACATTCTCAATGGCCTGCTTGGTCTCACGGTACGGAGCTTGATAACGCGCCACCAGGTCGTATCGCTGCTCTCCTTGCAGCACCTGGCTCACTGCTTTCCCGCCAATAGCGGTTTCCACCGCGTCCTGAACATCAGAGACGTTAATCCCATGACGCGCGGCCTGCTGGCGATCAACGGTGATATTCAGATTCGGTTGCCCTAGAACCCGGAAGAGCCCCAGGTCTTCAACACCTGGAACTTTGCGCATGATACTTACAATTTCGTCGCCTTTTTCCTCCAGAGTTTTCAAATCTTCGCCATACAGTTTTACGGCCAGCTCGCCCTTCACACCACTGACTGCTTCTTCCATGTTGTCGGATATGGGCTGAGAAAAATTCCAGAGCACCCCGGGAATTTTGCTTAGCTCGCGGTCCATGGCGGAAATTAATTCTTCTTTATCCTGGCGGAACACCGGGCGCCAGTATTTTTTTAACTTGAGGTCCACGAAAAATTCCGTGTTAAAAAACCCGGTGGCGTCCGTTCCATCGTCGGGCCGCCCGACCTGGCTGGTAGTCACCGTTACTTCTAGAAACGAAGCGAGAATCACGCGAGCCTGGTCGGCCACTCGAACGCCTTCCGTCGGACCGGTGCTGGGCGCGAGCGTCCCACGAACCCAAATGGCGCCCTCGTCCAGGTGCGGCAAAAATTCCGACCCGATTATGCCGGTGAGAATAATCAGCAGCGAAACCGCAAGCGCCGAGGCCCCGATGCCGACGGTAATTCGCCGGTGTTGGATCGCTCGCGTTACAGCGACTCGATATTTGTCTTTCAGGAATTGCATCACCGGGTTGTGCCATTCGTGCACTCCGTGACTGAAAAATAACAGCGCAAGCACGGGAGCGATCATAAGCGAAAACACCAACGCGCCGATCAGAGCGAACGAAACAGTCCACGCCATGGGCTTGAACAAGCGGCCTTCCACGCTCTGCAATGTAAATATCGGCAAGTAGGCGGCGATAATGATGGCCCGCGCGTAAAACACCGGCCGCAGCACTTCGCGCACCGCGTCGCGAATGCGATCCAACGGTGTTTTGAGCGCGCTTTCCGGCAAACTGAAGTGGCGGACGATATTTTCAATGATCACTACCGTTCCATCGACGACCATTCCAAAATCAAGCGCGCCGAGCGACAGGAGATTCGCGGGAATCTTGTTCAGGTCCAGGCAAATGGAAGCAAAAAGGAGCGAGAAAGGAATGGTCAACGCCACAATGATGGCGCCACGAAAATTACCCAGGAAGAAAAACAAAATCACCGAAACCAGCAGCACGCCTACCGTCAGGTTATCGAGGACCGTGTGAGTGGTCAGGTGTAACAAATTGCTGCGATCCAAGAAGGGCACGATTTTCACGCCGGGAGGCAAAATCTGATTGTTCAACTCCGCAACCTTTTCGTGGATGGCTGCCAGCGTCTCGTCTGCGTTTGCGCCCTTACGCAGCAACACAATGCCCTCGACCACATCCTCGTCATCAACGACAGTCCCATCCGCGCGATGAATTGCTTTACCGAATTGGCCCAACCTGATTTTTGGCGCTTGGGTAACTTCCCCGATGTCTTTCACCCGAACGGCTGAGCCATTTTGGGTTTTAAGCATCGTTTGCCCGATGTCCTGCGTGCTTTTTAATAAGCCGACTTCGCGAACGTTAACCTGTTGCAGGCCGGATTCGACAAAACTCCCGCCCGCGTTGGTGTTGTTGTTGACGAGCTGCTGCTCGACCTGGCCGATACTCAGACCGTAGGCCACTAATTTGTTCGGGTCGATGCGTACTTGATATTCGCGCGTGGGCCCTCCAAAACTGGAGACGTCCACCACGTTAGGAACGGACTTAAATTGTTTTTCGATCACCCAGTCCTCGATGGATTTCAATTCCATCAAGTCGTACTTGGGATTGGTGCTCTTCAGCGTGTACCAGTAAATTTGTCCAACCGGACTCCAGTCGGTGCCCATCTGCGGTTGCAACCCGTTCGGCAAGGCGACCTGGGAAAGCCTTTCCAGTACTTTCTGACGGTTCCAATCGTTTTCGGAACCGTCATCAAAGATAAGCATCACGCTGGAGAGCCCGAACAAAGATGCCGAACGCAAATGTTCCAGGTGGGGTATGCCGTTGACTTGAATTTCAATGGGAATGGTAACTTGTTGTTCTACCTCTTCCGCCGCGCGGCCCGGCCATTGCGTGATGATCTGCACGTAATTGTTAGCCACGTCCGGATACGCTTCTACCGGAAGGTTGTGAAACGAAATTGCGCCCCACACTAGCAGCAATATCGCCAGCGCCAGAATAATGAAGCGGTTGTTTAGCGCGTATTTGATGAGATTGTGGATCATCGGTTCATCCGCGCGTTGATCCGTGTATGGACCCGTGCGTTGACGCGTGAATTGGCCCGAGCGTTGTCGCAGGTGCTTATCACTATTGCTCCACGGTGTTCTGCAACACCAACGCGTTGGTTACCACCCGTTGGCCTGGCTTCAGCCCGGACAGAATTTCTTGCATACCGTCAGGCAGGGCATTGCCCGCCACAACTTCCGTGCGGCGGAATCTTTGGTCCCCGACCGGCACATACACCCAGTCGCGATCGTGAATATGGAGAATTGCGGTAGCCTTAACCGCCGTGTGCGCTTCTTTCTTCACTCCATGCAAAGTTGCCGTGACGAACATCCCTACTTTGATGAGTCCAGGATTCTTCACCTCGATGCGCACCTTGGCGGTGCGCAGACTAGGGTCGAGAATCGGACCAACGTTGCTGATGCGGCCGGTGAAGGGTCTGTCCGGATAGGCGTTTAAGCGAATTTCAGCGCTATCCCCGATATGCACGTTGATCAAATCATTTTCATATACGTCGCAAAGGATCCACACGTTGGAAAGATCCGAAATCGTGAATGGATTGGGCGAAGCCAAGCCCTGCACACCCGCCGCATTGGTGACTTGCTGGTCGGTGATCACTCCGGAAATCGGCGCGTGAATATCGACAACGGTATCGGCGTGACCCGGGTCGCCGCCAAGCACATGAATTTTGGCCCTGGTGTTTTCCACATCGGTTTTAGCCTTGTCTTCCGTGTCCTGCGCAATCTGTAGATCGTTCAGCGAAACCGCTCCTTTATCGTAGAGAAGTTTTGATCGTTCCAACTGTGTGCGTGAAAGTTGTTCGTCCACCAGCGCTTTTCGATAATCTGAAAATGCGGCGGACATGTCCGCGCTTTGCACGCGCAGCAGCACCTGCCCCTTTTTTACCGTGTCGCCAAGGCGGGCCTTAATCTCCACGACGCGTCCAACGGCCAGCGAAATAACCGGCACGGTGCGGGAAATATCGGGACTCACCACGCCATTGACGACCAATTGTGATGTCGACACATGCTCGATCGCAGTAAATATCGGGAACTGCTCCGGATGATCGACCTGCACGACGTTGACGTCCTGCTCGTGCTCCACTTTCACCGGCGCGGGCGCTTCAGCCTTGGGGTCGGCTTTTTGTTCGTTGCAACCGGAGAAAAATAATCCGCACCAGAGCGCCAAAACCGCTGCACTTTCGCAGAGCATCCGTTTGCTCATGGAATGACCTCGCGGCCCACGGCTAGGTTCAATTGGCTTGCGGCTACCAGGTAGGAGGAGATGAGATTCAGGTAACTGAGTTGAACGGCCCGGTAATCCGCCTGCGCGTTCAGAAAATCTAGAAGCGATGCCGCGCCATGCTCATACGAAAACGAAATCGTGTCGCGAATTCGCAAGGCTTGCGGAAGATAGTGTTCTTTATATGGTTTCAACAATGTCACCGTGCTCAACAAAGTGGCATGCGCCGAATCCACATCATTAAAAACTTGTGCCCGGGTAGCTTCCGTCAATCTTTCACTGCGTTGAATGTCCAGCTTGGTGCGCAATTTTTCGCCTTGGTTATGGTCAAAGATGCGCAGCGGAATGGTCACGCCTACGCCGACATATTGATCGATGGGCGGATTGCGCCCCGCGTCGAGACTAAAGATAGGATCGGTCGAACCATTGGCGACCGCCAATTGATAATCGTTCCTGGCCTTCTCCACCGTTTGCATCGCGGACATCAAGTCCGGCCTGGTATCCAGGGCCATCTGCCGAAGCGTAGGAAGATCCTGAATCTCGGGAGAAAAATCGTAGGGACCGGTCACGTCGAACTGTTCCACCGGCGTGCGATCATTCAACAACTGCAGCAGTTGGATCTTTGCCGTGCGCAGCGTGACTTCGGCGGTCTGCAGATCCGATTCGTATTGCACACGCTGGATTTCCAGTCGATCCAGATCGACCTGTGCAATGGCGCCTGCCTTATAGCGGTCGCGATTCACATCCAGTAGATGGTCGTAATAGGAAAGATTTTCCTTGGCCAGTGCCAGCACCGCCTTTTCGTGCAGAATCTGCACGAAAGACCCGCGCAAAGTGAAAAGCAAATTGCGTTGTAAATCGGCCTGGCCGGAAATGGTAATTTTTGTATTGTCCTGCGCGCTCTCGAGTCGTAGCTCGCGCTTGTGCCGCCGCTCGTGCAGGTAGCTGACCGTTGCGACCGACAGCACAGCTCCGAATGTGCTGTGCGAAGGGCCTCCCGGGAACGGATTTAGCTGGTCGGCCGTCAGCCCCAGAATCGGATTCGGCCGAAGATACGCGGTAATCTCTTGCGCTCGGGATTCCTCGATGCCCACTTGCCCGGCCAGCAAAGAAGGATTCGCGGTCGCGAATTTTTCCTGAACCTGTTGCCAGGTCAGCGCTTGTTGCGGAAAGACGCTCGTCGAAAAAACCGCGGCAGCAGGCAGCACAAAAAATACACGCCGCAAGAAACGTTTCATGACACCTCCACACTTTGGACCAAAGACTGAGCCGAAGTGGTCCCGCGGACCTTAAATATCGACCGGTTAAATGTACAGCCTATCTACATATAGATGACTGCAAGATGAAGGAACCCTCACGCTCCAGGCGCAAGGACTGGCTGCTTCTTAACGCGCTTCTTAGAGAGTATGTTTCAGGAAAGGCGGGGCGCGGCCTCGGTAGGAAACTTCGGCATCGCGAGTTTCCAAACGGTCAGAGCGGCTCGCGAGAATTCCTATTTCGATCGGGCGAGAAAACGTCCTGCTGCCGACCTCGAGTTCGCTCGAGAAAACGCGTGAGAAAAATGCCGGCGACGCATCACGCAATTCTCCGCTTAACCCGCGCCAAAAGTTGGCAGACTTGCGAAAAGCTCCTGGAAACGCCGAGGGGTCTGACGCGGTAAAATTTCCGGCTCCATCGTTCAACAAAATGGCGACGGGCCGGTTGGTTCTCGCTGTGGTAACTACAACGTCCAGAAAATCATCGCCGTTTACATCGCGCGAGCTGATATCCAAACCACCCACGGGCGCAGTGAGATCAATGTTCTGCGATCCACCGCTGCTCAGTTGGAACCTGATCCGGTAATGATTGTCTGCTGCTCCGCTCCGGCCTTCCAACACGGTGGCGATGTCCGGTCTGCTATCGCCGTCAAAATCGTCAATAGCGAACTGCGGCACAATTCCGGCTTCATGGGGTGTGGCCGGCGGCGGAGTGGCTCTTTCAAGGCCGACCGCGACAATCGACGCGAACACCAGCAGCAACAGGGCTGCCACCGTGCGCATCTCCGTGAAGCATTTCCAAAGCATATAAACATCATAGCAAGCTCGGATTGCCCATTTCATCAGGAAACCCAGCAACAACGTGCTAAATTCGAAACCAGTGCACCGCATTCAGCCGGCTGGTCATCCAACTAAATCGCTGGTCACAAACGCGTTTCGCTGCGCATGTTAAAGTCAGATGCCTGTTCCTATGAATATTTCTGATCTGATTCTTGGCAAGCCGCTGCAAACCAGCGATGAACGCGGCGAACAAGTTGGCTCTGCCGCGGGTATCCCCATATTCGGCCTGGATGCGCTCAGTTCCGCCGCATATGGCCCGGAAGCCGCTCTCAGCTTGCTCATTCCGCTAGGTATTCTGGGGGTTCAGTACATCGTCCCCGTAAGCGCAGCGATTATCACGCTGCTCGTCATTGTTTATTTTTCTTACCTGCAAACTATCGCGGCGTATCCGTCCGGCGGCGGCTCTTATACCGTGGCACGCGCGAATCTGGGTGCGGGGCCAGGGTTGTTGGCGGCAGCCGCGTTGCTCACCGATTACATCTTGACGGCAGCGGTGGGCATTTCCGCCGGCGTAGGGGCATTGGTTTCCGCAATTCCCGCTCTGCTGCCTCATACCTTGGCCTTGTGCCTTACGATCCTCGTGCTTATCACCATTATCAACCTGCGAGGGCTGCGTGAAGCGGGGATCGCTTTCATGGTTCCGACTTATCTTTTTGTCGGAACCCTGCTGATCATGATCGTCGCCGGTGTTTTCCGCGTGCTGGCCAGTGGCGGCCACCCCGTGCCCGTCGCGCCGATTCCACCTCCTCCTCCGATCACCGCGGCGGTAAGTTTGTGGCTGCTGCTAAAAGTATTCGCCAGCGGCTGCACGGCGATCACTGGCGTCGAAGCCGTAAGCAACGGCGTCAAAGCTTTCCGCGAACCCGCGGTGAAAAATGCCCAGCGCACTCTCACCGTGATTATTTTCATCTTGGCGATTTTGCTCGCGGGAATTTCGTACCTGGTAAAGGCCTACGGCATCGCGGCAACCGAACCGGGTCAACCGGGTTACCAGAGCGTTCTTTCCATCTTGCTCACCGCGATTTTCGGGCGAGGTATTTTCTATTACGTGACCATAGCCGGTATCCTGGCGGTTCTTTCACTCTCCGCTAACACTGCTTTCGCCGACTTTCCCAGGCTCTGCCGCGCCATCTCTCAAGACAATTATTTACCTCACGTGTTCGGTTATCGCGGCCGGCGCCTCGTTTACAGCTACGGAATCGTAGTGCTTGGCGTGTTGACCTTCGTGCTCTTGGTACTCTTTCGCGGTGTTACCGACAAGTTGATCCCGCTCTACGCCGTTGGGGCGTTTCTGGCGTTCACACTTTCGCAATTCGGGATGGTGGTGCACTGGTACAAAAACCGCACCGAAAATTGGAGGAAGAGCGCCTTCATCAACGGCCTGGGAGCATTCGTAACGGGTATCACGGTAATCGTGGTGCTCGTTGCGAAATTCAAGGAAGGCGCGTGGATCACCGTCATCTTCATCCCACTGTTGATTTTCCTTTTCCACCGCGTGGCTCGCCACTACCAGTTAGTAGCGAAGGCTACCGAGAGTAAGGAACCCGCTGAGCCCGCGATGTACAAAGAGGCGCCCATCACGGTTGTTCCGATCGATGAGTGGAACTGTATTTCCAAACAAGCGGTCGAGTTTGCCTCCAGAATTTCAACTGAAATGATTATCGCGCACGTGGAAGACGGCGAGCGTGAGTGCGTGGTCGCCGAGAATTTTCACCAGTTCATCGAAGCGCCCTTCCGCGAAGCGGGTTTGCCGCCGCCACGCCTGACAATTCTTCCGTCACCGTATCGTTTTGTGGTTGTTCCGCTGGTGAAATACGTGCTGGAATTGTCGGCCAAAAACGCCCAACGACGCATCGTGGTGGTGATTCCTGAGCTCGTGGAGAAGCGCTGGTACGAATATTTTCTGCACAACCAGCGCGGGCGCATGTTGGAATTATTGCTGCTCGTTCACGGCAATAAGCGCGTATTTTCCCTCTCCGCTCCTTACTATTTGTCCGAAGATCAATAACACTCCGGGCCAAAGAAGTCGTCCTGACTTTTCCCAAGAAATCGTCTGCCGTGACTCTCCCTGCGTGTCTTGAGACTCCGTCGTGTGTGTTTCATTTAGCGGCTTCTGCAGGAGTACTTGCTTGACACCATATAGCAGCGGGCATATGGTTTCCGCGAAGCCACACCAATCACAACATCGCGTAGCAGCCATATCCAAAGATGGCCGCCGTGCGTGCTGTGCCGCTTCACATCTTTCACCGTCGATCTGCTAGGGGTAGCGAACCTTCGGTGATCAATCCGGAGGGACTCATGCACCGCAGAATGGGTATGCGCATGTGCTTCGTGCTGTGCGCCGTGATGCTTTGCTTCGCGAGTTCCGCCGCGGCGCAGGTTAACACCGCCACGCTCACTGGAACGATTCGCGATCCACAAGGCTTAGGACTAAAGGGCGCCACAATCAAGCTGGAAAATTCCGCGGACGGCGCGCAACGGATTGCTGAAACGGACGAATCCGGACGCTACAACATCGTAGGGTTGCCACCTGGAAGTTATCGCGTCACCGTCGAAGGTGGAGCAGGCTTTGGCCGGTACGAAAATCCGTCCTTAGAATTGACCGTCGGCGAAAATGCTACACTCAATCCGCAGCTAACCTTGATCGGCGTGTCCCAGACAGTCACGGTATCGTCCGAAATCGCGGACATTGAGCCCACCAAAACGGAAGTCTCGCAGACCATCGAGCAGCGCCGCATCAACAATTTGCCCATCAACGGCCGCAATTACATCAATTTTACGCTGACCAACTCGCAGGCCACTCGCGACGTTTCTCCTACCATCGGCCCGGCTCCCAATAGCGGGCTCAACATCGACGGCGCGCGAGCGCGATCCAACATGGTGAGTGTTGACGGCGCCGACGCGGTCGACAATTCCGTCAGCGGCATCCGCGCCACGGTATCCCAGGAGGCTGTCCAGGAATTTCAGTTGATCCTCAGCAATTACAACGCGGAGTACGGCCGCGCTACCGGAGGCGTCATCAACATCGTAACCAAGAGCGGCGGCAACGATATTCACGGGGACGCTTTCGGCTTCTTGCGCAACAAAGCCTTCCAGGCCCGCAACGCATTTTCCGGCGAGATTAACCCCACTACCGGCGCGCTTGATCCAGTGAAGCAGGCTTACACCCGTGTGCAAGCGGGATTAACCCTTGGCGGCGCGATCAATAAAGATAAAACGTTTTATTTTTTCTCCTACGAAGACACGCTGCGTGAAGAAACCGGATTTTCCAGCATCGGCATTGACAATTTTGGATTACAGCCGGTGACCCTGCCTACTCCGAGCGGTCCTCTCTTGGTGCAATTAACAGGGCCGCAAGCTGCGGCGGTAAATTCATTGTTCGCGACGGGCAATCCCGCTCTCCAGGGATTGGCGGTGCAATACGGCGTGCTGTATGGCTCGGCATCCAGCGTGGCGCTTAACCGCCTGGATTTCGGCGCAGTCTCCGCGGGACTCACCAAGGGATTTTTAAATCCCGGCCCGGGTGCTCAGTTTCCGATACCCGTGAGTTGCCCGCCTGGTCAAACCGTGAACGCCGTCAACTGTTCGGTGATTGGAGAAGGTATCGCTCCGCTGCCTGCGTCCTTCGTGGGACTGAACTCCATTCGCGGTAATTTCCCCGCCAGCGAAAAAACCAGTCTGTGGTCCGCGCGTCTCGATCAGCGCTGGAGCAATCAAAACACTTCGTTCGTGCGTGTCGGCGTTTCCCCGTCGCTGGTTACCGGCGTGCAATCCACTTCGCAAAATCAGGTCTTCGGGCAAAACGCCGGCACCCGCGCGGGCGTAAATCAATATCGCGATTTCTCCATCGTCGGGCAGCACGACACCATCGTCAGCGACACGGCCTTTAATGAATTTCGCGTTCAGTATGCGCGCCGCGGCCTGCACTTTGGTTTCTCGCAGTTGCCCGGCGGCTCCAACATCGGCGTCAACATTCCCGGCTACGCTTATTTCGGCCGCGAACCGTATTCCACCGTGGATCGCATCGAGCGGCGCACTGAATTCACCGATCACGTCACGCTGATTCGCGGCAACCACACCTTCAAAATGGGTGGAGACGTTAACATCGTGCAATTACGCACCAATAAATCTCAAATCTTCCAGCTTGATTTTGGCGGCGTCGTAAACTTCGGCGGCCTCGCTGCCGACACCTTTGGATTCCCGGACGCCGTGCCGCTCGGTAACGGTCAATCCATCGTTCTTCCAGGTACCACCGGCTTGCAGTCCTATGGTTTGGGGATTCCTACCACATACATTCAGGGCATCGGCTCTTCCAATGTTCCTTTCGACAATTTGCCGTTTGCGTTTTTCATTCAGGACAGTTGGCGTGCCAACAAACATTTCTCCGTAAATTACGGTTTGCGCTACGACTACGAAAGCACGCCATTATTCGGGCCGGCTACCGCCATAAATGCCGCCGCTGAAAACGCTTTGGGGGTAGTCGAAGGAATTCCGCGCAACAGCAAGAATTTTGCGCCGCGCCTGGGCATCGCCTGGGATCCGCGTGGCGACGGCAAAATGGTAGTTCGCGCCGGTTACGGACTTTTTTACGATCACCCGCTCCTCGCTGTGGCTTTTAACTCCGTCACCGCGGAAGGTGGCCGCTCCGTTCAATTGTTGTCCGCAGGAGGAACTCCCTCGGCATGCGGACTGGTCACTCCAGCGTGCGGCAACGGCCTGGATACGCCCAACAATCTGAATGGTTCTTCCATTTTTCAAGGCGTGCTGAACGCGCTTCCCAACATGGGTTATTTACCCAACCAGCAGCGCTTCGATCCTTTGCTGCCCGGGTCGCTTTTCGCCAATCAAAATTATCTGGCCGCGGGATTTCCGCTTCCCATCCTGCCGTTCACTCTTCCGGTCACGAAAAATTTCAAGTTTGCCTACGCCGAACAAGGCAATCTTACGATCGACCGCGAAATCTTCGGCACGTGGAAAATCAGCGGTGGCTATCAATACACACGCGGCGTGGATTTGAATCGCCCGGTGGACATAAATTCCACCGACCCGCAATTGCTCGCCAACAATCTGGAATTCGCCGACGCCGCCGGTTTGGGATTCACGAATCCTGTGACCGTCGTCGCTCCCGCCGCGAGTTTTGCTCCGGGAACGCACGGGCCCAACACCTGCGGCGTGCAAGTCGTCGCGCCGCAAGCGCTCGGCGTTTTATTCGGTTGCCCGGTTGCCGCGCTCAACGGTAAATTTGTTGGGACGCCGGCATTTTTTAATTTCTTCCGCCCATCGGGGCCCAATCCTTCGTTCGCTGCCGCTACTGGTGGCGGTAATGCTGCTCTTGGTTATGCGACCCAGGTTGCGCTCGCGAAAGCCGCCGGCTACCCGACAGGATTCGGAGTGCCCGTTCCGTTCAACAGCGTGGACGCGCAAGAGTCCAGCGGCAATTCCACTTACCATGGCCTGACCATCAATCTAACCAAGCGCTTCTCGCACGCGCTCGAACTTCTCTCCAGTTACACCTGGTCGCATTCCATCGACGACTCTACCGACCTGCAGTCCCCGCTCGAGCCGCAGGACAGCCGCTTCCCTTTCCTCGAGCGCGCCAACTCGGTTAACGATCAGCGTCACCGCTGGGTCACCAGCGCCGTTTTTCAAACCGCTGCTCCACACAGCGGAGATAATTTCGCGCGTCATTTCCTCGGCGGCTTCACCATCGCGCCCATCGTGGAGCTTTCTTCCGGCCGGCCCTACAACATCATCACTGGCGAGGATACCCGCCTCGATCTAGGCGCCTCTCAAGCGCGCCCGTCTGTTGGCGGCGCCACCACTTCGCCATTTATTCCAGGCTTCTCCTTTACTCCCGCGAATGTGTGCCTTACCAACTCCTTCACAACCTTCAGCGTCCTAGGCATCAGCCCGCCATTGGGCTGCGACGGCAATCTCGGCCGCGATCGTTTCACCGGTCCCGGATTTTTCGAATGGGACATGCGCGTGTCCAAGCGCATCCCGTTCGGCGAACGCTTCAGCCTCGAACTGATCGCCGACGCCTTCAACCTCTTCAATCGCACCAACGTTGCCGCCGTGAATCAACTTTGCGACCCGTCCGCTGGATCCACCTGCGCCGCCGGTCAACCTAACGCGGCATACGACGCGCGGCAGTTTCAGTTTGCTTTGAAACTCTACTGGTGATTCGCGCCGTCGCTGGCTGCAGAAACGTTGCGCTCGGCGAAAGTAAAGCAAACTACCGCCGCTAATTCAGTAGAAGCAGGTACGCTGCCCGGTTTCGTTACGTTGTAACGTAAATCCTAACGTAAACCACGAGGCGCTGATGAAACTGGGCATCGTAGGCAGCGGGAAAGTTGGCAGCGCGTTAGGCGCATGGGCAGCCAAAGCCGGTTACCAGGTCGCATTTACTTCCAGAAATGAAAGTCACGCTCGCGACGCCGCGCAACACGCCGGCCATAGCGCAAAAGCGCTGCCGCTGCGCGAACTCATCGACGAATCCAGACTAATCCTGCTCACGCTTCCCTACGCAGAAGTTAAAAAAGCACTTGGTCCCATGCGTGAACATCTGGGACGCAAAACACTCGTGGATGTCACCAATCCGGTTACTCCCGACTACAAATCACTCGCCTTGGGGCACACCACTTCAGGCGCCGAGGAAATCGCCAGGCTTTTTTTGGATGCGAATATCGTCAAGGCCTTCAATGCTGTATTCGCCGAAGTATACGTTAGCCAGAATCCGAAAATCGGCGGGCAAACGATCAGCATTTTTTTCGCGGGCGACGACGTGGAAGCAAAAGAAAGAGTTGGAGAACTGATCGAGCGCATGGGCTTCGATCCTGTGGATGCCGGGCCGCTGCAAAACGCCCGCTATCTGGAACCCCTATCGCTGCTCAACATCCATCTAGGCCGCGTGTTGGGATTTGGCACGCACATCGGGTTAGCGCTGCTCCGCGATGGCAGGCCCTAGCGTTTGGAAGGAACCAACGTCAGGAGAAAAATTCTTATTCGTAGCGCAACGCGATCATGGGATCAACGCGCATCGCTCGCCGTGCGGGGATCCACGCAGCGCAGAGGGCTACTGCAACCAGCGAGAAAATCGCCAACGCAAATATGACCGGGTCGTGGGCGCGAGCTTCAAATAGCAATGACTCCAGCAAGCGCGTGCAGAACCACGCACCCAGCAGGCCAAGCATCGCACCGCCAATCGTGCAGCGTGCCACGCTCGACAGCACCATTTTCAAAATGCTCTGTGGCGTCGCGCCGAGTGCCAGACGAACACCAATTTCTCGCGTCCGCTCCAGCACCAGAAACCCGATTACGCCATAAATGCCGACCGCGGCGAGCAACACAGCGATCCCCGCGAATAAACACAGCAGCATGGCGTTGAAGCGCGGACGCTCGGCCAGTTTGCCAACGCGTTGAGTCATGGTCTCGATGGTCACGGGAAGCGTGGCATCCAGGGCGCCTGTTTCGCTGCGCATCCATGACGCTACAGACATGGGATTCATCCGTGTGCGAACAATTACGTAACCCGCATGCAGATTGATTAACGGATCGTTTTTCCACGGAAGATAGAACTCGGGGTCGCCATTGGTTTGCAAGCCGTCGTTTTTTACGTTCGCCGCTACGCCTACAACGGTGCGCCACGGGCCCGGTGTCTTGAATAATCGCACCTGTTTGCCCACCGCGCTCTCGCCGGAAAAGAGTTTTCGCGCCAGCGTCTCGCCCAGAATGATTGGATCTTCCGTGGGCAGGCGATCTTCCTGGCGGAATGTCCGGCCTTCAATGATAGGAATTGCCAGCGCGGAAAAATAATCCGGCGTAACCGCGCGCCATCCCACCGGCCCGCCGGTACCTTCCGCAAGCGCGGGCCTGCCCGCAACTTCGACGGCCGCCAGTATCGTGGAGCGCATTTGTCCCGACGGCGGAATCGAGTCACTCACAGCCAGCGCGGTGACCCCAGGAAGACGTTTCAATCGCGCTTCGAGTCCGGTGAAGAACGCGAACTGTTGCGCCGCTTCTTTATAATTGTGGCTGCCCAGGGATATCTGTTCAGTCAAAACATTTTCCGTTTCCATGCCGGTCGGAGCATTCTGCAGCTTCCACAAGCTGCGTAACAGCGGTCCCGCGCTCGCCAGCAGCACGATCGAAATAGCAATCTCCGCCACTACCAGGATTTGCCGCAAATAGCCGCCGCGCCGCGCGGACATTTGTTCTTTTCCCATCATTATTTCCGCCGAGGGTCTGTAGAGCGCTGGCGCCACACCGAAAACCATCGCGGAGGCCAGAGCCACCAGCATCGTAAACACGCCAACGCGCACGTCCAGTCCGGCTTGTTGCAAACGTGGGATGCCTTCGGGTGCGATAGACACAAACACGCGAATCAAAATGGCCGCGAGCCCGCAACCTGCCGCGCCTCCCAGCACCCCCAGCAACAAGCTCTCTGTCAGCGACTGCTGGGCGAGTCGAGCGCGGCTGGCCCCCAACGCCGCGCGTACCGCGAGTTCCCTTTCGCGTACCGTCGCGCGCGCCAGCAACAGATTCGCCACATTCGCGTACGCTACCAGCAGCACGGCGAAAACGGAGCCCAACAAAATCCAGGACGCCAGCCGCGCGTCGGAGGTTTGACGTTCGCGCAGGTTGCGCACCGATAAGTGAATTTCTTTGCGAAATTCCGGTGGCGCTCCGCTCACCGCTAACTCAAACCACGGCTGTAGCGCGGCTATTGCTTGTCTGACGTCCACTCCCGGTTTCAGTCGCGCAAAAGTTCGCAGCACCGCGCCGGGCGCGGACTTGCGCTGTTGCGTCTCATCCAGCGCTTGCGGCACCAAAATGTCCGCTGATCTCAGCGTAGGCATTTCAAAACCGCGCAGCCAGCACCCCGATGATTTGCGCGGTCTTTCCGTCCAAAGAAATCGTCTTATGCAAAACGTCAGGATTTCCGCCGAAACGGCTTTTCCATAATCCATACGACAAGATGGCTACCGGCGGAGCGTCCCTGCGGTCTTCCTCCGGCGTAAAATTGCGCCCGATTATGGGTTCAGTGCCAAACGTGGGCAGAAACGTTTGTTCCACCTGCGCGCAATTCAAACGCACCGGATTTTGCTCGGTTATGTCGCAATCCGCGGTGCCCGGTGCCATCGAAGTGATCGCTTCAAATGGGCCCGGCTGCTTTCTGAAATCTATATAACCCGCTCCCAAGCTGAACTCATCGCGCTCGATGGGAGCGAGCAAGCCGAAGGAAACCAGGCGATCGTCGTGTGGGTACGGTAGGCTGCGAAAAAGGATGCGGTCCACAACGCTGAAGACCGCGGTGGTCGCGCCGATCCCCAGCATTAAAGTGAGCACTGACGCAATCGCAAATCCCGGCCTTCTAACCAAGCCGCGCAAAGCGAAGCGCAAATCTTGCAGCGCAACGTCCAGAAATGGTAATCCGCGCCGCTGCCGATAAATTTCCTTGGTTTGTTCCAGGCCACCGAATTCACGAAGCGCCGCGGCGCGGGCCTCTTCCGGCGTCATGCCACGACGAATATTTTCTTCCATCAGTGCATCGAGGTGGGCTTGCAGCTCTTCTCCTAAATCTTCATCGAGACGACCCTTGTGAAAAAATCCCCACGCTCGTGAGAAAAAGACACGCCACCAATGCATCTCATGCTCCTTCCGTACCGGCAAGCATTCCCGCGATGACTGCGGCCATGCGTTCCCAGCGAGCGGCTTCCGTCACGAGCTGCCGCCGGCCCGCGGCCGTTAACGAGTAATATCTAGCTTTGCGATTATTTTCCGACACGCCCCGCTTCGAGCGCACCCATCTACGTTGTTCCAGCCGCAGCAATGCGGGATACAGGGTCCCTTGATTCAGCTTCAGAAGGTCTTTGGAAACTTGCTGGATGCGCTGGGCAATTCCGTAGCCGTGCAAAGGACCCATGGCCTCCAGGTCTTCAAAACCATTAAATCCAGCGTCCCCTGCAAAACTTCGCCATGACCCTGGCCATGCTATGGACTCAAGCCGCCCTCCATTAGACCATCAACAGGAGTAAGCTATGCCATCTTCCTGTTGATTGTCAACAGGTCGTCAAATTTCGCTGGCCATCGAAATTTAAGTGCCGAAGGCGCGTGCCGCACCTTTGTGATTTTTAGATGATGGTGGCGACAGGGATATCGATGATTTTAGCGCCTGCCGGCCAGATCAAAACCAAATCATCCTTAATGTGCCAATTGTCGTTTCGAATCTTGCCACCAATGAGTCGGTCGAGCTCGTCCACAACCGCATCGACAACTGACCGCACGGTATCTACATGTTCGGAACGGATTGCGTATGCACGCAGTGTCGCGTGCATCCGGCATCGGACTTTTTACGGTACTTATTTTTTTACGGCACGATTGCTGTCGCTTCGTTGGAGTACAAGCTTTCTACGTTGGTGGAATTTACCGCGGTGATCACGTAGTAGTAAGTGTGTCCGGACTGGACGCTGCTGTCGGTGTACGACGGCGTGGTTGATGGCATGGCGCCCAGTTCAACGTACGGCCCGCCAGAAACCATACTCACGTAGGTCTTGAATCCGGTTACTCCACTAACCGCCGGAGCCCAAGAAAGTGCAACCGTGTGAGGCACAGCGGCGACGCCCATTCCCGACAGAGAAATGCTGGCCGGAGAATTGGTGGCGTTGCTGCTTACCGTGATTTTGCCGGTGGCCGCTCCGCTCGCAGAAGGCGCGAACGTAGAGGTCAGTGTGGTGGTCTGCCCCGGTGCAAGGATAATGCCGCTTGCCCCAGTCGTGTTGAAGCCGGCGCCCGCGACGATCACTTGCGCGATGGTTACGCTGGAATTTCCGGCGTTGGTCATGGTTACGTTCTGGGTGCTGCTGCTGGACACGTTAACGTTGCCGAAGTTCAAGCTGCTTACGCTGGAATTAAGCAACAGTGTCGCGGCGGTTGAAGTAGTGGTTACCACGTTGCAAATCGTGTCGCTACCCGTAACAGTGAAACCATTCAAGTAAGCGAGTGAAGATACGGCGGCTTGTTCAGTGCGGAATGCCAGGTTCGTGCCGATAGTGGCTTGCACGGAACCAAGCATGACATATGCGTTGTAGGTGTGCGTGCCGGCGTTCACGTCGAGGATGAAGTGGTACGCGGTACCCGCGGTGTAAGGAATTGCTGCGGCGGCGACGAAGCTGCCACCGTTTCTGGCGTCGATCATTCCACCTACGTTGAATCGCACAGCGGCGGCCAAAGCGGTATATGCCGCGCCTGGCGCTGCCGACAAACCCGTGACGCCATCTTCGATGGCAGCAACTGGGGTGATGTCGAACTGTATGCGGAAGCTGCTGGTCTGCACTTGTGTCAGCGGCGTAGAAACCCACGCGCCCGCTGACAGCAAGCATCCCGGCGGTAGTGAAACCGCTTTTACGGTCAGAGTTGCCGGGATGCTCACCACATTGCCTGCGCTGTTGCTGACACGGACGGTAAACTGCGATCCATTGTCAGAAGCAGCCGTCAACGCGGTGGTGTACAGAGAGGAAGGCGCTCCGATGATGGGTGAGCCGTTTCTGTTCCATTGATACGTCATCGGTGCCGTGCCGGTTGTGGCCACGGAAAAAGTTGCTGCTTGCCCAACGGTAACGGACTGCGCCAGCGGCTGCAAAGTGATTGCCGGCGCAATGATTGGCGCGGTAACCGTAAGCAGAGCTGAGTTGCTGGATGCTGTTCCGGAAGCGTTGCTGACCGAGACGGTGAATTGCGCGCCGTTATCGGCGATGGTCGTTACCGGCGTGGAGTAGTTTGAAGAATTGGCGCCGCTGATGGAGACACCATTCTTCATCCATTGATAAGTCAGAGGAGTTGAACCGGTGGTGGCAACCGAGAAAGTAGCCATCTGACCGGCGGTGACTGACTGGCTCTTCGGCTGCGTGATGATGGACGGGGCCATCGAAGAGTTGCTCAAAGTAATGTTGCAGAAGGTGCTGCTGCCCGTGGTAGTCATCGCGGCAATGTAACTGAGAGATGACACTGGAGCGAGTTCATTGCGGAACGCGAGATTGGTGCCGATGGTTGTTTGCACGGAGCCGAGCATTACGTAGGCGTTGTAGGTGTGAGTCGCAACGTTCACGTCAAGAATGAAATGGTAGGTGACGCGCGCGGCGTACGGAATTGACGACGCGGCCACATACGTGGAAGCGCTACGCGCGTCGATGTGGCCGCCGGCGTTGAAGCGGACCGCGGCAGACACGTTGGCGTAGGCGGATGCGGGACCGGAAGACAGTCCGTGCACCGCATCCACGATGGAAGCGGACGGTGTGGCGTCAAAGGTGATGCGAAAGCTGCCGGACTGGGCTTGCGCCAAGGGAGTGTTAGTCCATGTGCCGGAGGACAGGTAACAAACTTGAGAATTTACTGTGGTGCTGAAGCTGGCCGGTGCAGCAACGGACAGCATAAACAAAGTGAAGAGCGAAGCGACTAAACTCTTTTTTGCGAGTGAATTCTTTTTTGCGAGGCAATTGTTGTTTGCGACGCTGGTCTTTTTTGTGACGAGATTGTTTTTTGTGACTGGCACAATAGTCCCCATTCCGATCCTGTGTGCGAGTCTTCCTTTGGAAGCCGCCTGTGTTGTTTGCTCGGAGGTACAGAAGGGGGGGTCCGATGCAGATGCAGAATGGGGTTTGGTGTTGTTCGCAACTACTGGTGGCAGGGTCAGAATGCGTTCAGTGAAAAACAGATTGGAGAGTTATTAAGATACGTGGGCTAACGGACACCTGTGACGAGTGGACAGGTTTTTGTCGGCGCGGCGTAACTTTTCTGGGGTGACTTTTTTGTGGGTTATTTTTTCCCGCGCGGATTTTTTCGAGAGGAACTTTTTTGCGATGGAGCACGGCGGACCGCGGCGAGCCTTGATGTTTTGCCGCAGCGGGGTTTAAGTGCATTCGCCGGAGCTGCTGACGGAGCCGGCCTGCTTGATGGAATCTGTGGCGGCGGTGCCGGTGATCAGGCGGGCTCCGCGGCTGAAGGTTAAATACTCAAATCCCCACTGAATGAAGACCATCACGCGATTTTGAAATTCCACGATGTACATGAGATGGACGAAGAGCCAGGTGAACCAGGCGATGAACCCTGAAAGGTGGAAACCGAAAATATTGGCAACCGCGGCCGCGCGGCCGATTACGGCCATGTCCCCTTTGTTGAAATAGTGGAACGCGTCTTCGGCTTTTTTCCTTTCAATGCGGGACTTGATAGTTTTGGCGGCGAAAGCTCCGCCCTGAATGGCGACTTGGGCGACACCAGGCAAGGGCTTGCCGTCTTTTAGATCCGTTGAGTGGGCCAGATCGCCGACAATAAATATATCCGGGTAATTGGGGATGGTGAGATCGGGATTTACTTTGATGCGGCCGCTTTTGTCAGTTTCGGAGTGAGTGCGCTGGGCCAGTTTTTTTCCGAACGTGGTGGTTTCGACTCCGCCTGCCCAGAGAACGGTGTGGGCAGCGAGGCTTTCGGTTTTGTCGCCGCGACGGAAAGTGACGCCGTTGGCGCCGATGCTGGTAACCATCACGCCTTTCATGACTTCGACGCCGAGTTTGGAGACGAGCTTTTCGGCCTTGGAGGAAAGATCTTCCGGGAAGGAAGGCAGGACGCGCGAGCCGCCTTCTACTAAAAGGATGCGAGCTTCAGAGGGATTGATGTGGCGGAAGTCGTTCTTGAGGGTTTCGTTGGCGATTTCGGCGAGAGCGCCAGCGAGCTCCATTCCGGTGGCTCCGGCGCCGACAATCACGAACGTGAGCCAGGCGCGGGATTCTTCATGGGTGGCGGCGCGCTCGGCGCGTTCAAAGGCATAGAGGATTTTGTGGCGGATGGCGGTGGCTTCTTCGACGGACTTCAAGCTGGGGGCCCATTCGCGCCAGGAGTCGTTGCCGTAGTAGGAGGTTTGCGAACCGGTGGCGACAATCAGGGAATCGTAATCGAAGATGGCGCCGTCGAGCAGCTGGATTTTTTTGGCGGCGGGATCGATGTCGGAGACTTCGCCGAGCAGGACCTGGGTGTTTTTCTGGCGGCTGAGAACGCCGCGCAAGGGTGCGGCGATTTCGCCGGGTGAGAGCGAGCCGGTGGCTATCTGATACATAAGCGGCTGAAAGAGGTGGAAGTTGCGGCGGTCAATGAGGGTGACCTCGACGGGGGCGCGTTTCAGTCTTTGGACGGCGCTCAGGCCGCCGAAGCCGCCGCCCAGGACGATGACACGGTGGGGTTGCGGCATGGTGGAGTTCTCCTCGGTCGAGCGCGAAGTGGGGGTAAGCAGCGTTAGATGATGTTCTCATCTTTTTGGGCGCAACGTTTGTTGTAGGCATCCTTGTACCCCCTATACCCCCCGGTGTTTTACGAAAAGAGTTCATAAAGTGATGAAAACAAAGGGTCGACGTTGAAAAGAGTGAACAAAGAGTTCGTATTTTGCTGAGAACAATGCAGATAGTGTGAATAGCTGGAACTAAAACATTTTGGAAGCATGGTTACACCCCTACCCCCTGTTTTGGTGAAAAGAGGCTGGAATGTGTTGAGAACAAAGGATCGGCGTCGAGAAAGGCTGAAAAAAGAGGCTGGATGTGATTGAAAACATTGAGGAAGTGTTTGCAGCAAAGAGGGCGAGATAACAATTTGGCGTTGGAAAAAGTGCCAACTGTTCTGGGGAAATGATCGAGGCCGCGGCTGGATGATGTTGGATCGAGATGCCGGAGGGGGCAGGACGCCGAGAGAACAGAATCCAGGGAAGGATATAGACAGGGTTGCTGCGGCGATCATGGAGCATTTTACTAGTTAGATAGCTTAACTACAAGAGATATTCAGTTACGTTCAGCTGGTATCGCCGGATTCCGCTGCTGCGCACGATTGGGGCGCGGAACGTGTTTGTGAAGGCCTTAGGAGCCATCCGAGACCGGTATAAGTTCTTGCTGGTCGGTTATGTGGCGATGCCGGAGCACGTCCATCTGCTGCTCAGTGAGCCGCCAAAATCCACACCATCGATTGTTCTGAAAATACTCAAGCAGCGCGTGGCACGAGATTTGCGGAGAAAAAAGAGTAAGGCACGCAACGACCAGTTACGCCTGGCTTTCTTGACGGGAGATGCGGGGTTGCCGCGTTTCTGGCAGCCACGGTTCCACGATTTCAACGTCTATAGCAGGTACAAGCCTGCGACAAAAGCTGGAGTACATGCATGAAAATCCAGTCAAACGCAGACTGGTGAAGAATCCTGGGGAGTGGATATGGAGCAGTTTCTGGTTCTACGAAAAAGGAGAGCTAGCTTAGTGCTCTTGCTCGGAATTACGGTGACGTATTTGTAAGGGCGTCAGGCGGCGGAAGCTAACCGTTTGTTTTCGATCTTCGCCAAGAGAGTGGTCAGGTCTTTGCGAGTAAAGGT
>Ga0073928_10001724_pt1 | contig 40673 bp, 37 predicted proteins | sample PaiPotPPA55metaG_FD_76969 | JGI IMG/M metagenome (GOLD analysis project Ga0073928, IMG submission 76969) | Iron sulfur acid spring bacterial and archeal communities from Banff, Canada, to study Microbial Dark Matter (Phase II) - Paint Pots PPA... ... | reverse complement strand
TGAGCAGCCGTACGCGCGGCCTGGTAGGGGCCGCGGAGCTGGAGAGAATGAAGCCAACGGCCCGGTTGATCAATGCGTCGCGCGGGCCGATCGTCGAAGAGCAAGCTTTGATCAGCGTGTTGAAGAACAAGCAAATCGCCGGCGCGGCGATCGACGTATTCGACACTGAGCCGCTGCCTCCGTCTCACCCCTTCCGGACGCTGGACAACGTACTGGCAACGCCGCATATTGGCTACGTATCGCATGGTCTTTACAAGACGTTCTACGAGGATACCGTCTCGAATATTCGAAAGTGGCTCGACACCCGTTAGTTTAGGTACCCGTAGGGAAAGGAATCAATAGCTCATTACCTTGCGCGCAGCCTCGTGAGGCCGAAATCGCGCCAAGGGGGCGATTATGAACCGTTTGGTTCATCGACGCATCTACTGTTCTGTACCGTTAGCGGTAGAGAACATCAGTTCTTGATTGTTGCGGGAATATATGGGACGACCGAAAAAGTTCAATCGTGAGGGTGTGCTGGACAGGGCCATCCCGGTCTTTTGGAAACAGGGCTTCGCGAACACGACAGTTCAGCACCTGGAACAGGCGACCGGCGTCAACAAGTCGGGCCTGTATACGGAGTTCAAAGATAAGGAGGACCTCTTTCTTGCAAGTCTTGAGCGCTACGTCCAAACTCGTGGCGCGGAAATCCTGACATCACAGCCGCTCGGTTGGGGCAACATTGAGAGGTTTTTGAGACTAGGTTTTGGCTGCGAGGACGACCAGCGAGGATGCTTTGCGGTGAATTCGATGCGCGAGCTAGCGGGTCTGCCAGCCGAAGCGCAGGAAATTATTTCGAGCGCTCAACAGAAACTCACGCGATTGCTTATAAAAAACATCGAGGCGGAAGAGCCAAAATTGGACCCGGGCATAATCGCCGATGTTGTGCTGACGTTCTTCGACGGCTTCTGCATAGTACAAAACCTCAAAAGTGGCAAAGCGTCCTCGGAGCGTAAGATCAGGAATCTAATGCAAGTGGTCCGCAATTTGTGATCGCCCGAATTTCGCGGTCTCTTCCAGGCTCTTGCTGCGTCGAGAACCGTTAAGTGTGCCCCATGTGGTCTGCACTGAATTTCGTAGACCTGCCGACGAGGGACCATGTGAACGTCCCTATCAGAATCTTGCGGTGAAAACATGCCGGTGGCTAAGACGGACGGGCATATTCAACAGTGGCCAGTGATGGGCTGAGATTAAGATCGTCGACGGTTAGCGGCCCGCCGGTTTGCTGATGGTCGTAATGACGTTCGTATGCCACGCGGGAATCGGCCCATCTTCGAAGAGCGCACCAGGCCAGGTTGCTGTCCTGCCCGACACCCCGATCAGATCAACTGACCAGGCCGAATGCGTCTCATCCGCTGCGTCTCCATGAATTGGGCTCTCTCGAACGTTTATAGCAAGGCCACCAATTTCAACCATCACATGAAGGGAGCAAGGAACTTGAATAGGAGCGCCCGAATGTGCTCTTTGCCACGTATCGGGCCTGTCTCCGTGTCGGCGGTCACCTCGACATCATCGGCGTAGAATACGTCGAAAATCTCAAGATATTCTTCCCAGCCCCTGCTGATATCGGCGGCGATGATGGTGGAATTCAGGACACGCTCCCTCGAGTATAGATCTCGATCCCATTGATCGCCGGGGGCGAAATGATGTCGAGCACTCATTGAAGTTTCTCCAAATCAATCTCGCGCTCAAGGAATGATCCGCATCTCCCGCAGCCGGGTCAGTTGACGCTTGAAGCTTACGTGTGTGTCGATCGAGTCTCCGAAACCGGCGTGGCGGATCTTGATCGTGCTCTGGATCGTCTCTTCACCGAAGTTGAGCATCCAGTCCACAAATGCCCAGTTTGCGATCTGATCGTACGGGGTTGCGTGGAGCCCATAGCGCTCAACCATTGCGTCCCACAAGGGTGCCTTCTCGCTCATCTCGGAAACGGTCGACATTGCCAGCGGCTCCGCGACCGGAAGATCATAAAACTCGGCCAAGACATTCCACATCTGACGCCAGCGGTAGACATCGCCATTCGAGACATTGAAGACTTCGTTCTTCGCTCTCTCATCGCTCAGTGCCCACAACGTCGCGCGCCCGAAGAGCTCTGCGTCAGTGGTCTCCTGAAGGGTATTCCATCCTGCCTGTCGTCCAGGGAATCTCAGCGGGACGCCCAATTCACGGCTCATCGCGGCATAGGTGGCAAGACTCGTCACAAGGTTCATCGGAGAATTCAAACTCGGCCCCATCACGAGATGAGGACGCAGGACTGTCCAGCTTGCTCCATTCTTCTCCGACCAAGCAGCTGCAATATCTTCCTGCTGGTGATAATGGATCGGCGCAATCAGACGAGGCTCGGTCTCTTTTGCAGGGTCAGTGAAGGCACCGAGACTGAATCCATAGGATTTGGCGCCGCCTGCGAGCACAATGCGCTGGAGTGGGACGTTGCGCGCTGCGAGGGCATCGAGTGTATTTTTGAGCATCCGAGCATTCGGTTCGACGGTCTCCGCCATGGTAGGCTTCTCGACGTACGCGGCAAACACCAGGTCGGTCACACTAGCGAGTTCAGAGAATGTCTTGATCGTCCCTTCACGATCCATGAGGTCGACACCGATGTGACGATATGCGGTGTTAGGACGATAGGTGGGTGCGGGCCGTCGAGCTGCTGTTGTGACCCGCCAGGAGGGATCTGCGGCTGCCGCATCAAGGACTCCCGTGCCAAGAACGCCGTAAGGGCCGACAACCAGGATTTCACGTTTTAGGAGCGGTACGTTCGGGGACTTTAGTCATGGAGATTTCCTTTCATGTCTGGTTGGGCAACTGAAACTGTCAACTTCGTCGATCACTCTTGCGACAACCATCGATGCGGACCTCGTGCGGGCCGGGCGCGGCTACCTGCGTTTATTAGATTTGCGCTCTGCCGCCGTCTACGAATAGTTCGATGCCTGAGACGAAACTCGAGTCGTCCGACGCCAGATACAACGCCGCCTTAGCAACCTCATCGGGTTCCCCCATGCGTCCCATCGGGACGGTGGACACAATGCGCGCAATTACCTCCGCCGATTGTCGGTTCGCCAGGGGCGTCCTGATCGGACCCGGGCTCACAACATTTGATCGGATATGACGATCTTTGAGATCCGTGGTCCAGGTGCGCACGAAAGAGCGAATCGCAGCCTTGCTCGCGGCGTAAACGCCAAAGGCGGGAGTGCCTTTTACGCCCGCGACGGAGCCCGTGAGGACGATAGAGCCACCGTCATTCAAGAGCGGCAAGCCCTTTTGGATCGTGAATAGTGCACCCTTTACGTTGATGTTAAATAGCTTGTCGAAATGCTCTTCGGAGACTTTACCGAAGGGAACAAATTCACCCACGCCGGCGTTGGCGAAAATAATATCGATTAGCCCCTTCACCTTGCCGACCGTCTCGTAGAGCCGATCCAGATCGGCCAGTTTGGCGACGTCTCCCTGAACGCCAGTCACGTTGCTGCCGATCGCCTTCACGGCCTCATCGAGTTCCTTCTGGCGACGGCCCGTGATGAAGACATAGGCCCCCTCTTTGACGAAGAGCTGCGCTGTAGCTAACCCTATCCCCTCAGTGCCGCCGGTGATGACTGCCACTTTTCCCTGTAACTTGCCCATATCATTTCTCCTGTTAATGCGGCGAGCCTTTGGTCGTTGGTGTCCTCTTCTTCCCCAGCGCGTTCGTCATTAAAACAGACTCCCTTCATATCGAACTAGATGGTTCAAAATAGAAAAAGATTCTGGAAATCGTGTATCGGTGTGAAATAGGAGCGCCGTCTTGAAGGCACCGGGGCCGGTCCTAAGCCCCTCAGAGACAATGCCTGTGGGTCGGCCCTTGCTGAATTCTTGGTCAAATCGGTTGCTCTGCTTTGGGCGAGAGCGCGTAATCCCTGAGCGGTTCGCATCCAACTTGGATGCCTCGTGCTGGATCGACGCTTAATTGCGCGGGATAGCAGTGACGCGAGACGTCCGCCGGGTGACCCGGTTGGAGTGCGCCGTCCGGCGGTCCGGTTCGCCTACTCGCCGAATCGCAGGGGGCGAGTATCCGGACACCTGAGCCAGGGCATTCTGCAGGCCGATGGCTTCTCTTCCAGCCTCGCCTTACAACTCCTCCGTAGTCGAACGAGTTCGCCGGACATATCAGTCCATCGCATATTCCGGCAGGTCCAATCTATAATAGAAGATTCCTAAGGAGCAAGCTAATGAAACCAATTATGGGAGCAGTGGGTTTGAGCATGGCTGCATTTGCGGCGCTCGTCCTGGTGCAGCGCTCGGCGCCCGCCGCTGACAATAGCGGGGGCCCCACCTACATGGATAGCCAACGGGTGCTCGACAACTTTGATAAGAAGAACGCGAACCCGCTGATCCCCGGGGATGGATACAACGTACAGACCAACAAGCGTACCGCGAACGGAAACATCGAGATCCATGAAAAGGAGACTGACATTTTCTATGTCATGGACGGAAGCGCGACCATTGTTGTCGGCGGCACCGCAGTGGAACCCAAGCAAACCCGGCCCGGTCAGATGACCGCCAAGGACATTCAGAACGGCCAGACGTACAACCTGAAAAAGGGGGACGTGCTGGTGATACCGGCGGGGACGCCGCATTGGTTCAAACAGGTTAACGGGTCGATCAACTACTTGACCGTCAAATCGATTAAGCCGTAGATGCTTTGCGTGCGCGTTGGAAGGTCCACCTTTGAGTGAGGAATTGAGATCGGAGCGAGGAATTGATATCAATATGTGGCTTAGAATTGCTAACTTCGTTTTAGCCCCAACAGTGTTTGTAATGGCGCAGGGAGTGCAAAACCCCGCGTTGACCGGCGAAGCAGTGCGTGGCAGAGACATCGCGCGGACTAATCCTTTCAACACTGACGCGGATATCCAGCAAGGTGGTGGTTTATTCCAGTTGCATTGCTCCTATTGCCACGGCGGCCACGGCGAAGGCGGCCGGGGAGCTGACTTGACGGCGGGCGTTTATGAAATGGGAGGATCGGATCCGGAACTGTTCGTGACCATCCGCAGCGGAATTCCCGGCACTGAAATGCCTGCGGTTCGAGTGGGTGATGATGACGTCTGGAGGCTGGTCGGCTTTGTGAAGCGAATCGGATCTCAGGGTCTTAAGGAGAAGGCGCCCGGCGATGCCGAAGCCGGCAAGGTCATCTACGCCAAAGGCGGGTGTGCCGCCTGTCACCGAATCGGCAACGAAGGGTCGGATTTGGGACCGGACCTGACCGACATAGGGCGGCGGCGTGGCTTGGCGTTTCTCGAGGAGTCGATCGTTAAGCCGGAAGCGTTCGTCCCCAATAAGTATCGCGCGGTCCAATTGGTCATGACGTCCGGCTCGACAGTTTCGGGCATCCGGCTCAATGAAGACGACCTGTCCGTACAGGTGCGGGATATAGGTGGCAACCCGCGATCCTTCCTAAAGGAAAACATCAAGGAAGTTCGCCGGGATAAGCCTACGGTTATGCCGTCCTATGAAAGCACGCTCAGCAAAAAGGAACTCGACGATCTGGTGGCTTACTTGAATTCCCTGAAGGGGGCGCAATGAGAATGCAGAAGTGGAACGTTTGGTTCGGAGCCGCGGTGTTGACAGCAGCGGCAGGGGTCTGGACCTTGAAAGGGCAGGCGCCCACGACCCAGGGTCCCGTGACTTTTGAGCGGCTGCTTAAGGCCGCTGATGAGCCTGGCAACTGGCTCATGTATTCGGCCTCCTACAATAGCTGGCGCTACAGTAGCTTGAATCAGATTAATGTCCAGACCGTGAAAAATCTCCACGTGAAGTGGCTGTTCCAGGGCCGGCACATCGAGAAGTTTGAGACCACGCCGCTGGTGGCCAACGGCATCATGTACCTGACGCGCCCGGAGAATGCCATCTATGCGCTGGATGCAACCACCGGGCGCCAATTGTGGAGCTATGAATACCGGAATCCGCCGCGTACCTTCAATTGCTGCGGCAAAGTCAATCGCGGTCTCGCGATACTGGGCAACACGCTGTTCATGAATACGCTCGACATGCACGTCGTCGCTGTGGACGCGAGATCCGGTCACGAACTGTGGAAGACCGAGATGGGCGACTACACCGCAGCCGGCGGCTACGCGGCGCCGGGAGCGCCTCTGGTAGTGAAAGACAAACTGATTGTTGGAATGGCGGGCGGCGAGCACGGTGTCAATGGATTCCTGGATGCTTACGATACGAAGACAGGTCAGCGTCTGTGGCGCTTCAACACCATTCCACAGCCGGGCGAAGCGAACTTCGGAACCTGGGCCGGAGATTCCTGGAAGACCGGCGGCGTGACCACCTGGAACAACGGCTCCTACGACCCGGAAACGAATACCCTTTTCTGGGGCACCAGCAATCCCTGGCCGGATTACAACGACGACTTCCGCCTGGGCGACAACCTGTATTCGTGCTCGGTGCTGGCGCTGGACCCCGACACCGGGAAGCTGAAATGGTATTTCCAGTTTACGCCCCACGATTTGCACGATTGGGATTCGACGCAGATTCCCATCCTGCTCGATACCGAGTTTCGCGGCGAAATGAAAAAGACTCTCGCTTGGGCCAATCGCAATGGATTCTACTATCTGCTCGACCGCACTAACGGGAAGTTTCTGACGGCGAAGGCTTTCGTCAAGCAGACCTGGGCGAAAGGCTTCGACGACAACGGCCGTCCGGAAGTTATTCCAGGCAACGAGCCCACGGCCGAAGGCAACGATCATACTTGGCCCGGCGTGGATGGCGGGGCCAATTGGATGTCACACAGCTACAGCCCCCTCACCAAGCTTCTCTATGTCTTTGCGCGGGAGGAACACCGGAGGTTCTCGAAGAACGCGGTCCCTCATCCAACGACCGATCAGCCGGATAGGCCGCCTGCTGGCGGAGGCTTGGCCAATGCGGGTGCTTATGATCCGGCACTGGGCGGAGCCAAGACTCAAGGTATCGGCGCGCCGGAGGAAAGCTGGGGCGCAGTCACGGCGATCGATCCCGGAACCGGAACGATCAAGTGGCAACATAAAGTCCTCACTCCTCCTTGGGGAGGCGTAATGGCGACGGGTGGGAACCTGGTATTTGGCGGGACGCTGGAAGGCATGATCTTCGCTTTGAACTCTACCACCGGCGACCGGCTGTGGACCTTCTCCTCTAACGGCCCGGTGTTCGCATCGCCAATCAGTTATCTTGCCAATGGAAAACAGATGGTGTCTATTGCAGCGGGAGACCTGATCGTCACTTTCGGCCTGGATTGAGAGCCTGGTTTAGCACGGTGTTCAAACAGACCGGAATACGAATGCTGGCGCTCGCTCTCGCCGCGCAAAGTGGTCAGCTAAAAGCGACCGGTAATGCCGCGGCGGGTGAGGCGACATTCGACGGCAAGGGTGGATGCGGCGCGTGCCATTCCATCGGAGAGCGCGGCGCCAGCCTGGGGCCGGATTTGGGCGATATCGGTATCAGGCGTTCTGTGAGATCGTTGCGGCTCTCGCTGATCGATCCGGACGCCGAAATTGCCACGCAATATTACACCATTGTGGTCGTAACTAAGCGCGGCGAAACGATTCGAGGCCTGGCGCTGAATGAAGACGATCTGTCCATCCAGATTCGCGATATCAATGGCAACCCCAGATCGTTTTTGAAGGACGATCTGAAGACCACTTGGCGGGAGCCGCGGTCGCTCATGCCGTCGTATGCCACCCGGCTTTCGAGCACGGAAATCGACGATGTGGTGGCTTACCTGCGTACGTTGAAGGGGCCTCCAATCGCCGCGGCCGCCAAGCGTACGCGCCAACCTAACCACGCTTATTCAGATGTGAGCTTTCTCAACCGGATCGGCCGCGACGCCGAAGAGCGTCCCGATTCGCTGGTGAACGCGCTGGAGATTCCACCTGGCGCGTCCGTTGCCGAGATCGGATCGGGCACCGGTTACTTCACTTGGCGCCTGGCGGGAAAAGTTGGGCCCATCGGCAAAGTCTTTGCTGTCGACGTTCATCAGAAGATGTTGGACCTCACCGCCGAGGCGATAAAGAAACATCAGCTCTCCAATGTCGAGCTGGTATTGGGCGCAGAGAATGACCCGCATCTGGCTGCCGCCTCGCTCGACTTGGTTCTGATCGCTAACGCCTATCACGAGTTTTCAGAGCCGGAAGCCGTGCTGACCGCCGTGAATCGCGCTTTGAAACTAGATGGACGGCTGGTCGTGATCGAATTTGCGGAAGGGCATCCCTTTGGGCCCCAGGACAAGGCGGAGCGGATGACTGTAAATCAAATCCGCGCCGAAATTGAACCGATTGGATTTGAACTGGACCGGGTGCTGGATTTGCTTCCCATTCAGCACGGCCTAGTTTTCACCAAGCGGCCTTAGGTGAGACGCCGGCCGTTTCCGGGGCCACCGGCCTCGCCCGGGATAAAAACTTTACATCAACGTTCGGCGTTTCGGTGTATAATGTGCCAACACGGGTAAACAAAGGGAAGTCGCGGTTAAGAAGTTTCGCTCTTAGGTTTCGCCAGCGTCGGGTGTACGGGGGAGTGACCATGAGGTCATGTTCGGTTCTCGCACGAACCGTGTGGTTTGTCGCAGTTAGTTTGTTGGTTGGAAGACCGGCATTCCCACTGTTGACTTTCGCCGGTGCTCTCGGCGCCACGACTGATCTAGCTGGCGCGATCATCACTAACGCATACATCTCTCTAGACAAGGTCCCGCGGCACGCCGGGCGTGTCGCGCCGCACCGTGCCGGAAGGCGGGTATGTCAGGTTCGTATTCGGCGTTAACTACAAATTTGAAAGGGGAGAAAATGGGAGAACGTTTAAGAGCCGCCTTGTTGACGTGCTTGGCGGTATTGTGCATGTTCCACAACGTTTCGGCTCAAGAAAATACGGCCGACATTCTTGGCACTGTCAGCGACGCGGGAGGGGCGGTCATAGCCGGTGCAAAAGTCACGGTACAGAACACGGCCACGAACGAAACAAAGACGGCCACGACGAATGCGGCGGGTGAGTACGTATTCAACCTCGTTCAACCGGGGCAGTACACGATTGCAGTTGAAATGCCAAGCTTTAAGAAGGCTACTGTAAATTTGACAGTGTCGGCCGGCGATCGCGCGCGCGCTAACGTGCAATTGCAAGTCGGCGATGTGACGCAGGTGGTGGAAGTAGTGGCCCAAAGTCCGGCTTTGCAGAGCGACTCGGCCACTCTGTCGACCGTTCTGGCTTCGCAGTCGGTGCAGGACCTGCCGTTGAACGGCCGCAATTACGTAACCCTGATCCAGAGCACTGTGGGTGTCGCGGCTGGCCCCTCCAATTCGATTTTGAGCGGCACGCGCCCTGACGAGCGCCGGCAGACCGCGAACGTCATTGCCAACGGTCAGAACGAAGTATTCAACAACCAGATGATCGACGGGATGGACAACAACGAGCGCGAACAATTCACCATCCTGATGCGGCCGTCGATCGACATGATCCAGGAAGTGAAGGTCGATACCAACAGCTACCCGGCGGAGGTGGGTAGGGCAGGCGGCGCCGTCGTCAATTTGCTCACGAAATCCGGGACCAACGAATTCCACGGTGGTCTTTACGAGTATTTGCGCAACGACAAGCTCAATGCGAACGACTTCTTTTCCAATCTGACAGGAATTCCGCGCCCGGAGTACCGCCAGAACCAATTTGGCGGGTCGGTCGGCGGTCCCATCCGAAAGAACAAAACCTTCTTCTTCGTCGACACGGAAGCCTTGCGTATCGTCCAAGGTGTGCCCACTGGTCTCATATTCACCCCCACCTTGTTTGAAGAGCAAAACCCCGGAAACTTCACCGATCAACCCGGTGGCATCAATATTCCGGCCTCCAAGCTCGATCCTGTCGCTCTGAAGTATTGGAAATTGTTCCCTGCGCCGAATGCCGGACCTCCCGGCTTCCTTGGAGCTAACTATAACAACAACGTCACCAAGACCTACAACAGTACTACCTATGACGCGCGTGTCGATCATCGCTTCTCCGATAGGGACAGCCTCTTCGTGCGATTCTCCTACAATCCAACGTTTAACTCGCAACCAGCGCTCTTTCCCGACGCAACCGTTGACGGAGTGAAGGTCAGTGCGGGCGGCGGAATCTTCCCGGGTCCTTCGGAGGCGGATTCGCAGGGTTACATGGCGTCCTACGTCCACGTCTTTAGCCCGACCATGGTAATGGAATTGAAGGCCGCATACACCAGACTCTGGCTTTACACTTCCGCTCCGAATCAGGGTACTAATGCGAGCCAGAAGTTCGGTATGCCAAACACGGATGTGAGCGACCAGATTTCAGGACTGGCAACCATTGACATCGTGCCTATGAGGGGTGTTGGCAGCAGCTTCACTCTGGGCGATGACCGGTTTGTTCCCATCTTCGACGTAAATAACGTGATTCAAGAACAGGGATCGCTGGCCTGGACCAGAGGCACTCACAACGTCAAGTTCGGGGCCGGTATGATCCGCCGTCAACTCAACTATTATCAGAACACGTTCGGATTAGGATACTTCCGGTTTACGCAGAGTGAGCTTATCGATTTGGAAAACTTCCTACAAGGCAACCCAGACGAGATTCAAAGACAGGTTAATCCTAAGCGTCAGTACTTCCGCTTCTGGGAGCCCAATATTTATGTGCAGGATGACTGGCACGCAAGATCCTGGCTCACTCTCAATTTGGGCTTGCGCTGGGATCATTTCAGCCCCATCACCGCGGCTCAGGGAGAGCGCTCCAACTTCGATCCGGTCCTTGCGGCCGCCTGCACACCTTCCAATTGCAACCCCTTCATAGTCGGCGCTACGGCCGGTGTGAAGTCTTATTGGACGAACTTTGAGCCCCGCTTTGGCTTCGCTATAACTCCGCGGAAGGGTCTTGTGGTTCGCGGCGGTTTCGGCATGAGCCGTTTCGCGCAAGACTATGCCTCCGGTGCGATGAATCTGTATAATCCGCCGTTTATTCCTCTCAATCTCGACTGCTTCCCGCAGACGGGGACTGGGGCGTCGGCTTGCCCGGCCGGCACCGGAAAACTTTTTCAAGGCGCACCTCCCGTTCCCATTCCGGCGCTCAACTACCTGCTCCCTGGCACCGTCGGTGCTCACGCGGTGGATTACCCACAGGCCTATATCATGCAATGGAATACGACGGTCCAGAAGCAATTTGGCGCGAACGTTATTAGCGTGGGCTATGTGGGCCAGGTAGCCCGCCATCTGCAGTACGCTCCTAACATCAACATTCCGCCACCGAGCCAAGCCGGCCTGGGAGTGTACAACCCACGCGTCTTTGCTGGTGTCATGCCGAACTTGGCTTCTATCAATTACTATACGGCGACCGGCGCATCCGAATACAACGCCGCGCAGATTAGTTTTGAGCGCCGCTATGCGAAGGGCCTCACCGCTAACGTCAACTACACTTTCGCCCGAAATCTCACCAACATTTCCGATGGCGGTACCACGGGCGCAGCGACGGTGGGTGCGATTCTTCCCAATAACCGGAGCTACGATTGGGGCAACTCGGATATTGGTATCAAGCACCGTATTTCGTTCCGTGTGAACTACGAGCTTCCTTTCGGAAAATCGGGAAGCCGCATGACCAAGCTCGCGATCGGTGGATGGCAAGCCAACTTGCTGGCCTTCTATCAGTCGGGAGTGCCCTTCACGGTCCTGGATGGTGTGGCTCCTGTTCCGTCGAATGTAAGCAACCTTGTAACGGCGGATCGTCCCAATGTGATAGCGGGGGCGCCATATGCTCCGGCAGGCCAGAACTACAACAACTGGATCAACATCAATGCATTTACGCCGCAGACGGTAGGTACCGTTGGAAACGAATCGCGTGACCAGTTGTATGGGCCGAACCAAAGGAGCGCGGATTTCTCGCTGTTCAAGGATTTCGAGCTCCGCGAGAGGATGAAGCTGCAATTTCGGGCGGAAGTCTACAACATTACGAATACGGAGAACTTTGGCCAGCCAAATGTAACCATCACCAAATGGAGCTCGACCCTCCCTGGTTTCGGGACTGGTGCGCCAGGCGCCACGCCGATTCTTGGCGCTGGCGGGTTCGGCCAGATTACCGGCTCGAATTTAGCCCTGAACCCGAGGCAGTACCAATTTGCGTTGAAGTTGATCTTCTAACAAGTCGATTCCGTACGTCTGAGGGCAGGCGCCATGCTACAGTGGCGCCTCAGCCCATCCATTCCGCCTCAGCCCATCCATTCCGGATGCTGGGCTGTTCCGTCGAACTGCGTGGTCGTCTTGAAAAGCTCAAACTTTCCGGTCATCGCCGCGTCCTTGGTCTTCGAAACAATCGCCTGCAGTTGCTGCTCGGACATCGGCTTGAAGGTCCGCACCGCCTCGAAAGCCTGATCCAGGCGCTCCATCGAATCGCATCCGTTAATCACCACCGACGTTGGCAGATTCAATGCATAGTGCAGGCATTCGATCGGCGTGGCCACGCCTGCTTTCAGCACATCGCCAAACGCCAGCGGCTTCATCCGGCGATACCTTCCTTCACCAGGCGCGGAACCACCTGATGAGCGAAACTCCGGAAGTGATAGTCAAGCACGTTCAGCGGCATCTGGCACGAATCGAAATGGAACTTGTTCTGCGCCGCTACGTCCAGCATTCGCAGATGCACCGCCGGATCTTTATGCCCGGTGAATCCGATATAGCGGACCTTGCCGTCCTTTTTCGCCGCCATCACTGCCTCCAGCGCGCCGCCCGGAGCGAAGAAGCGATCCGGATCCTCCATCCGGATGTTCTCGTGGAACTGAATCAGGTCGATCGTCTCCACCTGGAGGCGCCGCAGCGATTCGTCGATCTGCTTGGCCGCCATCGCGCGCGTGCGCCCGTTGTACTTCGTCATCAGGAAAACGCGCTTCCGGTATCCGTCCTTCAGCGCCTTACCCATGCGGATTTCGCTGCCCCCATCGTGGTAATCGCACGAGTTATCGAGGAACGTGATGCCGCGGTCGATGGCGCTCCGTACAATCCGGATACTCTCGCTCTCTTCCTTCGGTACTCCCATGTGATATCCGCCCAGACCGAGCGCGGAAATGCGCTGGCCGGTTGTCCCCAGGTTCCTGTAGATCATCCCGTTGGATGTCTGCGCATCCAGCTTCGCCGCGACCTGCAAAGCCGCGAGCATAGTCAGAAATTCTCGCCGTTCCATATCTGATAGCTTATCTCCGTTCGCGCTAAATTAGAATGCTCATTAAGGGAGACATACAGAATGAAACGAACCGTGCCTCTTGAGAACCCGGTTGCTGAAGCCGGTCTATCTCGGCGTCAGGTGATCCAACGCGTAGCGGCGGGGTCCTTTTCAGCGGCGGCCGCGTCCTTGCTGCAAGCGCAGACGGACTCAAGCCACGAGAGCACCGCCGAAGATTTTGTTCAGCTAATGACGCAGCTCTCCAACTGGAATCGTTGGGGCAAGGACGACCAGTTGGGAGCGATCAACCTCATTACGCCGAAGAAGCGAAAACAGGCCGTGATCCTGGTAAAGGAGGGCGCATCCTTCTCCATGGCGCGCAGCGCGGAATTGGAGGATGCGGTCGACAACCGGCAGCCCATCGTTCGCAAGATGACGAGAGTCGGCGTGGGAGCGCCCACAACCGGCATCGGCGGCACCGGTGATACATTTTTTATTTCCTATCACGGCTACGTTCATACTCACATGGACTCGCTTTGCCACTTCTTATACAACGGCAAAATGTATAACGGCTATTCGCAGGACGTAGTGACGGAAACAGGCGCGGCAAACAACAGCATAATTAACTTCAAAGATGGAATCATCACGCGCGGCGTATTGATGGATATGGCCCGCCACAAGGGCGTCGATTATCTCGAACCGGGCACTCGAATCTATCCGGAAGACCTGGATGCCTGGGAGAAGAAGGCCCGCGTCCGGGTGGGCTCCGGAGATGTGATCTTCGTTCGCACGGGACGTTGGGCACGGCGTGACGCCAAAGGCCCTTGGCCTATTTCGGAAGGGCTGGCAGGACTCCATATGAGTTGCGCAAAGTGGCTGCACTCGCGCGACGCCGCTATTCTCGGCGGCGACGGCGCCCAAGATGTTTTGCCCTCAGGTGTCGCCGGAATTTCACAGCCGATTCATGCACTGGCTCTGGTCGCGATGGGCATGCCCATCTTCGATAATTGCGATTTGGAGTTGATCGGCAAGGAGGCGGACCGGCGTCATCGTTGGGAGTTCCTGGTCACTGCTTCGCCCGCTGCTGTACCCGGCGCGACTGGCTCGGTCTTGAATCCCATCGCGACATTCTGAATTCAGGTCGGCGTTAGTTTCCGGCGCGGATCTTGACGACGAAGCTGTTGAAGTCGTTGGCCTGTTCGAACCAGTGCGGCACACCGTTGGGAATGACGATCACGTCCCCTTTGACTAAATGATGCGTTTGCCCGCTGGTTATGCTCTTCCCGCGCGGCTCCTCTGGGTTGTCTTTCTTTTCGCCGCTCACTTGGCCGCCGGTCACAAAAGTCGCCGAGCCGCCGGTAACGTACATGATGTCGGTGTACTGCATGTGCGTCTCGACCTCGCCGGGCTTGACGCGATGACCGGTTCGCACATCATACGCCTTCCTATCCAGCAGAACGGTGGATATGCCATCGGCAAATCCGGCCGCCGTTTTCTCTTTATCGATATGCACTACTTCCGACGATGCTGCTCCGGCCATGCGAGGCTTCACCACGTAGTAGCTCACTAGCTTATCCACCTGTTGAAACCAATGCGGCGTTCCCGCCTGGATCACCAAAACATCGCCCGGCACCAGGTGATTACTATTTCCTCCGGTGATGCTTTTGCCGCGAATCTCGCCCGGCGCGGTTGTCTTGCCATCAACGACGGTCCCGCCCGTGACCACCGTCGCGGAGCCCTCCACCACGTACATGATGTCCCCGTATTGAGCATGGACTTCTACCATGCCAGGCTCTATGCGGTGACTGGTCAAAATCTGGTAAGCGCCATTGTTCAGTTGCGTGCCTCCCTTGGCAAATCCCGCGGCCATCTTGTCGTGGTCAATAAAAATCACACCCGATGACGGTTCGTCCGCTGCACCAACCGCAACAGCCATCACCGATAACGTCGCAATGAGCGTCCAGATTCGCATGGTTTCCTCCCCCAAAGCTTACCACTGGCTCTTGTGTGCCGCATGTGCCACTCAAAAGCCGCTGGCTACCCTCGGCCGACGTGCCAGCAGGTCGATCTGTTCCGGCGCCTCCGGTTCCTCGCCGCTCGAAACTCCCAATTCGCGCATCTTGCGAAGCGCTGGCACCAGCCGGGAGTCCCACGATCCGACTGATCGGTTGTAGGCCTCCACCGTCTTTTCGAGCAACCGGCCGGTGTCGGCGTAGTGATCGCAGACCAATTGGACGCGATCGTAAAGCTCGGAGGCGACACGCCGGATCTCTTCGGCGTTCTCGGCCAACTGCTCCTGGTTCCATCCGTAAGCGATGCCCTTCAGAACCGAAATCAGCGTGACCGGCGTGGCGATCACAACCTTGCGGGCCAGGGCTTCTTCGATCAGATCAGGATTGCCTTCGAGTGCGGCGCTGAAGAAATGGTCGCCGGGGAGAAAAAGCACCACCAATTCCGGCGCGGGCTGGAACTGGCTCCAATACTGCTTACCAGCGAGCTGGCGGACATGCTCGCCGACCTGCTGGCTATGGCGCTGCAATGCTGCGCGGCGCGAAGGCTCGTCGATAGCAGCGGCGGCGTCGAGATAAGCGGTCAGCGGAACCTTGGCGTCCACCACCAGACATCGATCATTCGGGAGGCGCACGATCATGTCCGGGCGAATGCGAACGCCATCACCTGCCTGCGTCGCCTGCTCCAGGAAATCGCAGTTCTTGACCATGCCGGCCAGCTCGGCGACGCGGCGCAACGTCACTTCGCCCCAACGGCCGCGGGCCTGCGGCGAGCGCAAAGCGGTGGAGAGAATGGTGGTCTCCCGGCTGAGCGATTGAAGCTGCTCGCCCAGGCTGCCGAATGCTTTCTCCCGGGCGCGCTCCAGTTCACGCACGTGGGTTTCCAGACGCCCGAGGGAATCGCTGAGAGGCCGGACTACTCCTTCGATCGCGGTCTGTTTTTGGGCCAGGTCACCGGTCATTTGCGCGCGAGCAGTTTCGAGAGTGCTTTGTGCGGCCTCTAAGAAAGACGCCTGATTCGATCGGAGCGCAGCGTCGGCAAGCGACTGGAAGGTCTCGTTGAGTTTGGCGGTGGCAGTGTCGGCGAATTGCTTGGCTGTTTCAAGACGAACTAGCCGCGCGCGCATCCAGAGTCCGACGATCAGTCCCCCGGCCAGCAGTCCAATGAAAAATGCCATTCCAGTCACCATTCCAGGATAAAGCATTCGGGAGCTAAAATGTTTTAGGCACCAAACCAGTTAATCCAGGCCGCGCCGAACAGGATGGTGACCACCGCCAACGGCGCGCCAACGCGAAAATACTGCCAGAATCCGATCCGCACCTTAGCGCGAGCCTGTTGAACCACGATCAGGTTGGCAACCGAGCCCAGCATTGTAAGATTTCCGGCCAGTGTCGACGACATTGCGAGCGTCAGCTACGCGCGGGTCGGATTAGCGAGATGCACGACCAGTGGCTTGAAGACCAGCACGGCCGGCACATTGCTCACCAGGTTCGACAGCACCGCGGAAACGCCACTGAGCAGGAATACATTATCGAGGTGCAGTTGGCCGGCCAGGGCGGCTAGGTCGTTTTCGAAAGATGTTTTTTCGATGCCGGCAATCACGATGAACAGGCCGGCGAACATCACCAGCAGTCCCCAATCGATACTACGGTAAACCTTCTCCGGATCGACGCGGCGGGTAATCAGTAAGGCGGCGCCCGTGACGATAGCGACCTTGGGAACAGGCCAGCCGGTGAAGAACATGACGATCATGGCCACAGAAGCGACGATCGATTTCCACATCAACCCGCGGTCTACCGTAACCGGCTGCTTCGAGATTCTTACCGGCCCAGCCGAGACAAACTCGCCCCGAAAGGCGATGTAAATAATCATTACGGAAAGAACCAGGCCAATCGCGGCGATAGGAGCAAGGACCGCTAGAAAGTGCCGATAGGGGATGCCGGAAAAGCTGCCGATCATCATGTTTTGCGGATTTCCGGTGATTGTCGCCACGCTGCCGATGTTGGAGGCCATGGCTACTGCGAGCAAGTAAGGAACCGGGTTGCGGTCGAGGGCTTCGACGATCTCCAGCACCAGCGGCGTCAGCACCAGGCACATGGTGTCGTTGACGAAAAACGCCGAGAACAAACCCGCAACCGCAACGATCGACACCAGCAGCACCACTGGACTATGGGCGTGCTCCACGACACGCTCGGCTACTAGAGAAAAGAAGCCAGAGAGCTGAAGATTCGCAACCACAATCATCATTCCGAACAACAGGATGATGGTGTCGAAATTGATGGCGGAATATGCTTCATTGAGTGAGAGAGCGTTGACGCCCACCATGAAGCTGGCGCCGATGATGGCGGCTCCGGTGCGGTCGATGCGGAATCCGGGCAAACGCCCGATGGCGAGCACCACGTAGGTAATCGCGAATATGAGAATGGCGGCCATATCGAAAGCTAGCGGGCGCTAGTGGAGAATCCGGGTGCGGATGGCCCCCGGGACTTCCTCCAGCTTGCTTTTGACCTGGAGCGAGGCCGCGCGCTCTCCGGTCTCGACATCGATCACCACGTAGCCGATCTTGGCGTTGGTCTGCAGATATTGACCGGCGATGTCGATTTTTTCCGCGCAAAACACGGCGTTGATGGCCGAGAGCACGCCCGGCTGGTTGTGATGGATGTGCAGCAGGCGATGCTTGCCGGGATGCTCGGGGAGCGCCACTTCCGGAAAATTGACGGCGCTGATGGTGGAACCGTTGTCGCTGTACTTGATCAGTTTCTCGGCGACCTCCAGCCCGATGTTCTGTTGCGCCTCTTCTGTACTGCCACCGACGTGCGGAGTAAGCAGCACGTTATCTGAACAGCACCCGAAATCGTTGCCAGAAGCCGAGCTTGGTATGTCCCTCCGCGATGGCAAGATCTTGATTTTTCCCTTGTCGAGAGAGGTTTTTGTCATGCGACTGCTAGCTCAAGTTTCGCACGAGGGTAGACCGTAGTCGCCGGGAAGTACTAGCCAACTTACTAACCCTCGCGTGAATTCCCAACATGGGAATTATTGGCGTGCGATAGGCAGACGGGTCGACTCTTTGGGGCAAAACTGTTAGGCTGGGACTATATGTCAGCTAACAATGGAGACAAGTCCCGTTACGGACGGCAGCGGAAGGCCAAAATCAATCGCCGGTTGCAGATGCGAGCACTTAGGAAAGAACTAGTTGAGGCGAAGAAAGCGAAATAGCGACGGGGTGTCCGCCGTTTGGCACGCAGCGTGCTCTTAAAGTCATCGGGAGTGGAATATGCGCAACCAATGGATCGCTGCGGAACATCATCGCTTGCACACCGTAGAAGGCTGGCCCAACAGTCCTTATAAGGACGCTACGTTGCGCGCAATTCATTCCACACTCGCCAGTCTGGCGCAAGATCCAAGTCTCGCCGCTAACCTCCCGCCCTGCCAGGTTTGTTTCAGCCGGCGCAGGGTTTCCGCAGTCGTCTCATTTCCTGCGGGTAAGCAAGCCGATCTGGCAGCATAGTAAATCACTCATCCACTTTTATTTCAATCCTTCACCCAAGTACAGACTCGCTATGTCCCGCTGGAATGAGTATGCGTACGACTTTCCGTCTGGCGTCATGACCACATTGGCCATTTTCACGCCCACCGGGTCTGCCGTAATCAATTCTCTCCAAAGTATCTTGCGACCGGTTGAAACATCCAGTCGGTAGATCTGCATAATGGATGGCTGGACGGCTTGGCTTAAGAACAGAAATCGTCCATCTCCATCCCACCGCACGACGGTCTCCGCTGGGTCAATGTTTGCAATTGTCCTATAATCTCCGCCATCTAAGGGATAAAGATTCAGGTGACCGCCAGCGACGACGAGAAAATGGAACTGGTCTGGGGAGATGCGCATTCCCCTGACCCCTTCCGAGGTAACAGGTCTGAGTCTCCCGTCGGCCAAATCCTGTACGTACGTTCGAGATGGCCGATTCGGCTCGTTTCCGGTAAACAAGATTCGATGTCCATCCGAAAACCATTCCGCCCGCTCATAACGCATATGGTTTGTGGCGATCGATCGTGCCTCGCCCGCGCCTGTTGGCATTAGGGTCAGTTTCGTGTCTGGGCCTTCGGCCTGGATACACGCCACCCACTTCCCGTCTGGAGAAAGTGCCGGTCGATTGCAGTCGCCCAGGAGGACGGCCGCCGAGCCATCCATTTTTCGCAGATACATTGCTGGGTTCCGGGAATCGCCATACGAGAATTCGCCAAACACTATCTTCGTACCATCAGACGAAATATCAGAAACCCGAGATGCATCGAACCACGAAAGATCCCGTTCTTGTTTTGCGCCGGGTGCCAGGCCGGATATGGCGATTCGTGAATCTTCGCTGATCAGCAACACCTTTCCGTCGCGCGCTATGTCGACCAGCGTCTGCCATACAGAGGTCTCCATGATTTTCCGTTCCTTGCCGCTCAGAGTTACGCTATAAAGCGCCGGATTCGCACCGGGTCTTGCACCGCCAAACCAAATTTCATTGCCGTTTGGCGACCAGACTAGTCCGCCCACGTTTTTCAGCCCACGATAAAGGGCTCGTTTCTTGCCATGGCGGTCTAGTACTGTGAGCGTGAAGTCTCCAGTTTCGCTCTTGTATTCAAAGAACGCGAGCAAATCTCCCTTTGGCGAAACGCGCAAGCACACTGGAGGGCGTCCGTCGTTCTCGGACAGCACTGTTCCTGGAGGGTACTCGATCCGATTGCTGTGTCCGACGACATGAGATACCGCAAGATTTCTCCCATCCGGTGACCAGTCGGCATCATTCACATTTTCGAGAACCTCGCGCGGCGCTCCACCGGCAAGGGGTACACGAGCCAAAGTACCCGCAACATCTATATCAGTACTGCCGAGCAAAATTGCCATTTCGTCCGCAGAACTAATTGAAACGATCCTGGCGTGCGGGAGATCGAGGGCTCTGGATTCCCGGCTTCCTGGGCGGGTGGAGAACAACGTGGTTGGATCCCGGTCCCATTGTGCGCTGTAGATCACGGTCTGGCCATCGGGCGTGAATCGTGCCCCTGAAATTTCACCTCGTCGGAAGGTTAGTCGCGTAAATGCGGCGGGCGAATCCTTAAGGACGCGGCCGCCCAGGTAAATGCCTGCGGCCAGTGCTAAGACGACGAGCGCTGGCCATGCCCACATCAAGCGCTGGTTCGGCTTATCCTCAAATTCGACGTCCGTGATCGGCCTTTGCGCGCCAGTCTCAATCTCGGTAGCGTGATCCCGCAAATGTCGCAATTCAAGGAAAAGATCGCGCGTCGCGTCGTACCGTTGCGGGGGATCCTTAGCCAGGCAACGCTCGATTATCCAACGCAAGGGAACCGGAATTCTCGCCGGCAGCGGAGCAGGCTCCTCGCGCAGAATGGCCGCCATCGTCTCTGCGACGCTGCCGCGCCCGAACGCTTGGCTGCCGGTCGCCAATTCGTACAAAATCAGGCCCAGTGAAAACTGATCCGATCGGCCGTCCAAGTCGGTCGATCCGCGCGCCTGTTCCGGGCTCAGATATCCCACTGTCCCTAGGATCATGCCGGGTTCGGTGGAACTGACGCCCTGGGTAGTCAGGCTTTGGACGGCTACGCGCACAATGGTTTTGGCTAGCCCGAAATCAAGGATCTTTACGCGACCATCGCGGGTGATCATGACATTGTCGGGCTTAAGGTCGCGATGGACGATGCCTGCAGTATGGGCTGCCGCCAAGCCGTCGGCGATTTGCGCGCCAACGTCGAGCAGCTTGCGGACCGCCAGCGGACCTCGCTGAATGACATCGCGGAGTGTTTCACCATCGACCAACTCGGTAACGATATAAGGTGTATCGCCTTCGATGCCGACGTCGTATACCGAAAGGAGATTAGGATGATTCAGTGCACTCGCGGCCCGGGCCTCTTGTTCAAAGCGCCGCCTGCGAATGGGGTCGATCGCCACTTCGGCTGTCAAAATCTTCAACGCAACATCGCGATTGAGACGCGTGTCTCGAGCCTTGTAGACTTCGCCCATTCCGCCCGCGCCAAGGGTCGAGGCCACGCGATAAGGGCCTAATGTGATCCCCGGGGTCAGCATGTTAGTCCAGCCTGATACACGGGTATTGTGCTAAATCCCGCTACGGAGCGCAACCGCGGCTGATTGTTACTCCCCGGAATTCCGTGTAAACTCGAGCGGGCTCGCCAGACATTTCTGTCCGCATCGTCAGATCCGAGCACAGAACCGGAAACTCCGATATCATGTCCGCATGATGCGGAGATCAGTACTATTGGCCGCTGGCGCCGCGCCACTTGCCGGATTACTCGAAGAGGCGGATGCGGAAACCGAAGGCCGTCTCAAGCAGTCCGCCGCGCGCTGGTGCTATGCAAAGATGAGCCTTGAGGATCTGTGTAAGGACGGTGCGCGCATCGGCCTCAAAGGCCTCGATTTGGTCAATCATGACGACTGGCCGACACTTCAGAAGTATGGCCTCACGCCGGCCATGACCCCGGGTGCCGGAACAATCCCCAACGCCTGGAATCGTAAAGAAAACCATGACGCCTTGGAGCGGGAGATGCGCGAGAACATCGAGCGGGCAGCAGCGGCCAAGGTCCCGAAAGTGATCACTTTCTCCGGCAACCGGCGCGGCATGCCGGATCAGGAGGCCAAGGACAACTGCGTGGCGGGGCTGAATCGCGTCAAGCGAATCGCCGAGGACAAGGGCGTCACAATTTGCATGGAGTTGCTAAATAGCAAAGTGAATCACAAGGATTACCAGTGCGATCACACCGACTGGGGCGTGGAGGTGATAAAGCGCGTTGACTCGCCCAGAGTGAGGCTGCTGTACGACATCTATCACATGCAGATCATGGAAGGCGACATTATTCGCACCATCACCGACAACATCCAGTACATCGCACATTTTCACACCGGCGGCGTACCCGGACGTCACGAACTGGACGATACGCAGGAATTGAATTGGCGGACCATCGCGAAGGCCATCGCGGATCTGAACTTCCAAGGATTCTTCGCGCATGAGTTTGTGCCTGTGCGAGATCCGATGCAGTCACTCGAAGATGCGGTGAAGCTATGCAACGTTTAATCGCAGGTCGGGGGACCTGCGCCACTTAGCCGCCGAGGATTTCAAGGTAACGCGCCACCGCTTCGATGCCGCGGAAGAAGTTCGGCAGGTGCATCTTCTCGTTCGGAGCATGCAGATTGTCGTCTGGCAGACCGAAGCCCATCATGACGCTCGGGATGCCCAACGACGCGTCGAACGCCGCGACAATCGGGATTGAGCCGCCGGAGCGAATGTAGACCGTCTCTTTGCCGAAGACCTGTTTCATCGCCTCGGCCGCCGCATGGATGAACTTGTTGTCGGGATTCACCAGCGATGGCGGCGCTGAATGGATCGGCTTGAATTCCGCAGTTACGCCTTTGGGGCACGCGGCGGCGACGGCTTTCTGAAGCTGTGCGGTAGCTTCGTCGGGACGCTGGTCGGCAACCAGGCGCATACTGAGCTTGGCCAGGGCGCGAGCGGGGATCACGGTCTTCGCGCCCTCGCCGGTGAATCCGCCGCGAACGCCGTGCACTTCGAGCGTGGGCCGCGCCCACAAACGTTCGAAGAGTTGAATCTCCGGTTCGCCCACCAGCTCTTTGACGCCGACTTCTTTGTCTTTGTACTCCTGCTCGTTGAAGGGAAGACGCGCCCAGGCCGTGCGCTCCTTCTGGCTGGGCGGCTGCACGCGATCGTAAAAGCTTGGGATGCGGATGTGTCCCTCCCGATCCTTCAACGCGGTCAAGATTTCGGCGATGGCCTGAATCGGATTGGGCGCCGCGCCGCCGTAAACGCCGGAGTGCAGATCGTGGTCCGCGCCTTGAACGATAAGTTCGCCGTAGACGATGCCGCGCAGCCCGACGCAGATGGTGGGCAGTTCCGGCGCGAACATCTCGGTGTCGCAGATCACGGCGGCGTCGGCCTTGATGCGTGCCGGCTTACTGGCCACGTAGCTTTCGATATGTTCGCCGCCGACCTCTTCTTCGCCTTCGACTAGGAACTTCACGTTCACCGGCAAGCGGCCGTGCTGCTTCAGCAGCCCTTCGACGGCCTTAATCAGGATGTAGGTCTGGCCTTTATCGTCCGCCGATCCGCGCGCATAGATGTTGTCGTTGCGGATAGCGGGCTCGAAGGGCGGCGATCTCCACTCATCCAGTGGATCGGGCGGCTGCACGTCGTAATGGCCATAGAAGAGGATGGTCGGTTTGCCCGGCGCGCCGAGCCATTCGGCATAGACCAGCGGATTTCCCTGGCCTTCGATGAGCTGCGCCTGCAGCAAGCCGGCCTTCGCGAGTTCGCTCTTGACGAACTCAGCAGCCTTCTGGATATCAGGCTTGTGCTCGGAAAGCGTGCTGATGCTCGGAATGCGGAGGAAAGCTTTCAGTCCTTCGAGATAATCCTGATGGTGCTGCTCGTAGTAGTTCATACTTATTTAATCCTAAACGTTTGAAGTACGAGGCCGAGCGTACGCGGATCCCCGCCGCCAGCAATCTGAGTGGTGTGACTTACTTCGATTTCGACCTCGATCCAGGGGCGTCCAATCAAATCGGAGGGCAAGGGAAGTTTGAGATCAAAAGGCAAGTCGGGACGATTCAGGTTCACCGAGCCGATCTTGATTCCATCGCCGCGGAATGAAACTTGGAGTGGGCGTCGGGAAAGGACAATTGCGGGGCAGTATCCAGTGACTTCCAAAGTCTGGCCCGCCTGGCCCGCTTCTCGGGGACCGGCGATTCTCACGGTCGCCGTTTTCGGCATCCAGCGGAAGTTTTGTTCGATCTGATACCAGGTGGGGCCTAGCAGATTTCGGTAATGCGGATCGGCCACGGCCACGAAATCGGGACGATCGGAGGCAGTCTGCGTCTTCGCCATATAGCGCTCCGTTATGTCGCTAAGCTCCCGTCCCTTGAGTTCGAACACGAGCGCCTGATGATTCGTGAGGAGCGATAAAGCATCGTCACGGCCGATGACGAATCGTGAGATGCCGCCCCACTCTGGATGAGGATCGATGGCTGCTTCACTTTCGGGGGTCAGGTAGACGCGCGAGATTCCCAGTAGACGGAAGGGGTCGTCGGAAATGCCGCTCCAGAAAAGATCATTATCGACGCCATCCAACAGAATCGTCTTGCTGGTTTCTGCTGGGGGAAGAGCCTTTAGGCCTAGCACTATATATTTCATGGGGCGCGCACGGTTGTAGAAATACTTCTCGGTGGCGTGAAGGCCGGCGATCGAGACCGTGCAGTATAGGACGGCGCACACGGCCGCGACCACGGCTGTAATGCCACGCGCGCTGGCGAGCGCCCACGCGCCCAGGATCGCGAGACCAATGGATGGGACCACAACGTAGTATTCGGTGAAGTGATCACGGAGAGGGAGGATGGGCGAGATTACCACCAGAAACCAGCCGAGCAGGAATAACGGCAGCCAGTCGCGCCGGCGCAGTTTGATCGCGACGAAAGATATCAACGCGAGACTGATGGCAACCACGGCGGAGAGGCCGAGCGACAAAATGAGCCAATTGGTTTGCAAAACCCGCAGCGCGCCCAGCGCGTACGCCCAATAAGCCCACAGCACCGTGAATAGACTCGAACCGAAGTGCAACTTGTAATGAGGATCGGACGGCGTGGCGATGAACGCGAAGTGCCCGCAGACGAAGAGGATCGAGGGAATGAACAAATACAATGTTTTTCGGAAGTATGGACGGGCACAACACAGCGCGTAGCCTGCCGCCAGCGCCGGATAAGTAACGTTCAGCTCCAGAACGCCGAAGCCGAGTAGGAATACGACCCACTGCCAGATCCAATATTTTCGCTCGCTGGTGTCGATGTACAGGAGAAAAAGGCGGAAGGCGAGGAAAATAACGAAAGCGAACGCGATCTCGTTATAGGCGGAACTCCAGCCGACGGCCAGCGCGAATCCGGCATTCGCGGTCCACAGGATGGCAGCGAGGAATCCCGCCAGTGCGGAACCGCTAAGTCGACGGGCAATCTGGATCAGCAGCGCGACGTTCGCGAGCTCGGTCAAGAACGTCCAGACTTTGAACGGTACGACGTTCAAGCCAAATAGGGAAGGGAAGGCCATGAAATAAAGGCGCTCGCTGAGTGTGCGAATGGTTCCCTGGGCCTTCGGACTGAACAACGCTTGTACAAGATCGTGCGGGGAGTTGACGCCAAGATGCAGTGCCAGCCACGCGAAGTCATCTTGAAAAAACCAGGTTTTGAGGGCGAACTGATGCACAGCAAGGCAGAATAGCATCGGAACGCCGTAGTACGCTATCCGGCGATACGTGGGGTTGAGTGTAGGCGATAGAAGGATCGACCAACGCGACGATCGTTGCTGAGCCGCGACCGTAAGGGAGCGAATGCTTGGCATTAGCGCTCAGTACGCGATGTAGACTGCCATGGGTTCGCCCCGCTCTTCAACGACGTGCCGAATCGCATCGCGCACATCCTGATCCTTCCATAACCAGCGTGTGCTTCCATGGCGTGCCCACCGCCTTCGATCTGGTGCGTCACTCGCTAACCGGTTCAAACCTCGGCTCGCGTAGGACTTGAAATCGTTCATGACTTTGTCGGGCCGAACCTCGGCCTCAACGACTACGTGGATATGGTTCGTCCGCACATGCGCAGCCAACAGAGTCCAGCCGCCATGCAAACAGACTTCCTGCAAGGCTTCTAACACGGCCGTACGGCCGTCTTGGTTGAGCAAATATGGCGCCTGACTCATCTTTTTACTTTCCGCTGCGGCGCGATGGGGATCGGCTTCCAACAATCGACTTCCGGGTAGACTGTGGTGCCGGTCTACCGAACCCGATTCATTGCCGTGAAGGTGGCCGCCGTAGCAAGTGAAGGTGAGGAAGTATCTCATACAAAGTCTGAAATCCCGCTGTGCAACGCTACCTTTACGGTCGCGGCTCAGAACTTGTCAGTCGCCGCACTTCGCCACTTCGACCAGGCAACTATAGAACGTCGGGCCGCCTCCCATATCAGTCAGGCGGTCCGACGTCAGGGCATTTACGCTGCGCCCGTCCGGTGCGAGTTTGTTCCAACGAACCGACGGCGCCCAAACCACTCCCTCGCGAACGGTGCCGTTGACATCGGCGACCAGCATGCAACTTCCGCGGTCGTTGAACATCTGGACGCGATCGCCAGTGTGGATGCCGCGTTTCTGCGCGTCCTCCGCATGCAGGAACAGCGTTGAGGTCTGACGTACCGCCGACTGTTGATTGCCGAAGGTGGAATTCATGCTGTCGTGGCTTTTGGCGGAAATCATCTCGAGTGGATATTTGGATCGCAATGATTCGGCTCCCAGGCGGGACTCTATGGGAGGCTCATAGCCCAGCGTGTCGGCATGGAATTCGCACTTTCCGGAAGGTGTGCCAAATCCGCCGTTCGCAAAAGGCAGGAATGGCTGGCCCTCCTCGGCGATATTCAAGCGAACGAAATGCTCGCGATCTAACTGCTCCAGAGTGATGCCCTTGACGAACGGGTGCTCGGAGTCAAGAAGAGTCCGGATCATGTCGTCTTCTGAATCGCGGAAGCACGCATCCTCAAAGCCCATTCGCTCGGCCAGCAGCCGGAAAACTTCGACATTCGACTTGGTTTCGCCGGGCGCTGGGAGTGCCGGCCGCGCCAATTGCATGTAGTAATGTCCGTACGCGACGTATAAATCGGTGTGCTCGAGGAAGGTGGTGGCGGGGAGAAGGATATCGGCGTGATCGGCGGTGTCGTTCTGGAATTGCTCCATCGCGACGGTGAAAAGGTCGTCTCGCCGCAGGCCTTTGAGCACCAGATTCTGATTCGGTGCGATGGTGGCCGGGTTCGAGTTGTAGACGACCATCCCTTTCACGGGCGGATCGTTAAGTTGTGTGAGCGCCTTGCCGAGCTCGGCCATGTTCACGATGCGAGCCTCGCGACCCAGAGGCGACTTGAATTGCAGCTCGGGCATCTCCAGACCGGGCCGGTTCAAATGAAATGCCTGGCTGGTGGTAAGCTGCACGCCTCCACCGGCTTCGCGCCAAGAGCCGATTAAGGCCGGGAGAGCCGCAATCGCTCGCACTGCGGTGCCGCCACGGTCGCTCCGCTGTACGCCGTAGTTCAAGCGAATAGCCGCGGGCCGAATGGTTGCGTACTCCCGCGCCAATGAGACGATGTCGGCGCTCGAGATCCCGGTGAGAGCCTCCACCCGCTCAGGCGTATATTCGGCGGTGCGTTTCTTGAGGGCCTCGAAGCCGTCAGTATATCGATCGACGTAATCGGCGTCGTACAGCTTCTCGCCGATGATAACGTGCATCAATCCCAGGGCGAGGGCGAGATCGCTGCCCGGGAAAATGGCGAAATGCTTATCGGAAAGGTGTCCGGTTTTGTTGCGAACCGGATCGATGGTGTAGAACTTGGCGCCCCGCCGGCGAGCCTCCACGATGAACGGCCAGAGGTGCACGTTGGTCGCGAGAATATTCGCGCCCCAGGCGACGATGAGCTTGGAGTGCTGGAATTGTTCGGGCTCGGTGCCGTAGCGATGACCGAGAGTTTCGGTAAGACCGGCGCCGCCGGTGGACGAGCAAATAGTACGGTCGAGACGCGATGCGCCCAGCCGATAGAAGAAGCGCAGGTCCATGCCAGCGCGGTTGAGCAGGCCCATGGTGCCCGCATAGCTGTAGGGTAAGATAGCTTCCGAGCCGTACTCGGCCGCGATGGCGCGGAGCCGGCCGGCGATAGTATCGAGAGCCTCATCCCAGGAGATGCGCTGGAATTTTCCTTCGCCCTTAGTACCAATTCGCTTCTGCGGAAAGAGCAGACGGTCCTGGGAGTACTCGCGCTCCAGGTACCGGGCGACCTTGCCGCAAAGGAAGCCACGCGTGACGGGATGATTTGGGTTTCCACGCAACTGGGTGCCTTTTCCGTCATCTACATTGATGAGGAGCGAGCAACAGTCGGGGCAATCAAGGGCGCAGACGGAATGTCGCACTTCCGGCATAACCCGATTATATCTTTCTAGGGCCCGAAGGAAACGTGAGTCTGCACCGTGACGTCAGCATCAGAAGAAATGGTGGGTTACAATCGATCTAAAGGAGGGCTCATGCGGCACGCGGTTGGTGTGGTCCTTTTCTTGAGCTTGTCGGCAGCGGCATATGGGCAAATCCCAGGGCATTACACACCGCTTGGTGGATATTCGAACGTACTTCTTCCGGGAGTGGCGCATCCGCAACCCAGCACCGCCGCGGCGTTTTATGCGGCAAGATTCGGGGGAGGCCGGCCTGTTTCCGCAAACCATCCACAGCATAGTCGCACGACCATCGTGCCGTATCCGGTGTTCTATGGAGGCGGGTACGGATACGGAGGTGGGTACGGATACGGCTCTGATCCAAACGCCGCATACGCGCCGGGCTACGCCGATCAAGCGCCACCTGTCATCAATTCCGGCGAGGCGCCGTCGGTGGTAATCAACCAGAACTTCATCCCCCAGCCGGTTAATCCTCAGGTCCGGGAGTATAACCCGAGCGACTCAACCGACCAACAGTCGGGGATGCGGTTGTATCAGAACTCTTCGCACCCTTACGCCGATGTGGCAGCGAACAACTCCGGCGATCAGCCGACAATTTATTTGATTGCCTTCAAGGACCACAGCATCGTGCAGGCGCTGGGCTACTGGATGGAGGGCTCGACCCTGCATTACGTCAGCGTCGAACACAGCCTCAATCAGGCCAGCATCAACCTGATCGATCGCGATCTCTCGCAACGTCTGAACGACGAGCGAGGACTCGAGTTCAGGCTTCCGGCGGCCGCGAAATAGCGTTTACTATTTCAGGCAGGCGCGCGATGAACTCCGTGTCGCCTTCGAGAAAATCGTAGTCAGAGAGTCGGTCGGGATGTTCCCAGCGAATCTGCTCGAAGTCCAGATTCCGAGGGACGCCGTCGAAATCCACCACCCGATAGAAAATCAGGAGAATCCGCGATCGCCCGGGATATTGGTATTCGTATCGCATGAGTTCGCGATCGATGCGCGCCGCGATGCCAAGCTCTTCCTGAAGCTCGCGGACCACGGCGGCTTCGGGAGTTTCGCGGGGCTCGACTTTTCCTCCCGGAAATTCCCACTTCAAGGGATGATAGCCGAGATTCTTGCGTTGCGCGATCAGAATCCGTCCGGCGCGTTGGATAACGGCCGCGACTACGGTGGTCACGAAACGTAAGATCCGCGGCGCAGATCGTCGAGAATTCCGGCAGCGCGCGGTTTCCAGCCCAGCAGGCTGGTGGCTTTCGCCCCTGAGACCCGCTGATCGAGAACCAGGGCATCGGCGTAGGCGCCCAGGGTCTTGCGGGCCTCCTCGAGCGGCCAGGCTGCCGTGCGGCCGCCCTTGCCGGCGCCCGCGCTGGCGGCCTCCGCAATCTCTTTGACGCGATAAGCAGAGCCATCGGTCGCGTGTAACAGCGTGCCTGCTGGACCGTGTTCTAGCGCGCGCAAGTATAGATCCGCGAGATCATCGACATCAATTGCGGGCCAGCGATTCTCGCCGCGTCCGACATAGCGCGCGGCGCCATCTTCGCGCGCCGATTTCACCAGATCGGCCGGAATTCCGCCGCCGTGGCCATAGACCAACGCTGGCCGGATCACGATGGCGCGCACGCCCTTCTGGGCGCTCTCGAGAACCATTCGCTCTACCGCCGGGCGCCAGGCGACCAACGCAGTGGGATTCAACGGCGCGTTTTCGTCGGCGGGCTTATCTCCGGTATTGCCTAACACCCAGACGCCGCTCGTGTACACGAGAGGTTTGTTGGATCCCTTCATGGCATCCAGCATCGCGCGGATCGCTGCCTGATCCACGCGCCCGTCGTTCGTCGTGCCGGTATGGATCACTCCATCCAGCGCGCTGGCTGCGCCTGCCAGGCTCTCGGGCGACGTCAGATCGCCGCGATGCGATGCGACCCCTTTAAGGTGCAATTTGCCGCCCGCTTCATCGGAACGCGCCAAACCGGTCACTGAATGGCCTGCTTTCTTGAGCGCGTCCGCTACCGCGCTGCCGATGTAGCCCGTGGCGCCTGTGAGAAAGATGTTCATAATTGGAAAGGGACCGCGCCGTGTACAGCGAAGTCTTTCTTGATCATTTCAAAAATCCGCGCAACGTGGGGGAACTCGGCCCGCCGGCCGTCACGGTGGAGATCTCGAATCCCATCTGCGGCGATATTCTGCGCTTATCTGCGATGTTCCAGGGCGACCGGATTGTCGAGGTCCGCTATAAAGTTCGAGGCTGCACGGCGTCGATCGCCAGCGGGTCGGCGCTTACCGAATGGATGCAGGGCCGGACGAGGCAAGAGCTGGCCGGGCTGAAGGCCGCGAATGTCGAAGCGTCGGTTGGCGGATTGATTCCGGAGTCGAAACATGCGGCCGTGCTGTGTGTGGATGCGGTGAAGAAGTTGTTGTCGGAGGCCGGCCGGCAAGGAGCGTAGATGACGCCGATCGAGATAGTGCTCGCATTCATGAATCGAATCAACCAGCGTGATGCAGACAAGCTGGCGGAATTGATGACCGAGAATCACGTATTCATCGACTCGCTCGGTCAGACGATGGGCGGCCGCACGACCATGCGCAAAGGCTGGCAAGGCTACTATGCCTTCTGCCCGGATTATTGGGTGTCGCATGAGGACATTTTCCAAAGCGGCAACATTGTTGCTGTGTTCGGTGCGGCCGGCGGGACTATTAGCGTGAAAGGGAAGCTGCTGGCTGAGAACAAATGGCGGACGCCGGCGGCGTGGCGCGCCGTGGTGGAAAACGGCTTGGTCCAGGAATGGCGTGTCTACGCCGATAACAAGCCGGTGTACGATATCCTCGCGAAACCGGCCGCTCTATAACCAATACGCCTTAAAACTAATATAGGTGCGCTAAATTAGGTCCAGAGGGACATTTGGCAGAGGAGCGCAGCACCGAGCGAGCGGTGAGTCCGGGTTCGGTCGGATCCATCCGGTTGATGGGCGTCCCCATTCGCCTGCATTTCACGTTTGTCCTGCTGCTGATTTTCTTGATCGTGATCGGGCTGGGATCCAATCAGTCGCCCGCAAACTATACGCTATTTATTCTGGCTCTGATCGTATCTGTTCTGCTGCATGAATTCGCACATGCATTTGTCGGTTCTTTATACGGCATACGGACGCTGGAAATCGTGATGTTTCCCATCGGCGGTGTGGCGCGTTTAGAACGGCCGGCCAAGCCCAGCGAAGAGTTCTGGATCGCGCTCACTGGTCCGGTGGTGAATCTGGCGATTGCCGCCCTGATCTTCATGCTGCTTTATTCGCAGCACCGGGCCGTGAACTTCTTCGCCTTTGAGCAGCCAGCGGACGGAAACCTGATTGATCGCATCGCGCTCGGCAATCTGATTCTGGCCGGCTTTAATCTATTGCCCGCATTTCCCATGGACGGCGGGCGAATGTTGCGCGCGATCCTCTCGCGCTTGAAGTCGGAATACGAAGCGACGCGCATCGCCACCTGGTCGGGCCGCATGCTGGCAATTAGCATGGGTTTGTATGGGTTCATTTATATGCCCATGCTGGCGTTCGTGGCGTTCTTCATTTATCTCGGCGCGGCCAATGAAGGCGCGGCCTCGCGCGGCCGGTCGCTCACCCAAGGCATTCCGGTGCGGGCGGCCATGATGACTGAATACCGTACGCTGCTGCATGGCAGCACGATTCGAGACGCGGCCAACCTGCTGCTTTCGACGTCGCAACAGGATTTTCCCGTAATGCTCGGTGACCAAGTGATCGGACTGCTCGGCCGCACGGCGCTGATGCGGGGGATGGCACTGGAAGGTCCTGAGGCGTATATCGCCGGTTTCATGGAGCGCGAGTACAATAGTCTTCCACCGGACCAGGATTTGGCTGAAGTCTTACCAATGATGGCCCACGCGGGTGCGTGCGCCCTGGTCATGCAGGATGGGCGGTTACTCGGCCTTCTTACATCAGAGAATTTATCGCAGTTTCTCCTGCTTCGGAGCGTCGGATTGCAGCCGGTGGAAGGATAAGCTCAGAAGACAGAATGCAGAAGACAGAAGGCAGAAAGCAGAACGCGGAAAGAACGCGATGGCTAACCAGAGCGGCCTGCGTCATGTTGACCACAGCCTGTCTGCTGTGCGCAGCGAATATAAAACTCTATTTGAAGGACGGCACCTATCAACTCGCGCGCGAATATAAGGTAGAAAACGACCGCGTAAGTTTCTTGAGCGTCGACCGGGGCGAGTGGGAGGAAATCCCCGCTGCGCTGGTCGACCTGGAAAAAACGCAAGCCGAAATCAAACGCCGCGAGGATACGGTGCGTGAGGAAGCGGCTGCGAACGCCGCAGAAGAGAAAGCCGAACGGGATGCCCGCAAAGAGGTGGAGCAGATTCCCGTTGCCGAAGGCGTCTACCTGATCGAGGCCGGCAAGCTGATCCCCATCAAGGTCGGAGAATCGAAAATCGTCACGGACAAAAGGCGGTCTGTGCTCAAGGTTCTGAGCCCCATTCCGTTGGTGTCCGGCAAGGCGACGCTGGAGCTGGACGGGCCGCATGCGCCCGCGGGCACGGCCAATCGGGAGCCCGAATTCTACATCCGGCTATCGGCCGAGGAGCGTTTCGGGATCGTGCGATTGGGCGAACATAAAGGCAATCGCGTTGTCGAGAAGCTCACCATTGTTCCTGTGACGAAGGAAACGGTGGAAGAGCCCGACCTGGTGGCGACGTTCCGCAAGCAAGTGGCCGACGGGCTCTTCAAGATCTGGCCTGAGAAGCCCATCGAGCCCGGTGAATACGCTGTAGTCGAATACACCGACGGCAAAGTGAACATGCAGGTGTGGGATTTCTTCGTAGCGCCGGGAACCGGCAAGTAAACCACTTGCTTACGCGCGCGGCTTAGTATCGCTTGCCGAGCCGCGACCGTGAGGGAGTCGTTCAACCCACCCGCCGGAAAAATTCCAAGCTTCGGCGTGCGCAGATTTCCCAACGATACTGCTGAGCGCGCGCCCGTCCGGCGGTCCGGAGTTGCTGCTGCAATACCTGTGTGGTGAGCAGCTTTTCGAGCGCGGACTGAATCTCCACGGGACTGCGCGGGTCCACCAGCAAGGCTCCCTCGCCTGCGATTTCCGGCAGACAGGAAGTATTCGATGTGATCACCGGAACTCCCGCCGCCATGGCCTGCGCTACCGGAAAACCGAAGCCCTCATATAGCGACGGATAGATAAAGGCTGTGGCGCCGGCGGTGAGACCGGGAAGTTCGTCCTCCGGTACGTAGCCGAGATAGCGCACGCCGGGTGGCCCTGACGTGAGGCGCGCCAGCGTCTTCTCGGACGACCAACCGGTGGCGCCGGCGATCACCAGATCGAAGTCGTTGCGCAAACGAAAGCCCTGCCAGGCGTCGAGCAGCGTATCGATGTTCTTGCGCGGCTCGATGGTGCCGAGAGACAGGACGTACGGGCGCTCGGCGGGCCCCATCCCCTTACGGGGATTTAGGTGTGGTTGCGCGTCGAAATAAACGTCGGGAATTCCAGAGTAAATGACCTCGATGCGCGCGGGGTCCAAACCCAGCACACGCACGGCATCGGATCGCGTGTTCTCCGATACGGCGATCAATCGGTTTGCACGGCGTAGCACATTTTCGGCGAAGGTTGCTTCCGCTCGAACGTTGCCCGGCGTGTGCAACTCAGGCATCAGATGGCCGGTCATGTCGTGGATGGTCGCGGTCAGCTTCGTGTTTCTCGGAGGATTCCAGATCTGGGTGGACACATGAAATACGTCGACACTGGCCGTCATCCACCACAGCAGTGGCGCCGCTGGGAGCAGATTCGCCGCGTACAGCAGCGCCAGTCTTGGATAGGTTTGCGGGGGACTGAGAATGGAGTGTTCGTGATTGAGCGCCGCCAATTTGCTGATGCGCGGAAAGGTGAGGATCTGCTCATTCCCGGCCTGCTGCCAAAGATGCTGGATCCAGTGATAGGTGTAGGTCTTGATCCCGGCGCTCCGCAACAGCAGCGAGGTGGCGTCGATCAGGATTCGCATAACATTGGCCGCTAACCCAGCCGCCCGAAAAACTCCAGGCTCTGCCGCGCGCAAGCATCCCAGCGATATCGTCGTGCCCGATCGGAGCCCGCTGTTCGAAGCCGTTCGCGCAACGATTGCGAGGTGAGCAGCTTCTCGAGCGCCGCTTGAATCTCCACCGGGCTGCGCGGGTCTACGAACAACGCGCTGTCGCCAGCGATCTCCGGCAGGCACGATGTATTCGACGTGATCACAGGCACGGCCGCAGCCATCGCTTGCGCCACCGGAAAACCGAATCCTTCATACAAAGAAGGATAGAGGAAGGCCGTGGCGCCGGCGGTTAGTCCAGGCAACTCATCCTCCGGCACATATCCTAAATAGCGCACACCTTGCGGTCGGGAGGCGAGCCGGGCCATGGTCTTCTCGGATCCCCATCCGCTGGAACCCACGATCATAAGGTCGATGTCGTTACGCAAGCGAAAACCTTGCCAGGCATCCAGCAGCGTGTCGATATTCTTGCGGGGCTCGATCGTCCCGACATACAAAACGTATGGATGCTCGGCCGGCCTCGGTTGCGCTCCGAAATAGACTTCAGGGACGCCGGGATAAATGACATGTACGCGTTCCGGGTCGAGACCCAACAACCGTATAGCATCCGCGCGCGTGTTTTCGGAAATCGCAATCAGCGCGTCTGCTTTCTGGAGAATATTCTTAGCCAGGCTTTCGTCCGCGCGAATATTGGCTGCGGTGTGCAGCTCCGGCATCAGACGGCACGTCAGATCGTATATGGTCGCAGTCACCTTCGTATTCTTTGGACGGTTTCGAATCTGGTTCGAGACGTGGAACACGTCCGTTTTAGGGGTCGCCCAGGAAGCCAGGGTTGGACTGAAATTCGCCAAGTGAAGACGAGCCAGCTTGCGAAAAGTTTGGGCGGGCGTGAGAATCGACCGCTCATGGTTCAGCGGAGCCAATTTGTCCAGACGTGGAAACGTCAGAATCTGCTCATTGCCCGCCTGTTGGCAGAGGTGCTGAATCCAGTGATAGAGATAGGTCTTGATGCCTACGCTGCGCAAAAGCACTGGCGTGGCATCAATCAGAATTCGCATGATTGGTCAGCAGGTATTTGCCGCCGCTCTCAGCCACGACATGAAGTTCCGATTGACCAACTAAAAGTTCGATGCGCGGCAAAGAGGGACCTTCCACCAACAGATAATATCGATCGGGCATGCGCCACAATCGCGTGAAGCCCGCATCATCGATGAAGACGTCCGGCGCGTCCGGGGCGTAGGATCCATATTCCAAGTTGGTCTGACGGCCATTCAGGAGCAAGCCGCGGCGGTTGGCGTAGAAAAATACGGACGAAAATGTGTAGTAGGCGTTGTCCTCGATAAGTTGGCCGGGCGGGGCCTTCATCAGCGCATTGGCAAGCGGTCGCGAAGAAAGATAAGGATCGAAGACCACCATCGCGATTCGAGCCGCATGCAGGGACAACACCATCATGACAACAAAGCCGGCGATCGGCTGGCGCCACCAGACGGCCGAGGCGCCGATCAGGAATGCGATGCCCGCAACAACCAGTGGCATGCGAAGATACGCAAATGATTTGAGAGTCAAATCGCCCATGTGGCCGAGCGACAGCGTATAGGCTTCCGGATGCTCAGTCAAAGCTGCCGAGATGTCGCGTGGAGTAGGCAGATTCCAGACCTGAGCGAGAATGATGGCGATCACGAGAGCTGCGAGGGCGGCCATGGCGGAGATCACCCGGTGGCCGGCGCCAATCCATGCCTGCCCGGTGAGGGCGCACCCAATAAGCAGGGCCAGAGCCGGGTAGCAGGGCATCGAATAATATTCCTGCGTGGATGAAAACGTGAAGAAGACTAGGAGAAAACCGATCCAGCATAGCGCCAGCAGCCGCATCCGGCCGGCGCGGTCGATGGGTCGGTAGCTCAACCAAAATGCAGCTGCCAGGTAGGCGCTCCAAGGAAAAAGCCAGAGCAGATGAAAGAGCCAGAAATAGAGCCGCGGCACGGTGTCGTAATCGCGCGGATAGCGCATGTTCAGAAAGCGCAGCAGGTGCTCGTTGATGAAATAGAACCAGAAGAAACCGTGATACTCGCCCGGAACGCTGCGCATCGAGAAATAGAAGTACGGTGGATTGTGGATCGTTGCCAACACGTGCCATGGCGCGGCAATAAGAAGAATGATCACACTGCCGGAGAATGGCCGCAGCCGCTTCCAGGTTCGACGTTTGAAGAGCTGTCTGGTTAGGAACAAATATGCGAGACCAGCGCCAACCGGCAAGACGGCCGCGATCAGGCCTTTGAACAACAGCCCTGTTGCGATGCTCGCCGCCATGATCCAGGCCCAGCGGCGCGGATGAGGTTCGTCTTCCTCCAGCGCCCGCAAGAGCGCCCACATCGCGAGCGCGATCGCAAGAGTGAGGGCCACGTCGGGAATCAGGACGCGGGTGAACAGAAATAGCCCGACGCACGTCGCCAGAGCTAAACCTGCATAAAGCCCCGCGCGTCCGCCGAACGCCCACCATCCGATCCGCGCCGTGAGCCAGCACAAGGTGACTGCGAACAATGCCAGGGGTATTCGCGCGGCCCAATCGTGCACGCCGAAGATCATGTAGGACACAGCCATGCTCCAATACTTGAGCGGGGATTTTTCCAAATAAGCGACGCCGTCGAGGCGCGCTGTTACCCCATCCCCCGAGTCAAGCATGTTGCGGGCGATTTGCGCCTGCACGGCATCCACATCGTCCATGAGCGAAGGCGGACCGATGGCGCAGCCGAGAAACACGACGGCGGCCACTAGGACGACGATTAATTCGTAGCGGAAACGGCCCCGAGAATCCTTGACTGCGCTTTCTTCGCCGCGCCGGCCTGGATGCTCCATCGCTTCATCCAAAGGACGAGCGTCAACGGACCCCATAGATGATACCCGAGGTTAGCACGGCGGTTAAGGTGGCTGCGACACAAGGGTTATAATCGAGCGGTGCGCCTTATCTGCTTCGTTCTGTTTACGGTCGCCGCCTCCGCGGCCAACTATCCACCGCCTACAGAATCGGACTTCGTCATCCACAATTTCCGATTCAAGAGCGGCGAAACTCTAGACGAACTGAAACTGCACTATACGACCCTGGGCTCCCTTCGGGGCGACAACGCAGTGCTGATCCTGCATGGAACCGGCGGTAGCGGCAAAGGGTTTCTGTCGGACCAATTCGCGGGAGTACTTTTCGGTCCCGACCAGCTTCTGGACGCGACCCGTTACTACATTATCCTGCCGGACGGAATCGGCCACGGAAAGTCCAGCAAGCCAAGTGATGGCTTGGGCGAGCGGTTCCCGCATTACGATTACGACGACATGGTGGCGGCGCAGTACCGGCTGATTAGCGAAGGGCTGGGAATCAAGCACCTGCGTCTGGTGACCGGAACGTCAATGGGCGGCATGCAAACCTGGGTTTGGGGCGAAACGTATCCCGATTTTATGGATGCTCTGATGCCCTTGGCCAGCTTACCCGTCGAGCTTGCGGGTCGAAACCGTTTCTTCCGGCGCATGATTATCGACGCGCTGCGTGCCGACCCGGTGAACGGGCTCCGCACGGCCGTCTACATTCTGACCATCATGACGTCCAGCCCGCTCCAGATGCAGAAGCAGGCGCCGACGCGCGACGAAGCCGACCGGCTGTTTGATGACACCATTGAGAAGCGAATGGCAGCGAACAATGGCTTCGACATGCTGTACCAGTTCGACTCGTCCCGCAACTACAACCCGGAGCCGAACTTGGAGAAGATTCGAGCGCCGCTGGTGGCCATCAATTCGGCCGACGATCAAGTGAACCCACCCGAGCTGGGCATTCTGGAACGCGAGATCAAGCGCGTTAAGAACGGCCGCGCTGTCGTCCTGCCAATCACCGATCAAACGCGCGGCCACGGCACGCACTCCCTGCCGGCGGTCTGGAAGCAGTATTTGGCGGAGTTGTTGACGACGTCGCGGCCGTAACGCGCATGCGCTGACGCCTATGAAAATCGGCAAGGCGACCCAAAGCTACGAGGCCTGGCTGGGAAAGCGGATCACTCTGATCCCCTCCGACCTGGAGCGCAAGCATGCCGCCATGGCCCAGGATGTATTCCCGTTTCTGCGAGCCACATTCTACCGCTGGATGCAGCTCTGGCCCGAGGTCTGTGCCCGCGAACATCGAGCGCCGAAAGTGCTGGCGGTGGGCGATCTGCACGTCGAGAATTTTGGGACCTGGCGCGATGTGGAAGGCCGCCTGGTGTGGGGCATCAACGATTTTGACGAGGCGTACGATCTGCCTTACACGATCGACCTGGTTCGCCTGGCGGCGAGCGCGCACATCGCCATTCGCGAAGCGCGGCTAAAGATCGGTCCCGAAGATGCCTGCGATGCAATTCTCGGTGGCTATCGAAAAGGGATTGAGAGCGGCGGGCGGCCCTTGGTTCTGGCCGAGGATCATCCTTGGCTGCGATCGATGGTCACCGGAATCCTGCGCGATCCCTCGCGATATTGGAAGAAGCTAGGGAGTTTACCAAGCTGCAAAGGACCCATCCCTAAAGGGGCACGCAAGGCGATTGAGCGATTGTTGCCGGAACGCGGCTTGGAGTACCGCATCGCGCATCGCATCGCGGGGCTGGGCAGCTTGGGGCGTGAGCGTTACGTCGCGTTGGCACTCTACCGCGGTGGCAGGATTGCGCGCGAAGCCAAGGCACTGGCGCCCTCCGCGTGCGTTTGGGCTGGCCTCGCAAACGAATCTCAACGTATCTGTTACCAGCAGATCTTGGATCGCGCGGTCCGCGCCATCGACCCCTTCGTGCGCCTCAAGGGCCGCTGGATCGTGCGGCGGCTTGCGCCCGATTGCTCGCGCGTCGAGCTGTCCCATATGCCCGACGAGCGCGACGAAACCAAGCTTCTCCGCGCCATGGGCTTCGAAACAGCTAACATACATCTCGGAACTCCGCCCTCCACTCGGGCGATCGTGCGAGACCTCAGCATACGGCCGCGTCACTGGCTGCACGCAGCCGCGTCTAACATGGTGAAAGCTACCACGGAAGACTGGCGCGAGTGGCGGCGCTACCTCACGAGTCAAAAATAAAACCTCTCGGCGCCGCCTACAATGGAATTTGAAACTTAGACTCGGGGTGGTGCTGGCGGCGCCACTTTTATTCGGTCAGAAGCCGGACAACGTACTGGTCGTCATCAACCAGGAATCTCCGGTCTCACGAAGCATAGGCGAGTATTACGTCGAACGCCGCCATCTTCCCCTGGCGAATATTTGCCGGCTGAGCCTGAAGTCCGATGAGGACGTCTCGCGCGACGATTACGACAACCAGATCGCTCGGCCGATCGCCGCCTATTTACGCCGGCAAAAGCTACAAGACCGGATTCTCTACATCGTGACCACCTCCGGGGTGCCACTGCGGATTAAAGGAAACAGCGGCACCATGATGGCTGAAGCGGCCTCGGTGGATTCAGAATTGACGCTGCTTTATAGCGAGATGCGGGGCCAGGCGCATTCGTTGCCGGCGGGAATTCGCAATCCCTTTTTCGGAAAGGCCGCCGCGGTTTTTCGCCATCCCGATTTCCCGATCTATCTGGTCACCCGGCTCACCGGCTACGATTTCGCCGACGTCAAGGGGATCATCGACCGGGCGCTCGTGGCGCGCAACCGCGGCAACTTTGTGATTGACCTGAAGCGGTTCGACAACGGTCCGGGCAACGGCTGGCTGCGTGACGCGGCGCGTGCCTTGCCGAAAAACCGCGTGATTCTTGATGATACCGGCAAAGTGCTCTCTAACCAGCGCGACGTGATCGCCTATGCTTCCTGGGGCTCTAACGATCCGGATCGAAAGCAACGCGAGATGGGTTTTCAATGGCTTCCCGGCGCGATTATGACCGAATATGTTTCGACCAATGGACGTACGTTCACCCGTCCTCCCGAGACCTGGAAAATCGGTTCGTGGGAAGATACAAAAACGTGGTTTGTGGGCTCGCCGCAGACTTTGACCGCCGACTACATTCATGAAGGGGCCACCGGCGCGTCCGGCCATGTCTACGAGCCGTTTTTGCAATTCACACCCCGGCCGGACATCCTGCTTCCCGCCTATTACCACGGCCGCAATCTGGCGGAAAGTTACTACCTTGCGATACCCGCGCTGAGCTGGATGAACATTGTGGTGGGTGATCCGTTATGTGCGCTCGGAAAGCCTTGATGGACTTGCCTGACGATTGCTTAGGAAACTTTCGTTCTTCCGGAGTATCTTAAATACATGCCCCCGGTGCTTGAGACCGAGCTAATAAAACTGGCTGGCACGAATGGTGGAGGGCCGCATGACAACGACCCTGGCGGTAATGGCGGAGGCGGCGACGATGACGAAGGCGGCCACCAGGACCGGGATGGCCGGCATGTTCCAGGCGCCGGCTTG
>Ga0073928_10001721_pt1 | contig 40696 bp, 41 predicted proteins | sample PaiPotPPA55metaG_FD_76969 | JGI IMG/M metagenome (GOLD analysis project Ga0073928, IMG submission 76969) | Iron sulfur acid spring bacterial and archeal communities from Banff, Canada, to study Microbial Dark Matter (Phase II) - Paint Pots PPA... ... | reverse complement strand
TTCGACGCCGCCCTCGCGAGCGGCTCCGCATGACTCAGGGCCGATGTGGGTCGCTACTTCACATTCGTATGACTCTTTCATTCACTACACCTCGCCGGTTTAACCGGCGCACCAGGAGAACACGTATGAAATGCAACATTGCAAAGGCAACACTTGTGATCGTCTCTGTCACGGCAATTTGGGCGGCAACAACCGTTCCTGCCATGGCTCAACATTTCCCTGGCATCGGTACCGTGATGACGTACAACGTAAACGAAGGAACCGATTTCCTGCAGGTGGTGGGCGCTCAAACTCTGCAACAATTCCTGCTCGGTGTCGGCCAGGTGATTACGCAAGTCCAGGGCACCAATCCCCCAGAAAGGATGCGGGCGGTGGCACGACAAATCCTCGACGTCCAGCCGGAGTTGCTAAGCCTGCAGGAAGTAGACCAATGGTACACCGGAATCTTCGACCCGGTGGCAGGCACGTGCTCGAACATGACGCTCCAGTACGACATGTTGCAGGAACTTCTTAGTAGCTTGGCTACCCAGGGCGGGCACTACGAAGTTGCCGTGCAAGTAACCCAAAATTCATTTCCGCCTACACCAGGGCTGATTCCGCCCGCCGATTACATTTGCGTTGCCGTAAATGATTACAACGTTGTCCTGGCCCGTACGGATCTTCCTTCATGGATCTTCCAGTGGAGTAATCCGCAATCCGGACAATTCGTGAATGAACTCGTTCTGCCAACTCCGATCGGCCCCGTGCCGTACCCAAGAGCATGGGCCACGGTCGATGCGCAGTTTTTCGGCCACTCTTTCCTCTACGTCAACACTCATCTCGAATCCTTCGACGCAACTATCCGGGAATTACAGGGCGGTGAGTTGCGTGCGGGGCCGGCAAACAGCACCTTACCGGTGATTATCGCAATGGATTCAAACGCGCAGGCGTTCCCTTTACCACAAGACCCGACCTATGTGGACTTTATGTCGGCTGGCTATGACGATGTTTGGTCCGAGCTCTTTCCCAAGATCGCGGGATTGACCTGCTGTCAGGATGAAGCGGACAACAATCCCATCTCGCAACTTTATCAGCGGATAGACCTGGTACTAACACATGGCAAAGTAACTCCGTGGGGAGCCGCACGAATCGGGGTCAATCCGCGAAACCGACTGTCCGACGGACTCTGGCCCTCGGATCACGTTGCTGTCACGGCGGGCGTAGTTGTGGGGAGCGACTGAGCAACATGGCAAACGAGTATTACCAAGAGTTTCATGGAGAGGTGATCTGATGCGAACGAGTTTGGTTCTGTTTTGTATCATTGGAATCGACGTCGCCTTATATGCCGAAATCAATCAAACATTCTGGGCGACTCCGAATACCCTCATGCGGGACAGAAGGTTCAAAGCATCGCCATCATCTCCGGGAAACATTCTGGGGCTCTCGGGAATGTTCCCGACGGCATAAGCTTCAGCTGTTATAGGACCGGCTAGGAGTGGCAGCGGGTCCACCGAATCAAGGCCACTCACATTTAAGTTCAGCAGTTCGTCCGCATTAAGAAGCGGGCAGCTGTGGAAGAGCAACCAAAATCAAATCAAAGATCGAGGAGAACTTTATAAACAATAAGGTAGTCTCAAGTGCGGCCGCGTTAATTCTATTGACGCTAGCGGCTTTGGGGTCGCGATCAGCAACAGTCCCACACCGCTTGACACTCCGGACGCCAGGACGCACAAGACCCAACTGGAACGCGGGGTAGATGAAATCAGCCGCACGGAGCAGGTCACTCCGTTGCCCGGCAGGAGAAAAGCTCGTGACCCAGATCGGCGGTGCGGTTGCCACGTCCCAGGTGTCTCAACAGTTCAGATAGCTACGAGGTTTTGTTAGGTGTTCTTAGCAAATCAACCGCGTACAACGCCCCTTCTGGCGTTTCTTCGTGCTTGAAATATGCGAAGACGTCGCGGCCGGCGATCATGTGTTCGCCGATGCGGGTCAGCATGCTGCGGCGCTCATCTCCAGAGTAACTGGGCTTTCGGAACCTGTAATAGACAAAAGCCCCAGTCGCCACATCCGGCGTAGTGCGTTCCTCGGTCTCCGCCACGCACAAAGCAGCTCCGTGCGATGTCAGCAGCTCCCACGTCGAGTCAGCAAACCAAGACTCGTGACGGAATTCAAACGCTGCCGGCAAGGTACGCGGCAAAAGCAATAGAAAATCCTTAAGCAGCGCCGTATCCACTTTCAGGTTCGGCGGCAACTGGAAGAGCACGGGCCCAAGCTTGCCGGCGCTGGCCAGTGGCTCGATTGTCGCCAGAAAACGCGGCACAAAATCCTCCGTCCCCTTCAATCGCTTGATGTGGGTGATGACCTGATGCGCTTTGATGCCAAAACGAAAGTGCGGCGGCGTCTGCTCGATCCAGCTCTGGATCGTGGTTTCTTTCACCAGTTGCCGGAAAGTAAAGTTCACCTCGACAGTATTGAGTTGCGTAGCGTAGTGACTGAGGAACTTCTTCTGTGCGAGTTTCACGGGATAGAATCCCGGCTTCCAGCTTGGATAAGCCCATCCTGAAGTCCCGACAAACAGTTGAGGCATGGCAGGTCTCGAGAGAAATTTGCAGCGGACGGGATTATACCTTGCGTCTCGCTTTGCTTTCAGGCCGCCGCTTCGCGGCTTCACGAGTAATCTTCCTGACTGGGCGTCGACCGGCGGCCTTAGGCTCTCCTTCTGCCTGCGCCGCGATCGAGATCGGCTGGCTCGCTTCTCGGGCTGCGGAATCCGCAACCTTCTTGAGATCGGGCAACCGCTGCTTTAGCGTCAGCAGGGGCGCGAACAAGTCTCCCATCTTTTCCACGCGCTTCACCGCTTGTCCCGCCTCGAATACAAGGGTAGTTGCATCTTTCTTCTTGCATGCGCGCTCGACCTCCTCCCACGTCACGGGCGTCGAAACTGTGGGACGCTCTCGCGCCCGCAGCGAGTAAACCGCTATCGTGGTCTTGTGCTGGTCGTTCTGGCTCCAATCGACAAAAACTTTTCCGGTGCGAATGCTCTTTTTCATGTCGGACACAACCATGTCACGGTGGTCGTCTTCGAGGAATTGTGCCAGAGCGTGTGCAAACGTCTTGGTTGATTCGTAGCTGGTTGGAGTGTTCAGCGGCACGTAGATTTGCAGTCCCTTGGAACCGGAAGTTTTCGGGAAACTCTGCAAGCCGAAGTGTTCGAAGATTTCGCGCAGCCATAACCCGACATGGCAGCATTGCACAATATTGGCCGGAGGGCCGGGATCGAGATCGAAAACCATCATCGTCGGGCAGGCGATGTCTTTCGCGAGAGACAATGACGGATGCAATTCGATCGCCGCAAGATTCGCCAGCCAGACCAGCGTAGGCAGATCGTTAGCCAAAATGTAATGCACCGTGCGCCGGTTTCCCTCGCTCCAGACAGGCACGGTTTTCACCCAATCGGGCCGGTGCTGCGGCGCATTTTTCTCGTAGAAAAATTCTTCGTCGACGCCGTTCGGATAACGCTTGCGTGTGAGCGGGCGTTCCGCCAAATGCGGGATCATCGCTGGCGCAATGCGCACGTAATAGTCGATGATTTGCTGCTTGGTAAAGCCGGCCGCCGGATAAAGAACCTTTTCCAGATTCGACAGCTTGAGTTGCTTTCCCTGAATCTCGATCGTCGAATCCATAGCGCACGCTCCAGCAGGCATTGTGCCTCAAACGGTGCCCAACGCGAAATACCGGTCTGTCCCGATACGCCCACACCAACCGGCAGCTCAGTTTGACAACTTCCCTGCCCGCAACGTAATTTCAGACTTCTGCCCTTCATGTCCGTCTAAACAGGGCTGTCGCTAGATGCCTGCCAATCCTTTGGAGGTCCGATGAAAACTCGCTTACTCAGGCTTCTCGTTCTCATAGCTTTTCTCACGGCGTTTGCCGCCGCGCAGGATGTCGCATCTTTTGAAAAGCGGATCACGGTCAAGAAGTTGCCGAATGGCCTGACTCTCATCATCTGTGAGCGCCCCGAGGCTCCCGTCTTCTCCTTTTATACGTTGGTGGACGCGGGTTCGGCACAGGATCCCATGGACAAAACCGGTCTGGCTCACATGTTCGAGCACATGGCCTTCAAGGGCACGGATACGATCGGTACCACAAACTACCCTGCCGAGAAAATTGCGCTGGAAAAAGTGGAAGAGACTTATGCTGCATACATAGCGGAGCGCGACAAACGCGTGGGCCGCGACGATTCCAAGTTAAAGCAACTGGAAAAAGCCTGGAAAGACGCTATCGCCGCCGCCGATAAATACGTCGTGCCCAATCAGTTCGGCAAGATCATCGAGCAGAGCGGCGGGCAGGATCTCAATGCTTCCACCGATTACGATGAAACGGCGTACCACTATTCATTGCCTGTGAACCGCTTGGAGCTCTGGGCGTACCTCGAGTCTGAGCGCTTTCTTCATCCCGTGCTGCGCGAATTTTATAAGGAGCGCAATGTGGTGATTGAAGAGCGCCGTATGCGCACCGACAGCAATCCCATTGGGCGCCTGCTCGAACAGTTTAGTGCCGCGGCTTTCGAGGCTCACCCTTATCATCGACCGACTGTGGGGTGGATGTCCGACTTGAATTCCTTCTCGGCCACAGATGCCAAGCAATTCTTCAATGAATACTATTTGCCCGCCAACATGGTAGTCGCCGTGGCCGGAGACATAAAAGCTTCAGAGGCTCTTCCGATTCTCGAGAAATACTTTGACCGTCTGCCCCCAGGCCACAAGCCCGATGAGCCCACGACCACAGAGCCTCCTCAAAATTCAGAGCGGCGAGTGGAGCTGCTGGAAAAAACTCAGCCGCTTTACCTTGAGGGCTACCACCGTCCCGATTACATGGCAAAAAACGATGCCGTTTATGATGCCATCACCGATCTCATGTCGGAGGGCCGCACCTCTCGCCTTTATCGTGCTCTGGTGCGGGACAAAAAGATCGCATCGTTCTCCGCCGGATTCAGCGGCCTGCCCGGCATCAAATATCCACACCTGTTCGCGTTTTACGCGTTTCCGCTGCCCGGACACACCACGCAAGAAGTGGCGGATGCGATTCACGCCGAAATCGAGCGCCTCAAGAAAGAAGATATTAGCGATGACGAGTTGAAAATGATCAAGACCCGCGCCAAAGCCAATCTTCTGCGCGGCCTCGCTGACAATGAGGGGCTGGCCGCCCAGCTGGCAACCTACCAGACCAGGTACGGCGACTGGCGTGAACTGTTCCGCTCCGTCGATCGCATCGATAAAGTAACGAAAGCCGACATTCGGCGGGTGGCCAACGATACTTTCTACGATACGAATCGCACCGTCGGCGTCATTGAAACGGTCAAGGGCACTACGCCTGGCGGCGACGCTGGTTCAGAGGATCAGGGTTCGGGAGATCAGGGCTCAGGAGATCAGGGCTCGGGAGATCAGCCTCCGCCGAACCAATCTCCGTCGGTTCAGGGAGGTGTGCGATGACTCTCAAGCCAATTGTTCTTTCGACGGTCGCCGTTGTCGTCTCTTTATGTTTCGCATCTTCCCGAGCAGCATCCCAGACCACGAAGTGGCAACAGATTCCCACTCCTCCGCTGCCGGCATTTCATCCGCCAGTTCCGAAGCGCATCGAACTTTCGAATGGCATGGTGATCTTTCTTCAGGAGGATCACGAGTTGCCGCTGATTGACGGTACCGCTCGCATCCGCGGCGGCTCGCACAATGAACCCGCCGGCAAAGTGGGTCTCGTTGACCTCTTCAGCGAAGTTTGGCGCACCGGCGGCACCAAAACGCAAACCGGTGATCAACTCGATGATTTTCTGGAAGTGCGCGCAGCCAAAGTTGAAACCAGCGGCGGCCCCGATTCAACTGAGATCAGCTTGTCGTGCCTCAAGGATGATTTCGACGACGTATTCAAAGTCTTCGCCGGCCTGCTGCAGAATCCAGAATTCCGTGCCGACAAGCTTGATATCGCACAGAAGCAAATCTACGATGCGATCTCCCGGCGCAACGACCAGATCGGCTCGATTGCAGCCCGCGAATCCGCGAAGCTGGCGTATGGCAAGGATAACCCTTACGCTCGGGAGCCTGAATACTCCACCATCGCCGCCGTTACCCGCCAGGATTTAATCGACTGGCACAAAACCTACATTCATCCCAACCACATCATCCTTGGCATAAGCGGCGATTTCGACGCCGGGGCGATGGAAGCGAAGCTGCGCGCCGCATTCGAGGCTTGGTCTAAAGGCGGCGACTTAGCGAAAGATGTGGTGCAATACGATCCAGCCAAGCCCGGTAACTATCAGATTTCGAAAGAAGACGTGAATCAGAGTAGCGTGCACCTGATCGCGCTTGGCACCACCCGCAACAATCCCGACTACTACGCGATTGCCGTATTCAACGAGGCGTTCAGCGGCGGGTTCTCTTCGCGGCTGTTCAACGACATTCGCACCAAGCGTGGTCTGGCCTACAACGTGGGCGGCGGCATTGGAGCCAACTTCGGGCATCCGGGTATTTTGCAATTCGTCGTGGGCACGAAAAGCCAGAGCACCATCGAATCAATCCAGGCGCTCGACGAAGATATCGACAATCTGACCAAACAACCGATCTCCGACGATGAAATCAAGCACGCGAAAGACGCCATCCTGAACGCGTTCGTCTTCCGGCTTGACTCACCCGACAAAGTTCTGGCCGAACGCATGACCTACGAGTTTTACGGATACCCAGCCGACTGGCTCGACAAGCTTCCCGCAGAGATTCAGAATGTAACTCCAGCCGAGGTGAATCGCGTTGCCGCGAAATATGTCCACCGCGACCAACTGGCAGTGCTGGTCGTCGGCAACGCCAAACAGTTCGACAAGCCTCTTTCATCGCTCGGGCCGGTGAAGGAAATCGATATCACGATTCCTCCCCCGCCGGGCGCTAAGGAAGATGAGGGCGAGAAACCCACGGCTTCGAATGAAGAAGGCAAGGCCCTGGCGGCGAGAGTGGTGGCCGCGATCGGCGGCGAAGCGAAGTTGGCTGCGATCAGAACGGTGAAGACGAAACTGACCATCACACAGAAGACTCCGCAGGGCGACTTCCCCATGCAGATGGAGACCGCCATCGTCTTTCCCGATCATCTTCACGCGGAGATGCAAACTCCCGGTGGGGCCATGAATGTCGTGGTCACGCCGGAATCGGCGTTTATGGCTCTTCCCGACGGAAACTTGCAGGTTTTTCCCGATGCTCGAAAAACTGAAATGCTTGAGCAGATCAAGCGCGATCCTATCTTCATTGCTTCACACTGGAAAGATTCCAACATGTTTTTCCACGCCGGCGGAACCGAGAAGGTCGGCGATACCGAGGCTCGAATCGTCGATGTCAATGCCGCCGGCGCTGCCATCCGATGGTTTGTCGATCCGCAGAGCGGTCACATTTTGAAGGAGACTTACAGAACACTAGGCCAAGGCGGCCCGGTGCAGGGCGAGACGGACATGGACAACTGGAAGCCGATGAGCGGCTTGAACCTTCCGCTGCTTCGCCTCAACAAGCAGAATGGCCAGCAAACAAGCGCAGTAGAGTACACTGCGCTGGAGCTGAATCCCGCAATCGATCCAAAGTTATTCGAGAAGCCGGCAGAAAAACCGGCGTCTCAGCCCTGACGTTGTCGCCAGAAAAACAAGAAGCCTACGGCGATGCAGATCAATACACCTGCGGCGGTGAAATTAGCAATCGTCTCCATCGCTTACTCCTTGCCCATTTTCCGGCGCAACATTCCGGCCAAAGACAGCAGCCCGGTGCCGAACAAAGTCAGTGTCGCCGGCTCGGGAACCGCGGAATATCCAATGTATTCCTGTGGGGTGCCACCCCAGCTTTGCGTTCCTGAGATCGGCGTATACAGCACAAGCCCCGTGAAGGCGCTGTTGGGAGCCTTCGCTGCCAGCGCGAGAAATTTTGCATCCAGCGTTCCGGCTCCGGCGCTCTGGAAAAATGAGCTGTTCTGTGCATTCGTGGAGAACAATCCCCATATGGCAAAGTTCCCTGTGTTTACACTCAACGTGCCGTTCAGGATGCTCTTGAAAATAAGCCCTGCGGCTTTGTAGTCGAGCAACTGTGTGCCAAACAGCCCTTTGCCACTGAGTAAACCGTTAGCGTGAGCCTTCCAGGTTTCGCCCGCCGTGACCTGATTGTCATAAGTGTCGCAGAGCATCGCCACAGGTGCTTTGCCATCGATCGACAAATAGTACGGATAGGTGTACACATCGCCGGCATTATTACTTCCCACGCCAACGAGTTTCATTCTTACGACTGAATTGGCCGAAGCGGAGCCTGTGCAAAAACACAGCGCAGCCAGAACTAATAGTGAAGTGATTGCAAAATGAAATCGCCGCATACAACTAAGCCTCCCGGTCCAACATTTCTTCTTTTGCGCTTCGATCAGAGCCGGTTACCTCGGTCGCTTTGGTAACTTCATCGAGGCTGATACTCGGCCTCTGACAAGGCATTTGCGCTGATTCAGAAGGTCCCACCGTGGTTCGCTGGTCCTTATCAGTGCAACGGAATGCCCAAAGCCTCAAACAATGAAATCTTTGACTTCGCTTCTAGTGAAGTGAGCCGGATGAAACATCTTGCGCACCGGGGAAGGAACTCATACTTTTCGACTAGAGCTCTGGTAATCCGCCGAAGGTCACATCGGTAATCAGTCCGAGTAACGCGGCTATCAACGCCTGTCCTCTTGACATCGGGAAGATTGACGCTTTATGATAGGCGAACAAAAGGCGAATTACACAATGCCGTCCCTGCCTCTATTTCCCGTCTCCCGCAACACCGCATTGGTTGGCATCGCCCGGCTCGCGTCCGAGGGGGAATCGCTTCGTGAAGGGCACAAGGTGGAATATTTCACCCTGCCCGCGCGTTCGCTCCTCAATCGCTGCACCAGCGGCCGCAACATGCCTTTCACCTGGACCATTAACCCTTACCGGGGCTGCGAATTCGGCTGCCGTTACTGTTACGCCCGCTACACCCACGAATTCATGGAAATGCGCGACGGCATGGAGTTCGAACAGAAGATTTACGTCAAGCAGCACACCGCCGAACTGCTGCGGCGAGACCTGCGCCGGGTCAAGCCAGGTGAGTCCATTGCGCTTGGCACGGCGACTGATCCATATCAACCTGCCGAGCGCCGCTACGAAGTCACGCGCGGCATTCTCGAGGAATTCGCGCGCCACCGGGGCTTCGAACTGGGAATTGTCAGTAAGTCGAATCTGATTGTCCGGGATCTCGATCTTCTCCGCGAGGTCTCGAGGAGCAACACGCTCTCGGTTCACATCACGGTCACGACATTGGACGCCGAGCTTGCCCGCATTCTGGAGCCACGCGCCCCTCGTCCAGACTTGCGCATCGAGGCCGTTCGCCAACTGAGCGATGCGGGAATCACCGTGGGGGTAAGTTGCTCGCCGGTCCTGCCCTCGATCACGGATTCACCCGCCAATCTCGAGGCGGTTGTGTGCGCTGCGGCGGCGGCCGGAGCACGCCACATTTTCGCGGGACCGCTATTTCTCAAGCCCTGTTCGGCAGCAGTTTTTCTTCCCTTCCTCGAACAGAACTTCCCGCGCCTGGTAGAAAACTACCGGCAGCGCTACCAGCATCGTGCGTTCCTGCCTTCCTCGTACGGCAAACGCATCGCAGAGCTCATCACACGACTCCGCGAGAAATATGGCATCCGACGAGCTGATCCGCGTCGAGAATCGGCCCGGGACAAATTGGCCTCGGACAAAAAGTTGCCGGTCAAGGCCTTCGACGAGCAGTTGCAGCTTTTCTAGGCTCAAACCGCCACCAGGAAATCTAACCCCACTACGGTAATAGAGCCCGAAATATAGGAATCATTTATAAAGTAAACAGAAGCGATGTGGCTGCCGATGGTGGCAAACCACGCTTCCGTCCGGCTCCGCATTGATTCGTTTTAACTGCGTTCGGATAAGCGCATGGCCCTGACCGATTCAGAACAAACGGATTCAACACAAGACGCAACCGCCGTGTCAGCGTCGGGGGGCGGGTCGTTTCAATCATCAGACTGCCAAACCCTCGCTCTCGGACTTCTCCTTTTCGTTGCTTCGCTTGCGCTCTATATTCCGGTTGGCCGACATCCCTTTGTCAACTACGACGACGATCGCTACGTATCCGACAATGCTCACGTCAGGGATGGTTTTAGCTGGGAATCCGTCAAGTGGGCTTTCAGCAGCTACGATGAGAGCAACTGGCATCCGGTCACCTGGCTCTCGCACATGCTCGACTGCCAGCTCTTCCATCTGAATCCAGCCGGACATCATTACACCAATGCGGTGCTGCACGCTCTAAACGCGGTGCTGTTGTTTTGGATTCTCTACGGCGCAACCGGCTTCGTTTGGCGAAGCTCGATGGCCGCCACGCTCTTTGCGCTGCATCCCATCAACGTTGAGTCGGTTGCTTGGGTCGCCGAACGAAAAAATCTGCTGAGCCTGTTCTTCTTCCTTCTGGCTCTAGGGGCATATCGCTGGTACGTGATGAAGCCGCGCATAAGCCGCTATAGTGTGGTCGCGGCACTGTTCGCATTAGGTCTGATGGCCAAACCTCAGGTCGTTACTCTGCCCTTCGTTTTGCTTCTGTGGGATCACTGGCCGCTACAGCGCACCGGCTGTTTTGCGGATCGGTGCGGGGTGATCGGAAAGCAGCCTCTCCCAACCCAGTCCTGGCTATGGCTCACGCTGGAGAAGTTCCCCCTTCTCGCCTTGTGTGCCGTGAGTTCGATCCTGACTCTGAAAGCTCAGAAAGCGGCCGGCGCAGTAACTTCCTTCAACCGCTACCCGCTCTCGATTCGGCTCGACAACGCAGTGGTTGCCTATGCGAGATATCTCGGAAAAGCGCTCTGGCCTTCCAATCTTTCCGTGCTGTACCCCTATCAGCCAACATCTCTGTCGCAATCGCAAATCCTGTTATCCCTTTTGTTGCTGGTCCTTATCACTGCAGGAGTAGTCGCCGCCGGTAAGAAGCGTTATCTCACGGTTGGCTGGCTCTGGTTTCTGGGAACTCTGGTTCCGATGATCGGCATCATTCAAGTAGGCGTGCAAGCGATGGCCGATCGCTATGCCTACCTGCCCTTCATCGGACTCTTCATAGCCGCGTGCTGGGGCGCGGCGGAATTCGCGAAGAATCTCTCTTTTTCCTTCAAATGGCTGGTGGCGGCATCGGCAGTGCTCCTCGCCGTGTTGGCGTTCGTCTCTTATCGGCAGATCGGATATTGGAGCAGCAATCTGTCCTTGTGGTCGCACGCGGCGGCTGTTACCGCCAATAACTTCGTCGCCGAGGATGGCATCGGAAATTCCTTGCTGGAGCGAGGAGACCTCGAACTGGCTATGCCGCACTTCCAGGTCGCCGCAGAAATTCACCCGTCCGATCCCATCAGCAACTCCAACCTTGCCTTCTACAAGATGCAGCACGGCGATCTGCCCGGAGCGCTCGCGCAGTACAAGAAAGTAATTGAGAACACTTACGATGAGCGATCCAAGGCAAACGCCTTGATTAATACCGGAAATATTGAGAACGAGCTCGGGAACTTGAGCGCGGCCAGGGACAGCTTTCAGGGCGCGGTAAGTCTGCGTCCCCGCAACGCTCGGGCCTGGATTGGCCTCGGCGTGGCGACCCACAGGTCGAAAGACTACCAGGCCGCGGTTCAGGCTTTTTCTCACGCGGTTTCGCTGCAACCCTCCGACCTTACCTACCTTCTACTCGCTGGCGCCTTGCAGCAAAGCGGCCGCGGCGACGCAGCTGCAGCTGCAACCCAATCGGCAACGCAATTGTCCCAAGACATTGCCCAAACGCAGGAATTCGTAAACAAGCTGCTCGCTCACTAAGAAGCCTCACGATCGGTTTAACCGTTGTCGAAACCGCCTTCCTTTATAATCACTGCACTCCCCATGGCAACCACTTCCCCAGCCCCAGAACCGATCGCCGCTAAGAGCCCTCACCTTCGAGGGCGACTGAAGCTCTTCTGGCGGCGGGTTACGGAAGGCATGGAGCTCACCCAGCTCTGGTCGCAATTCGAAAGCGAAGCGCGCACCAGCTACCGCCTCTACTCCCGCGATGTGGCTGCCAAAACTCCAGAAGGACTCACGCGCCGCGGACGCCATCTCCACGTCGTCAAAGAATTCTTCTGGGCAGTTCTTGAAAAACTTTCACCTGCGCGCCGTGTCTTGCTGCTTGCGGCTCTGATCATGCTCTTGTTGCCGAGCAGCGGCTTCAGCTATCAGGGTTCTGGCCACGAAGTCCACGTCCTCGAATTGGACTTACGCTTCTGGGGCGGTCTGCTGCTGTTTCTGTTGCTCATGCTGGAGATCGCCGACCGCGTCGTGATGAAGCGCGACTTGCAGATTGCTCGTGAAATCCAGACCTGGCTCTTGCCGGGAGCCCCGCCACAGATTCCCGGGATTTCGATTGCTTATACCACTCGCCCCGCAAACACCGTCGCCGGAGACTACTACGACGTGTTTCCACGTCCGGGTAAGACGAACGAAGACAATCGCGTAGTGTTCGTCGTAGCTGATGTTGCCGGCAAGAGCATTCCCGCAGCCATGCTCATGGCAACTTTTCAAGCCAGCCTCAAAACCCTTTCCACCGCTCAGGTCGCATTGCCTGAACTGGTAGCGAACATGAACAAATACGCCTGCTCCAACAGCCGGGGTGGATTGCGTTTCACCACTGCTTTTTTGGCGGAGTATGACGCTGCCCGGCACGTCTTTACCTACATCAATGCAGGTCACAATAATCCCATTCTGCGTCGCGCCACGGGACTGGTCGAGCGTCTCGATGTTGGGGGTCTTCCGCTCGGCATTCAAGCCGAGGCGCAGTACGAATCGGCCAGTGTTGCGATCGCGCCTGGCGATTGGCTGGTCATATTTACTGACGGCCTCGTCGAAGCCGAAAACGCCCATCAGGATGAATACGGCGAGACCCGCCTGCTTAGCACAATCGCCGCTGGCGCCCCATCCACTCCAGCCGAGATGCTCCATCGCCTGATGGCAGAACTGGATCTATTCGTCGGCAGCACTCCCCAGCACGACGACGTCACCTGCCTGCTCGTCAAAGCGGAAAATCTATAGCTCCTCTGGTGATGTTCGAATCAACCCTCATCGCCTCCATCGCCATTGCTTTCGGCAGGAATAGTAGTTACTCCGGTTTTCCGCTCTCAGCCCCGTCGATTGAAGAGCCGCCACCCATCAATATGATTGGCATGAGATATCTGTACAGCCGGCCGTCGGAGGCCGTCCTGGTAGAGCCCATCGTGCACACAGCCGCGGATCAAGCTAATCAAGATCAGATTACATCGTGCGAGAGTTCGACCCGCAGACTCCCTGCTCAGAATTCTGATCGTCACCCTGTTCGGCCTCCTGATTCTTCTCGCCTGGGCCGGACTGCCATTTGACATGCCGTACATCGGCTATAGCCTTGCGAGCGCCTTCGTATTTCAAATTGTCGTCAGGCCGAGCCGCTGGCCTTCGGGTTGTGCTCGGAGCCGCCGCTCTCACCTTAGTTTGACCAATTCGTCATTCACCATGGAAGCGGTCAAGAGTTCCACCTCACCGCGTGTTTCGGCTTCCTTGGGTTGTTCAGCTTTCTGGTGATGGGATTCCGCGCCGTCTGGGCCGAAGCTGACGAGCGGCAACAACTCAAGTCAGTCTTGATTCCAGCCGCTGCCCTCACGTTTTTTGTTTTTGGATCGCAGCGACTCTTGAATCTGGACGGTCTCCTGTTTCCCAACACCACAGACCTTTATCCTTACGCCTTTGATGGCTCTCTGGGTTTTCAACCGAGCTTCGTGATGGGCAGGTTATTCCGGGACTATCCGGGCGTGGGTACAGTCGGACGCTTTACGTACGATTCCCTTGCCACTTGCAATGGCAATGGTCTACGCTGCTCATTTGCGGCGCAAGAAGACCGCGCCTCCGTTCATTTCTTGAACTCTTCATGGCCGGTGGAGTGCTCGGCTATTTTCCTTACCTACTGTTCCCAGCCGCGGGTCCGATATACATCTCCGCTGGGTTTCCGGGGGCGTCTTTGTCTCTTTCCCAGTTACATAGTCTGGCCCTGCGAACGATACCTGTGAACCTGACAATTCCTCGCAATGCGATGCCCTCGCTGCATATGGCGTGTATATTGCTGATTCGGTTCAACTGCAAATCATTTTCTCGTCCGGTGCGAATGCTGACCTTCATTTTCGTCCTCACCACCATTTTCGATACCCTGGGAACCGGCGAACATTATCTGATCGATCTCGTGGTCGCCTTCCCTTTCGCAGTCGCCGTGCAGGCTCTCTGTACTCACGGGGTCCCGCTGCGATCCCGCGATCGTCGGCTCCCGCGGGTGGGCGGATTCTCTCTCACCTTGCCAAACTTTAAGTACAACTCATGCCCGCCATCGCTTCCGCGTACATGCGATGAAACGCGTGCACACCTTTTTCCTGCTTCACGCTGAAGCGGCCTCGCGAGTAACTGCGCGAGCGTAGATTTTTCTGCACTTTTTCACAGATGCCAATATCCTCGACCTGAATCTGGTCGCTGAATTCCACTGAGGCTTTGGCTGCTGTGCTGCCGTGCTTTTTTCCCGGCAGGTACCACTCGAAGATGGCGAGCGAGCGCTCGGCTTCCACAGGCAACACAATATTCAAGGAAACATTATCGGGATAACAGTTGAGCATCCAGTTGGGAAAAACCCAGAAGTAGTCCGCCGTAAGATTCTCATTCGCTTCCTGGTAACGCCGCGGAGTCGTATCTCCCGGCTGCGCCCCGCGGATAGGACTGAACTGCCGCACATGCCACGTATAGGGCTCGACCACATAAGCGTTGTAATCCAGTTCGCGATTTAGCCCCGGATGCACGCTGGGCAGGTGGTAGCCTTCCAGATAGTTGTCGACGTAAGTCTTCCAGTTGCACTTCATGTCGTAGGTGCGGCGCTCAAACAACTTCATCCCGGCAAAGTCAAACTTCTTCGCCTGCACCGGCAACTCGCCCAGGCTTTCGCAGAGAGGCCGAGAATCGGGATCGAGATTCACAAAGACCAGCTTGAACCATTCTTCCGTTCGCACTGGCAGCGGGGCGAAATCTTTGGAGCAAAATCCTTCGACGCCCTCGATCTCTGTGGCGCTGATCAGTGCTCCGTCAAGACCGTAGGTCCAGCCGTGGTAACCGCAGCGAAATAGCTTCCGGGAGCCGCAGCCTTCGGCCGGCGGGCCCGCTCGATGCCGGCACACGTTATAGAAACCGCGCAGCTTCCCATCATCGCCGCGCACTATCAGCAGCGGCTCGTCCAGCAAATCCGTCGTGAAGTAGTCGCCCGCATTTGCCACCTGCTCGCCGCGTCCCACAACCTGCCAGCTTCGGGCAAATATCTTCTCTTTCTCAGCCGCGAACGCAGCCGGTTCGGTGTAGAGATTGGCGGGAAGAGTCCACGCCCGCGCTATCTCCGAGTCAATTTCAGGAGATTCTTCGTAACCGCCCATTGAATGGCCCCGCTCGGAGCACACATTCTACGACAGGCGGAGTGGGCATGATTTTAATCAGGCTTGACCTTGTCGGCTTTGATCCCAGCAGCAGCCAATACCTCCGCAGCCGATTGCTGCGCGTGAGCAAAATCGCGGGAGATCTTTTGTGCGTGTGCCAATGCGTCATCCGCCTCTGTTAAACGGCCCGCTCGGCGTAAGGCCTGTCCGTAAAGAAGATAGTGCTCGTCAGTGGGCTCAACTTCTACGACACGAGAAAGTCGGTCCACTGCAAACGCAAAATCACCGTTTCGCTCGGCCAGCAAGCCGCTGCCAACGAGAGCAGCGCTGTTGTTAGGATTCTGCCGCAGCGCCTCCGCGTAACTCATTCTTGCACGGTCGATGTCGCCCATCTGCAGGTACCCTAGTCCAAGGCAGCTCAAAGCCACTGCCCGCGACTTCGAATCCGGTGAGGCGTTGAGGGACCGCTTGTACTGCTCAAGTGCTTCCCGTATGTGCCCATGAAGTTGCTCGTAAACGCCAAAATCCAGCACCGCAGACGCATTGTAATCGCGGAGGTTCTGGGCCGCCTTGAACTCGGCAATGGCATCTTCCGATCGGCCCTCTTTCGCCAGAGCGCGGGCTAGGCCATCGTGCGCCCTATAGTTATCCTTGGTGACGTTTAGTGCATGTCTCCACAGAGTCTCGCTGTCGTGCCAATAAGCGATCTGTCGACGGCTCAGCGCTCCCAGAGTCGCCAAAACCAGAACCGCCGGTACCGCTAACCATGTAGCCGGGATCCTCCGCATCCGTGCGATCTCTGCGATGCCCCAAATCACGCACACAAATAAGCCAATGTACGACAAATAGGCATAGCGGTCCGCCATCGCCTGCACTCCAACCTGAATGATGCCGATCACCGGAACCAACGTGCCCAGCAGCCAGAACCAACCGACCAGCAGGTAACGACGATCCCGCCATCGAAGCACAAAGGCCGTCAAGAACAGCAGCAAAGCGGCTGAGCCCAGAATTTCCCAAGTGGGGAGAGTGTTGCCGGCATGCGGATAAAACGCCGCCAAGCGCTGCGGCCAAAACGCCTTTCCCAAATACCGCACATAGGATACGACGACGTTACCAAGCCGCGCCCGGATGGAGAACTCCCCATCCAAGGTTCGCACTGCGTCGCCAGAGCGTTGTGCCAGCACCGTAATCACGCCGCTCCCCGCCGCCAGCAGCAGCAGGGGTATCTTTTCAAGAAGCAGGAACGAGAACGATCGTGGAACCGGCGCTCCCGTAGGGGGAGCATTCTCGGCGGGTTTTTCTCTGAGATCTGCGAATTGAGAACTAAGAAACGAGCTACCACCCATTCGGTGGAGCGGCCAATAGTCCCATAACAGCAGAACGAACGGCAACGTGAGGATCTCCGGTTTTGCCATCAAACCGAGCGCGAACAGACCGGCGACCGCCGCGTAGCGTTTAACCCCGCCGCGCCGCACGTACCATCCATAGGCGTGCATGGCGAGCAAGAAAAACAGCATGCTGAGCACGTTCTTGCGCTCCGCCACCCATGCCACAGACTCTACATTTACCGGATGGAGCGCAAACAGCGCCGCCACCATAAGGCTGGACCAGGTCAACCCTGTCGCGCCCTCCAAAAGCAGAAATAACAAAACCGCATTGATCGCGTGCAACAGAACAGTCACATAGTGGTGGCCAACCGGATTTAGCCCGAAGAGTTGGCAGTCGAGAGCGTGCGACAACCACGTAAGCGGGTGCCAGTTGGCGGCGTCATAACTCGTGAATGCCCACTTCACGGTGCTCCGGGTCAACCCCGCGATCACATGAGGGTTATGCGCAACGTAGAAGTCGTCGTCGAGGTTCGTGAACCCGTTATGGACGACGGGATTGTAGACAGCAAGTGTCGCGAGCGCCAGCAGCAGGCACAAAACCGTGCTTCGCTTCTCCCGCGAAATGAATAAGCGTGCCGGTGGCCGGGAATCTACTCCACGATCTGCTGCAGTTGCTGTCGCGCTCGAAGACAATGACTCAACCCTCTCGTTGATCGAAAAGGAACTAAGTATCTATTTAAGTATCTATTAAGGAATGCATGAAAACGAACAAACGATTATATGCACGGAGAATTGCCGGAAAGGGCACCGGAACACGCTTGCTCGTTACTTTTGTGATGTAACCATCGCCATGTCAGGTTGCAAGATACCGATTCTGGCGCGTTCCTCTGCCGAGCGGTGACCGTGTTAAAGCTCGCAAATGGCGCTTCGAGGTCGTACAGAGCCGTCGACTATGTTCCAGCGGCTCGTTTTAATGCCATAAGCGCGGCTCCAGGCGGATGCCGCGAACCGTCAGTCTTATGACGGATTTTGGCAATCAGGCCGCTTTCGAAATGGATATAATGAAACCAAAGTTCGGCTTCATACTGAAAACAAGGGGTCTGCAGAAGTTCATGGCTGAACCAAGGTAACTATCTGGTTTGGCCCCGGAAGTGCGAATATCAAGCCCGACTGCGTCATTCCATGACCAGCATGAAATTCAAAGAAGAAACGAGAGGGAAATTTAGAGATGCGGAAACAACAGAAGGGTTTCTCACTGATAGAGCTGCTGATCGTGGTTGCCATCATCCTGATCATTGCAGCTATCGCCATTCCAAACTTGCTGCGCGCCCGTATGGCTGCCAACGATTCGTCCGCGGCCGCTTCCGAACACACCATCATCGTCGGTGAAGTCGGTTATTACGGCGCTTATCCAACAGTCGGCTATGCCACACTGGCGCAGCTAGGAACCGCCGGCGTCAGTCCTTGCGTTCCGGGAACTGCTAACGGTTGCCTGATTGACAACAACCTGGCCACGAACGGCGTCGGAGGCACTGGTAAGAGCGGTTATATGTTTGCCTCAACTCCGGCCAACGCGGCGCTGCCCTACACGTTCTACACCACCGCCACGCCCATCAGCAACCAAACCGGGACCAAGTCGTTTTGCGCAGCTGACGACGGTGTGGTACGCAACAACACTGCGGGCACCCTGGTAATTGCTAGCGGCTACGCGAACTGCCTCGGCTTCACCCCGATGCAGAACTAGTAGCGCTGCTGGGTTGTCGGTATGAAACCAGAAGGCAGCGGATGCAAATCCGCTGCCTTCTTTTTTCTCACTTCGTGCTCGATGGCTCTCCTTAACCCAAGGTCGCCAAACTCACATTGGAACCATACGTGCAGCGGCTCAGACGCTTTAGTCTTACACTCGGCCAAACAGTCCCTAGTCCCGAGAGGAAAAAACAATGAGTGGCAGAAATAAAGGTTTCTCACTGATCGAGCTGCTGATCGTTGTGGCAATCATCCTAATCATTGCAGCTATCGCCATTCCGAACCTGCTGCGCGCACGTATGGCTGCCGACGATTCGTCCGCGGCTGCTTCCGTGCACACCATAATTGTGGGTGAAGTCGGCTACTACGGCGCCTATCCCACTGTTGGCTATGCCACGCTGGCCCAGTTGGGTACCGCCGGCGCCACTCCTTGCATTCCGGGAACTGCTAGCGGCTGCCTGATTGACAATAACCTGGCCCTGGCCACTGCGACACCAGGCAAGAGCGGTTACATCTTTAAAACTACACCTGCCAACGCTGCGCTTCCTTACACGTTCTATGCGACGGCTACCCCGATCAGCAACCAGACAGGTACGAAATCGTTTTGCGCGGCTGATGACGGCGTCGTGCGCAACAACACGGCCGGCACGCTTGCCGCCGCTGCCAGCTACGCTGGCTGCCTCGGATTCACCCCGATGCAGAACTAACACTGCTTGAATTGCTGAGTACCGAGACGGTACAAAGCCAGAGGGCAACGGATACAAATCCGCTGCTCTTTTTGTTTCTTGCTTTCGATAAACTCTGGTAATAAGGGACGCTCGTTACTCCGGACGTACAATTGCCTCGAACTCGTCCTCTGACGGCGATCACATTTGCGCGAGGTCCCAACTCGACCCATGGCATGGGAAAAGCTTACTTTTTCGCGGCCGAATTCGGTCGCCCTTTTAGTTAGCCTGTCGCTGGTTTGGTTCGGGCTCGTGATTACCGGAGCGTTGCTCACTGATTTCAACGAGCCCTACCTGCCCTTCGCCATTGCCGGCACGCTCGCGTTTTTCTTACGCGGCACTCCCTCGCGCTGGGAAATTTACGCTTGGCTGTTGACTTCGGCGCTCTTCGTGCAGATTATTCATCTCCCGCAGGTTCCATTCTGGGTGCTTCGCGTGGCCAGCTCTTTTGCGGTGCTGGGTTTCGGCGCACTCCTCCTGCTTGGGCTCCGCGCTGTGTGGTCCGAGCGGGAAGGCCGCGAGAATGCTCTGGCGCTGCTCCTGCCAGCCCTCGTTCTGATTCTCTTCATCCTTGCCTCTGCCAATGTGCTGCGATTGGGCGCCGGTGTCAGCCCCCGAACAGATGACGCCTGGCTCTATGCCTTCGATGGAAGCCTGGGATTTCAGCCCAGTTTCTGGATGGGAAGGATCATGTACCACAGCCTGCTCTTGACTCGGGCTACGCTGCTGACATATCTCTCCCTGCCGTTCGCGATGGCGATTGTCTGCGCGTGGAAAATTCCCGTTGCGGCAAGGAGGGCCTCATGGCATGTGCTAACCGTGCTGTTGCTTGCCGGGGTTGCAGGGTGGCTCTTGTATAACGTTGTCCCTGGAACAGGACCCCTCTACGCTTTCAGGCGAGACTTCCCCTGGAACAGCGTGCCCTACAAAGATCTCTCGAGGTTTGCATTGCAGAAAATGTCGCTTCCGTTCGGCATACCTCGCAACGCAATGCCCTCTTTGCATGTGGGATGGGTCGTTCTGCTTTGTTGGAATAGCCGGGGCCTTCCCCGCACACTGCGTGCGGCCCTGCTTCTTTACCTCCTTTTGACCGTTGTAGCTACGTTGGGAAGCGGACAGCACTACTTGGTCGACCTGGTTGTCAGCTTGCCTTTTGTGTTGGCAGTGCAGTCGATCGCATCCTTTTCCCTTCCTGACAAATCGCGGCGCACCGTGGCGATTGCTGCAGGTCTCGGACTCACCGCAGCATGGCTTCTGGTGGTGCGCTTCGGTGTGTCGTGGGCCCTTAAATCTCCCATAATTCCCTGGACTCTCACGCTTGCGACTGCGTCGGTGACGCTTTGGCTTGAGCACCGGATGCTAAAGCGCAATTCGACTGGGGAATCGGCGGGAAGCGTGTCCGTGGACTTGCCGAGCCTCAGGCGAGATGTCCGCTAACCCAACGCGGTCGTTTACTGAGTTCTCCCGGACTTCGGATCAAGGACAACCGGCAACCCCCTTCGGTCTGCGAAGTGACAGATTTTGTCAACGCGGCCCAGGCGCACCACTCCCAAGACAACTATTGAATTCCCCAGGGCAATCCGGTCCGATCGGCATCGAATTGAAAATACAAGAGTTATCCGGAGTTTCCTTCCGACCCTTCCGATCCCCTCGGGTTTGGTCCTCGGAGTGCGACATCATTTGTGTCCGGCAAGAAGACAGCGGGAGTCACCGGGAACAAAGCGTCCAGAGAGAAGAGCGCTTCATGCGGGAAAAAAAAGGTTTTTCACTCATCGAGCTTTTGATCGTGATCGCGATTATTTTGATAATCGCCGCGATCGCGATTCCGAACTTACTACGGGCTCGCATGGCCGCCAACGACTCCACCGCGGCGGCTTCCATTCATGCGATCAATGTTGCTGAGTTAGGCTACTTCGGCACGTACGAAACCGTTGGATACCCGGCAACCATCGCGTCTCTGGGAGGGACATCCCCTTGTACTCCAAGCTCGACTACAAGTTGCTTTCTCGATGAAACATTGACAACCGGAGCCGTCAGAAACGGCTACACTTTTGCCGCTACGGGCTCCCCAAGTGCAGGCAGTCTCGTCAATGATCAGTTTTATTCCACCGGAACGCCCGTCAATCACCTGACCGGCACGCGTGCCTACTGCTCCGCTCAGGACTTGGTGATTCGACTTCAGCCCGCTGGCAACACCACCCTGGTTCCAAGCTATGCGACCTGCATAACCCTGAATGCTATGCAGAATTAGTGCCTCGGTCCGCCATTCTGGCAATGGGAGGAGAATATCCTCCGCCGGTACCCGAGCATCACTTTCACTTTCGTAACACGAGCGCGCATCCAGACACTTTACTGTTCCTCACTTTTGCATATAATTTTATTGGAACGTCAAAATGCCGTTGAGTTGCTCGCTTCCATGCCTGCAATAGAAATTCTTGGATTGGAAAAAACCTACAGCGTGGGCTTTGTGCACAAACGCCCCAAGTGTGCCCTGCACCCGCTTTGGCTCACCGTCGAAGATGGAGAAATCTTCGGCTTTCTCGGTCCCAACGGCGCCGGCAAAACCACGACTTTGAAGCTGCTCATGGGACTCGTCTTCCCCACCGCCGGATCGGCCCGCATCCTGGGCCGGGAGTGGACCGACCCCTCAGTAAAGGCGCAGATAGGATTCCTGCCCGAACAGCCATATTTCTACGATTACTTGACCGCGCACGAGCTGCTGGAATACTACGGACAACTTTCCGGCGTTCCCGCCAAACAGCGCAAGCAGCGCGTTGAGCGAGTACTTCAGCAAGTCGGCTTGCGCGACGTCCAGGGCGTACAATTGCGCAAATTTTCCAAAGGCATGCTGCAGCGGGTCGGAATCGGGCAGGCAATTCTGCACGATCCGAAGCTCGTGTTCTTCGACGAGCCCATGTCCGGCCTCGACCCCATGGGTCGCCGCGAGGTGCGCGACCTCATGGAGCAACTCAAGCACGAGGGCAAGACCGTATTCTTTTCCACCCACATTCTCTCCGACGCCGAGGCGCTCTGCGACCGCGTTGCCATCATTCATAAGGGAGAACTGCGCGGCGTAGGCGCAGTCGAGGACCTGACCTCGAGTGTTCAAGCCAAAGTGGAAGTCATCTGGCAAGGTACGCAGATACCCTCTGCGATCAACGCCCTCGGAGCGGAGTGCTATGTCTCCGGGGATCGCGTCCGCGCGATTATCTCGGACAGCCAGCAGGATGCAGTCATTGATTCGCTGCGCCGCGAACGCCTTCGCTTGATCGCAATCACTCCGGTACGCACCTCGCTCGAAGCTTATTTCGTCGAGAAATTGCGTCGCGCCGAAACCACCGCTGGTACAACAGCATGAAGACCGACAGCATGAAGACCAACGGCATGACGCACGATGCCATGAGGAGGCGAGCGTGAACACTCGCATCGCTCACATTGCCTCCAACACTTTCCGCGAAGCGGTACGAGACCGCGTGCTCTACAACCTCATCGCTTTTGCTCTGCTGCTTTCCGGGGCGGCCATCCTGGTTGGGCAGATTTCGATTGAGATCGAAAAGCTGGTGGTCATCAATCTTGGACTCACCGCGGTGTCCTTGTTCGGCGTGGTCATTGCGATCTTCATCGGAATCGGACTGGTTTCCAAGGAAATCGAGAAACGGACTCTTTACACCGTGCTATCCCGCCCGGTCCGCCGCTGGGAGTTCATTGTCGGCAAGTTCTTTGGGCTGGCGGGAACGCTGGTAGTAAATACTTTCTTCATGGCCATCGGCGTATTCGCCGCGCTGTTCTACGTTTCTCACAAATTCGTGCGCGCCGATGCCCTAATTCTGGTCGCCCTGTATTTCATCGTCCTTGAATTCTTGATCATCTGCTCCCTGTCGTTGCTATTCTCCTCGTTTTCTTCACCATTGCTCTCTGCCGTCTTCGCCTTCTCGCTTTTCGTGACTGGAAGTTTCGCTGAGGATCTGCGCAATTTTGCCGGCATGGCACACGGACTCTCGCGCTGGTTGGCCACTGGTGCGGCTTATCTGGTTCCAAATTTTTCCGCCTTCAACGTGATCACCTCTATCGCCCATGAACAGCGGGTCGCTGGGCAACTGATCTTGCAGAACACTCTCTATGCTCTGTTCTACGCCACCATGGCGCTCAGCGGAGCGGTTCTGATATTCGAGCGCCGTGATCTGAAATGAGCGCGTTTTGAAAATGAAGCATTGGTCTGAAAGCATGATCTGAAACAAGGCATGATCTGAAACTAGAGAAGACCTGAAATGAAGCATCGCCGGAAAATCACGCTGGTCGCATGCGCATGCTTGGTTTTCTCCCTGGCTGCGAGCTCGTTCGTGCTTCATCGCGTCGACCAGCTTCGCCCGCAAGCCACGCTCGACGAAGTCCTGTTCCTCAGTTCGCCCAAAGTGATCAAGCGTGCCAGCCTCGGTTATGACGGGCTGATGGCCTGCGTTTACTGGACTCGCGCGGTGCAATACTTTGGCTCCCGCCATCATTACTACGCGCCGAGCTACAACCTATTGGCGCCGCTCCTCGAAATCACGACCCACCTCGATCCCCATCTTCTGGTCGCCTACGAGTTTGGCAGCACATTCCTGGCGCCCAAGCCACCGGACGGAGCTGGCGAACCCCAGCGGGCGATCCAATTGATGGAGTTTGGCATCCAGAACAACCCGGACAACTGGAAGCTCTACTACGACCTGGGCTTCGTCTACTACCTGGAGCTGAAGGACTACAAAAAAGCCGCCGAAGTCTTCGAGCGGGGATCGCACGTTCCCAACACACATCCCTTCTTGAAGATTATGGCTGCACAAATGGCGCAGCATGCCGGCGAGTATCAGACCTCTCGTATGTTGTGGTCCGCGACCTATCAGACCACGCAAGACGAGCATATTAGGAAGAACGCGTTCGAACATCTGCGCGCGATTCGTGTGGAGGAGGACGTCGAACATCTGCAGAAAGCTGTGACACGCTTCGGCGAGCGCACCGGACGCCTGCCGGCGAGCATCTCCGAACTGCTGGCGGCGGAAGGCTTATCGGCAACCCCCGCCGATCCCGACGGCCATCCCTACAAAATGACTCCCGCGGGCCGCATCGAAGTTCGTGTCCCCGATGATTTTCCATTCGCCACCAAGGGTCTGCCTCCCGGATACAAGCCAAAATACGCGCCCCTACAGTAGTAATCCGGGCTTTCCAGAAAGCCAGCAGCGCTTATGATGACGAAGAATGGACGACCAGAATTCCTTCTCGTCTCAAGTCAGCCTCACGCGTTCCGCGTATCGATGGTGTAAAGGCATTTCGCAGCGCGAAGGCCGCATCGCCGCCACCCGCCGGTTGCTGTCTGCGTTCTGGGAATTCATTCGCGATTCCACTCCGGAGCGCCGGCGGCAACGCTATGGCGACGCCGGATTCGATTGGGATTACCGCGTCAACACCACCAGCGCCGCTCTGGGCTGGCGCAACCGCCTGCTCGGATTCTTCCACTCCCCATATCAGCCGACGGAATCCACTCTCTTCCACGAAATGCTCGACGCTTTGCGCGAGCAGGCTCATTGTGACTTTCACGATTTCGTCTTTATCGACCTCGGCTCGGGCAAGGGGCGCACGTTGCTGATGGCCTCGGACTATCCCTTCCGAAGTATCTTCGGCGTGGAGTTGCTGCCCGCGTTGCACCAGACAGCCAGGAACAATCTCGCTAACTATAAAAGCGAATCCCAGCGGTGCTTCGCATTGGAGGCCATTTGCGCCGACGCGACCCAGTTCATTTTCCCCGCCGAGCCCACGGTGCTCTATCTCTTTAATCCGTTTCCGGAAGCGGGGCTAAGGCACATGATCGCGAATCTGGAGCAAAGTCTGCGCGCTCATCCGCGGACGGTGTACGTCCTCTATCACAATCCAGTTCTCGAACATGTGCTGAACGAAACTCCCGCCCTCACCAGGATCGGCGGGACACATCAGTATTTGATATACAGATCTTGCTGAAGCGTTTCCACGGCAGGCCCAGTATCAGTACGGAGTGACAATTGCATCTTCGGGATAACCGGGCATTCCAAACTCGGGAACATCCAGCCCTTCTTCTTCTGACTCGGGCGAGACTCTCATGCTCTTCAACTTATTCACAATCGAGAAAACCGCAAACGTAGCGCCAAACGCCCAGACTGCATACAAAGTCGCACCGACCAGCTGGCACCAGAACTGGCGGGTATCGCCGTGGATCAGTCCGGTCACTCCCCGGCCCGCCTGCCGCAGGTAGCTTGTCGCGCCCACTCCATTCCAGCCCGTACCGTATGTCCCATCGGCAAAAACACCCACGGATACCGCTCCCAGCCAGCCGCAATAGCCGTGCACAGAAACCGCCCCGCAAGGATCGTCGATTCTGAGAACCCGCTCGTTGAAAAGGACGCCGCCACACACCAGCGACCCAGCCAGCACTCCAATGATCACCGACGACGTCGGAGACACAAACGCGCAAGGCGCCGTAATCGCAACCAGCCCCGCCAGCATTCCGTTGCAGGCCATGGTGATATCCGGCTTGCCAAACAGGAAATACCAGATGAGCATCGCGGCAGCAGAGCCGGCGACTGCGGCCAGATTCGTATTAATCGCGACCACAGAGATACGAAGATCGGTCGCTCCGAGCGTAGAGCCGGGATTGAAGCCCATCCACCCGAAAAGCAAAATGAACGTGCCGGTCACCACGTAAACAATATTGTGAGCCGGAAACGCGCGAATCTTTCCCCCCGGACCAAATTTGCCCAAACGCGGTCCCAGAACAATGGCAAGGGCCATAGCGCAGAACCCGCCCACCGCATGCACGACGCTCGATCCGGCAAAGTCAACATAGCCGTGCCCAAGCTTCATCGTCGCTCCGAGTTGCGACAGCCAGCCGCCCCCCCACGTCCAGCAACCTGAGATCGGGTAAAGTATGGCGCCGATGAAGAGTTCGCAAAGCAGGAATGCCCAGAAAGTAATGCGCTCGCAGATCGCCCCCACGATGATGTATCCTGCCGTCTCCATGAACACCACTTCGAACAGCGCCAGGCAATTGCTGCTGGCATCGTAAGCCGGTCCGACGAGGAAAAATCCCTTGCCCCCGACAAATCCCCAGTGCCCACTGCCAATCAGGAAATGATTGAGCGTCGGCGCGCCTCCCAGGTTCGCCGGCGTAGCGTTGATTGCGACCGCGCCAAACTGGAATGCGTATCCCACAGCGTAGTAGGCGAGGAATGCAAAAACGTAAGCCGCGAAATTCAGCATCATCAAATGTGCGGCATTTTTCTTTCGAACCAACCCGCAAGTCAGCAGAGCGAACCCGGCCTGCATGAACAGGACGAGATATCCCGTGTTCAGCGTCCACGCAAAATTCGTCGCGACGCGAACATGACCCACGCTGTCGGCGAGCTTGACCGCCAGCGGTTCCCGCGCCGCCTGGGCCTGGTAGTCATCGAAGTCTTTTTTATTCTTGGCGTAATCGGGAGCGTTTTTATCGGTAGGCTCGGAAACTACAAACGAATTGCCGGCCGCATCGACGGCTGATGTTTTGTCCCCGGTTGCCGTGCCCGCAGGATCGGGCTTGGCAGCGTCGTCGGCAAAACTGAAAGCGGAGAAGCCCGCCAACATTCCCCCGGCTAAAACCAAGGCACCAATGGTCGAAGTCAGCCACCGGCGCGGCTGCTTTGTCATCTCTCGCCTCTGGAATGAAAACTTTGCTTCACTCTCAATTCGTCTCTTCGAGATGGCAGCTTCCAAACACTATTCGAATTCAATCAACTCGCGAAACTAAATTGACGCATCCCCTAAGTCCAATAGATATTTCTTATGGCAATCATCAGAAGAACGGGTGGCTCCAGAAAAAACCTGGGGCAGAAGAACAATGCGAAGGCTTTCGCCACACGCGGCGCTTAAGGATAAACTGAAATAATCATGACCACCACCACCCTCAACTCCCTCGCCCACGCCTCTTCCGCCTACCTGCGCTCTGCCATGCATCAGCCCATTCAGTGGCATGAATGGGGCGAGGAAGCCTTCGCTGCGGCGCAACGCGAGAACAAGCCCATGCTGCTCGACATTGGCGCGGTCTGGTGCCACTGGTGCCACGTCATGGACCGCGAGTCCTACGACGATCCCGAAGTCGCCGCCATCGTGAATGAGCATTTCATCGCTGTGAAGGTCGACCGCGACGAGCGTCCCGACATCGACAGCCGCTACCAGGCCGCCATCAGCGCGGTCAGCGGACAGGGCGGCTGGCCCCTCACCGCTTTTCTCACTCCGGATGGTAAGCCGTTTTACGGAGGCACTTACTTTCCTCCCACCGACGGCTACGGCCGTCCCAGCTTCAAGCGCGTCCTTGTCAGCATCTCCAATGCATACAAAGAAAAAAACGGTGACGTGGTGGAGCAGGCCAAGATGGTCGAGAGCGCGATTGCGCAGGCGGAATCTTTTGCCGGCCGCAGCGAACGCATCTCGGCAAGCATCATCGGTGCAATCGAGAAATCCGCGTTCAACATGTTCGACCAGCAACATGGCGGCTTCGGGCAGGCGCCAAAGTTTCCCCATCCCTCCACCCTCGATCTCCTCATCGAGCAATACTCGCGCACCGGGGATGAAACCTTCCGCAATGTGATCGTCACCACCCTCGAGCACATGGCAAACGGCGGCGTTTACGACCAACTCGCGGGAGGTTTTCATCGTTACTCGGTCGACGAGCGCTGGGTCGTCCCGCACTTCGAGAAGATGTGCTACGACAATTCCGAATTGTTGAAGAATTACGTGCACGCCTACCAGGCCACGGGCTCCGAATTCTTCGCAACCGTAGCCCGCGACATCATCCGGTGGATGGATGAATGGCTCAGCGATCGCGAGTGCGGCGGCTTTTATGCCTCCCAGGACGCCGACATTTCCATGGACGACGACGGCGACTACTTTACCTGGACACTGGACGAGACCCGCGCCGTCCTCTCCGAGGAAGAGGCGGAGGTTGCCGCGCTCCACTACGACATCAACGAAGTCGGCGAGATGCACCACAATCCCGCGAAAAACGTCCTCTATGTCCGCGCTCCAATCGAAGAGATCGCGCGCCGCATGAGCCTCGGCGCCGAACGCGTGCAGAGCCTGCTCGATTCCGCAAAAAAGAAAATGTATGCCGCGCGACTGCAGCGGCCTACTCCCTACGTTGACAAGACGGTTTATGTGGGATGGAACAGCATGTGCGTCTCAGCTTATCTCGAAGCGGCGAAGGCTCTTCAACACGCCGGCGCGCGCCACTTCGCTCTGCGATCGCTCGATCGGATTCTGGCCGAAGCCTGGAAGAAATCTCGACTCCTGCACGTGGTCGCCTATTCGGACCCAGCAGCCGACCATCGAGAGGTCTCCGGCCTCCTCGAGGATTACGCCGCGACCACGCTGGCTTGCCTCGACGCTTACGAGGCCACGGCGGACCTCACCTATTTCAAGTTCGCACAGGCGATCGGCGACGCCATGATCGGCAGATTTTTTGATGCCATTTCCGGAGGTTTTTTCGACGTCGAACCCGCTGCCGATGGCAAGAGTTTGGGAGTGCTCGCCACGCGCCGCAAGCCGCTGCAGGATTCGCCCACGCCGGCGGGAAATCCCATGGCAGCGATTGCGCTGCTGCGCCTGCACCACTACACCGACGACGCGGCCTATCGAGAGAAGGCGGAGCAGACGCTGGAGCTTTTTGCCGGCGTCGCGGAACAATTTGGCATCTTCATCGCGACCTACGGAACCGCCGTCATTCACTTCCTCGAAGAGCCCGTGCAAGTAGTGGTCATCGCCGGTTCGGAATCGGAGCAGATGGCAAGCACTTTCGCGGGGGTCGCAAGCGCAACTTTCGCCTTCAACAAGAGCGTCCTGCGGCTCACGGCCAGCCAGGCAGTTGCCGAGAATCTTCCCCCCGCGCTGGCCGCCGCCATTCCAAATTTACCTCAGTTGCATTCAGGCGGCTCTTTGGCGCTTCTGTGTTCCGGCACCGTTTGCCAGCCTCCCTTCACTGAAGCAGCCGAGTTGCGGCGAGCCCTCGATACCGCTCTCAAAAAGCCGCTCTCATACCTAACCGGAAACCCCAAAAAACAGGGCTGACGGTTTTATGTATGAAGTCCGTCAGCCCAAACATTGCGAGCCCTAGGGTTCGGCCCAAGTTACTAGCAGGTTACTTTCGTGACCTTGCGGCCACGATGAAGTTCCGTTAAATATTTACTCAGCGTTCATTTTGCGCATGGCCGAATGATCACTCCTCCGTCCGGGGCGGGACCCTGCGGAACGGCGGCTGATACATACGTGCCGACTAGCCCTAACATCAGGACAGCAATCCTGATTACTTGCTTCATAGGTTCTTCTCCTACCACGATTTAGGTTTCCCAAACTGGGAACCGTGACGCGGTGAGGAATTATAAGGCATCTGTCAAGGCCACCCTGTAGTAGGGGTGTCTTGGCGCGCCTGATCCCGTTGCGCCCCTCCCCCACCCCCGCTGAACCCCTGGAAGCTAACTATTTAGTAAATACAGCGAAATCTGTAGTTTGCGAGGAAATTAGGCTTATCCTCGTGACCCCTGCGGTGAACCATCGGAGAGGCTGTGGGGTCAGGCGAGGCTAATTTACGAAATCCGAAATTGCAGCCCACGGGGCGTGAGCGAAGGGAGGGCTTGCACAACTTGCGGAATCGTCATCTATCTTGCTATTTCTTCGACCCGGCACGAGCAGCCAGTCCAGAAACCTCCAGACCGCCCGCCGGAACAACACTCGCACGGGTACCGGGATTGCTGTTTTCAGCCATCTCAGCCGGCGCTGACTGAGTCCGGGAAAGAGCCCGATCCACCATTCCCTCAAACATCGGGATTAAAGAGTCCGGGGGCAGCGGATGATGAATGTCCGATAAACCTTGTTCCCAGCGTTGAGGCCGCATCAGGATCGACCCGGCGTCGCGGGCGGGACTCTTGGCCAACGTGTACCACAACCATGTAAGTAACGTGCAGTTGTACGCCGCCATATTGATCAGGCTCATCGCAACCTCTCCCACGTGATACCCCCAAGAGGCGATCAAGCCCAATTCGACAATGGCAAAGATTCCAAAGCCCAAAGAAATTCCAAAGCTGTACTGCCGTCGGCTGACTCCGAGATAGCGGGCAAAAAACAGCAGGAACAGCACCATCCCGACTTGAACAATGCGTACGCAGCGCTGGGCGGTCAGAATGGCCTCCACCCACGGCGCTGTGTCCGACGAGTTCGTCGAGAGAGACACTACGCCAGCCACCAGCAGCATTACCAGGCCAGCCCACTTGAACAGCACCGTACCCAAATCTCGCAACGTGTGGAAGGGCCGAAATATATCAAGGAAGGCTTCGTGAATCACCACGAAACCCAAGGCCACGCTGATCGCAGTGCTGAACCACGAAACGTAGAAGCAGGCGGTGTGATTGTACCGGTAAGTGGTAAATACCACGGCGAAGGTCGGGATCTGCGTCACGATGTAAGCGAAGAAATATTTGGATGCGCGATGCTGCCCGCGACGCAGCATACATGCTGCGATGACCGCTTCGAGAACGGGATGCGCGAACCAGAGCGCGTAAAGCAGAATCTTTGTTTTCTCGCTCATCGAAGAAATTCTCTTAACTCGCTAGCTCTCGACCTAACCCCGGCGGTCGGAGTGCTCCACGGTGCCGCGTACACGCATCATTAAAGATGGCTGTTAAGAGGACGTTAAACCTTCCCGCCCAAGTGTTCAATGCACTCAGGTAACCCAAAGTAACGTTACCTTTGGGTCATATCGCGGGTTTCACTTGACAGAGGGATGCGGCAACGCGGCGGGCTGGCTCACCTTTGGCAACGCTTTGGATTTTGTCTCCGACTCTTTCCTCTCTATCCCCTCGCCTCTGCTTTTAGAGTTGGCTCCCATTCAGCATCAATCCTCGGCGGGTGCAACAAGGTTTGCAGGACCACGCAATATTGCTCCGTTTTTTCCTGAAGAGAACGTAGTTGATCTGGAGTTGCTTGTGGCGCATCAATCTTAAATTGCACACGAATTGCTTCAAAACCGACCGGCACGTCCTTTGAGATTCCCAGTGTCCCCGACAAATCCATATCTCCGTCGACCGTGACCCCAATATGCCGGGTCGGAACTCCCATCGCCGTCGCGACCAGTTGACAAGTAAGCTGGGCACAAGCGGCCAGCGCTCCCAGCAAGAGATCGCCTGAGCAAGCCGCTGTGCCTGTCCCACCGACTCCTTTATGGGCCTCCGCCTGGTAGATAGCGCGGCCGATGTCCACCGAACACGACAGCGGCGTGGCCGTCTCGCCACCTTTTGCGGTTAGAGTGATCCGGGAGCTTGCCGGGTCGCGCCGGTACTGTTCCTTCAACGGCTTCTGCAGTGATCTGATATCTGTGACCGCCTTATCCATGGAGCCTCCGAAAATTTTATGATTTCCATCAATTTGAAGAACATACGTCGATTGCACAAGTCCCCGCTACACTCCGAACCTTTCCCGATACGCGCTTGGTGAAACTCCGGTGTGTCGCTGAAACAGCGAACGAAAAAATGCGACATCTTGATAACCCACCGCGTCACAGATCTCCTGCATCGGGCGATGATTGCTCTCTAACATGCGCTTGGCCGCGGCGATCCGCAATTTCTGCAGGTAGATCAACGGACTGTCTCCAGTCGCCTGCTTAAAGCGGCGCACGAAATTACGCACGCTCATGCCCACCCGTCGCGCTGGATCTTCGAGCGAAAAGGTCTTGGCGAAATTGTGGTGCATCCACTGCTGTGCGCTGGAGATTGTGTCATCTGTATGGTCGGTTTTTAAGGGAACAATGGCGAATCCGGATTGCCAGGCGCGCGGCGTTTCGATGAGCAGCGCCTTGGCGGTCTGCATCGCAATTTCGTGTCCGCAGAACCTCTCGACCAGGTACATGCTGAGGTCAAGAGACGCGTTCACCCCGCCACCGCAATAAAAACCTCGGTCCTCTGTCACCATCAGCTCTGGCATCCACTTCACCCTGGGATATTTCTTGCGGAACAGCTCTGCCAATCCCCAGTGGGTGGTGGCGCGCTTGCCGTCGAGCAGCCCTGCGGCCGCAACCAGGCCCACCCCCGAGCACACACTTGCTATCGCCACACCCTTCGTGCTCCGGCGCTTCAACCAGGGCACAATCGACGCGTTGCGCTCGACCACATCGTCAACGCTGAGCCCCGTGGTCGGAACAAAAATAAGATCGGTTTTGCCGACATCTTCCAGCGCTACGTTCGGTTGAATTTGAATTTCCCCATCGCACCGCACCGGGCGTCCATCCGCCGACGCGGTGGTCACGCGAAAACTGGGAGCGAGCCGCGTTCCCGTGAGAATGTTCCACAACGAACCGGCATGGCGGAAGACTTCCATGGGCCCGATGGCGGTAGAGGAAAACATCTGGTCGAGAAGAAGAACCGTGATCTCTCTCATTGTGGTGCCTCGGAACTCAAATCCGCTTTGGCTCAATAGCCTACCTACAATGGCATATCTGCCATCTGGTTGCAAGTCCATTCTGCCGCTACTGTGAATCATCGAATGCGATTGTTCCTAGTAAATTGTTCGGCGTAAATTGCACGAGAAAATCAGATAAGAAATAAGGAGCCCTGACATGGCAACGGTTCAAACGCCTGCAAAAATTTTGAACGGAGTCAAGGTTGAGGACCTGTTTAAAACTATCGGCGCTATCAAGGCCACCCCAGCCATCGCGAAATTTAAGTTTCGCATTGGCAAACAAGTGGGAGGGAGCCAGCCAAAATCGCTCGACCGCAGCCGAGTTTTACGGCGCCGGCCAGCAGCGATCGCGGCTGATGCCGTTCGTCCTGAAGGCGGATGAGCCTGGCGTGCTGTTAGGCAGGGACGAGGCCGCCAACCCCGTCGAGCATCTGCTCCATGCCTTGGCTGCGTGCTTGACTACGTCCATGGTCTATCACGCGGCAGCTCGCGGTATTCAGATCGAAGAAGCTGGGTCTTGGTTCGAAGGCGATACCGATCTCCAGGGATTTCTTGGCCTCGACAAGAACGTGCGCACTGGATGCCAGGAAATCCGAGTCAATTTTAAGATCAAGGCCGACGTACCAGACGAGCGTTTGCAGGAGATTGTTGGGCTCGGGACTGGATACTCTCCGGTATTCGATTCGCTGACCAGGGGCGTACCAGTCTCCGTTAGCGCAGCCCGGCTTTAGAGCCGCGTATCGATTCAGCCAACGTTAACGAAATCGGCAAAAGTTGCACTTTGCCAGGGCCGCGTAAGTGCCCCTCGTCGAATGGAGGACGAGAAAAACGCTTCAAAAAACGAAAAGGAGAACAAGACTATGCCACGAATCACAGACCTGATTCACCCATCCACCAAAACCATCCTGCCCTTGGCATTGCTCGGCACTCTCATCATGGCCTCGCCGCTCTTCGCACAGAATTCGGCGCAAGCGGCTCCTGCCGTGCCGGCCAAGCTCGTTCAAGATGTTCGCCAAGCCACCCAGCAGGTCATTGATGTCAGGAATGCCCGCCAGGCCGGCTACGCTCCGGCCTTTGGCTGGGTCAGCGGTCCCGACCACGGAGCCATGGGCATTCACTACGTCAACGGCACTCTCGTGGGCGACGGCAAGATTGAAGTCGAGCACCCCCGAAGCGCTGATCTACGAACCGGACGGCAATCGACGCAGGCTGGTGGGCGTCGAATACATCGTGGACGCAGCCACATGGCTGAAGAATCACAACAACACACCGCCGTCACTCGATGGTCAGGACTTCCAGTTCGTCGCCGGGCCAAACCGTTTTCACCTGGCAGATTTCTTCGAGCTACACGTCTGGGCATGGCGCGACAACCCCCAGGGTGCCTTCGTCGATTGGAACAATCAGGTAACCTGCGAAGGCGAATAAGCAGTTCGAATGAAGCCGCGTGCCCCAGGTCTCGCCGCCTTTGCGAGACCTGGGAGGATAACAATTCATGATGCGGGAGAATGGGGGGCTGGCGCACACCAATGCCGACTCGATTTTTCATGCGGCGCGTGGCTCCGGTTTGATGCGCTGGCATCACCAACGCAGGATGGTCCATTCCGATCGATTCCTTCGAAGCGGATTGGTCAGCACCATCAGCTTCTCCGGTGTTGCTCGAATGGGCGATTCACTTCTTGGCAACAACGTGTTTAAAGTTCACAGCTGGCCCACCTTTGCGTCACCACGACTGAGGTTGCCCCATCCGTCGTGCTTTTGCGACGGGCGGGCACCACGGGCACCACTCCATCCACCGCCCCAATTCCGCTATTGAATTCATCCTGAAGCATTTAAGGGAAAAATCATTGCCCCGCCATGCACACCCTGCTAGCCTTTTCTCTAGTCAGATATTGTGTTCCAGTAAAGCAGATATAGTATGATGTTGAAACGCTGTTCGTGTGACCTTTGCGACCGCGTGCAGCATCCCCACCGTTGCCAGAGCCAGAGAAGAGAGTAAAGTCCAACGCAGTTTCTAAGGAGAAACAATCTTGGCAGCAGCCTCAAAAACAAAAAACCGCATTCTGTTTACCTCTGAATCCGTCACCGAGGGCCATCCCGATAAAATCGCCGACCAGATTTCCGACGCCATCCTCGACGCCTGCCTCGGCGAAGACTCCACCAGCCGCGTTGCCTGCGAGACCCTCACCGCCACCGGCCTGGTCGTCATCGCCGGAGAAATCACCACCAAAGCCTACGTCGACTTCCAGAACGTAGTCCGCGGCACCGTCCAGTCGATCGGATACGACAACGCCCTCCACGGCTTCGACTGCAACACCTGCGCCGTAATCTCGAGCATCAACAAACAGTCCGGGGACATCGCCATGGGCGTCGACACCGGCGGCGCCGGCGACCAAGGAATGATGTTTGGGTATGCGGTGAATGAGAATGAGGAATTGATGCCGACTCCGATTTCTCTGGCGCACAAGTTGACGATGCGGCTCTCGCAGGTGCGCAAGAATGGAACGCTTCCCTACCTTCGTCCGGATGGAAAATCCCAGGTTACAGTTGAATATGATGCGAAAGCCAAAGTGCTGCGGGTGGATGCGGTTGTGATTTCCACGCAGCATGCCGAGAACGTGACCAATGACGAGTTGCGCGCTGGGATTCTGAAGCATGTGATCCAGGCGGTGATTCCGGCGCATCTGCTGGATGAAGATACTCACTATCACATTAATCCCACGGGCCGGTTTGTGATTGGCGGGCCCATGGGGGATACCGGACTGACCGGACGCAAGATCATCGTCGATACCTACGGCGGCATGGGACGCCACGGCGGCGGAGCTTTCAGCGGCAAGGATCCGACGAAAGTGGATCGCTCGGCGGCATACATGGCGCGGCACATTGCGAAAAATATTGTCGCGGCGAAGTTGGCGGATCGTTGCGAGGTACAACTGGCATATGCCATCGGCGTGGCCGACCCGGTGAGCGTGCGAGTGGATATGTTCGGCACGGAGAAAGTGGATCCGACGATCGTTCCGGATTTGATTCGCGCGAATTTCAAACTCACGCCGCGAGGAATTATCGAGTCGTTAGACTTGCGGCGGCCGATTTATCAGAAGACGGCAGCTTACGGACACTTCGGGCGAAATGATCCTGATTTCACTTGGGAAGCCACGGACAAGGCGGCGAAGCTGGCGAGTGACGCAGGAGTGGCCGAGCCGGTAGGGGCGCGCAAGTAAGAGTGTTGTTCCCCAGGGGGTGCTGAGCAAGCCTACCTCGGGGGCTGAAGCCCACTTGTAGGGGACGACGGTTATCGCAGCGCTGGAAGCGCTTGCGCCACCCAAAAGACCGGAAAGTGCAGCCTTCGTGGTGCACCGAAAGTCGTATTCCCTAAGGGTATTTTGAATCTGCCGAGGCTGGGTTTGAATCGTGTATTCTGACAGAGCGCTGGTATACAACTACTCTTCGTAAACAAACAAGATTTTCCCTCAGAAAACCGCCACAGGAGGCGTATGTCAACAGCCGCACAGATCAACAGCGATATTAAGAATTTGGAACTGGCCGAACTGGGCAAGAAGCGCATCGAGTGGGCGAACCAGTCCATGAAAGTGCTGCAGATTATCCGCAAAGAATTCATCAAGAACCAGCCGCTGAAGGGGATGCGAATTTCCGCCTGCCTGCACGTCACGGCGGAGACGGCGAACCTGGCGATTTGCCTGCGCGATGGCGGAGCCGATGTTGTATTGTGCGCCTCGAATCCGCTTTCGACTCAGGATGATGTTTCGGCCAGCCTGGTGCGCGATCAAGGCATTGCGGTCTTCGCCATCAAGGGCGAGGACAACGACACTTATTACCAGCACATTATGGCGGCGATCGATCACAAGCCGCACATCACGATGGATGATGGAGCCGACCTGGTGACGATCCTGCACACTAAAAGAACAGATGCTCTCGACGGCGTCGTCGGCGGGACGGAAGAGACGACGACGGGCGTGATCCGGCTGCGGGCGATGGCGAAGGAAGGCATGTTGAAGTTTCCCATCGTCGCCGTGAATGATGCCGATACCAAGCATTTGTTTGACAACCGATATGGCACGGGGCAGTCGACCATTGACGGCATCATCCGTGCGACGAACTTCCTGCTGGCCGGATCGAAGTTTGTGGTGGCCGGCTACGGCTGGTGCGGACGCGGGCTGGCGAGCCGGGCGCGCGGCAACGGCGCGGAAGTAATTATCACGGAAGTCGATCCGACCAAAGCGCTGGAAGCGGTGATGGACGGCTTCCGCGTGATGTCGATGGCGGAAGCAGCGAGAATCGGCGACGTGTTCTGCACGGTCACGGGCAACAAGAGCGTGCTGACCAAGGAGCACTTCGAGCTGATGAAGGATGGCGCGATCATTTCCAACTCCGGACATTTCAATGTGGAGATCGACATTTCCGCGCTGGAGAAGATGGCATCGTCGAAGCGGACGACGCGCACCTTCGTCGAGGAATACTCGTTGAAAGACGGGCGCAAGATCAACCTGCTGGGCGAGGGACGACTGATTAACTTGGCGGCGGCGGAGGGGCATCCCGCGTCGGTAATGGATATGAGCTTTGCCGACCAGTCGCTGTCGGTCGAGTACATGGTGAAGAATTTCAAGACGCTCGAGAAACGGGTCTACCGCGTCCCCGACGAACTCGACAAACGCGTCGCCAAGCTGAAGCTGGAGTCGATGGGGATTAAGATCGATCGGCTGACACCGGAGCAGGAGGAGTATCTGGCCGGGTGGTCGGAAGGGACGTAGGTTAGGGTTGTGGAGCGGGCACTCCTGCCCGCTGCTTTTAGACTTGAAGCGGGGCGGCGCAGCCGCCCCGCTTTGTTTTGCCCTTGTTCAAAAGACCGGGAAGGGCACGACTTCCAGTCGTGCCCTTCAAGCCACACCCTGATTTGAATCGGCTTCAGCCGCTCAGGGCAAGCGGCGCAATCCGGAGTCCGGATCAGTTATTGACTGTCGAGTGCCGGCGGTGTTGGAGATACGATCTCCACGACGTTGAACGACTCGAAAGTGACGTGACGGGATTCCAAGTCACTCAAACTGTAGCGATAGGTCGTCTCGTACCTGCGTTCGTCCATAGGTGTTTCGAAGACGCCACGTCTTCACGTTCTCGACCGCGGCAGTCTTTGCTGAAGCCGTTGGTTTCTTTGTAGGGCGTCAGTGCGGCACGAGTGGAACTCGTGCCCTTCCCGGCTCCCGCCCTACTCCGATCCCAGCGACATATAGTTCGCCGGTCGCGTAGTTGATGCGCATCGCAGCCAGCTTGCTGGAGTTCTGCCGGAGCCGTCGCAGGATGCACTGGTTACGAGCAGGCAACGGCCGGAGGGGTCGCGAATTGGAAATAGTATTGGCCGGTGAGGAACGGGGATCCGGGGACCTCCGTGAGGGCGCCGGAAGACGTGTTGATCCGGAAGACGCGCACGCGCGGCCACATGGTTACCAAAGGTATCCAGTTTCGCCAAAAACCCGTAGCGGGCGGGAACCTGAGGCGGCTAGGCGGAGTCTATGCTGGTAGATGGTCCAGGAGTGGGAGACGATTTTTCGGTTCAGAGTGATCTGGAAAAACCTATAATTAGGCGAGCGGAACCTAGAAACGGGTACTAGGGCGGGAGTGACCACCTTGGGAGAATTGGCGAGCGCGATCGGAGCAAGAGCCGAAGAGGCGGCGATTGTCGCGGAACTGAAGGCTGGCTCAGAAGAGGCATACGCGTGGCTGATTGGCGAATTTCAGCGTCCAGTGTACGGGCTAGTGTATCGGGTGGTGAGCGATCCCGCTGATGCCGCGGATACTACGCAGGAAGTATTCCTGAAGGTGTTCCGGGGAATGAAGCATTTCCATGGGGAATCAGGCCTGAAGACATGGATCTACCGTATCGCGCTGCATGAGGCCGCGAACCGCAAGCGGTGGTGGTTCCGGCATAAGGCACGGGAGACATCGATCGAGCCAGCGCAGTCGGAGAATATGGCAAGTCGGGATGAAGAAATGCAGAACGCTTTGACCGATCACCACAATTCTCCGTTCGACAATGTGGCGCACCGGGAAGTGCAGAAGAGAGTGGATGCGGAATTGCGCCGGGTGCCGGAGCCCTACCGGACGACGCTGATTCTGCGCGATCTGGAAGAAATGTCCTACGAAGAGATTGCCGAGGTGCTGCAGATTTCGCTGGGCACGGTTAAGTCCAGATTAACCCGAGGACGGCAAGCGCTGAAGGATCAGCTGGCACCATATGTGCGCGAAGTGGGCGGAGAGTTGGGGCTGTGTTCACCGGAAGAACAAGTGGATTTGCGGTCTGAGTTGCTGAAGAGCAGGGTTGCTGGAGGGGGTAGAAGGGTCGAGGTGACGCCATGAAGTATATGGCCAAGTCGGTTTCTACGACGACGAAGTGCGTGGAAGCGAGAGGGTTGTTGTCTCCGTATCTCGATGGGGCGGTGACGGGAACCGAAATGCAAGCGCTGCAGGAGCATCTCGGCGGTTGTCCGGCGTGCATGCGGGAGTACAAGTTGCTGCGCCAGGCACAGCAGGTACTGACGAGCATGGGCCGAGTAAAAGAGCCTGCAGACCTTGGGCTGAAGTTGCGACTAGCAATTTCGCGTGAAGCGGCGGGGAAGCGACGTCCGCGGTATGAAGCCTGGCGCATGCGAGTGGAAAATACTTTGCAGGCGTTCATGGTGCCGGCGACGGCCGGGCTGGTGTGCGCTGTTCTGATCTTCGGCCTGGTTACGGCGATCCTGGCGATGCCGGGGCAACTGCAGGCGAACAATCAAGATGTTCCGCTGGTGTTGAACACCGGTCCGGAATTACAGCAGAGTGTTTTTGGAACGACGCTGAGCTCGATGAACACCGATTCGCTGGTGATTGAAGCTTACGTGGATAGGAATGGGCGAGTGCAGGACTACAAGATTCTTTCCGATCCAGGGGAGTCGCAGGCACTTCTACCGCAAGTGAAGAGGATGCTGATCTTTACGACGTTCCGTCCAGCCATGTCGATGGGAAGACCGATCTCATCGCGCGCTGTGCTGTCGTTTTCCAGGATCAGCGTGCAGGGGTAGGAGGTTCAGCTTTCGGCTTCGCGCACGTATTCCTTTATTTCCCTTAATTTCTGTGCAGGCAGTGTCCCAATGCATTATGAAGATACTGCCTCTTTTGCATGATTAACACTACGTAACATCAGGTCCTAATTCGCCTCATCCCCTGAAATCTCAATCATTTGGAAGCTCAATTATCGCGGATATGAATCTGGCGTCGATTCAGGCTCTTAATAAGGTGCCAAGGGTATAGCCCGGCTTTGGCCGAGGGGAGTAGGTTAGTGCTAGTTGAGTTCTTATGTGATTTTAGCCGGTGGCCGCTCCTGCCGTGGTGCTTCTAATGATCTAAGGAGGCGGCGCGTGGTTCGCATTTTCCTGGTGGAAGACAACGCGATGATGCGAGCTTACCTTCGGGCTGCGCTCGAAAGGCCGCGAAATTGGACGGTAGTTGGGGAAGCTGAAAATGGGCGTCGAGCCCTGGAGACGTGGGGCGAACACACGCCCAGCGTAACAGTCATGGATTTCGTGATGCCTGAAATGAGCGGACTGGAAGCGGGCCGCAGCCTGTCGAAACAGCACCCCGAATCGCCCGTGCTGATGATCACGATTGATCCATCGCGTCAGTTAGAGGAGGAGGCAAAAAAAGCTGGAATCAAGGGACTGGTACAAAAGGCTGACATTGGGTCGCTTCTCAAGGCGGTAGAGACGCTGATGAAGGGCGGAACGTACTTTCATCGGGGAGTTGCCGCGGCACTAGGAGTCTGTCCGAGAATTGCTTTTTAAAAGCTGCTTCAGCAGCCGAGAACCGAATTGTGAACACAGCCCGTCAGAGTTCACCCTATGAAACTCGGAGCAATGCTTGGAGAAGGGCTTC
>Ga0073928_10001717_pt1 | contig 40720 bp, 34 predicted proteins | sample PaiPotPPA55metaG_FD_76969 | JGI IMG/M metagenome (GOLD analysis project Ga0073928, IMG submission 76969) | Iron sulfur acid spring bacterial and archeal communities from Banff, Canada, to study Microbial Dark Matter (Phase II) - Paint Pots PPA... ... | reverse complement strand
GGATGCAAGGCGCAACCTCGACTTCTGGGGCCAGATCGGCGTCGGCGCGATGGCATTGGGCTGCGTCTCGGCGGCGGCGCTCGGCCAGGTCGCGGTCGGCATCCCCTGCGTGATCGGCGGCTCGGCGTCGCAGGGCCTGCTGTCATTCTGGGAAAAGCAGCAGTGACCTGAGATTGGCGATGTCAGCGAACCCGCGAAAATCTCGAACATGCCCGTCACCCGTCACCGTATCGCAAACTGGAGGCTCCGACGCTGATCGTCTGGGGCACGGCTGACGTGCCTTTTCCCGTAAAATGGCCTTATGGCTGCGCGCCGCGATCCCGCGCGAATTCGTCGAACCGGAAGGTTGCGGATTGGAGCAGAGCCCTCCCGTCGAAAGCATCGCAGCCTTTGAAACATCGTTTCAAAGGCTGCGCGCTAAAGGACATTGTTTTTAACGCAAGGCCGCGGATGCGATCTTACTGGCTGCTGACGGCCGTCTTTGCGCGATGCTTTGAGCCCGCATGCTTCGGCTGATAGGCCAGCGCATTGTTAGAGGAAGTGCCGTTGCTCGCGGAATTGCTGGCAGCGGGCAGGAACGGATCGCGGTCGCAGGTGCCGTTGACGCCGGCCATCGACGCCTTGCACTGCTCCATGGTCGAAAAACCACAGCCCCGCATGCCCGAGCTGTTGGTGGCGCAGTAGTCACCCGCGCTAGCCGGCGTCGCCATCGTCATGAACGCCATCGCGCACAGTGCCGCGGCCGGCGCAACGGCCAATGTCAGAAACTTTTTCATCTTCTCTCTCTCTGCTTTTCTTTGTGACGGGTCTTAGCCCTGAACACGAGATGGGATGCGAGAGACTGCCGCGCCATCGACGCCGAAAAAAAACAAAAGAATTCTCTTCGAGGCTCCGCGAAGCGTCGAAATGCGCGCGCCAACACCAGATTGTAGGATAGCCATCATACAATGATCGAAAATCATCGTCACGCGACCATCATATAGTGATTTGTCTTTGAAAAATTCCCGTCGAGCTCTGAATTTGAGGCAGGGAGGATATGCGGGGCCGATGATAAACTCGACGTGATCCGCCATTGCGCCGAGCTGGTCGATTGTCGCGATCTGTCGCGCGTTCGCATGGTGCAGGAGTGGCGGCCGCGCGCCGATCCATGTCACAGTGTCGTAATCAGAAGCGCTCCGCCGGCGTCCGCTTCTGCCGATCACGCTTTGGCGAGCAGGCCGTGAAGTGCTAGGCTTTGCGGCAAAACAAGCGACGAGGACGCCATGGGCCTATTTTCCATTCTTGTCACAATACTGGTCTTCTATGTCATCGTTTCGCTTCGCGTGCTCAGGCAATATGAGCGCGGGGTGGTGTTCCTGCTCGGCAGATTTGCAGGTGTTCGCGGCCCCGGGCTGACGCTGATCTTCGTACCGATCCAGCAGATGGTGCGGGTGTCGCTGCGCACCGTCACGATGCAGATCCCCTCGCAGAAGATCATCACCAAAGACAATGTCTCGATCGATATCGCGGCTGTCGCCTACTATCACATCAGCGATCCGGAAAAGGCCGTGATCGCGATCGAGAACGTCTACAACGCGATCAACCAGATCAGCCAGACCACCGTGCGCAATGTGGTCGGGCGCTTCAGCCTCGATCAGCTCCTGTCGGATACCGCCAGCATCAACGACCAGATCAAGAACGTCATCGACCTGCACACCGAACCCTGGGGCACCCAGGTGACGGCGGTCGAGATCAAGGACATCACGCTGCCCGACAACATGCAGCGGGCGATGGCCAAGGAAGCCGAGGCCGAGCGTGAGCGCCGCGCCAAGATCGTCGCCGCCGAAGGCGAATATCAGGCTGCGGTCAAGCTCGGCCAGGCGGCCGACATCATCACGCAACACCCGGTCGCGCTGCAGCTACGCACGCTGCAGACGATGGCGGAGATCTCGGTCGAGAAGAACTCCACCATCATCTTCCCGGCGCAGTTCATGACGACGGTGCAGGAGGCGATTGCGCTATTGTCAAAGGACTCGACTTCAAAATAGTCCCAAGGCGCAAATCCGACACCCGTTCTCGCGAGGAAGATGGGCGCGCGACAATTGACCTACGTGAACCGCCACGTAACCGAATGACTCCACCCTTGCGTTCTTTACCTCGATTGTTTGCCAAACATTAATCCGCGCATCTTGAACGGCACGGCTCCCGCGACCTACCAATCCGCAAGGCGATGGAGGGTCCGATGAAGACGCTGTCATGGTCGCGGTATCATTGCATGTCATGGTCATTGCTGCGGATTGCGCGTCGTTACCGCGCCATCCGGAGCCAAAAGATCAAGCCGCGAGCTTCGAGGCCAAGGCCTTCAAATTCGCCAAGGCCTTCCAATTCGTCAAAGCCTTCCAATTCGCCAAAGCTTTACAATCCGTAATGCCGACGCTTTGAACCGAAGCACGGCCAGACGATACCGTCGTCTGAGGCGTGCCCCAATCCGGATCAAGCTGCGGATGAACATGAAAGCCTTTCATACAGCGTTGCCGTTCCGGGTTCGTGCCATCCTGCTGGCCGGCGGCTTTTGCATTCTTGCCGGAGCTGGCCTGATTTCTTATCGGCTTTATTCGCGGCCAACGACCTTGACCATCGCGGTGGGATCGTTCGACGGCGAGGCGAAGCAGATCGCGTCGATCATTGCAAGCCGCCTTGCCACGATCGATTCACCGGTCAGGCTCAGAATAGAGAATTCCGGTAACATGCTCGATGCCGCCAAGGCCTTCGCCTCGGGCGCCGCCGATCTGGCGGTAGTGCGGGCCGACGCGGGCGATCTCAGGGAGGCCCGAACCGTCGCGGTTACGGCCCACGGTGTCGTGATGATCGTGGCGCCGCCGGGATCGAGTATTACCAGCATTGCCAGGCTGCGAGGCCATGTCGTCGGCGTGGTCGGCGGTGAAATAAATCACGGCGTCGTCGAGGTGCTGAAAAAGGAATATGATCTCGGCAACGCTAACGTCGTCTTCAAGGACATCGCGCCTGCGGATGCGCGCCGTGCCGTGCAGTCAAAGGAGGTAGCCGCGCTGCTGCTGGTGGTGCCGCTGACCGACAAAAATATGTCGTTCGTGAAAGGCTTGTTTCGCGAAGGCCTGAACTCGTCGCCGGTGCTGATTCCGATCGATTCCGCCGGCGCGATTGCCGACATCAAGGGACCCTACGAAAGCTTCGACATCCCGAAAGGCACGCTTCGCGGCGCGCCGCCGGTTCCCGACGACGACATTACGACCTTGAGGGTCGGGTACTATCTGGTTGCGAATCGGCATCTCAATTCGACCCTCGTCGCCGACCTCGCGAAGAAGGTCATGGGTGTCCGCAGGGACCTTGTCGGCGAGCAACCGCTGCTGTCGGGGATCGCCGCGCCCGATACCGACACCGACGCTTATCTTTCCGTGCATCCGGGGGCAGCGGCGTTTTACAACGGCACCCAGCAAAGCTTCATGGACAGATATGGCAACGCCATCTATCTGACACCGATGGTGCTTGGCGCAATGGCGTCGGTTTTAGCTGCAGCCTGGCGATTTCTCGGAGTTCACCGAGGCGAAACAACGGAAACGGCCTGCGACGCGCTCGGTGCGATGCCGGGGCGGGTGCGAAACACCGATAGTGAAGCCGAACTTGCGGCGATTGAAGATGAGGTCGACGCGTTGCTTCGTGTGCAGCTCGCGAAATCCGCCGATCGAGACGAGCGCGCGCCAGAGATACCAGCGCTGATATCGGCCGCGGATCGGATCGACAATTTGATCCACCGCCGCCGGACGGTGTTGGCGACCGGGGCGCCGCTGTCAGGAAAGCGGGATCGGGATGGTGACATGTGTGCGAATCTGATGCGCTTCTGACGCAGGCCTTGTGACATTTCCCACTCGCCGCCCGGTCGCGTTAGAGCGCAGCGGAGGCGAACGGCAACGAGGCCTGGCTGACCACTTTCCAGACCATTGGACGCTGACAGGATTCGCGCCGCCTACTCCGCCGCCCGCATCGGGGTCGGTGAGGGGTGTACCGCCGCTGCCAATTGCCTGGCATAGAGTTCCTGCCACGCACTCTTGTCGTCGCTGACAAAATACCCGCTGCGCGCGCCACGGAACACCTCGGCATTCTCGGCGCCGGGCGGCATGACGCCCTGGTCGCGTAACGCACGCGCGGCCATCAGCAGGCGGCGGCGCGTGCGCGTGATCATCTGGTCCGATGGCGCCAGATGCTCCCACGCGTGGTCGGTGACCGGCCCCATGCTCTCGGTGATTGCCTGATCCTGCAAATGAATGCCGTCGATCCCGCTATAGATCGCGTTGCTCTGCTGGGCGGCGCGGTCGATCCCCCAATCATTGCTCGCGTTCGCGGCAAGCCGCCAGCGGCCGAGCCAGTCGGTGGTGTTCGGCAGGAATTTGTTGCCGCGGCCGGTACCGCCGATCGGCCTGCCGTCCTTGAAGGCCGGCTGCGGCTGCGTCAGCGCCGACACGCCGCGCTTCCAGCGCAGGAAGCAGAACATGGTATGGCCGTCGTCGAGCGGCACCCAGGCCCGCGCATGCACGTGACTGCCGAATTCGCCGTTCGGCGCCTGGCTCCAGAACGGAAACAGGAAGTTGGCGAAGCGCCAATAGGTGCTGTCCGCCCCCGCCGCACGGTAGCCAGCGTATTGCGTGCCCCAGGCGGCATCGGCGATATGATACTCCGGGGCCCGGTTGGTGATGGTATGATAGACCGGATCATCCTCGGATACGTCGTCCGGGTCGACGTGGCCGGCGTGCAGGAAGCCGAAATGCGAGGTATCGATCTCGCCCTCGATCGCCTGCAGGTAGTTGCATTCGCGCTGGATGAAGGTGACGCTGACCTCGTCATCGGGAACGTCGAGGATTTCGAACGCCGGCAGCGGCGGCGCCTTGGCGGCCGACCCCATATAGACCCAGACCACGCCGGCGCGCTCGACGGCAGGGTAGGCCTTGGCCTTCACCTTGTGCTTGAAATCCTGGTGCGGCGGCACGCTCGCCATGTCGACGCAGTTGCCCCCGACATCGAATTTCCAGCCGTGATAGATGCAGCGGATGCCGCCTTCCTCGTTGCGTCCCAAAAACAGCGAGGCGCAGCGATGCGGGCAGCGGTGATCCATCACGCCGACCCGGCCGGCGCTGTCGCGGAACGCGATCAGCTTTTCGCCGAGCAGCATCAGCCGCACTGGCGCGCCGTCGCGCGCGAGTTCCGCGGACTGTGCAGCGGGAATCCAGTACTGCCGCATCAGCTCACCCATGACAGTACCCGGGCCGACCTGGGTGAGTTCCCTTCCTTCCGTCGCGGTCGTCATCCTACCCTCCCTCTGCGACTGTGGCGCCGCTCAACGGACGCTATCTTATCACGGACTGCGGTCGCGTGGGCCTTGAACTTCGGACTTCGGCCCGCCGTCCTTCAGTCGGCTCTGAGGTTGGCCGCCCGGACCACCTTGCCCCACTTCTCGGTTTCCGTGGCGATATGCTTTTTGAAGTCGGATGGCGAACCGACAAACACCGCGGCGCCGAGGTCGGCAAGTCGCGCCTTAAGCTTTGAATCGGCGAGGCCCGCATTGATCTCCTGGTTGAGCGTGTCGATGATCCCGACAGGCGTCTTCGCCGGCGCGCCGACGCCGAACCAGCCGCTTGCCTGGTAGCCGGGCACGAACTCTCCGACGGTCGGGACATCGGGCAGTACTTCCGACCGCGCCGCCGTGGTCACGGCCAGCGCGCGAAGTTTTCCGGCTCTCACATACTCGATAGACGAGGATAGGGGACTGAACATCATCTGCACCCGTCCAGCCAGCAGATCGGTCAGCGCGGGCGGCGAACCGCGATAGGGCACATGCACCATGTCGACGCCAGCCATGATCTTGAATAGCTCGCCGGCCATATGAGGCCCGGTGCCGCTGCCGGGTGAGGCCATGTTGAGCTTGCCCGGATTGGCCTTGGCGTAGCTGATGAATTCGGGGACCGTCTTTGCCGGAAACGATGGATGCACCTCCATGCCGTAATTCTCGTGGCTGATGCTCGCAACCGGCGCGATGTCGCGGATGAAGTCGTATTTAAGCTTCTGGTAGAGCGTCGCGTTGACCGCGTTCGATAGGTTAATCAGGAGCAGCGCATAGCCATCCGCGGCCGCGTCTACCACGACCTCGGTAGCGAGATTGCCGCCGGCACCCGGCCGGTTCTCGATGATGAACTGCTGGCCGAGCCGTTCCGACAACCATTGCGCCACCAGCCGCGCCGCAATGTCGGGTGCACCGCCGGCTGCGAAGCCGACGACGAGACGTACCGGCCGCGTCGGATAGGCTTGTGCGCTCGCCATACGCGAGACGGCTGGAAGACCGAGAGCGGTCGCGGTGAGACGCAGAAACTGGCGGCGCGGAAGTTTCATCGAAGCCCCTCCGTAAAATGCCGGCCGCCAGAAACTCATTCCGGCGTGAGTACCGTGCGCTTCATGCAATCCCTGGTACGCACGGAGGAATAATTCAAAGTAAAACCAATGCGTTGTTGGTTAAGGCTAAAAGCCCACCCCGCTCTGCTCTCTTCGGAAATTTGCTATATTTCCGCTGGCGTCAACCTCACATCTAGCTGCGGCGTAATCACCGTGCTGGTCCTTTACAGTAACGCCAAACAGGGGCGTACCGGGAGCGAATTCTGGCCCCGGGTAGTTTGGAGGCTCGATTCTGCAGGAAAAGGTACCATCGCTTGCGGCGACGCCGTCGACAGAATGGCTCTCGGTGGCAGTCGACGTTATGCCCGAAAGTGCATAGGACAAAGTTAGCTTATCGTTTGGGAAAAAGCCGCTACCTGTTATATCAAATTCCGTTCCACCCTGGATGTCTGTGACGACAGGATCGATCTTTAGCGCCGGTGGGAAATGTCCCGCCAGCGGTTTCCACAGCTGATTGTCGTTGCCAGACGATTTAACTGGAAACGCGACAAGGGCTGCCCCGTCCGCTGTGGAGTTGCCCTTGATGTCGATCACGTGACCGGTGAGCTTATTCCGTATGAAACAGTAACCAGAGCCGGCCGGATCGAGAATGAGCTGCCATAGCTGATCGGCGGCATCGTCACCTTTTTTGGTTTTCTTATGGAATGCGTCCAGCCGCGCGCCGGGCTTCGTCGAGTTGCCCTGAACGTCGATCACAAGTTTAGTGGGCGGGTTCGTTATGTAGTAATAGCCCGAGCCGGCCGGATCGAGATCGAACTCCCATTGCTGGTTGGCGGGAATGGCACCGCCCGGGTTTTTCGCAGGGTAGGCGTCCAGGAGCGCGCCATCCTGCGTAGAGTTTCCTTGAATGTCGATCACGTGTCCTAGCTTGTTCTGGATCGAGAGGCTGGTCATGACGGTTTCCCTTCTAAAATGGAGTGTGCGACGACGGCGCAGGCGAACCCAATGAGCGAACTTGCTGGAAAATGAAGCGCGTCGGTTTGCTAATCCAACTATCGATGTCGATTTTCTTGAATCTCCGCCTGGGCCGTGAGTGGATCGTTCTTGGACGAGACGGTCGGTCGCCGCATCCACCATCTGATTGATGCCGGCAAAGATTTCTTGGGCCCAAGGCAGGAAATTGAGGGAACCGGCGAAATGGGCGACCATGAGTTTCGTTCGCGCGCACAGAGACTTAGTTTCTCTTCGGCCTCGGCGACGTCGCCTATTTTTTGGACTTCCAGACACGGTTTCGTCATCGAATGCACTCTGTAGTGGTGTTACCCTCCAGCCATCTTGCAGCCGCCTTACGATCCTCGACACCGGTAGCGTCGAGAGCGGGAGTCCATCGTGAACGAAGCTGAAGAGCTCTCGCGGCTGATCGGCGATATTTACGACGCCTCGCTCGATCCGGCGCTGTGGTCCGTGGCCTTCGAGAAGGCCAGCCGATATATCGGTGGCGGCGCCGTCAGCCTCACTTCGCGAGACCTCGTCGGAAAGAGATCGAATCTCTACTTCTCCTCTGGCCACGATCCCGATTTCTTGCAGCGCTACCTTGAGAAATACGGCGACATAAATCCATTATTTCCGACGTTGGTCTTTTTCGATGTCGAAAGGACTCTGTCGATTCCCGATTGCCTGCCTCGGGAGGAATTCTGCCGGACACGATTCGCCGTCGAATGGGTGTTGCCCCAGGGCCTCGTAGACACCATGCTGTCAAATGTCGAGAAATCGCCGGCCAGCTGTGCCGCATTCACGGTGATGCTTCACGCGCGCGACGGTTTTGCCAATGACGAGAAGCGCCGCCGGTTCGCGCTAGTCGTGCCTCACGTCCGCCGTGCTCTCCTCATCGGCAGGGTGATCGACCTTCACAAGATCGAGGCCGCGGCGCTTGCCGACACGCTCGATACGCTGGCATCCGGGATGTTCATCGTCAACGCAACGGGCCGCATGGTTCACGCCAATGCAAGCGGCTATGCCATGGTGGCGGAGGCCAAGGTGCTGCGTGCCCCAAACGGCCGGCTCAGCGCCAACGATCCGGCGGCGGATCAGGCGTTGGTGGATATCTTCACCGCCGCCGGAGGCGGCGATGCGTCGCTCGGCCGCAGGGGCGTTGCCGTGCCGCTCCAGGCATCCGACGGCGAACGTTACGTTGCCCATGTATTGCCTCTGACCTCCGGAGCGCGGCGCAAGGCCGGCATTTCCTACGGCGCGGTAGCCGCGATTTTCGTTCGCAGGGCTGCAATCGATTTGCCATCGCCGCCGGTCGCGATCGCGAAGGCGTTTCAGCTCACGCCCGCGGAGCTGCGCGTTCTTTTTTCCGTCGTCGAGATCGATGGCGTGTCCGAGGTCGCCGATGTGCTCGGGATTTCCGAGGCAACGGTCAGAACCCATCTGCATCGGCTGTTTGAGAAGACCGAAACCGGCCGCCAGGCCGATTTGGTCAAGCTCGTGGCCGGATATTGTGCCGCACCCTGAGGCGGGGCCGGCGCCGATCAGGGTTCGCCGGCATCGATACGTTGCGGTGGCGGCCCCGCGAATGGCACGAGCAACAGTCCGATCAGCGCCGCGACAGCAAGCAGCGCCCATGCTTCGTTGGTGCTGAGCGCAAACGCCGCCTTCTCGACCATTGGACGAACATAGGCCTCGACTGCCGCGTCCGATATGCCGCGGGGAGGGTGCGTGAACAATCCCAAATCAAGCCCGATCGCCTGCGCCGCCGTGGCGTCGCCCGCGATCAGCCGGTCGCGCAGCGCCTCGGCATGTCCGCTCGTGCGTCCATAGAGAATAGTATCGATCAGTGCGATGCCGATCGCCCCGCCGAGGTTGCGCATCAAATTGAACAGGCCGCTGGCGTCGGGCACCTCGGCTTCGTTCAGTGCGCCGAGCGCCAGCCGCGTCGGCGGCAGCAGGCAGAACATGATGGCGACGCCGCGCGCGACTTGCGGCCAGAACATCTCGTCGAAATCGGCAACGCGGCTTTGCAACGCGCTGCAGCCAAGGCCAAGCGCGAACAGCGCGAAGCCCAGAGCCGACAGCCAGCGCGGATCGAACCTGCTCTCGAGATGGCCTGCGACCGGCGCGGTCAGAAGTTGCGCAACGCCGGTGACGAGCATGATGGTGCCGATCTCGAATGCATCGTGACGCCGGACGTAGGCGAGGTACACCGGCATCAGATAGACCGAGCCGAACAATCCGACCCCGAGACAGAAACTCAACGCGCAGCCGATCGCAAACCGCCGATTTTTCAATGTCCACAGTTCGACTACCGGATGCTTGGCCGTAAGGCTTCTTCGCGTGAAGGCCGTTGCCGTGGCGGCGCTGAGCAGGAACAGGATCATGCAGAGCGGAGAAAGCCAGCCGCCATGCGGCGCCTGTTTCAGTCCGATCTCCAGGCTCGCAAGCGAAATCGCGATCAGCGCCAGGGACACACCGTCAAGCGCGGCGAGATCCTCGAAACGAGGTTTTGAGCGGGGCAACAGGAAGGGGGTGGCGGCTGCGGCGACCACGCCGGGAGCGACGTTGATCAGAAACAGCCAATGCCATGACCAGTTTTCAGTGATCCAGCCGCCGACCACCGGCCCGACGGTGGGTGCGAGCACCGCCATGACGCCGGCCATGGTGGTGGCGGCGGAGTGCAGCCGGATCGGAAACAGCAGGAAGACCGCGGAGAACACGGCCGGAATCAGCATGCCGCCGGCGAAACCCTGCAGCACGCGGAAGCCGACAAGGGTGACAAAATTGCCGCTGAAGGCGCAGCCTATGGAGGCGAGCGTAAAAAGGCTGATCGCCGCGACGAACAGCCAGCGCAGCGTCAGCACGCGCGTCAACCACCCGGTCACCGGAATGGCCGTTATCTCGGCGATCAAATAGGCGGTCTGAATCCAGCTCATCGCATTCTGCGAAATCGAGAGCGCCCGCTGGATCGCCGGCAATGAGGTCGCGACCACCTGAATATCGAGGATCGCCATGAACATGCCGAGGCACATCAGAGCGAAGCCTGCCCATGTGGCCGGGCGGGTGTTGTCCGCCGTGGCGGCCAGCCCGCTCACTGAAGGCCACGCGCGATCTGCCGGGAGGCTGCGAGCGCGCGGTTTTCGGCCCGGATGCGGATCGCGAGAACCGCCGCGTTGAGGATCGTGAAGATGGCGGCCAGTAGCGGAAGGCCGAGCGCCAGCGGAAGTACCGCAATCTCGAGCGAAACCACGGCGTAGTTGGGATGCGACAAGAATCGATATGGTCCCGCCGTCACCAAGGCCTGTTCCGGCGGGACAATGATCCGCGTCGTCCATCGCGGGCCAAGTGTCCGCATCACCCAATATCGAAAGCCTTGCAGGACGAGATAGAATAGGAATGCAGCGATGTTCACCGGCTGATCGTGGCCGAATGTCCACAGCGATATCAGCCATGCCGCATGCACCGCGACGATCAGCGGATAATGCCGGGCGGCCACCTCGACGGCGCCGCGGGCCAAAAGCTTGCGGGTGTGGTCGCTGGAAATCGCGAGCTCTGCTATGCGCTGCAGCGTAACGATCCCGAGAATGAGCTCGGCAAATGTCACGCGGCATGCCGCAGCGCGACGCAGCTTGCGGTGAAGCCGGGCCCGAGCGCGGTCAGCAGCGACCGCGCCGGCAATCCCCTGGCGCGGGCTTTTTCCAATACGAACAGGATGGTGGGGGAAGACATGTTGCCGTAGTCGGCAATCACCTCGCGTTCGCAGTCGAGCGTACCCTGGTCGAGCGCTAGCGCCGTCTCCAGCGCCACGATGACCTTGGCGCCGCCGGGATGGCAGATGAACCGGTCGATGTCCGTCATCGAGAGCTGCATGCGGGCGAGGATCCGCGCCACGGCGGGGTTGAGATGTGCGGTGACGAATTCGGGGATGGTGCGGCGAAAGATCACGCCAAAGCCTTGCGGATCGACGCTCCAGCCCATGACACCGAGCGTATCCGGCCAAAGGTGTTCGCCGGCATTCTCGATCCGGGTCGCGCCGCCATCGCCGGCGCGCAATATCACGGCGGCAGCTCCGTCGCCGAACAGGCTGATGGCGACGACATTGGCCTTGGTCAGTTCGTCATGACGGACGGCAAGCGAGCAAAGCTCGATCGCCACCAAGAGCACATTGGTACCCGGCCGCGCCTGCGCCAATCGCGAGGCGATCGACAGGCCCGACGCTCCGCCCGCGCAGCCCAGACCAAACACCGGCACCCGCATCACGTCGGACCGGAAGCCCATTCGATGGGCAACGCGCGCCTCCAGGCTCGGCGTTGCAATGCCGGTGGAGCAGACGGTGACGACGGTGTCGATATCGGCAGCGGCGAGGCCGGCATTGGCCAGCGCTTTCTCCGTGACCTCGACAAACAGCGCCTCGGCGCCCTCGAGAAAAGCCTCGGTGCGTTCCGGCCAGCTTCGCGGTTCGCGATACCAGTCGAACGGTTTTACCGCGTGACGCTTGATAATTCCGGTGTTCGAAAAAATACTGGAGAATCGTTCGAATTCAGGAAACCGGCTGCTGAACCCATCCCACGCCGCGGCCAGGACATCCTTTTGCAACAGCACGTGTGGAGGGACCGATGTCGCCAGAGAGACCAGGGCAGCCGTAGGCATTGCGAGGACTCTCCTGCCGCTTCAGTTATGTATGCAAACATCGGCGAAGATCGTTTATTTCGTGGATCGTCGAAAATCATCTGGCCGAATGGGTCACTATAATGTGAGACCGTCACGCGGTAACTCATCGAAGTGATTATCCGACATGACGATGCGAGCGGGAGCGAGATCGTTCATATATCGTTCATATGAAGAAGGCGGTAGGGCTTTAGGGCCAGAGCCAAGCTCGGCGTGTTGGCCAAGGGGAGATGCAAACATCAGCATCTCGCCGTCTCGATAAGATTCGAGAGCGCGTTGTTTTCGAATTCGCGCGAAGCGTCGAAGGGGTACATCCGCCCTTCGACGAGCGAACCGGGCTATTTTCCGCGGCCCGTACCGGCGTCTCTGCTGTCCTGGAAGGACGCGTTGGGCAGAACGCCCTTGTTGGTATGGGGCTTCATCGCCGAGCCGGTCGTTGTGCCCGGCGTTGTGTTCGACTTGGTGACGTCCGTTGCGGCCTTACTTCCGTTCGACGCAGCGGGCGCCGGCTGCATTTGTGCCGATGCGGCCGCCGTCGCTCCGAACAATACGGCGACCACGAGGGCTGAGATAGCAAGCCTGGAACGCATGGCAATCTCCTCCTTGGATCAGGGTGATGCGGGAGTGAGAACCTGCCACGCGGATTTGGGTTCCGGGCGAGCATTGACGATTATACGCAAAAGCCGCCGGCTGATGCCGGCAGCTCGCGACCTTTGCGGCGCAGCATTCCGATCGCACAATCCTGCTCGTCCTCGGATCAAGTCCAAGGGCGTGCTTTCGCCAGATTGCGCGGTCGATCTTGAAGGCCCATGCCGGCCTTCAACGCAAATAGGTACTACTTGCTGTCGCTATTTTTTTCGCTGCTCTTGGTCGCATCACCTTTGCTGGAGTGGTGGCTCATTCCGGTGGTCGTGCCAGACTTCATCCTGCTGGTCTTGGTCTTGTGAGATTTCGTTGTGGGAGTGGTGGCACCCGGTCCGACGTTGCCTTCGCTCGACGCGCCGGGAGCCGGCTGCGTCGTCTGGGCCGACGCTATCGCCGTCGCTCCCAGGAGCGAGGCCATCACGAGGGCTGAGATAGCAAGCTTGGATCGCATGAGAGATCTCCTGATCTGTTGGACAAGACGGGAGACAGAACTTGCGAACCGAACTTGAGTTCCGGGCCCGGTGCCGGTTTTTCGACGGCGCCGGGTGCTGATCCGCGCTTTCCTGCCGCATCCCGGGATATCAGCTTCGGCGAAGCCTTATCGTGATCTCTCAGGTGCAAACACGCCAAAGACGCCGCTGCAGAAATGTGCTAACCGTCATCACGAATGGCAGAGGGGGCGACCATGGTTGAACCTAAACTCGAAGTGCCGGCCGAATTGCGCGATCTGGCGGAGAAAACCATCGATCAGGCGGAAAAGGCATTCGGGATGTTTTTTGATGCCGCAAACAAATCGATGACGTCCGTCCCTAATCCGGGAGCGGAGATTTCCAAGCAGGCGCTGTCGTTCACCGAACGGAACATGAAGGCCGCATTCGAGCATGCGCGGAAGCTCCTTCACGCAACCGACCTGCAACAGGCGATGCAAATTCAATCGGAATTCCTGAAGAGTCAGTTCACGAACGCCGGAGAACACATGAAACAGGTCACCGGCGGGGTCATGTCGGCGGCAAAGGACGCTTCGAAGGGCAAATTTTAGGACGCGGCGTCGGCGCGTATAAATCGATGAGTCCCTTGCATGCGTGTAAAATTCTTTGCCCACAAATTAGTCTTGCATGGGTTTGCGCCGTGGACTTCAATCGCGGCGCAGGTCCTTGACGGGCCACCGGATGATGCCCCCGCCGTCCGTCAACCTTTCTGCTGATCCCTGTCGGGTCCCACCGGCAGGGATTTGCATATGCACAGCATATTTTGTGGAGAAATATCTCCAAAGGTATCCCGCGACGTCCTCAGATCGCCTTGAGGGCTCAAGGAAGCGGCGCGCCGGCGTTGGAAATCATCAGCTTATCGGTGTTCACCGGCGCCAGTTCGCTGGCATTGCCGTCGCTCAGGAACTTGTCGAGGGTGGCCTGAATCCTCTCTTTCGCCGTTTCGGGCCCGCGGTCGCTCATCCAAGTATGCTGAAATTCCGTATGGACGATGTCGATGCCGTCCACTTTGGCCTGCTGCGGCGTCGGCAACACCCCGGGATCGGTCTTGAAGTTCGGGTCCTTTGACCGGAATGACAGGATCTTCATCTTGTCGCTGAGCACGAAGGGCACGCGCAAATTATCCAGCGTGACGATTTTCGAGCATAGCTCCGGATGTTGCTTCGCGAAGTACATGGCGGTGTCGCCGCCATTGGAATGGCCGACCAGCGTCAGGTGATCGTAATCCGCGTTCGGCTGTATCTGCTTCAATTGCCCAAGCACGAACAGAATGTTGGCTTCGCCTTTTTCATAGACGGCGCGCCGGCCGACATAGGGCAGGCCGATCTTGGTCATCAATGGCGGGTCACTCGGAATGTCCTGCTGGACGCTGGCAACCAGATAGCCCCTGGCCGCAAAGACGTTGGCGAGGAACGAATACTCGGTGTTCTTGACGGTGTTGCCGTTGCTGATGACGGCGACCGGAAGTTTCCAGTAACCGGCGTTGGCCTTCATCTCATAGTCCCGGCGTACCGCAAGGTCGACCGCAACCGGCCGCTGCCGCGCGGCGTCGAAAAAATTCAACGTCTCGTGCCGAATGCCCCACTTGCTGATGGCGAAATACACGCCCGCGGCAAGAGCGCAGACGCACGCCAGGACGACAATTCCTCTCCTCATCGTTTCCATCCCGATCACTTTAATTCAACAGATGGTGTAAATACGCGGTGAGAGTGAGGCGGGCTCCAGCCGTCACAAATTAAATTTAAGAAATTTTATTGCCCCGCAGCACAACGGCGCGGCCGGCGCGCGAATGGTCCGCGGGGCTAGCGAGGCCGGTACCTATACTAATTTCCTATCGAGGATTACCAACTCGTAATTTGGCCGTTCCGTATTTTGTCATGATCGCCTCGCCTTATTTCGAGCACGTCCCGCCGTCGTGGTTTTGGCCGCCGAGCCGAAATTGCGACACAAGAGCTTCTTTCGCCGTTGCAGGAGTGTTGCGATGCGAGCACGCGATCTCGTCCCTTTCGCTTTCGCCGTTGCACTGATGGTCCCGGCCGCGCATGCCGCGGAGACGCCGCGTGACATCAAGGGCCTTTATTTGATGACCGATTATCCCGCGGTCACGGTAAGGCCCGGCACCACCTCGAACATCCCCTTGCGTCTGCAAAATTATGGTCTTGGACCGGAGCGTTACCAGCTCTCGGTCTCGGGCGTGCCGAGCGGCTGGACCGCGACCCTATTGGGCGGCGGGCAGCCCGTCGGGGCCGCCATGCCGGCTCCCGACGCCAGCGTAGCCCTTCAGCTTCGTCTCGACGTGCCGGCCAACGCCGATCTCAGCGAGCAGACCCTGACGGTGAAGGCGGAGGGCCAGGGAAATCAGGCGACGCTGCCGTTGAACGTGGCGCTCGCCAAGGAGTTGCCCGCCAAGCTGACGGTGACGTCGAAGCTTCCCTCGCTTCGCGGCAGTCCGAAATCAAACTTCGAATATACCCTGAACATCAAGAACGACAGCGGACGCAATCTGGTCGCGAGCTTCGCGGCGGAAGCGCCTACCAATTTTGAGACCTCGTTCACCGAGGCCTATGGCAGCCAGGAATTGTCCTCGATCCCGATCGAAGCCGGGCAGTCCAAGGACATTAAACTGAAGGTCCGTCCACCGAGTTCGGTCGACGCCGGACATTTTCCCGTGCACGTGACGGTCAGCGCCGAGGACGCTTCAGCGAAAACGGAGCTTGCGCTTGACGTCGTCGGACAACCGCAACTCCAGGTGTCCGGGCGGGACGGCCTATTGAGCGCGAGCGCGGTCGCGGCGAAGCAAAGCTCGATCCCGATCGTCGTCACCAACACCGGCACCGCGCCGGCCGACAACATCAAGCTTTCGGCGAGCGCGCCGACCGGCTGGAAGGTGAGTTTCGAGCCGGCCACCGTCGACCGCCTGGTCCCGGGCAAGGACGCCGAGGTTCAGGCGTTGGTCACTCCGAGCGACAAGTCGCTGGCAGGCGACTACATGACGTCGGTCAGCGCGACCTCGCGCGGTGAAAATGCCTCCGGCCAGTTCCGCATTACGGTGTCGACCTCGACGGTGTGGGGAATGGCGGGCGCCGGCGTCATCGGGATTGCGCTGTTGCTGATGCTGGGCGCGGTTGCAAGGTTCGGACGGCGATGAGCGACGATGGCAACGAAGCCGCCACGGCGGCCAATGATACGGCGGCGAATGATATTGTCATCGCAGCGCGAGGCCTGACCAAGCGTTACAACGGGCTCAGCGTCGTCGATGCCATCAACTTCGACATCGTCAGGGGCGAGGTGTTCGGACTGCTCGGGCCGAACGGGGCAGGCAAGACCACGACGATCCTGATGATGCTGGGTCTGACCGACATTTCCGCGGGCAAGGTAAGCGTGCTCGGCTACGATCCGGCGCGCTCGCCGCTGCAAGTCAAGCGCCGGGTCGGCTATTTGCCCGACACGGTCGGTTTCTATGAACACCTCACCGCTGTCGAGAACCTGTCCTACACCGCGAAGCTGATGGGCCTTTCTGCCACAGAGCGGCCGCGGAGGATCGCGGCGGCACTGGCGCGCGTGCAGCTGCTCGATGTTGCCGACAAGCGTGTCGCGACATTCTCGCGCGGCATGCGGCAGCGGCTCGGGCTCGCCGAGATCATCGTCAAGCAGGCCGAGATTGCGATCCTCGACGAGCCGACCTCGGGGCTCGATCCGCAAGCCACGCATGAGTTTCTCGGTCTGATCGGCGAGCTCAAGGCCGAAGGCGTCACCGTGCTGCTGTCGTCCCACCTGCTCGATCAGGTGCAGCGCGTGTGCAACCGCGTTGCGCTGTTTCAGGCCGGGCGCATCGTCCTGATGGGACCGGTTGCCGATCTCGCCCGCCAGGTGCTGGGCGCGGGCTTCGTGGTCGAAGTCGAGGCGGACGGCGCCGGCCTTGCCCGCCGGCTCGCGACCATCCCCGGCGTGACCGATGTCGAAACGCTGGCCGAAGACCGCTTCCGCATGACCGCTGATCGCGACGTCCGGCCGGACGCGGCGCGGGCTGTCGTCGCCGCCAATGGATCGCTGCGCCGGCTTTCCGTCGATGAGCCGAGCCTGGAGGCGATCTACGCCCGCTACTTCAAGACCCACAAAGAGCCGTTCGCGGGAGCGCGTCATGCGGCGTGAGGGTTCTCCGTTCCAGGGCCTCGGCACCGTGGCCGTCAAGGAATTGGCGGACAACCTGTCGAGTGCGCGCATGTTCGTGCTCGAGATGCTGATCGTGCTGACCGCCTTGGCCGCGCTTTATGGCGCGATCGACAATTTGCGGCAGAATACCGCGGAGGATCCGTTCCTGCTGCTGCGGCTGTTTACGGTCGATCGCGCGCCGCTGCCGTCCTTCATCGCCATTCTGGGATTCCTGATCCCGTTGATGGCGATCGGGCTTGGCTTCGATTCGATTAATGGCGAGCACAACCGGCGGACGCTCTCACGCATCCTGGCGCAGCCGATCTACCGTGACGCGCTGCTGATGGGAAAATTCCTGGCCGGGCTGGCCACGCTTGCGATCAGCCTGGCGGCGCTGTGGCTGATGGTGATCGGCCTCGGCCTGATCTTCCTTGGCGTCCCGCCGGGCGGCGAGGAGATCGCACGCTCGCTGGCCTTTCTGGTGGTCGCGATCTTCTATGCCGGCGTCTGGCTGTCGCTGGCGATGCTGCTCTCGATCGTGTTTCGCTCGGCGGCGACTGCCGCACTGGTCGCGCTCGGTGTTTGGCTGTTTCTGACTGTGTTGTGGCCGATGCTGGCGCCCGCGCTCGCCCAGGTAATCGCCCCGCCAGATCCGCGCTTTGCCGCGCTGGGGTTGGACACGCCGGATACCGCGATTTGGGCGCAGACCCTTTCGCGCGTGTCGCCGAACCATCTGTTCGGCGAGGCGATGCTGGCGGTGCTGTCGCCGACCACGCGGTCGCTCGGCCCGGTGTTTCTCGACCAGCTTCGAGGCGCGGTGATGGGAGCGCCGCTTCCCCTCGGCCAAAGCCTGCTGATCGCCTGGCCGCAAATGGTGGCGCTGATTGCGGGCACGATCGTGCTGTTCGTCGCCGGTTACGTCGTGTTCCAACGGCAGGAGGTGAGGGCGTAAGACGACGCGGTGCAATAGTTGAACGTCTCGCTACCGCTTTCTTCGCGACGTCGCCCGGGCAAGCGCCCGCGCGAAATAATCCCTCGCCACCGCATCCAGTGCAGCCGAGATCAATTCGTCGGATTCGACCTCGCGACCCCTTTTCTCGGCCTCGAGCCGCTCGGCCTCCTGAATATAATCGATCGCAAGCTCGCGCAGACGGCGGAATTCGGCATCGTCGGGAATTGGATGGATCGTCGCCAGCAAGTCCCTGGCGCGGGCCCGTGCGCGATCGCTTCTCACGCTAGCCATGAGCGCCTCCTTAAATCCGGTAATTTCCCGCAGAAAGCGTGCTACGCACCGGCGTCGGCCGAACAATCAGCAACGAGATGGGCCGAACGTGGCACTAATCCAGATCAAGCGCTTCGGTTATGTCCGGTTCCTGACAAAGGGCATTATTTTTTGAAATTCATGGAAGTTCGGCCGGCCCGGCCGACTTTCGCAGGATCATGGCAGTCACCGCGTCGAGTATTCTGGTGATCGCAGTGCGCCGGTACGCCCAGCGCTCATCGGAGTCTGGCGGATTGACCACCATGGTCGCGTTGGCTTCGAACAACAATACATCGCCGTCCGGACCTAGCCCGAAATCGACGCCGGCATAGTCGAGGCCGAGCAGATCGCGTATCCGCTCGAGCGCAGCGATCGCTTTATCCCCAAGCGTTGCCCGCATATCGCCGAGAAAGCGCGCTTCCTCCAGGCGATGATCCGGCTTGTCGGCCATGTCGGAGGTGAAATAATGCACCTTCCAGTCCCCCGATATCGCCAGGTGCAAGGGATAGATCTCACCTGCGATCATCATCACGCGGTATTTTCGTGCCTTGCCGTCTTTGCCACGGGCATCGAGGTATTCGATCACCAGAAGATCGTCTCCGGGAAGGCTCGCCGCCGCTGCGGATAATTCGGTCGCCGACGGAACCAGGACAAAGTTGCGCCCCGTATGATAGCCGGGAGAGCGCAGCAGCAGCGGAAAGGAAAATTCGCATTTGGCGATCGACGTCATGCCGTCCGGACCGGCAAGGATGCCGCGAGCCAGGTTTATGGTTCGCGGGGTCACGACACCGGGCACAGTGCCGAGCCGCCGGGAATTGCCGATGCGGCCGGTTTTCATGACCGCGCCGGGATCGTTGATAACCGGCGCGCTTGTCCGCGCTATCAAGCGCGCAGCAGCTTGCAGCGCGGGTTCGCAAAGGTCCGCATCCCCGATGGCGTTGAAGATCAGTTGATGTGGCGGCAGCGGGAGCTGCGGGTCGAGATAGTCGGCGATGATCACCGAGGTCAGGAAGACGCTGTCGTCCAGGAACGAAGCGGTCGGGATGTTGCCGCCGCCCGAGGAGACAAGTTGCAGCAGCGCGATCGGCGGCCTTGTCCCGCGATACGGCAAGGTCGAAATGGCGTGGTCGCCAAAGCCTTTCTGGAAATGATATCGGGCGCCGGCGCGGTCGCCGATATCAGCGAGCACGGCACCGAGGCCTTGATGCGCCGGCGCGTGTTCGGGATCGGTCCGCAAGGCGGTCTCGTAATGCTCGCGCGCTTCGGCGTACCTGTTGGCGCGGAGCAGCAGGTTAGCCAGGTTCACATGTCCGATCGGATTCTGGGGATGCTGGGCGATCGCCTCCGAATAGACGCGGCAGGCCGCGTCGATGGCGCCCATCTGCGTCAGCAACGCTCCGAACTCATTGAGCGCGCTGAAATTTGTGGGCGCCCTGCGCAGGATGTCGACGAAAGCGTGCTGGGCGTCCGCTCGCCGGCTGAGGGCGCCGAGCAGCACCGCGCGCTCAATTTCGGTATCGACGGCATTTTCCGCGCTTGCGCGCGCGAGCAGCTCCTCAAGCTGCCGCAGCCTTGATTCCTGCGCCAACCGGGGCGCCCAGCCGGGATCGCTGCTGACAATGTCGGGCACGAGAGCCGCGTTCTGCTTCAGTCCGGTCACGATGAGCGCAGGTTCGGGTAGCGGATTCATTCATGGCATTATCCGCTGATTCGCTCCACACGGTGGAAGCTTTCGGTCGTCCAGGATCGGGCCAGTATTGCCAAATATTTCCATGTCCGACCTTCGAGGCCTCCAGAAGTAGCTTTCTGCTGCCGGCACTCCAAATTGCCGCCGTGGAAGGACTTTGTTTACCAAGAATGGACATGGTCGGATCGTGTCTCCCGCAACAGGGCGCAATCCATGACCGTAACTGCATCGGCTACCAGTCTCCCGGACTCCGACACCGGGGCATCGTTCACTGCGCAACAACTGCGCATTGGGCTGGAATTCTACGCTTCCGGCATGATTGAGCAGGCAATCGCAGCGTATCAACTCGGTCTTGCCGCCGCCGGGAATCAGACGCCCGGCAGCTTGTCCGTTGAGACAATCGCGGCGCTGCATTCGAAGCTCGGCAATGCCTGCATGGTCTACGGCGATCTCGAATCCGCGGCGGCGAACTATAAGGCGGCGCTGCGGTTGGCGTCTCATTTGACGGACTGCTGGTGCAATCTCGGCAATGTGCACCTCAAGACCGGAAACCCTCCGGACGCCATCACCCTTTACGGTCAGGCACTCAAGCTAGATCCCAGTCATTGGCCGTCGCTCACCAATATGGCTCAAGCCTTGGTGGCAACGCAGCAGCACCTTCTGGCCAAGGGGTTGCTATTGGAACTGATCAACCAGCGGCCGCAAAATGCCGAGATACGCAAGCAGCTCGGCAAGGTCCATTTCGAGCTGAACGAATTGGAATCGGCGTTGCAATGTTTTGCGCAGGCGGTCGCCCTCAATCCGCGCGATGCCGATAGTATCTACTGGATCGGCGCCATCAAACAGACGCAGGGCGAACTCCCGGCCGCCGAAGCCGCCTATGCCGAAGCCGCGCGCATCCAGCCGCTGATCAGACGGCCGGCTGCCAAGCTTCCCGCGGAATTTCGTGTTCTGGCGCTGTATGCCCCGTTCGCCGGCAACCTGCCAACCGGATATCTGTTCCAGGATGCCGCCTACGACACCGATACGCTCGCCCTGTTTGCCTCCAACCAGTACGACATTGAGCTTCTCAAGCAAGACGTTCAGGTCGTTGTCAATCTGATCTCCGACGCCGACCAGGCCGATGATGGTTTATTGCCGATGGCCGCCGATCTGGTCAGCCGGCTGGGCAAGCCAACCGTCAACAATCCGCGGATGATCCCCAACACAACCCGAGACGCGGTGGCGGACCTATTGGAGGGAATACCGGGTTGCCGAATTCCCAGGATCTGGCGTCAAAAGGCTGGTGCGGATTTTTCCATTGCAACGTTGCAGGCGGCGCTTGAGGGTCCGTCCACCATCCTGGTTCGGCCGATCGGAACCCATGGCGGCGACGATTTTGAAAAGATCGACGGCCTCGCCGAACTCACGGCTCTTCTGGCGCAACGCCCGGATACCGACCGCTATTTCATCGAATATGTCGACTATCGCTCAAGCGATGGTTTTTTTCGGAAATATCGCTTCATCTTCGTCGATGGCCAGATCCTCCCCTACCATCTCGCGATAGCCAGCGACTGGAAGGTGCATCACGTCACCACCGACATGGCCGATCATCTTTCGATGCAGCGGGAAGAGGAAGCATTCCTGAACGATCCCGCTACGGTTTTCAGCCCTTCGCACTACCGGGCGTTACGGGAGATTCACAAGCGCATCGGCCTTGAATATTTCGGCATCGATTGCGGGCTGGATCGTTCGGGCAATCTTGTGGTGTTCGAGGCCAACGCCTCGATGCTGGTGCATGACGGGAACGAACAATTCCCGTACAAGGCTCCGTTCGTGCTTCGTATCAAGACCGCATTCGACGAGATGTTACGGAAGCTCGCGCTCGGAGGCACTTCCGAGGCGGCTGGCGCAGCCAGCGATTCCACAGGCATTTGACGCCTTACTGTGACCGCTTGACAAGCCGAAGCCTTCGTGCGGCCTTTCCCCGGACATTCATCGCGGGTATTTTGGTCGCCCGAGAGGATTCGTTGTGAGCAGCGCCATCAAATCGGATTCAGCCCGACGAATTGCCATCCTTGGCGCCCCCATCGATATCGGCGCGTCGCAGCGCGGAACCTTGATGGGGCCCGCGGCTCTCCGCACGGCCGGTCTTTTGACCTTGCTCGACGGACTTGGGTTTGAAGTGAACGACCACGGCGATGTCTCGATTGGCGACATCGCCGAGCTGGCCGATCCTCCACCCGACACTGCCAGGCACTATCGGGAAATCCAGCGCTGGAGCCGGGCCTTGACTGCGCGCAGCTATGAGTTGGCGCGGTCCGGCGCGATCGCGATCTATCTCGGCGGCGACCACACGCTGTCGATGGGCTCTGTGAACGGGATCGCCCGTTATTGGCATGAGACTGGCCGCGAGCTTTTCGTGCTGTGGCTCGACGCGCACGCGGATTACAATACGCCGGCGACGACCATTTCCGGCAACATGCACGGCATGTCGGCGGCATTTTTGTGTGGTGAGCCCGGGCTCGATGGCCTGTTGGGCGAGGAGCCGCGCTCGCCGATCGAGCCGGACCAACTCGAACTGTTCGGCACTCGCTCGATCGACAAGTTGGAAAAGGATCTGCTGCGCAGCCGCCGCATCAGCGTTGCCGACATGCGCCAGATCGATGAATTCGGGGTCGGTGTCCTGATCCGCCGCGTCATCGACAAGGTAAAGGCGAGAGGCGGCGTGTTGCATGTCAGTTTTGACGTCGATTTCCTCGACCCGAGCCTGGCGCCGGGCGTCGGCACCACGGTGCCTGGTGGTGCGACCTATCGGGAGGCGCACCTGGTCATGGAACTGCTGCATGACTCAGGGCTAGTGCGGTCGGTCGATATCGTCGAACTCAATCCGTTCCTGGATGAGCGCGGCCGCACCGCGCGCACCGCGGTGGAACTGATCGGCAGCCTGTTCGGTCAGCAGATCACCGACCGGCCAACCCCGAGCAATGCAATCGAGCCAGACGATTGATTATGGGTTTATCAATTGACGGTGCAGATCGGCTGCGCCCAAAAGTTTTGTCAATGCTGCGGCGTAAATAGGTTCTCTCATTCTGTTGAAGAAATGGATTTACTGCCTCGCTCCCCGTTGAAGGGACGAAGACACTGCCTTTCGCTCTGTTGAAGGGACGAAACCACTGCCGTTGTGTTAATGCCAGAGCCAAGGGACGATCAAAGAGTTGTCCTGAAAATGATATTTGGAGGCTGCGCTCTCTGAGACGTCACTCATCCCAGGAGCCAGTAATGCCAGAAAAGGCCGATCGCAATTCTGCAGGAGAAACCGGAGCCGTTTCGCAAGCTAGTCGTCATCCCATGATCCTCCGGGTTTCGTCACTTGTGGTGGCAAGCATCCTTTCGCTTTTGATGCTGACGGCTGTCGTTCCGCCGATTGTCGCCGATCAGTCTGACAGGGCGGTGGTCGATGCTCCCGTTACATTATTGACGTCGCCCATCGACGGAGAAATCGACTCTGTGGCGATAACCCCCGGTCGCACTGTTGAAGCCGGTGACTCACTTGCGCAGATATCGAACGTTCGGTTGGATCGAGGAACTCTGATTTCGCTTGAGGAAAAGGCTGCAGAGGCGCGTGAAAAACTGGCTGCTGCGCAAGGAAACAGAGACTCGGACCGCGCATATCTGAAATCGCTCGATTCCGAGATCGCGAACCAGACCGAACAGCTTAAAGCACTATTTCAGTCGCAGATCGTGGAACTGCGTGCGCGGGTTTCGCAATCGCAGTCTTTAAGCGCGGAAAAGAAAGCCCTGGTTGATCGGCAGTCCGATATGGTTTCACGCGACGCCGCGAGCATTTATATGCTCAAGCCCACCACCCAGCAATATTCAGCCGCGCTTCATAACGCGGATGCCGAAAACGCGAAGCTCAATCAGAAAATTGCACAGTTCGATGCGCTCGAAAAAGGCATTTATGTGGGAGACGACCTCGTAGCAATCGGTACCCTCGTCCAGAAGCAGCGGGACATCGACTTGGATGAAAAGAGAATGGAAATCGAGGCAAAGGAACTTTCCGCGGTTTTGGAAGATCACGAGCGTCTCATAGCTGCTGAGCGAAACAGGTTGGAGACTTTGGCCGAAGCCAATATCAGGGTCACCACTGCGGGAAAAATACTGAACGTTGGTGCCGCGCCCGGCCGGCACGTGAATGCAGGGGACACGGTTGCGTCGCTTGTCGATTGCGACAAACGCTTTGTCGTAGCAATTTTTTCGTATCGGCAGGGCCAGAGCATGAAGGTCGGCACGCGTGTCCGCGTCGCCGGCGTCTCTTTCGGGTCGGGCATCGTGACGGCCGTGTTGCCTAAGACCAGCGACAAGATCGACGACCGTTTCGCCGTCCCTTTCCCGCAGACGGAGCGGCGGGAACTATATGCGATCATCGCGCCCGACAAACGGACCGATGGCGCGATCCGGCCGGAAACCGCTGTTCAGCACGAACAGCCGACATCCTGTAACGTTGGTCAGTGGGTAACTGTAACCAAGGATGACGGTATTGTTCCTTCCATGTCGGTTACCTGGCGTCGTTTGGAAACGCTCATGACTTCATGGAGCGACAAGAAAGGTCCTCTCCATCCGAACGACCGTGACGAAACGAGACGTGAGACAGGGCGCTCCATGCTTGCGGCGGCATTTCGCTCAGCCCCGCAAACGGTGCGTCGATCTCCCGATCTGGAAGGTTGGTCGCCGCGAACGGAGGCTGTCGTCTCTCGATGAAACGATCGCTTGTCACCATGCTTTGCATCGCGGCGATGAGCAGTTCCGTGGCGGCCGGCGGCGGCCCGGAACTGCAGCGGGCGCGTTATTGCGCCCCGTTGGCCGATGCAGTCACCTCGCAGGCGGCCGGCGCTAACGCGGTTTTTGTCCGCAGCTACGAGCACGGAGAAGACGAACGTAGCTTGCCCGCAGGTCTGGCCTCGACGGCTTTTGTCTACGATAACGCGCTCGCCGTGATCGCGCTGGTTGCATGCGGAAACGTGACCAGCGCAACCATCATCGGCAATGCCTTGAGCCTCGCGGTCCGCAACGATCGCAGCTTTCGGGATGGCCGGATTCGCAACGCTTATCGCGCGGGGCCCGTCGGCAAGGGAGCGTCGGCATTGCCGGGGTGGTGGGATGACAAAAAAGAAATTTGGGCGGAAGACCCGGCGCAGGATGGCACCTCAACAGGCAACGTCGCCTGGGCGGCGCTGGCGCTGCTAACGCTGCATCAAGCAACCAAACAGCCATCCTTCCTGGCGGACGCCGAGTACCTGATCGATTGGGTGATGGCGAATGCCTCCTCCGGTAGCGGGTTCCGCGGAGGATTCCACGGTTACGATCCGCAGCAGGTGCCGCTCACCTGGATATCGACCGAACATAATGTCGATGTGTATGCAGCAGCCAGCTGGTTGTTCCGTCTGACCGGCGATCGAAAATATGCAGATGCGGCATCGCAGGCCCGGCGATTTCTCGACAGAGCCTTCGATGCGGATCATTTCCTGCTGGGAACCAAACCCGACGGCAGCCTTGCGGACAGCGGGATGCTCGCATTGGACGTGCAGTTATGGCCTTGGATGGCGATCCCGGATGCGCCCGCACAATGGCGATCGGCCCTCAATTTTGCCGCCACACATCTGGCTGTGAAGGATGGCTTCGACTTTAACGGCGACCGGGACGGCCTATGGGTCGAAGGGACGGCGCAGGCGTCGTTGGCCTACCGGATTGCCGGCGATCCTCAGCGCAGCGCGCAATTGCTGACGACGCTGGAGGCTGAGCGGACACCATCCGGCTTTCTCAACGCAACCCGAGAAGCGCGTGTGTCAACGGGTCTTTCAATCGACCCAACGGGGACAGCGAAAGAAGCGGACTTCTTTTACTTCAGGCGCCCGCATCTGGGGGCGACCGCATGGGCAACGCTGGCCGCACTGGCGTGGAATCCGTTTACCGGCCAAAAGGTAAGCTGATGTTCGAAACCGCCGCGGACAATTCATCGATCCTGTCGATCGACCTTGGCCTGCTGATCGGACTACTTGTGTTGAAGCGGCTGTTGGATCCCTCGTCGACCCGCGACCGCATTCTGTTCGGCGCAACCGTCGTCTCGTTGCTGGCCATATACGCCCTGTGGCGTTGGCATGATACGCTTCCGGCATTGACATTTTTCGCGCAGAATTTATGGCAATATTTCTTCTTTGCATTCGAAGCACTCGCCATCGTCTACACGACGATGTCGATCGTGGTTCTTTGTCGCAATATCGATCGGACCGGCCTCGCTGATGCGGCACAAAGCAGAATGGAACGCGAAGGTGATTTCCCTTCCGTCGATGTCTTTATTTGCACCTATGACGAGCCGCTCGAGATTCTGGAAAAATCGGTTCTGACCGCGTTGGCGCTGGATTATCCGGATTTCACCGTCTGGGTGCTGGACGATACAAGACGAGGATGGCTCCGCGAATATTGTGCAGCGGTGGGCGCGCGCTATGTCACCCGGGACAACAACAGGGACGCCAAGGCAGGAAACCTTAACAACGGTCTCGCGGTCACCGCAAAGGAAACCAATGCCCCGGTCATTTTGGTGCTGGACGCGGATTTCGCCCCCCGCCGGGATTTCTTGAAGCGCACGGTCGGGTTGCTTTCAAATCCACAAGTTGCCGTCGTTCAGACACCGCAGTTCTACTACAATCCTGATCCGATCCAGCACAATTTGCTGGCCGCGCAGAGTTGGGTCGACGACCAACGGTTTTTCTTCGATATATTCCAGCCGGCCAAGGATGCATGGGGATGCGCGTTCTGCGTGGGGACTTCCTTTATCGTTCGTCGCGACCGGTTGGCCGAGATCGGCGGATTTCCGAGCCAGGCGATCTCCGAAGATATCAACCTCACTTATACGATGCTGGCGAAGGGTTACGAGACCTGGTGGCTCAACGAGAAACTCAGCATCGGGTTGTCGGCCGAGGGAATACCTGAATACATTACGCAAAGGGCCCGCTGGTGCCTTGGAACGATTCAAGTGGCCTTGCTTCGTGAAGGGCCCTTGCTTGGATCAGGATTTACGGTCACTCAAAGATGGCACTATTTGCATGGCGTATTGAATTGGCTCTGTAAGCCATTCATGGTGCTGCTGCTGCTGCTTGCCCCTCCGATCTATTGGTTTGCGGGCATCCCGGCGTTCGAGGCGGATTATCTTGCATTCTTGCGATATGGAGTGCCGGCCCTGTTCGGCCAGATGACCTACATGGCCTGGATTTCGAGGTCGCGTACGCTTCCCTTCTTTATGGAGGCAACCCATGCGGTGACGGCTTTTGCGATTTCCGCCACGCTTCTCAGCGCTGTTGGCAAGCCTTTCGGACGGCCGTTCAAGATTACGGACAAGGGCGGCGACCGTTCCGCACCGCGGGTACATTGGAAGCTCGCATCCGTCTTCGGCTTGATCTCTCTAAGCTCTGCTGCCAGCATCATTTGGGCGTTTGTGTCGCCATATGCCGCGAGCGAAATTTCTTCGCTCGATTTTTTCAACCTGCTCTGGGCCGGCATCGCCATGCTCATCTCGTTCGTCGCATTCCTGGTCTGCTTCGAATTGCCGCGCAGAGAGACACTGTTCGACGTCGATGAAGCGGCCAAACTCGCATTGGACGATGACGTGATTCCCGGTCATGTCACGAGGCTCTCGACATCCAGTGCGCAGATGTCCTGCGCCCGAACATTGCCGGCGCGCCTGTCCAGCAAAACCGTACAGCTTTATCTGGATGCGCTTGGTTGGATCGAAGCGGAAGTTTTAAGCCGTTCGGAGGCCGTCATTGGACTGCGCCTTCGACCGACACCTGCGCAGCATCAGCAACTCGTGGTAACGCTGTTCGGCTCGTCGTCCAGCAATGTTGCGGAATCCGCTAGCATGCGAGGAGTGATTTTCGGAACCATATCGAGAGGGTTTCGGGGAAGATAAAATCGAACATTCCAGATCGGAAGTGCGGCGTCGCTTCGAGCTGGAAGCGGAACATATGACTTGAGCATTCAGCTTCTGGGTGATCCCGCCGAAAGCTTTATACCGTGATCTGCGAAATAGCGGGCGAGGGCGGCGGGCGCGCCGGAGGTATCGGCAAGCGCCACGTACGTGTCGGGCCTGAGCAAATAGACCGCGCCGCGGGCGAGACCCGCTCTCTCGTACTCGTATCGCCAGCCGAAGCTGTGGATCGGGATGTTTTGAGCCGCGCACCATGCCGATAGTTCGGCGCTGGCCGAGCCGTAGACGTGGGCTTGCCAGTTCATGCCAGCGAGCGAGGCAAAATTATCCAAGCCATCGACTTGTACCCATGGCAGGCGATCACCGCCGTGCACTTGCCCGGCGGTGCCGCGGCTCAGCGGTCCCTGGCGATAATTCAGATTGATTTGCGAGCCGGTGCGGAACATGAATTCACGCACCGGCCCGAATGAGGTGACGATCGGGATCACGACCGGCGCGACCCGCGTGCGCATGAATTCGGCGATCCGCCCGTCGGCGGTCGCAAAGCTGAAGATGCGATCGGTGGTCGCGACCAGCCGCCGCGCAAAGCCGATCCGCTCGGCCTCATAGGAATCGAGCAGGCCCTCGCCGGCGCGCCCGGCCAAAACCGCCGCAAGTTTCCAGGCGAGATTGATGGCGTCGCCGATCCCGGTATTCATGCCCTGTCCGCCGGCCGGGCTGTGGATGTGCGCGGCATCGCCAATCAGGAACGCGCGACCTTTGCGGAAATGCTGTGTCACCCGATGATGCACATGATAGGTCGAAAACCAGTTGACGTTCTTGACCTGCACCTTGAGATGATTGATCGCCCGGTCGCTGACGTCGTCGAAAGCCAGGGTTTCGGCGCGGTCGGCACGTTCATCGCGGACCGTTCCGATCAGCCGCGCGCGTCCTTGTCCGGCCAGCGGGAACAGGCCCAGGAAATCCGCATCGTCAAGATCGATATGCAGCTCGCCGTTCAGTGCGGGGCCGGCGGCCTCGACATCGGCGACGTAGAAGAGCTGCCGGTAGGTGCCGCCGGGGAAGCCGGCACCGATCGTCTCGCGCACGACCGAGCGCGCGCCGTCGCAACCGGCGATGTAGTTCGCGGCGCACCCGGCTTCCTGGCCGTCGGGTCCGCGCAGGCGAGCGATCACGCTAGCTTCCCCTTCCGTGAAGCCGATCAGTTCGGTTTGCCGCTCGACCGCGACGCCGAGCGCCTCGAGCCGCTCGATCAGCAGCCGCTCGTGCTGGTCCTGGGGGAAGATTTTCAGAAAGGGATAGGGCGTCAGGCCGGAGCCGATGGTCTCGAACGCCAGGCGCGCCGCGGCTTCGCCTCTAACCCAGAGATTGACCGCGGGGATCCGGTGGCCGGCGGCCAGCACGGCGTCGGCGAGATCGAGCTGCCGGTAAAGTTCGAGCGTGCGCGCCTGAACCGCCAGCGCGCGCGAGGTCGTTCCCGGCCCGGCCGTCTTGTCGATAATGCGCACCTTGACGCCGAGCTTGGTCAGCCAAAGCGCCAGCACCAGACCGGTCGGGCCTGCACCGACCACCAGGACCTCACTCTGCGTCATCCTTGTCTCCAAGCTTCGGGTTTACGGTGAAATGGCAGGGAATTTCCCCCGGATCTGATGTTGGCCTGAAAGGGAACCGGCCCGGCCGCAATGCAATTTACCCAGCCGCTGGCTAAAACGCCTCCCTTTCGAAATATTTGGGAGTAGCTTAGTTGATACGCGAACGGAGGATGCACGATGACCGAGCCTAGCGACATCGATAATGATCTTGCCGTCACATCGCGCCGGCGTTTTCTGCGTGAGGGCGGCGCATTGATGGGTGGGGCGGTCATCGCGGGAGGTCTCCCCGGTAGTGATGCCCTGGCGGGAACGGAGGCGACCGACGCCAGCAACCTGCCGCCCAATGTTCCGGAATGGATGAAGGCGCCGGGCGATCCGATGGGAAGCCAGATCTATGGAACGCCTTCGCCGTTCGAGAAAGGCGTCATCAAGAATATTCCGAAAAACCTGCCGCAATACATTTCCGCCTCGGGACGGACGCCGCTGCAGGATCTCGACGGCATCATCACGCCAAACGGGTTGTTTTACGAGCGTCACCACGGCGGCGTGCCCACGATCGATCCGACGCAACACCGGCTCATGCTCCATGGCCTCGTCGACAAGCCGTTGATCTTCACCATGGACGACGTCAGGCGCTTTCCCTCGGAGTCACACATCTATTTCCTCGAATGCTCCGGCAACCCCGTCTACAAAAAACCCTACGGCAAGACGGCATCCGACCTGGTCGGACTCCTGAGCTGCGCCGAATGGACCGGGGTCAGCCTGAAACTCGTTCTGCAGGAGGCCGGGTTGCAGGCCGGCGCAAAATGGGTGATCGCCGAGGGTGCCGATGCGGCGGCGCTGACGCGGAGTATCCCGATCGAAAAATGTCTCGACGACGCGATGCTGGTGTACAGCCAGAACGGTGAGCGGCTGCGCCCGCAGCAGGGCTATCCGCTGCGGCTGTTGCTGCCGGGCTTCGAAGGCAACATGAACATCAAATGGCTGCGCCGGCTGCGCGTCGCCGCCGAGCCGACTTATTCGCGCGAGGAAACCTCGAAATACACCGACCTGATGCCGGATGGAACGGCACGCGAATTCACCTTCTACATGGAAGCCAAATCCATCATCACGCGGCCGTCGGGCGGTCAGAAGCTAAGCGCGCCCGGCTTTCACGAGATCAGCGGCATCGCCTGGAGCGGCCACGGCAAGATCAAGCGCGTCGACGTCTCCGTCGACGACGGCAAGAGCTGGCAGGAAGCGCAACTGCAGGAGCCGGTGCTGACGCGCGCGCTGACCCGCTTTCGGCTGCCCTGGCATTGGAACGGCCAGAGTGCCGTAATCCAAAGCCGCGCAACGGATGAAACCGGGTACGTCCAGCCGACGCTGTCCGAACTGCTCGCGGTACGCGGTGACAATTATTATTACCACAACAACGCGATCTGGCCCTGGCGGATCGCTGCGGACGGCGAGGTGACCAATGCCAACGCGTGAGTTTTACCTCGCCATGCTGGTCGGCGTCGCGCTAGCGTTCGCTACATCGGCGCAATCGCAAACTCCTTACGGCATCGGCCGGCCCGCGACACAAGCGGAGATCGCCGGCTGGAATATCGACATCGACCGCGAGGGGCACAATTTGCCGTCGGGCAACGGCAGCGTCAGTCACGGGCATGAGGTGTTCGATCAGCAGTGCGCCGCCTGTCACGGTGCAAAGGGTGAGGGCGGCGTCGGCGACCGGCTGGTCGGTGGCCAGGGCACGCTGGCGACGGCAAACCCGGTGCGGACCGTGGGCAGCTATTGGCCCTACGCTCCGACCTTGTTCGATTATATCCGCCGCGCCATGCCGCAGAACGCACCGCAATCGCTCAGCAACGAGGACGTCTATGCGGTCTCCGCCTACATCCTCAATCTGAACGGGCTGGTTCCGGCGGATGCTGTGCTCGACGCCAAGGCGCTGAGCGCGATCAAGATGCCGAACCGGAACATGTTCGTCGGCGATCCCCGTCCCGATGTCAAAAATCCGGAATGCATGTCGGGGTGCTGAGGACGCGAGCGAAGAACGCCGTCGGTCCGCCGGCGTGGGCGGAATGACTTCGGATCACTCAAGCTCAACAGAGCCTAACGCACGCTGACGAACGTTCCCCACAGCGCCGCGAGAACGGCGCCGACGAAGACGTAGACCGGATTGTCACAAAAGATGCTGCCGTATCGGCACACATCGGCGCTGAGGCTGCCGATTTCATGCTGGCCGGCGGCATAGAACAGGCCGGACAAGATCGTCAGTGCTATAGCCACGAAATACATCAAACGCCCTCCATGCCCACATTGGTCCGCAGGCAATGCAATTCGTTCCGATATAAAAGCCGCAGATAACCCGGGCTTCGACTGACCATCATAATGGTCAGCCGCTCACCGATGTTTGAGCGGAACGATTCGATCTTCCGAAAAATCTATTAAAAAAGTGCAGCCCCTACCTGCGCACCGCTTCGGCCCAGGTTCGCGAGCACCCCATGCGGTGTAAGCAGGCCAGGATGATCAGGCTTTCCGGCCATAGTTCAAAAGTCCGCCGAGGCTCTTCGGCGGATGCGCCCGAAGTCCTTCTTCGTTGGGCTCGGTGCCCCAGCCGGGCCGGTCCGGCATGACCAGATAGCCGTCCACGATTTCGGGCACGTAGGTGAATAGCTCGTGGTCCCATTCCAGGCGGTCGATATCGGTTTCCATGATCCGCAAATTCGGCACCGCCGCGCTGAAATGGGCGTTCATCATGGTGGAGAGGTGACCGTAGAAATTATGCGGCGCGACGTTGACTTCGTGTGCCTCGGCGCTTGCCGCGATCTTCATCGACTGCCACACGCCGTTCCAGGGCGTGTCGACGATCGCGACATCCATCGCCTGCTCGCGGAAATAGGGCAGGAATTCTCGCAGGCCGAGCAGCGTCTCGCATGAAGAGATCGGGTGCGGGCTCTGGCGCCTGATATAGCCGAGCGCTTCCGGATCGAAACTGTCGATCTCGATCCAGAACATGTCGAGATCGGCAATCGCGCGCAGGATTTTCAGATAGCCTTCGGTCTTGGCGTTGAAGTTGAGGTCGAGCAGGATATCGACATCGGGACCTGCGCCGTCGCGGATGGCTTCCAGATGCATGCGCAGATCGCGCAACACTTTGCGGTCGACGTTGATCTCGGGCTGGAACGGCGCGCCGAAACCGGGCCGCCATCCGGTAGGCTTGCCGTCATCATAGGTGAAGATGTTGGTCTTCAGCGCGGTGAATTTCTTCTCGCGCACTTCGCGCCCGATCGCCTTGACGCCGTCGAGGTCGGTGATCTCGGGCTTGTACCAGGCGGGATGGTTGATGCGCCAGGTGGCGCAGTGCGACCAGTAGACCCGGATGCGGTCGCGGATCTTGCCGCCGAGCAATTCGTAGCAGGGCACTCCGAGCGATTTTGCCTTGGCGTCGAGCAGCGCGTTTTCGATCGCGCCAAGGGCTTGCGCGACGACGCCGCCGGCAGCGGGACGGGTCGCGGCAAACAGTTCGGCGTAGATGCGCTCGTGCGCAAACGCGTTCTGTCCCACTACCCGCGCCGAGAGGCGCTGGATCGCCGCGCCGAGGCCGGGAGAGCCAAAGCCTTCGTCGAACTCGCTCCAGCCGACGATGCCGTCTTCGGTGGTGAGCTTGACGAAGTGGTAGTTTCTCCAGCCCGCGTCGCAAGCCAGTATTTCGACGCTTCGTACCTTGGCGTTTTTCGTCATGGCGTTTCCCTTTATTTTTGTTGGATTCAACTCGCCAGCGCCCGTGCGATGATATCTGAACCTTTCTCCGCGACCATGACAGTCGCTGGATGAATATTCGGCGATGGCATCGCGGGCATCACGGAAGCGTCCACCACGCGGAGTCCGTCGATGCCGCGAACGCGCAACTGGCTGTCTACCACCGCCCCATCATCCTCGCCCATCCGGCAAGTGCCGCATGGATGATAAACCGTCGAGCCCACCTTCCGCACGTATTCGGCGATCTGCTCGTCAGTTGTGATGTCCGCAGCCGGCCGCATTTGCTCGGCGACCAGCGAGCAGAACGGCTCGGTCGTTGCGATTTGGCGGGCAATGCGAAATCCCGCCAGCATGATGCGCATATCGTCGGGGTGGGTCATGTAGTTGGCAAGGATGCGGGGCGGCGTTCGGCCTTCCGCGTCGCGCAGCGTGATCTCGCCACGGCTTTTCGGCCTGCAAACGCTGAAAATGAAGGTGAAGCCCGGCCAGCGATGCAAACCGAGCTTGAGACTGTCCGATGAGAAGTTGAGAACTTGATACTGGATATCCGGCACCGGTTCGGACGGGCTGGACTTGGCGAACAGCGTCGCCTCGGTGGCGCCGACGGCGAGTTGGCCCGATCCGGCCAACAGCCATTGCAGCGCCATCTTCGCCGATTTGATCGGGCTCATGACGGCTTCATTGAGCGTGTCGCCGGTGTTGGTCTTGAACGCGAAGCTCGCTTGATAATGATCCTGAAGATTCTTGCCGACGCCGGGCAGATCGAGCTTCACATCGATGCCTTGAACCGAAAGTTCGTCCGCGGGGCCGATGCCCGAGGTGAGCATCAGCACCGGCGAGTTGATCGCGCCACCCGATAGCACAAGTTCGCGCCGCGCGCCGATGCGCTGAACCCCGCCATCGCGCTCCACCTCGACCCCGATGGCGCGGCGCCCGTCGAACACGATGCGCCGGACATGGGTTTTCGTCATCAGTTCGAGATTGCTTCTGTTGAGATTGGGTTTGAGATAGCCGGCCGCGGTCGAACGGCGCCAGCCGTTGTGGACGTTGAGCGGCGCGAAGCCGATGCCGTCGATGCGCTCGCCGTTGAAGTCGGGGTTGCGTTGATATTGCAGGCGCTCGCAGGTTTCGACGAAAGCCTTCGCCACCGTGGACGGGCGCTTGATGTTGGAAACCGTCATCGGGCCGCCGGTGCCTCGCCATGCATCCGCGCCCTCGACGCAATGTTCCATGCGCTTGAAGTAGGGCAGAACGTCTTTGTAGGCCCAGCCTTGTGCGCCAAGGCGCTGCCACTCGTCGTAATCGCTCGGCGCCCCCCGCAAGAAGACAAGACCGTTGATGGAGCCCGATCCGCCCAACACTTTGCCGCGCGGCCAGATAATGCTTCGGCCGCCAAGCCCCGGTTCGGGCTCGGTCTCGTATCCCCAGTTCACTTTCGGATCGGGTACGAGCTTGCCAAACCCCCTCGGAATATGAATCCAGGGATTGCGATCACGTCCGCCGGCCTCGATGACGCACAGCGATATCTTGGGGTTTTCCGTCAGTCGCGCGGATAACACGCACCCCGCCGAGCCGGCGCCGACCACGACGACGTCGAATTCCGCGTCGAACCCGGATTTGGTCATCATTGTCTTTCCGCCGCGGCTCTATAAGGCTCGCAAACCGCATTGTGTCGTGCGGCGTCGATCTCGGCAATATGGGTCTCGTCGTTGACGAGCGCGCGAAACAGCACGATCGATTCTTTTGCCGGCCATCGTGGCCGCCATTTAGAGTCTTGGCCACATGCCTGAACGAGGATCGCCCCAATCAATTTCGGATGGCAAATCTTCAGGCCTGGCGGAAGAGCCTATCCGTCACGCCAGCAATCGCGCGATGTTTGACGGGTTGAAGAACTCCTTGAACGGGGTATTTCCCGCCAGAACGTCCATAAAGCGGGTGGTCTCTTCAGCCGAGCGCGCGACCCTCTGATAGATCGGGATCGCGGGTTTCGGATCCTTCAGGCTCGCCGCCTTCAGCGTGTATTCAAAGATCGGCATCGTGCGGTCGCGAAACGCCGATTGACAAGCCATCAGCGAATGCTCGAGACGCATTGCGGGGCCGGCGAGACCATCTGCAAGGGCGTCGGCCAGAAATTGCGCCCCCAAAAATGCATCGCCGATGCCCATCCCCGGAAGCGGATCGCGGTGGTACGCCGCGTCACCTACCAGAGCCCAGCCCTTGCCAAAACTCTGCCGGTAGAAGTTCAACAATTTGGAAGTGCCCTTGAAGGGGGACACCCGCCGGGAGTGCCTGAGCCGTTCGGCGAGCGACGGAGCGAGGGCGATTATCTCGAGATAGCTGCGCTCGACGTCTTTCCGATACGCCTCCCAATCATCCCGCGAGCGTCCCGCCCAGATGCAGGTCAATCCGTCGTGCGTGGGAAATACCAGAATGTCCCGGCCCTGGCGGACATAAAATTCGACACCCTGCGTGGGCACTCCGGCCCAGTAGGCGTAGTAGCCGCAGGTGAAGGAGGGGTGTTCGACGTCGGTTGCGGCACCGGCGGCGCGCGCGACCGGCGACCACAGGCCATCGGCGCCAACCACAATCGCGGCGTGCTCTTCAACCGGACGCCCTTCGCTATCCTGCAGGCGAGCTCCGATGACCCGGCCTTCTGCCCAAACGAGGTCGCGAAACGTCGTTGCTTCGCGTATCTCTGCCCCGGCCTCGCGCGCGGCGTCGACCAGCAGATTGTCCAGGACCGTTCGTCGCGGGGAATACATCGCGGCCGTGCCGTCAACCGCGCTCGGCCTGCCGTGAAGCGCAATGGGACCATAGTCGGCCGTGACTCGATGGATGGCGGGACATCCGGTCGCTGCCAGTCTGTCCAACAATCCCCACTTTGCCAGCGACGCGGTGGTTCGCGGCCACATGAAGTGCGTGGAAATCGTGTCGCTTGGAAACTGCGCGCGATCGACGCCGAGAACCTTGTAGCCTTTGCGTGCGAGCAGCATCGCCAGCGGAGCCCCGGCGCATCGCGTTCCCACGATCAGGACGTCATGCCGGGCCATGGTTCCTGCTCCGGTCGATATCAGGGGCGGCGGGCCCTCGACCATAGCAGCGCTAATGCCTGAATGGTGCGGTTTTCTCGTCGCCGGCCGCATTGTGTCGGCCGGAGTCCGGCCGCTCGCCGCATAGCGGATGCGGTCTGGCCCCTACGGGCCCGATCGAGGGCTCATTTCCAACTCGCCCACCAGTCGCAAAGTGCTAGGGTTCAGGCGTTGAACACAGCGCGTTTTTCGGTGACCACATGAGACGACGCGACTTCATCACGCTTCTCGGCGGTGCAACGACAGCTTGGCCGCCTTCGGTCCTTGCGCAGGCTTCCCTAAAGATCGCGCGGGTCGGATTTTTGGGTCTCGCCCCGGCATCCGGCTGGGCAGGTGAAATCGCGGCGCTACGGGCGGGGTTGCGCGAGCTCGGCTATGTCGAGGGCAAAAACATTGTCCTGGAATTTCGCTGGGCCGAGGGAGTAGGCGAGTTGCCGCGATTGGCGGCGGAATTGGTCCGGATGAATGTCGACATTATCGTTGCGCCCGCCTCGACCCAGGTCGAGCCTGCGCGCCAGGCAACCCGGACAATTCCAATTGTATTTGCCCAGCACGCTGATCCCGTCGGCACCGGACATGTCTTGAGCCTCGCGCATCCCGGCGGAAACATCACCGGTGTCTCGATGGTCCTTACCGAACTCGCCGCCAAGGGTCTCGAGATCCTGAAGCAGGCCCTGCCTAGGGCCACCAGGATCGGGATTCTGTCAAATCCCACCACGCCGTCCCACGTCAAAGTCGTGAGCGAGGTCGAGGTCGCGGCTAAAATCCTGGGCCTGCAACTGTTGATGACGCCGGTACGGACGATCGACGATTTTGATCCGGTATTTTCGCTGATGAAGCGCGAGCGCGCCGACGGCTTCCTGGTCCCACCGTCGCCGCTCACCAACTCGCAGCCGGTGCTGCTGGCAGAACTGGCACTGCAATACGGACTGCCGGGAATGTTCGGAAACAAGGACAATGTAAAGGCAGGCGGTCTGATGAGCTACGGCGCGGACTTCAACTATATGTATCGCCACGCCGCGATCTATATCGACAAGATTCTCATGGGCGAAAAGCCGTCCGACTTGCCGGTCGAGCAGGCTTCGAAATATGATCTAGTGCTCAACCTGAAGACCGCCAGGGCTCTCGGTCTCGACATCCCACCCACCGTACTTGCGCGCGCCGATGAGGTGATCGAATGAAGCGGCGCGAATTCATCGCGGGTGGCATTTCGGCCGCCACGGTGTCGCGTCTTGCGGCACAGCCGGCCGGCACCAGTCAGCGGCTTGCCCTCTTCAGCCCGGCCGAGCCGTCGGCGCAGATGCATGACCGCAGCGAGAACCGTTACTACCAGGCGTTGTTCGATGAGCTTCGCCGGCTCGGACATGTGGAGGGAAAAAACCTCACGGTCGAGAGGTACGGCAGCGAGCAAAACACCTCCGGTTTTGCCGCGATGGCGGCCGAGGTCATGCGCAGCAATCCGGATGTCGTTTATGTCGTCGGTCCCGGCGCCGTCTTTTTCAAGAACGCCGGCGCGAAAATGCCGATCGTGACCATGACCGCCGACCCGGTTGCGCAAGGCCTTGCCCGGAGCCTGGCGCGCCCGGGTGACGATATCACGGGGGTCAGCGTCGACGCGGGCCCATCGATTCACGGCAAACGGATCGCGCTGTTGCGTGAAATGTACCCTGCAATGTCAAAACTTGCCTTTGTGACGTTGCGCGTTGCGTGGGAGGGGATCCAGGGCCCCGCGGTGCGCGCGGCGGCCGAGACGGCAGGCATCGCCCTTGTCGGCATTCCGCTGGGATTTCCGGCGAGCGAAGCTGACTATCGCTCGGCGATCGCGAGCGCCACGCGCGAGGGTGTGGATGCGATCATGGTTGGGGACAGCCCGGATGTCGTGAGAAACCGGGCGTTGATCCCGGACCTGATCGGCGCGGCGAAGCTTCCTGCCATCTATCCGTTTTTCGAACTTGTCGAGGCCGGCTGGCTGATGGCCTATGCCTTCGACCTCGTGGAGTTGAACAAGCGCGTAGCCAATAACATCGACGCCATCCTTCGCGGCGCAAATCCCGGCGAGATCCCGTTTTATCAGGCCTCCAAGTTCGAATTATCCATCAACCTCAAGACGGCCAGGACGCTCGGCCTCGCTGTGCCGGCAACGCTCTCGGCCAGCGCCGACAAGGTGATCGAATAAGGAATTTTATCGTGCCGGTGGGCAGCGTGACGTCGCCCCGTTGGCTGCGCTACTGCGGCCTATCCGGCGCGCATCCGAGGCACACTGGCGGCGGCTTCGCTGATCGCGGTCCGTCGATCGACGACAGCGTGGTGAAACTGTTCGAGAACGAGACTATAGGCGGCCAGATCGCCTGCCTCGATCGCGCCGTCATCGAAGCAATCGAGCGTTTCACGCAGGAAGTCGTCCGCCTCACATTGCAACGTGTCCAACTGCTCGATCGAATCTATTTTTCGCACCACCGAAATCGCGGACAGTAGCTTTTCACGATGCAGCGTGCTCGTCCTTCGTTCGTCCCGCTTGATATAATGGCGAACCGCGGCGCTGCCTGACCCCAGCACCGAAAGCGGCAGAATCGCGCCCCAGATGTAATCGCTATATGTCTCCATGAATGTTCGTTCGTTGCCGTCGATGTAGGCTGCGGCCCCCGGATGGGCAGGCAGCGCGGCGTCCTTGTCGGTGTTCGGCTTCTCGATCTTTGCCGCGATCGGCAGTTCGCGGGCAAGCGAAGGCCGAACCGCAAATAGCTGTCGGGTGAACGCTCCTACCACGTTCTCGGACAACGATTTCGGCGCGACGATCAGATGATTCACGCCTATCGTCTCGATCGCATCGTCGGGCCTGGTCGGCGATGCGCCAAATGAGCCGCCGGGAATTTCTTCGGACTCATAGAGCGGGTGCCTCCGCGCGATCGTTTCCGAAACGTCGATCGGGAGGAACGTCGGCTCACCCCTGAGGCGCGTGGTCGAAATGACCGCGTCCGAAGTGATCTTGCTATCGAGCGGGCCGACCGTCATGAATGCATCGACGGTCGGATCGCGCACCATCCCGGCGATTTGGTCGGCGTTGAACTGCGCGATCGTAACCTTGTCGGGATTGACGCCGGACTCGGCAAGGATGACGCGCAGCAGCGTGGCGTTCACCTTGGTACGGCCGACAACACCGACGCGATGGCCCGCGAGATCATCGATCACCTTGATTTTCGATTTGGGTTCTTTCTTCGATCCCCTGCGTGGAAGGCCGGAGGGCGACCACAGCACGACAACGTTCTTGCGCAGGATTGCGATCGACCCGGTACCTTCAGGCATTTCCTCATCGGCGCGCGCGACCGCGAGATCGGCTTTGGCGGCTCCGAGGAGCGCAATGCTCTCAACCGGGCCGGCCGTCGTGATCAGCGAGAGCCGAACCGGACTTCCCTCACGGGCAAAGGATTGCGCCAAGGCCTGTATCAGTTGCTGGTCCTCGCTTCCCGACGGCCCGACGGCTATTCGCAGGGTTGTCGGCCGCAACATGAAAAAGGATGCGCCGGCGATGGCTGCAAAAATCATCAATCCGGCGGCCAACATCAGAAACGGAGAGCTCCGCCTTTTTCGGCTCCGGAGCGACAGTTCCGTTGCAATCTTCAAACCGCCTGATGAGGACATGTTGCTGCCAGGCTGCCAACGATCCAGCTTGCGAAGTTCAGGATAGCACCTTCCAGGCTTGTCGTCCCCGCCCTGGACGCCACTCAGATTGAGCCTGTTTTAATCTGGGAGGCCAGCTTGGGTCGGATCCCGAGCGGGGTCATCGCCGGGGCAGCTGAACGTTAACGAACGTCAATTCCATCGCCGTGCTGAAGGCTGGAGAGGGACCCGGTAGCGTCCTCGAGAGACCGCTCAGCCTGTTCGATCCGGACGCCATGGTCCTACCGGAAGAATTGGGTCCTACCGGAAGAATACGGCATCCCAAGCCGGCACCGGAACTCAGTCTCCCTAGTAAACGGAGCAAATGCGACAAATTGCCCCGCTACGGACCAATAACCGGTCGTATCAAACAAAG
>Ga0073928_10001713_pt1 | contig 40789 bp, 24 predicted proteins | sample PaiPotPPA55metaG_FD_76969 | JGI IMG/M metagenome (GOLD analysis project Ga0073928, IMG submission 76969) | Iron sulfur acid spring bacterial and archeal communities from Banff, Canada, to study Microbial Dark Matter (Phase II) - Paint Pots PPA... ... | reverse complement strand
GCGCGGCGAGCGCGGCGCCGGCATAACGGAAGGCGCGGCGCACGGTCAGCCCGGGAATTTGTGCCTGGAGCGGCGTCGCCACGTCGCCGGGAAAATCTTCGAGATTGATGGGCGAGAAACTTTCGGCGCTGACGGCATCGAGTTGCACCTCGTTGCCGGTGGCCACGCCGAGCAAACCGATTTGCCCGGCGGCATTCTCGACGGCCACCAATCCAACGGATTGCTCGAAAGGCAGCGGTCCGGTCGCCACTTGCGAACCGACCAGCAGCGCAAACGGATGCGATTGCGGCGGGTTCAACGTCACGCGCAGCTTGCGCGTATCCGGGTCGAATCGCCACGTCGAGACAATCGATGTCGGTGCGCCCGAAGGTTTGTTTCCCGCGTCGGTTTGCGCCGCGGGCTTCGCTGCTTCGCTTACGTCGATGATGGCCGCCCCGGCGGGCACGTTGAGAACGAGTTCCGCCAACTCACCTTGGGCCGGGCGGATGGAAATGTAATGCGCGCCTTCGATTACGCCCGCCGTCGGCACGTAAAGTTGCGAGAGGTCCGCGTAGAACACGGGCCGCTCGCGCTTGACGTCGCGGGTGCGCGGTTTCCAGGCGACCCAGGCGTTGTTGGCAGGCGATAAGACCAGCGAGGCCACGGTGTTGCTGCCGGACGCTTCGCGCCGGATGGAAACCGCCTGCGGCGAAAGTACTTCGACGTCCAGATTGACGACGGTGAGATTGAGCTGGTTGATGAGGCCGCAGGGCACGGGCAGGGCCAGGCCGTTCTCGGCGCCGCGCGAGGGCGTCTGCACCTGGTATTGCAGAGTGATGTCGTAAAGGCCGCTTTTGCGGGCGGACAACTTCTCAACGACGCCGGTTCCAGCGGCGCCTTCCACCAAAATGAGCACGTTGCTGGGATAATCGAGATGGGTCAATACCGCGGGCGCCAGCAACAGCGGCAGGCTCTGGCCTTTGACGGCCTGCCAGCGGATTTTGGCCGTGGCCAGCGCGTAGTTTTCCTCGATTCGCAAATCCTGCGTGACGGATTCGGCCATGGGCGGCAAAGCCGATGGCGACTCCGCGCCGCGGGCGCTTGCCGTGCCAGCCAAAGCGAGCCACGCAAGGCCGGCCAACAACCACAGGGCAATCGCTGGCGCGGCCCCTTGCGCGCCGTCCGCCGGCGCAGGCTCGGGCCGGTGTGGCGCGCGCCAAAGCTGACGCAACGCGGGCATCACTGCGCGCAGAAACAGGAACGCCGCAATGACGAAGAGAAACGCTGCTGCGCCGTGGGGCGCGCGCAGGGCCGTCCACACGAGCAACATCCAGCCGAGGATCCGGCCACCGGCTTTGATGCCAGGGTCTTCAGTCACACGGACGGACGCAAATACCGCCAGGACGATCAGCATGGGCCACGCATATCCGACAAAGGCAGATAGCGAAGCCTTTTCCGAGAAGTTTGATACATGCACGCTCAACGCGCTGCCCGCCTGTTGCACCGGCGCGAGAAACGACACCGCGCGCGGCAACTCGCCTTGGTGGCTCTCGACGATGCCGGCGAGTTGGACGAAGGCGCCTGCTGGCATAGCCAACGCGATAAGCCCGACCAACGTTCCCGCGAGATGCCGTGCGCTGAATTTATAAACTCCCGCTCGTGCCGTCCAACGCCAGATGACCAGCGCCGCTGCGATGAGAGCCAGCGCCATCAAGAGCAAGGTCGTTGCGCGGCCCGCTTGTTCGCCCTTGAACGCTCGCGCCAGCGCGGCAAACGCGGAGACATCGGGCACGCCATCGACCGGCGTGAGCGAGCCTTCGCGGTAGAGCAGACGCTGGCCGGTGTCGGGTTCCAGCTTCCATTCCTCCAACATCACCGGCGCGCTCACGATGGGCGCGCTGACGCTGATTTGTTTGGGGTCTTGCGAGCGGGCGGCCAGTTGTAAATCAAGCGCCAGCACCGAGTTCGGGTCCGAGCGTTGCGGCAGCGGGATCAAATTAGCGTCACCGTCCATCACCGGTACCACCGGCGCGCCGTTGACGGCGGCGGACCAAAGTTGCGTGCCGGCGGGCAAAGTGAGCCGGAAGTTAGGATGGCCGCGATTCTTGATGAAGTAACGCGCCTCGGTCAGCGCCTGGCCTTCTTTCGAAATGCGCGTGGTGAGCGATGCGCGGTCCACGACCTGGCTGAGGGAATCGCCTTGCGCCAGCGGGCTGAGCGCGAGCTTCAAATCGAATGGCCGCGAAGTGTAGCGATAAGCCGCGAGCAGAGGCGCGTCGAAAAACAGACGGTATTCCGGCGGCACTTCGCCGGTTTCGAGCGGCAGCAGGCCGGGCGACACGCTGGCGGGTTTCACCTGAAATTGATAGGCGCTGATGATGAGCGTGTAGCCCTGTTCGGATTGCGCATCGAGCGGCCACGCGCCGGTGAACGCGAGCGTTTCGCCCTGCGCTTTGAAGGGCCTTTCGTAAGTCGCCAGCAACGTCCAGGCGCCCGCGACGGGAGTGTGCAATTGCACGAGATAACCGCCTGGGATCTTTTGCCAGTTGCGCAGGTCTTTGCCCGTGAATTCCACATTGAAGTATTCATCGGACAACTCGACCTTGAACGCCGAGACAGGCGCGCCCGAAACGACGTAATTGATCAAGCTGCTGCCGTAAGCGATGCCTTCGCCGATGGAAAAAAGATGGAAGGCATCGGCCTGCACCGTCTGCGGCAGACGCTCGACGCGCAACGAGGCCTGCCAGGCCGGGTCGCTCAAACGAAACGCCGCCTGGATGCCCGGAACTTTTCGCGGGAAAAATGCCGTGGCGATTTCGGTGAGCGATTGCGTCCTTTCGGGTGTGAGGCGATAGCCTGCGTCCGCCGCCACGGCCACGTGGCCGCGCACGGATTTGGCCTGGGCCACCTCCAGCCGTGGCAGCGTCCAGGTGGATTCGCCCAGCGCCTGGTTGCGTTCGAGCCGCAATTCGATCACTTGCCGGCCGGACTGAGGCTGGCCATAGACCAGCCGCAACTCGGCCGCGGACTGATCGTCCGGCTCGCGCAGAAAATAATCCGTCAGACCCGAGGCGTTGAGCCGCGCGATGGCGTAGCCTTTGGGCACGCGCAGCAACAGCTCGCGCAAGGGCGCTTCGCGAATGTCCAATTCGATCTCGGCGTCGATGGCTTGTTCGCTTTCGCCCAAGTGATAAGCGAGCACTTGAGAGACGGTCAGCTCAGGCAGGATTTGATCCGCCTGGATGCGGAGCGCGAAATCCGGGCCGGAGAACCGGTACGCAAATCGCTGATTGCCGGTCGGGCGCAGGGCGGCGCGCGTGGCGTCGTTCTCGGGAAATTGTTCGGGCGAAATTTGCGACAACCCGCTGGCCTGCGCGACTTCGAGGCGCACCGCGCCTTCGTTGACGATGCGGAAGCAGCCGGCGAACTGCGTGGCGCCTTCGGGCCGCAGTTGAAGCGCGTCCGCCGATTGCGGGAATGCGCCCAGCGGAGTCTGCATCTGGACCTGGAGGGAGAAATGCTCGCTCTGCGGCTGGTTGAATCGGACGATGAGCCGGCGGTCGCTCGAATTGGTCATCGGCTCGAGGTTCCAGGCGAGCACTTCGGCGCCCTGGACGCGCGTGACTTCGCCCGTGCCGTGCAGCACGAGCGCCACGCGGTTCAGTTCGCCTTGCATGATTTTGAAATCCAGCAGAGCCGTTTGCCGCATCAAGCCGGGGCTGACGCTGATCTGCGAGAGCATTCCGGCGGCGTAGAACAGCTTCCCTTCGGCCTCCGGGCGAACTTCCTTCCAGGAGAGTTTCACGTTGCCATCCGACGGCAAGTAACTGACGAAGTCTTCGCCGGTCCGCGCGGGCCGCGCCGCGCCCGCGAACTCGAATTGCGTTTCCGCAGGCAGACCGTGCAGGACGATCGGTTGCAAAGCGCTGGGGGCTACGTGAAAAGCCACCGCGTTCCAGCCGCGCGGACCGTCGGCGCTCGCGCGAACGGCGGCGTCGAACTTGAGCTGGATGGGGAATTTGCCGGCGTGCTCGAAGACAAGAACGAAGCGATTCGATTCGGCGCGGAGGTTCCACCTGGGATGCGGGCCCAGTTCCGTCACGGCCAGCATGCCCTCGAGCAAATCGAGCGAGCCGCCTTTGGAATTTTCGACGCGCGCGGTAGCGGTGAGTGTGAAAACAGCGCGCTGACCGGCGAGATCGCCGGAGAGCTTGAAGTTGTCGAGGGTGACGGCGGGCGGAGGCGGGGCGGAAGGCGCTGCGGGCACTGCCTGCGAGACGCGACCAATAGAGACAGACAACAAAAGGCAAACCAACGATGCGAGATTTTTCATATTAATCCAAAAAGGTGAGGGGCCCGGCATTGCAAGGAGTAGCGGCAAAGATGTTCGACGTTGCAGGATCATTTGGCGAAATCGAGGCGACCAGCAGAACGGAAGGAATCTCCGCTCAGACGAGTAGCGCAGATTTGTAATCTGCTGTATCGCCGATTTGCAATCGGCAAACCGCTCGAACGACCCACGCAGCACTGAAGGGCGACCGCAGTGCAATCCGAATCCTCCGACGCTTGAAAACTGTTGCGGCATCAAAGCATCGCAGCCTATTCTCCGGTTATGCTGCCAGCCGAACGCAATCCGAGAATTACCCGGACGGAATTCGAATTGCGCGCCGCGGGCATCAAGCCCGATTCGGCGAACCCGTTGCGTTCCGGAATTCATACGCGCGGCTATCTTCCGCACGTGAAGCGCGAGGGGGCTCGTTACTTTGTTACTTTTCGTCTCGTCGACTCTCTGCCCCGGCACGTGCTCTTGAAGCTCCAGGCCGAGCGAAATGATTCTTTGACCCGTTTTCACGCGAAGCAGGCCTCCGCGAGGAAGCTGGGCAAGCCTCCGCCGGCGACCCAGGCATTGAACGAAATCGAGCGAGATTATCGCCGCAAATTGGAGCGGTATCTCGACCAGTGTCACGGCGAGTGCTGGCTGCGGCGACCCGAAATCGCTTGCCTGGTTGCCAACGCACTCGGTCACTTCAAGGAGGAGCGCTATCTTCTGCGCGAGTGGGTGGTGATGCCCAACCATGTCCACGCTGTTTTGTGGCCGATGCCGAATTACACGTTGAGCGCCATCGTCCAATGCTGGAAACGATTCATCGCCCGCGAGGCGAACAAACTGCTCCACCGCACCGGTCAAACTTTTTGGCAGCCAGAACCTTTCGACCACTGGATTCGCAACGACCAAGAATTCGCGAATTGCTGCCGGTACGTGCGGAACAATCCCGTCAAAGCGCGCTTGTGCGCGAGACCCGAGGATTGGAAGTGGAGCAGTGCCTGGGGTAAAGGGCCAACTACTTAGCTCGGGATTGCGAACCGGAGGGGGAACCGCGCGTTGCAGCGCCGCGCAGAGTGCAACTCTGCCGTACAGCAGAGTATAACTCTGCGCTATGAAGACCAAGTAGCGCAGATTTGTAATCTGCTGTATCGCCGATTTGCAATCGGCAGACTGCACGAATGATCCACGCAGCGCCGATGGACTATCGAAGGGAAATCCGAACGTTCCAGCGCCGCGCAGAGTGCAACTCTGCGATACAGCAGAGTATAACTCTGCGCTACTCTTGCGGCGGGCGCGATTCGTGCGCGATTTCTTCATGACCCGCCTTTCCGTCGCTTCATAGTTTCATTTCCCCTCAATGCTCTTCGCCTGCCGGATCATCCATTCGAGCTTCTTCGGGCGGGCGTCGGCGCCGCAGATTTCGGGCACGCCGCGCAGATAGCCGAGCAGGCTGTCGGGACTGACGTCGGCGGCGAAGGGGCTTGAGGCCAGCCATTCGGAGAAGGCGCTGGCCGTGACCGCCAACCGCATCGCGGGGGTCGCCTCTTCCAGGGGAGTCGCGTTGCCGGTGTAGGTCACGGCCCATTCGTGCTCATGGATCTCGCCGGTGGCGGGCACTTTATAGCGCACGCGCACGGTGCCGAGCGGGCCCTCCCCGAGCGGGTTCACCGCGATCACGTAAAGCGCGTTGCCGGATTCGGCCGCGCCGATTTGGGCGGCGGCGACGGTGTTGTCGCGGAATTGTTCCTTGGTGAGTTGATGCTTGGCGTAGCCGATTTGGCGCCAGGCTGTCACGCGGCGCGGATTGAACTCGACCTGCACTTTGACATCCGAGGCGGCGACGTGCAGCGCCCCGGCAAGCTGGCCCGCGAAACCGCTGGCGGCTTCCTCGGGCGTGTTGATGAAGCCGTAACGGCCATCGCCGTTGCGTGAGAGCACTTCGAGGAGATCGTCGTTGTAACCTTCCCAGCCGATGCCGAAGCAATCGAGCGCGACGCCCTGCTTGCGATGGGCCTCGACCTTTTGCTTGAGCGCGTCCGGTTCGACGTTCCCCAGATTGGCCGCGCCATCGGTGAGCAGCACGACGCGGTTGACGCCGCCTGCGAGGTAATGGCGCAAGGCCGTCTGATAGGCGAGATTCATGGCTTCTTCGAGATTGGTGCCGCCTTGCGGCGTGATGCCGCCGACTTCGTCGGCCACGCGCGCCGCTTCGTTGCCGGGCACGCCGTCCACCCACAAGCGCGCGGTGCGGGCGAAGGTGACGACGCTGAATTTGTCCTGCGGCTGAAGCTGCGCCGCGAGCACGCGGAGCGCCTCGCGAATGATGCGCACCCGATCGGCGCGCTCCATCGAGCCGGAAGCGTCGAGGAGCAGAACAATATTCAGCGGACAGCCCGGCTGCCGGCCCTCGGCGGCGGTCTTGATCGAGAAACGCAGCAGGTCGCGGTTCTGCGCATAGGGATAGCGCGCGCGCTCCCAGGCAAACGCCACCTGCACGCCCGGCGGCGGCTCCGGATCGCGATAGTCGAAGGCATTGATGAATTCCTCGCTCCGCACCGACGCCGGCTCGGGCATCACGCCTTTCTCGAGACTTGCCCCTGCAAGTTTGAACGAGACGTCGCTGACATTGAGAGAGAAAGTCGAGAAGGTCTGGTCATGCGTCTGAACTTCGGGCTGCGGCTCGTCGGCGGGTTTGGTTGGAGCGGGTTTGGGCGGTCTCGGCGCATCCTGTGGCTTCGCGCGCATTTCTTCCGTCCGCCGAAGAGTTTCCGTCGTCAATGAAGGAGACGGAGCTTCGGCACCGGGCGACGAATCCGTGATATTCAGGTCCCTGCGCAATCGATCCACTTCCGCCTGCGCCAATTGAACCTTCTGTTCCTGTTCTTTCCAGCGTTCCTCCAGGGACGTGATGCCGCCCTGCACGAATGCCTTGCGTTGCTCCATCCGATGCGCCACATAGGACTCAGCCACCGCGTTGGCGATTTTGGCGGCCTCCTCGCCGTTGTCGCTCTTGACGCCAATCTCCATGATGCTGGTCTTTCCCATCGGGCGCAGCTCGAGGCTTTTCTTGAGCAACTTAATGGAATCTTTTGTTTCGAGCGGCTGACCTGCTCCTTTCTCTTTGCCCCATTTGGCGTTCAAATCCAAGTCCTTGACGACTTTGCCGAGAACGGCATCGGATTGAAGCGCTTCGAACTCGGTTTGAACAAAGTAAGGATCATAAACGTCGGCCTTTGTCCTTTCGGAAAAACCCGAAATATCAGACTGATCACGCTCCACCTTGATGCGGGCCTTCGCCTCGACTTTGCCGCTCACTGTTCGGCGAACTCCTTCCCAAAAGGTCGGACTATGCGCCGGAGGGGGTTCTGCTGTATCGACGATTTCGACCATGGTGGTCTTGGGCACAGAAAAATCGATCTTCTCCTGCGCAATCTTCATGTCGAGGATTTGTCGAAACCGCACCAAATCCGTCAAATTCCGCTTGGCTTCCAAATACGCCTGACTCGTTTGGCCCGGCTCGCTGTTCGCGGCCAACTCTGCGGCGGGTGCTTGTGCCGGAGAGGCTAACGGAGGCGGTTCGCCGCCTGCCGCAGGAGACCGCGGGCCGGCGGAGTAATAGGCGAGTTCGGTGCCCGCGTTCGATGCTGTCGTGGGCGGGAGGACGATTGAGGAGGACGGCACTGCCGAGGGCTTGTTCGCTTTGGAGGCAAGCTTCAGCGAGTCCGAGGACGCGGCGTCCGCCGCCGAGCCCGGAGCGCGCAACAGTGGTTCGCGCAACCGGGAACCGCTGATCTGCTGATCGTTGCTGTCGGTCAGGACATAGAGGTCATTTGTCCCCATGGGCACGTTCACGTAACCAACCACATTGAGCGTTTCTTTCTTCGCATCCTCGTCGGAAAATTTGGACTTTGACAATGCGCCCAGCAAAGGCAGATCACCCAAAGCAGGCACTTTTTCCGACTCGCCAAGTTTTGCGACATCGAGAGAACTCGCGCCGGTGTCGAAGCCCCAGTTCACGCCGTTTGTCACTGTCGGAACGTGGTCTTTCTGCAAAGGACTGACACTTAAGCCGTCGTTCGCAGCCACCTGGGATTGAGCAGTCTGGAGTCCCAGGGGAAACTCTTTTCGAAGCGATTCAGACTCCGTGTTGCTGGCAAAGTAGTTGATTCCTGCTCCTCCAACCCCACCTCCACCGCCTCCTCCTCCAGCAAAACCGCTCGCGGGCGGCGACATTGGCAGGATTATCCCGCCGGAAGCCGCACCGGTCTGTCGGCCATTGTGTACGGCAAGCTCGGAGGAACGCGTGTCCTTCAAGCTATCCAACGCCCGCCTGTTGCCATTGACGGAGGTAATACCTGCGATAACCACGCTGCCTGCTGGTGCTTTGTCTTTACCGAGATCGGCGCTGGGAACCGGAAGCCCGGTAGCAGGGTCAATAATCTGCTGCGAGAGTGTCTGCGATTGCGGTTGAAGCTGATACCCACGGGCTTGTTTCTCGCGCAAAAGAACGTCGTCCGGCTGGCGGCTTTGAGCGCTTGCGATTGCAGTTGCGGCGGCGGGCTCTTGTGGTGTCAATGTTCTTCCAAAGTTGCGCAAATGTTCTGCATCCAGTCCTCCAGGTTGCTGCGGCGTGGAAGGGACATTGTAAGCGTAACTGCCGATGAAACGGTTACTGTCCGAATGAGCCAGCTCCGACTTTTCCAAACTTCCAGTCCATGCCGGCTCCCCCGAGAGGCCGAAATTCTGGGTAGCGCCATCAGCCTTAACAGAGTTTGGTGTTTGGGCTGGTTGCGGGAACGCGCCCGGCGCGGTCGCTTGGTCCTCAGGCGGCACTGGTGCCGTAGCCAATGTTCCAACCGAGGGGAGGAAAATCGTATGATCGACTGGCTTGGTGGGAGCGGGAGCCGGCTCTGCGGGACGTGTGGTCTGTTCCTTCAGCCCGAGGCTGGGAGGTTCGCTTTGTCTTGCGCGTTCCTGTTCGACGTACTCCAAGCTTGGCTTCGACCCGTAGGCCAGGCTGCGGCTTTGGGATCGCGATTTGGCTTTCGACAAAGCCGGCAGAAGCATAGCGCCGCAAATAGCCATCAAGCAGGCGGCGACAGCCACTGCCAACCATGGAACGCTGTTGCGGCTCGGGCGTTCGAATTCCTTCGGCGCAACCGTCTTGAAATGCTGGAGGAGCTTTTCCCGGCGCTCGCCGGACAGCTTGAGCGAGGCGGGCGGCGCGGCGCTTTGCTGCTCCGAGGTGACGGCGGTTTCGCGCACCAAGGCAATGGTGCGGCTCAATTTTTCATAGAGCCTCGCCAGCCCGGCATCATGCTCGATAATCTCGCGCAGCGCCGCGGCTTCCTCATTCGGTAATTCGCCGAGCAACAGAGCGGTAAGCTTTGCTTCCAGTTCTTCTCGCGGTGACTGTGGCGCTTCGTAGTTCATGACAAATCAAAAATCAATAATCAAAAATCAAAAATTCGTTATCCCATTTCGTGCCAATTCGTCGGCCACCGCCTTCAGCGCGTGGTGCAGCAAGTAACCCACATGCCCCGTCTTGAGGCCGGTGCGGTCGGCGATTTCCCTATAGGACAATCCTTCGTTGAACTTGAGCCGGACCAATTCGCGGCTGCGCGCATCGAGCGTTTCCAGGCTCAACCGGACCAGGCCGATGCCTTCCCAGCGGGCGATTTGTTCATCCGGCAATGGCTGCGGGTCGGCAGCGTCCGTTCCTTCCGACGCGCCTTCGCCGGAGCGTTCGAGCGGCACGATTTTGCCGGCCTGACGGCGCTGGTTGAGGGCCAGGTTGTGCACGGTGCGGTAGAGCCACCTTCGCGGCTCGCGCACTTGATCGAATTGCTCGTGCAATTTCATGAAAGCGTCCTGAACGATGTCCTCGGCCACGCTGAGCTGGCCGGACAGGCGCAGGGCATAACTCAACAGTGGCGATTCCAGCGCCGCGAAAAGCTGCTCGATCGATTCCCAGGCAGGCGGTTCCGTGCTGGCTTGGTCTGGTCGCATTACGGCCATGCTCGGCGATACTCCATGAATTCTTATGGTCATCCAGCCATTCCGGCGTTTTGCGCATCTAAGGACATCGTATTCTGCTTATCTGACACCGGGCGGCCTGATTTCTTAGACGAAAAGCGCGGCGGGTTTGCTCCGGGGCGCGGTGCTGAAGGTCAACCCGCATATTTTAGTGCTGCGGACCGGCGATGGGTAGCACAGGCAAACTGCCTGTGCCGGTCGGCGACCCGCCGACCGGAACGGAGAGGGCAGACTTTTTCCATAGAGTTAGGCATTTGCCGAATGGCACCCGCGATCTTCCGTAGGGCCAGTGGCCCGACAGCACTGGCGGGTCGCCAGTGCTACCCATGGTTTATGAAATGTCCGGGCTGAAGGTTAATCAGTTTATGATTCTGTCCGGCCATAATTCTGTCGGTTTCCATCGTGCGCGACGCACCGTTACCAGGGCACCGGACCGCGGGTTTGCTCCTTGAGTTTTCGCATCCATGCGAATAATCTCCGGTATGCCGATATACGAGTTTCACTGCGAGAAGTGCGAGAAAGACAGCGAAATCCTGGTCCGAACGCGCAGCGAGAAGGGGACGAAGTGCCCGCATTGCGGCTCAGTCAAGCTGACGAAGAAGCTGTCGGTGTTCGCCTCGACCGGGAGCAGCAACGCCAGCCCTAAAGCCGCCGATTGCTCCGGCAATCCGAAATCGTGCGGCGTTTGTTGCGGCGGAGGGCCGCACCGGCATTGAGATCGATGGCTACTGCTTGCGGCGGCGGATGAAGGACAAAGCCGCCACGCCGCCCAAGCCCGCCAAAGCCAGGGTCGAGGGTTCGGGCACGGGGGTGATGACGACGTTGCCGAAAAGGTTGGCGTCTGTGGACCAGACATCCGACCCCATGACTTCGAAGCCGTATTGGACATGATCGCCCGGATTGGCAGAAGTGGCGAGGCTGATGCTAAATGTTCCCGGCGTCAACACGGCGGTCGAAGTCGTAAAGGATGAATAATCGGGAGCAAAATCTTTGATGAATGCCACTGTCGACCAGGTCGTATTATTCCAAGAATTAACGCTTCCCCCCAGGGTATTGTGCAGCACATTGCCCGTGAAAGTCAGGGTTGTGCCGACGTATACGCCGGTGGTCTCGTTATAGAGATTGGCGTCCATGATCTTGGCGCCGACGTAACCCGAAGGGGATGGGCCGCCCGACGAATACCAATAACTGTTCGTATCATTGATCAGATTTGGTCCAAGTGTCAGCGTGGTCCCGGAGAAGGAGGATGTCAGGTCGCCGACGCCCCATGAACTGCCGAATTGAAACGCTCCATTTCCCGGCGGATTCGCAGTAGCAGGAAGATTGAAGACATTCATGTAGCCCAGGGTCAACGTGCCAGGATCCACGGTGACAGTGACAGCGTTCGAATTGCTGGCCGCGCCAAGCACCACAAAAAGAGCCGCGGAGCCGAGGGTTAAAATTCTGAGTTTTGGGTTCATGGTCGTATCGTATCGAGTTTGGTTTGGGTATATTTGCTGTAGCTTTTTTAACTACAAACGATTTTGATGTCAATACTTATTTTACGGCAAATGTAACACCCGATCCGGGTTAAAGCGAAACAGGCGGGCAGCTTGACTACAGGCTGAATACAGGCTATTTTCAGCCGATAAAAATTGCAAGTCATGGCGTAGGGCGGGGAAGGAAGGCTTCTTTGCCCGCACAGACCGTTAATTTGAGCACGGCCAAGACGTATCTGGGCAGGCTTCTCGAACGGGTAACAAAAGGCGAAACCGTTTACATTGCCACAGGTCGCCGGCGGTTTGTGTTGCAGGAAGTTCCTGAAATCGATCCCATTCTCCTTCGGCCTCAAGGTTACTTTGCCCATTGTTATGATAAAGCGGAAATCCATTACGAGAATCGCCTCGCGAAATCGTCTGTATGCCGCGTGCCGAAGGATCTCGAAGTACCGATGATTGTGAATAACTCTTGAAAATGTAGCGGGTCGTGGGGCCATTTTCACGAATGTAGCGGGTCAAAAACTCATAAAGTGCCTGTCTTTATTGGGTTGTAGCGGGGTTACTGCCACGCGATTCGAATGTAGCGGGTCCGAACATCGAAAATCGCCAATGTTTATGCGGGTTGTAGCGGTGTAGCGGGTCCAAAGGGGGGAAATTCCCGTGAGAAAACAGAAGAATCCGGCTCCGCTGACGCAAAGCCGAACTCCGCAAGCGGATTAACCAGGAAGCCTTCCTGGCGTTGCTTTCAGAGCCGCGCCGCTCCGATGACTCCCTCAGGCGTGAGCCCCCGCAAGTCCTCGACCAGCCAGTCGGGCTGGTGTTGCCTGAGTTCGTCGAGAGTAGCGCCACCGGTCCCCACGGCCACGACCTTCGCGCCGACGGCGCGCGCGCACTGGATGTCGAACGGCGTGTCACCGATGACGACGACCTGATCGGGCCGCAGGTCTTCGTCGAGCAGGCGGCGTCCGCGTTCGCAGGCAATCGCGGCGATTTGCGGGCGTTCCTCGTGGTCATCGGCGAATGCGCCGGTGGCGAACACGTCCCAGAGATGGAAGTGCCGCAATTTGATTTCGGCGCCGAGCCGGATGTTGCCCGTGAGTAGTCCCAGCAAAGGTGGTTGCGGCAACGACTGCAAGCGGTCCAGGAATTCAAGGATGCCGGGGCAAACGCAACCTTCGCTCTGGCGCAAGATGTCATCCAGCCAAAAGACGTAGCGATCGAAGAAGCGTTGGAAGTTTTGCTGAGTGGGCGGGATTTGATGGAAACCGAAGAATTCCCGGATGAGGCTGAGGTCCGTGCGGCCGGAGAATTTCAATCGCTCGAACCCATCGGTGGCGTTGAACTCGGTGGCGAACACTTTGGCAAAGGCCTTGATGCCCGCGCCGCCGGTGCGGATGAGGGTACCGTCGATGTCGAACAACACGAATCGCACCATGCGCGGGAAATTAGGACGCTCGCCAGACAGTGGCAATGAGGTTTTGAAGTCCTGCACGCATGATGGCGCACGTTGTTGCCACCATCATCTCCCTCTCCCCGCCAGAGCGGGGAGAGAGTTCCCCGAACCCAAAGGTCGCGCGTTGAACCTCTGAACCGTAGCAGCCGACGTGAGTCGGCTCCAATTTTCGACGGCGGAGTAGTGAGCGGACTCACGTCCGCTGCTACGAGGTTCATGGGGAGGGTGGGATGAGGGGAATTTAGCTCGAAAACAAGCGACCTCCTCACCCCGGCCCTCTCCTCCTTTTGGGAAGGAGAGGGAGAAAATGGCGAGCGGCTTCGCGCCTGGACCGGGGCGCGGACTTTTTGCGCGGGTCGCCGTCGCGGGCGGGGCTGGCGGCCAGCCCGAAGTATTGCCGGGCGTTGGCGTAACAGATATTGGCAATCATGGAGCCCACGAGTTCTTCGTCATCGGGAAGTTCGCCGTTCTCGACGTCGCGCCCGACGAGGTTGCAGAGGACGCGCCGGAAATATTCGTGGCGCGGGTAGGACATGAACGAGCGCGAATCAGTCACCATGCCCACGAAGCGCGAGAGCAACCCCAAATTGGAGAGGGCGTTGATTTGCCACTCGATACCCTCGCGCTGGTCGAGGAACCACCAGGCAGAACCCATCTGGATTTTGCCGGGGATGGTTCCGTCCTGGAAATTGCCGAGCATCGCGCCGAACACGTAATTGGCAGCGGGGTTGTTGCAATAGACGATGGTCTTGGGCAGCGCCTCTTCGCGATCGAGCAGATCCAGGTATGCCGCCAGCGCCGCGGCCTGGGGAAGATCCCCGATGGAATCGAATCCGGTGTCAGGGCCGATTTCGCGCAGTTGCCGCGAGTTGTTGTTCCGCAGTGCGCCGAGGTGCAACTGCTTGGTCCAGCCTTTTTCGGCGTCCAGCTTCCCGAAAAAGAGCATCATGTAAGAGCCGAATTGCGCCTGTTCCTCGGGCGACGCCGCGCGTCCGCGACGCGCCCGGGCAAAAATCAACGACGCCGTCTTCGTCGAACAAGGTCGGGCGAAACATTGTTCCAGGCCGTGATCGGAAAGCCGGCAGCCCTGCGCATGAAAATCGTCGTGCCGCCGGCGCAGGGCCGCGAGGAAAGCGGCGAAATCCCCGATGTCCGCATCGGCGGTTTGTTCGAGGCGCCGAAGCCATTCCAGGAATCGCTCGGGCTGGCGGACCGCCATGGCCTTGTCCGGACGAAACGCGGGCAGCACGACCGTGGCCAAATCAGAAGCCGCAATGGCCGTGTGATACTTCAAATCGTCGGCGGGATCGTCAGTCGTGCACACATGAGTGACGCCGAATTTCTTGAGAATTCCCTGCGTGGAGAGTTGCGGCGCCGCGAGCTGCTCGTTGGCCCGTTTCCAGATGCGCGCCGCGCTTTCTTCGTCGAGGAGTTCGTTGATGCCGAAGTAACGTTTCAGTTCGAGGTGGGTCCAGTGGTAGAGCGGATTGCGGAGTGTGTGCGGCACGGTCGCCGCCCAGGCGCGGAATTTGGCGAACGGCTCGGCCGCGCCGGTGCAGAATTTTTCGGCGACGCCATTGGAGCGCATGGCCCGCCATTTGTAATGGTCGCCTTCGAGCCAAATTTCGAAAAGGTTTTCGAACCGCCGGTTTTCCGCGATGTCACGCGGGGAGAGGTGGCAGTGATAATCGAAGATTGGTTCAGCCTCGGCAAATTGATGATAGAGCCGGCGCGCCGTGCGGCTGTGCAGCAAAAAATCTTCGTGTATGAACTTCATAAGGCGGCTCCGTTTTCGACGAATAACGGCTTGAGATGCCGTTCGTATAGATTTTGCGTAACGTTTTTCGCAACACTGTCCTCGTACTCCCCCAGCGCCTCAAGGTAACGGTCGCCCATTTTCGCGGCAATCTTGTAGCCCACGTGCAGCAATTGCCGCAAGTGCGGATTGTGAGCGGGGTTTTGCCGGTCGTGGCGCAGGGCCGCCACGAATTGCTCCGCGGTCCAGGCGCGGACTGCGGCCGCCGTCGGCAAATGCCGGCGGTCGATATCGATGACAGTCGCATATGGAGCGCACAGTTCCTCGAAATGTCCAAGTGCGCCGTCATAAATGTCCTGGGTCAGCGTCAGGCCGCTGCCGCCAGCCTCGGCCAGGCCAATCAATTCTTCGAGCCATGTGGTGCCCGCGGTCTTGATGTGCAATCCCGCCTGGAAGCGCCGCAGCGCCTGGCGCATCGGCTCGTAAATCGAAAACTTGTCGCTGCCGGAGTGAACGCTGAGCTTGAGCGGCGCGGGAAGGCCATACTGCTTCACGGCGAAAGCAACGACGGCCAGGTCTTCGTTGAATTCCCTTTCGAATTGGGCAACGTCGCCCGCGTAATCCACGCCTTTGTTGAAACGGCCGGTGAACTTCGGCGCGATGGTCTGGATCGGGATGCCTTCCCCGGCAATGGCCGCGAGGATCACCAGCAATTCGGGCGGCGTCTGCGGGCTTTCGGTTTCGTCCATCGAAATCTCGGTGATGAATGCCTCGCTGCCTTTGGCGAGCGCAATGTGGCGATAAATCCGCCCCGCTTCCTGCACCGCCGACAGGTACCGCCCAATCATTTGCTCCACCTCCGACCGCGTCGTTTCGAACGGCGTCTCGATGCCGGGAATGACGATGGTTCCCACCAACTCCCCGTGCCGATGGACGAACGCTTCAATGTCTTTGGCTGCGGCGGGTTTGCAGATTCGATCAGCGACGTCGATGGTATAAAAATCCGAATGCGGCACGAAGCGGTCCACGGTTTCGAGACGGATGTGATCGGCGTCGATGTGGTAAGGCCGCTGCCAATGCAGCGCCTTCACCGCGGCATCCGCAGCCGCGCGAGTGCTGGCCGGCTCGGAGCCGATCGTAATATGCTCGCGGTTGGACTTGTTCCAAACTGGAATGACCTCGGCCCCGTGCTGGGCGGCCATCAAACAGGCCTGCAGTTGGGCTTTGGCCTGGCGCGCGAAGCGGTCGCCCACGCCGATCGAATATTTTTCCAACTCCAGCACCCGGGCCATGCATCGGATACTAAAAGCCGGGGCGGCGGATTCAAGCATTCCTTCCTCCAATTCGATCTTGACGACCTTGAACGGGAGAAGTAGTGGAGAGGCTTGATTTAGCACCGCGCCCGAAACGTGGATGCAAACTGCCTTCAACATAACCGACGTGGCCTTTTCGGCGGCTTCGGTGGCCCCCGGCGTCGTTTCGCTAGTTGTCGCTTTCCGCATTCATAACCATGGCCCCTCCCATGTCGCGGGCCTCGTGGTCACGACCGATCTCTGGGCCAATTCGCACATCGCCAAGGCGGCCTTCAAGGGCGTGGGCTCGGGATTCGAGCTGTGGCAGGCAAGCTTTACCGCCCCGGGACCGCCCGTGCTCTTCGAGTTCGTGGTCTTTTGCGACGACTACGGCGGTCTCAATTCGGTGCCCCGCATTTGGAACACGAACGGCGGAAACCGCTTTCGCGTGAAAGGGTAAACGGCGTCGAGCTTACTTTTTGGGCGCGGGGTCGGTTCCTTCCTTGGCGGCCGAGGTCTTGTCCGTGCTGCCTTTGGCTTCCGGCGCTTGCTTGGACGCCCGCAGGACATCCTCGGCGGGAACGATAATCGTTGCCAAATTTTCGCGCATGTTGCGGTTGCCGGACCCGCTGGAGCTGACGGCTCGCATGACGAAAAATCCCACTAGATTTCCATTGAGCGCAAACGCCGGAGCCCCCAGCGTTGTTGCGGTAATCATGCTGTCAGGGATGTAAATCGTGCGCGGTTTTCGTATCACCGCGTTGATGCGTTCGAGGGAGGCAGAATGGACGCGTCCCGCGGCGCGGTTGAGCCGGTTGAGCGTGATGACCTGTTCGAGCATGCCTGCGGGGGACGATTTGCTCAAATCCACCGCCGCCATCGGAGTCGCCGGTTTCGTCTTGGGCCGCACGAACGCCAGGTCCAGGTCCTTGTCGCGCAAAACAATCTCCGCCGGCACTTCGCCGCCGTCATCCAAAAGAATTTTTACATCGTTGATCTCGGTCTCCATCTTGTATTCCGCCGACAGGCGGCGGTACAACTCGGCCGGGTCGCAGGCCGAGAGCGCGAGCACGGTCAGCCCGGACGGGTCGATCACCGTGCCGGTCACTTCCACCCTGGACTCGTTCGGGTCCGACGACCGGCCGCTCGCGGAATAGGAAGCCTTGAGAACGAGTTGCACCGTGACAACGGCATCCTGATTCTTGTTGAAAATCGCGAGGCCCTTGTCCGTGACCTCATCCGCGCGGGCCGCTCCGGCCAGCAAAACAATACCCGCCAGTGTCAGATTCAATTTGCGATGCATAATCCGAGGCATAATGGATACACCCAACCGCCTCCTTTAACAAAACTCAAGCACAGCGGAATTGCGAGCAAAATCGCGTCGATTGTGTAATCCCTCAGTGAAAGAGGGACGGAGCGCGGGTGTGTGCGGAGCACCACCCGCAGGGCGCTGTTTTGCTGCGGCTGGTCTTTCAGACACAACCGCGCTCCGCCGTCACTGAGGGATTACTCGATTGTAGGTAAAACGGGTGTTCCCGCAGTCACGGTGATGACCTATGAAATGCGCAAGGCAACGAATTTGGCTCCAGGGGCCGAGCGCCAGAACGCAACGTCGAGGCCGGCGGCCAGTCCGGCTGGCGCCAATTTTGGTCGTAGGGGGATGCGCGCTGCGACGCATTGTCGCCATCGTCCGCGCCATCGAACTCTCGGGGCGCAAATCAGCTTCCGGAGTCCACCCTCGCTGAGTAGCCGGCCTGCGCCATCGCCAACAAAGTGCAATGTACTCCCGAATCCTGGCCAACCATAACCGCAACCCAAACTATGGCTGATCCCTGCTATGATGATCGACCCCTGAACGCGCTGGCCAACGACGAGGTCTTCAACGAATCGATCGACGAACTCAGCCCCGGCATGCTCAAGACGAACGGGCGTTTCCTGTACTTCGTCATGCCGATGCGGTTGATTTGAGGAGGCTCGATTGCGGCATAGCTCCCGACCCTCCGCCACGGCGCCGAACTGGAACGGAGCGCGGCTGTGCGCGCAGCGTCAGCCGCAGCACTCCCACCGTCCCGAAACCGTAGCGCTGATTTCCTAGTACGCATCACGTTTCACGCATCACCCATCACCTCCCGACCCTCCGCCACCGCCCCGCACGCGGAGGGCTGAAAGCCCGCAATGTGATAGCCTGGGGTGGAGCGCGTCGCCAGGAGCGCGGAGCCCCAGGAAAACCCAAAAACCAATCTCCTCCTTGCCCTGTAAGGGCAATACTCCCACCGCCCCCAGAACCGGAGCGCGGCTGTGCGCGTACCGTTGGCCGCGCGCTGGTGACTCAGGTAGGTTAGCCCGTCTTCCAGAGCTTCCGGGTCTTTGATGACTTGTGACTCCAGTTCGCGCTCTTGGTCTATGTCGAGGCGCTTAAACATCTTTGCCATGGGGGCGTTCTATGAAGTGTGGGGTGTCTGGTCAAGGGGAATGGGGTTTTAAGTGTGGCCGTCGGCGGTTCCGACTCTATCGGAGACCTTGCGTATCCCTGCCTGCCTCAAGCCAAATTGGTGCGGAAGACACCCCTGAAGGGTCAGAAAATTTGGGCACTAACCAATCGAAAAAACATCCTTTTCCGACTGTTTTCTTAACCGGTTTTGCCGCAGCTTTTCAAAGGACTTCGCCACTCTGACCCGAACCTGCGTTTTCGTCGTTTTGAATCGGAACACCGACCGAGTCTTTGCTCGGCGAGGCGCTTCGTATAGTCAACCCTCTGGTTCGAGCGCGTTGGTGTCTGATGCCCTGGCTGCTCGGCTTTCTAGCCGAAAGGAGTGCACTGGAAACGGGTCAGCAGTGGTTCAAGGTCAAGCAGTTCCTGGCATCACGTCGGGATAAGGGCCGAGAAACCGTTCTCCATCGAAATGAATTAAATGCTCCGGGTCTTCGGCAACCCACACTTCCGTCTCCCAGGAAATCTGCGTCAAGTAACTCCGCATGGCATCACGCGTTGAGAACGCAGTGACGAAAACCAATCCTGCTTTACAACCGGCGAACAACTCCTTCAATTCCTTCCGCCGTTTCCCGTCAACCGGCCCGGCACTGGTCACGGCCTCTACGAGCACGAGCCAGTTCCGCTTTGTGTCGTGGACAACAAGGTCCGGCATCTTCGCGGGTGGTGGGATGACAACGCCGAGCTTTTGCAGGTACTCGGCGTCAAGGTGCAGGAACTTGTCTTCCGCATCACCGATGTAAAGGACCGTGCTGCCTGGCAGGAAGCAGGGACAGAATTCTTCGACGACGGTTTTGATGAGCGGGTTCTGGCCACCGGGCGAAATCGTCACGGTTTCGCCAGATGGCAGCTTGACCGGAATTCGCGACAGCTTCCGCTCGCGAAGGAGTTCGTTGCGAATACGGACACGCGCCGTCAGATATGACTTAAGTTTCCCGTTCCATTCCAAAGTATCGAACGAACGGAAGAGTTCGAGTGCAGTAGGCTCAACTTGATAAACCGTCTTGCCACTATTCGTCGGGCGATTGAGGTCATCGGGATTCCGAATCAGCATCCCAGCTTCGACGAAATGCTTGACCGCTTCGTCGCGAATCGTTTCGCGTGTGTTTGGTGCGTATCGGACGCCGTAAGAATCTGCGATAAAATCAATGACAGGGGTTATTCCACGCAGAGGCTCGGCAGCTTCGCTCCACGACTGCAAAGGCTTAAGGTTTAGCAATGCGAGGAACGTGTAGCCGGCAACTTCGTTGCATTGTCTTGCCGTGAATCCAAGGGTTCTCAAAATCTCCATCGAGCCGCGGAGCTTCGCATCACGGGCTGCGGCCAAGGCGGATTGCTTCGACTTCGCCATCAGAAAAGGTCCTCCTCTACCAGTGCATCGAGTGCCGCCTGAGGCATGCCAGGATCGGCGATTTTCCGGCCGAGCTTCTCCAAGTCAGCTTTTGTCGGATAATTCAGGCTGCGTAGGTCTGTCGCATTCACTTGTGTGTGTCCGTTGAACTGGCGAAAATACCTATCCACAACACTCGAATTCAGAAACGCTGCCAATCCCCTCGCCAGCGGCATCGGCAGCCCGTGGCCTTTGACGTGGAAATAGTTTAGGTGGTTCTCGAAGCCTACAAAAGTGGCGTGAATATGGTGCGAGTCGTAGATGCAAGCCACGATGCGTTTCCGCTCCTCTTTCGCCGTGAACCGCTTCACCAACACATAAACTCCAGCGGGTACGAGCAGTTCGCGGGTCCGCTCATTGCTCGCGATGGCGTTTGGCTTTCGTCCCTTCTCTTTAGGCCAATGCACGAAACCGCCGTTGAAATGGCAAGGATAAATCAGGGGCGCTGTATCGCGTGCAGGCAGCTGCCGCAGAAACTCCTTGGCCCGGAAATCCACTACTCGCCCGGTGGAAACAGAGATGTCCAAATCAGCCAATGACGCAGAGAGCTGCCCCATCGCGGAACGGGCGCTATCTTGCTCGACTCCCCCGGCGAGATGAATGAACTGTTGAGTATCGGTTGGAGACACGACATCGCAGTATGCGACCTGGTGCTCGGTGACTGGACTTCCCGGCGCGCCGCTGTTGCTGGAAATTATGACGCGCTCCGGTTTGGATGCGCCTTTGACCGCGTGGACTATGATGTTTTCCTGAAGCACGGCGTCGCGGCTGAAAGCTGTCGAGCGGGACTCAAAGACGTGCAGCCGGCGCAACGACATCGTTTTGAGAAAGTCCGCCCTGAATGGTTTGAAGTAAGGACCGTTGCAGAAGCTTCGCGGCGTGATTGCGACTAATTCCCCGCGATCTGCCAGCAGTTTGATGATGAGCGCCACAAATCCCGTGTAAAGATTGCTCGTCTCAATACCCGCCGAACGAAGCAGCGCTCGAGTGGAAGAATCGCTGCGAATCTTGCGGTAGGGCGGGTTCACGATGGCGGCGTTGAACCGCGGCTGATGCGACGCAAACAAATCGCCGCGTGCTATCGGCACGGCGGCTTCGATGAAGTCCTCGTTGAGTACCGTTGCCGAAAACCGAACGCCCGCGCGCTCACAGTCCTGCTCACACTCGTGCAAAGTCGCGTGAAGCGATTCGATCAAAGTTTTGTCGAGTTCATATGCCGTAACGGAAATTCTCTTGGGCTTGTGGCGAGCAGCACAAAGCCACCGGACCAACGCAGCCGATAGGGCCCCTTGTCCCGCTCCGGCATCCAGCAAATCCAACTCCTGCCAGCGCGCCTCAAAAAGCGTGGCCATAAAATCGGCCACAGGACGCGGTGTGAGGAACTGACCGAGTTCGTGCCGCTTGTCTTGACTCGGCATGACGAAGGTCCGCTCATCTTCCAATGGCCTCGTGGCGCCGGTCATAATTTCGTCAGCATTGTATGGGAACAATCTCCAGCCAGCAACGCTCAACTCGCCAAACGAAGCCCTGCTGTTGTCAAACGAGTCTTGATATTGTCATATTGACCGGCTTCTCTTGTCGGCCTTTCGTCGTCGATAAAGGAGATCATTCACAAAGCCGGGTGCTTCTCTCTCCAAGCGTTCGGCAATCCATTCGGCCGTCACCGCGGTCTCCGCTGGCAACCGCGCCGCCAGCGCCGCTTTGCGCGTCCCCTTTGGCCCGGCTTGCCAGGTCTTGTTCCCTGTTCGCCGCCGCTTGACTTCCCCGACCGTTCGCAGCGGTCGAGGGACCCGGACCATCGAAACTTTTTGTGGACAAGTATCGAAATACATGTATAGTCCGTTCCGGGAAGCCTCAATACCGGGTTTCCTGCGTTCTTTGACATCCTAAATCACGGTCCGAAGTCTAAAACCCAGCTCCGATAAATCGCGAGCAGGAGTCCAACCCCGACCGGAATCGGGGCGCATCAAGGGTGCGGGTCCAAGTTCCAGGCGGTGGAACCGCGATTCCCGAGGCTTGGTCGGGGTTTCCGGTCTCGCGAAGGCAAGGGCCGAGTCAAGGCGAGTCAAGCCCAGTCAAGCCTCGCGCCCTAGGCGCGCCCCGAACGCATTCGGGGTTGAATTGTATCTCGTGGTAGGGCGGTCGCCCCGATCTATATTCTACTTCTACTTCTCGGGGCCCCGATCCGTTGTCTCAGGGCTGCTGGGCCGTCCTAAAATAGCGGTTTTTCGGCCGTTGTTCTCTTTGAAATGCAAGCCAGGTGCCAACTAAAGGCTGGCTAAAGGCATACTCAAGCCCGACTAAAGGTTGGCCTAAAGGCATACCAAAGGCAAATACAGGCAACTTAAGGTTAATAAAGGCTATTAAAGGCATAGAGCTTTTTTCCCAGCCTTTCGCCTCGAAGGTTTTCGGGGTTGCGCCCTTCGCGTGAGGAATGGTTTCCGCTTCAATCGTGCCTGATCCAGGCAAATCCAACCATAGAAAATTGTGCCAGCGGTGCCTCTCTGTTATCGAGGCCGCCTGCGCCCCGAATGCTCCCGCTCGCGACCTGCTCGCGAAAGCACTTGCTCGCGATTCATCGGAGTTCGGAGTTCATCGGAGTTCGGGGTTACCTCCTGTTCAACATCAGTGGCTCGGCAAATTTTGCCGGGTTGGGCCATGCCGACCCGAGCCAATCAGGCCCAATCAAACTGAATCAAGCCGAATCAAACCGAATCAAGGCTGGTCAAGGCTGGTCAAGGCTAACGGAGCCATTAAATCTGCGCCAATCTGCGTCATCGGCGGTAATAAACTCTTTCCCTGTCCTCCTGTGGACTCGCAACTTTGGTGCGCTCGCGATTTATCGGAGTTGGACACCCTTGCCGTTCCCTAACGGTTTCCTAACGCTTTCCTAACGGTTTGTTGTTGCTTGACACAGTGAAATTGCTAAGGATTCCGCATATTTTTTCGCCAAAAAGTCGATCTTTAACGTTAAAATAAGGGGGTTAACGGTTTGAAAGTGCATTTGGACAAATGTTTACAGGGATCCTAACGACCTAACGGTCTGTACGGGGGTAATGGGGATGGGTGCGGTTTTTTCCCCTTTCTCAATCATAATCTTAATCTTAATCCTCCTCTGCGGTTCAACGTCCTGGCAGGCAAGATCCGAAACCCGAACTCCGAAGGTCGAAATACCAAGGCCCGAACCCCGAAACCCGGTCGGCTTCGAAGGCTCGGCGCGGTTAAGGCCGAATGCAGCCAATCTCGGTTGATACCGCCTGATACCGGCTAATACCGCTTAATGCCGGCATAGAATTTCTTTGGGAACAATTTGCTTGCGTGGCCCTCTAAGTGTGCGTATGATAGCTAACACAACCAAACCATCTCCGGATGCCGGAGCAATCTTGAAAGGACATGCCATGAATAAGCACTCGAAATTCAACTCACTTTGCTTCGCCTTCGCCGTAGCGGCGGCGTTGGGCGCTTCGACCGTTGCCAGCCATGCGCAAGGCATTCTCGCCAGCGGTACCCTCGTTGGAGTGCCGGCGGGAGGTGGCCTTTATGATTACACGTTGACGTTGAGCGATGGTGCTGGGGCTTCGAGTTCCATCGAAGGGTTTTGGTATGCGTGGATACCTGGGCACTTTTTCCTGCCTTCAGTGCCCTCCAGCGCTGGCCCGGGCACGTCAGGCTGGACAGCTACCGTGGATGGCAATTCCATTCAGTATCAGGGCAACGCGGGCAACGCCATAGCTCCGGGTCACTCGGCGATCTTCACTTTCGTTAGCACGGATTCGCCGGCGACCTTGGCCGGAACCTCTGGAGGGTTTCCGATCGGGGACTCTACCGCTTACAACGGCACCATCAGTTTCTCGGTCTCTCCTCCTGATGAGCAGTTTACGGTCATGTCCGTCATTCCCGAGCCTTCCACGCTCGGCCTGCTGCTTGCCGGGTCACTCGGCTGGTTGGTTGCCGGCAGGCGCAAGCTCCGCGCGTAGCAAGCTGACGACTGCGGAATCTTCGTGCGCGCCTCAAGAGCGTGAACAGTCACGAAAGGGCAAGAGGCGGAGGGTCGTTACTCTCGCGGCGGGTTCCTGGCGGAACCCGCTTGGTTGCCTTCTCGATGAAACGGATCGGCATCCCCTGCGCAGCCCGCTTGCAAGGCTCTTGCGAGCGGAACCCGAGGATCAGATAAGACCGGCGCCTGCCTGCAATCTCTAAGATCACTCGACCATTTTCGCGCGCAGCCCGAGTTTCCAAATGCCTTCGCGGGACGACGAAAAGATGGCTGTCCGGCATGGATTCGAACCATGACAGAGGCCTCCAAAGGGCCTAGTGCTACCATTACACCACCGGACAAAGGCACCGGAAAATAGCTTTCCAGCGGCGCGAGCGCAAAGCAAAAAACCTCTGCTGACCGATCCTTCCACAGTCGCGCGGTACCTCCAAATTGAATGGCAAACGCCGAAACAAACCCGAAGCCCGCAATCCACGAACCAGTTTTCTCCGGCCAACTTTGGGCACCTTGGCTCGGCGACCGATTTGAGATTCGGAGCTCCTTCCATCTTCGGTTTTCGCCTTTCCAATTTCGAAGTTGGCGGCCTTTGTGCTCGCATGGTCTGGCAACTGCTTAATTGGAACCGATGACAAGAGTCGAACAGTGCGTCGCTGGTCCGGGCCGAGCAGGCTGGAGCCTGGCGCGAGCTGTCTCGGAATGTAACCCAAGCTGTTCTAATTCAGGACATGCCCAGCCCGGCGTCCGTCGCGCCAACCCCCCGTCGGAAGAAGGCGCATCGTGAATTATACGCTCCTGCACGCGGTGGTGGTGGGTCTTTTGCCCTGCCTCATCCCGCCTTACGCCTTCCGGCTTAGCCGGGTATTCGGAACGCAACGGGTCGGGTGGGTCCTGTTCGCGGTCTTTAGTTTGCTGGCGGTCTTGCAGTTGGTCCGCGCCTGGCATCCGATGGGATTGGGCTTGGATCCCGGTCTTACGCTCGACCTGCTGAATTTCCTCATCCCCGTGTTGCTGCTCACAGGCATGGTGCACATCGAAACCCTGTTCAAGGAACGTTTGCGTCTCGAAAAGGAAGAGGAGCGGCTGCGTGCTGGCCTGGAATTGCAAGTGAAGGAGAGAACCGCGGACCTCGACCGGGCGAACGAGGAGTTGCGGCACGAAATTGCGCTTCGCAAACAGGGCGAAGCGGAATTGCGGACCTCCAAGGAACAGTACCGCTTTCTGTTCGACGAAAACCCGCAGCCCATGTGGATTTACGACCTGCAATCTTTCGAGTTCCTCGCCTTCAACCGCGCGGCCCTCCGCCATTACGGCTATAACAGCGAGGAATTTCGGGCTTTGACAGCCCGGGATCTCTACTGCGCGGCCGATCTGGACGCCTTCGTGGCCGACTCGGCAAGAACGAGCAGCGAAGTCCAGCGTCGCGCCGTCTGCCGTCATTGCAAGAAGGACGGCAGCCACGTCGAGGTGGAAATTATCGCGCAGGATCTTGTCCATGCGGGGTGCGCCGCACGGCTGGTGCTCGCGCACGACGTCACTGCGCAACGGCACTTGCAGAAGCAATTGTTGGTATCGCAGAAAGCTGAGCTCACGGCCCAGTTGGCCGGCGGCGTGGCCGATAATTTCGACAAGCTCATTACGATCATCGAGGAGGAAGCCAGCGACATCCTGAAGAAGTGCCAGGACCCCAATGCCATCGGTCCGTTGAAACGGATCGCGGCGACCGCGGGCGGCGCCTCCGGCCTTACGCACCAATTGCTGGCCCTCGTGCGCCGGCACCCCATGAAGCCTCAACCGCTGGACTTGAACGAGCTGATCGAGAAACAATGTCGGACGCTCGCCCGCCTGCTCGGCAGCAAGATTAGCCTGGAGAAGAAATGCGGCGCAAAGCTGCCTTCTATTTTGGCCGACCCGGCGCTCGTGGAACAAATTCTACGTAACCTCGTTCTCAATGCGCAAGACGCCATGCCCAACGGAGGCTCGCTCACCCTGGGCACGGCCGCTGTCCGTCTCGAAGAAGCCGAAGCTCGACGGCAGGAGGGATCGCGGCCCGGAACCTATGTCAGTTTGGTGGTTTCCGACACTGGCTGCGGCATGACCCCGGAAGTTCAGTCGCGCCTCTTCGAACCGTTCTTTACGACCAAGAGCGCGAACAAGGCTACCGGCCTGGGACTAGCGACGGTTCATGGGTTGGTGAAGCAGCATTCAGGCTGGATCGAAGTCAGCAGCGAGCCCGGCATTGGTTCGCGCGTCGCCGTGTTTTTCCCTTGCGGCGCGGCATCGGTCGCCGCCAACCAATAGCACTTCGTCCCGTCGCGTGCGGTCTTTAATGGCAAAGATCTCCAGCTCTGCCAGCGCGGAATCCAAATCCCACTCTTAATCATAATCTTAATCGCGTCTAAACTTCACTTCCGATCCAAATCCGCGCATATCTCAACTCCGTGGCGCCGTTCCCGCGCCGCGCAAGTTGATCGGTGTGCCGGAGTTGAAGATGTCTTCGTAGGCGTACATCAACGCCGCCAGCGTGACGGGAAACGCAATGAAGGCGCCGACGCAACAGACCAGGACTCCGGCCAGGTTCACCAAACCCAGGACGATGAGGAAGCCCAGGAATTTCCACCAATGTTTGGAGATGGTCTTCATGCTGAGCCGCATGGCCGGCCAGAATTCGAGCCGCTTGTCGATGATCAGGGGCAGGGTGAACATCCAGGCAACCAGGAGATAAATGCCCGGCAGTATGAAAAAAAGAAACCCGAGCATCGTAAGCGTGGTCATTACGAAGCCGGCCAGGACCAGATGGAGGAGAGAATTGCTGAAGCCGGAGAAGGCGGTCTCGATGCGCGCCGGCTCCCGGCGGATCTTCTTGAGGAAGAAAAAACACAAGCCGCCCATAAGAGGCCCGGTAAGGAGCACGCCAACGATGGATGCGCTGAACTTTAAATTGGATGCCGAATTCGCAACCTGCCCTATGGAACTCGCCGCCGACCAAAGTACCAGCACCAGCGCGCTCACACCAACAAGGGGCCAGAATTCACTTCGCACCAGCGCCCATCCGCGTCGCAAGCAACTGCCGATGCTCAAAACATAATCCCGGGCCAGCACCCGCTGGGCCAGCACATCGGCGGCGGCACCCGTGCCGGCGTCTTCCGGCTTGGTGCTCGCGCCTGTAGTTTTCGTGATAGTCTCGACCGCCGTCTTGACCTGGCTGGCGTGCTGATAGCGCAAAGAAGGTTCCCTCTCCAGGGCTTGAAGCACGATTTCGTCCAGCCGCACATCGACCTGCACCCTTTTGGAAGGCGGCCTGAATTTTCCCAGGGGCAATTCACCCGTCAGCATTTCGTAGAACACGACCCCAAGCGAATAAATGTCCGCGCGATGGTCTACGGTCCGGGGCTTCTCGATCTGCTCCGGAGCCATATAGTGGGGAGTGCCCATGACGTCTCCGACACCGGTCAGCGGAGCCTCCTCGGCGGTTTGGCCAAGAATTTTGGCGATGCCGAAGTCCGTGATTTTCACCCGGCCCTTTTTGTCGAGCAGAATGTTCTCGGGTTTGATGTCGCGGTGGACGATTCCTTCGTTGTGCGCGAATTGGAGCGCGTCGCAGATTTGCGGGACAATGGCCAGCGCCTGTTCGGGGGTGAGCCGTCCGGCGCGCTGCACTTGGCGCAGGTTTCCGCCATCCACGTACTCCATGACGAGGTAATGCAAATTCCCCGCCTGTCCAATATCGTGCACCGTAACGATGTTCGGATGGTTCAGGCGAGCCAGGGCGCGGCCTTCGCGATTGAAGCGCTCGGCAAAGCCCGGGTCTCCGGCGGCCGTCGGAGGCAGGATTTTCACCGCCACCAACCGGTCCAGGACCGGCTGTCGCGCCTTATAAACCGCGCCCATGCCCCCCTTGCCGATGAACTCGATGATTTCGAGTTGCGGAAACAGCTTGGCGATGTCGGCGACCGGCAGCGGCTCCAAACCCGGTCCTTTGGGACTCTCGACGGCCGGTCCTGTGCCCGTGTCCAGGCCCGACTTCATCAGGCACTCCGGGCACAGTCCCAAAGGCACATCCGGCGGCAATGGCTTGCGGCAGCTTGGACAAATGCGTTGTGTTTCCATATTATGTTGCTTTCACCTGTTCCTTAAGCAACGCGGACGAAAGGTTGCTCGGAAAAGACGTGAATCATCGCATCGCCATTGGGCCCGACGGGTTCCCGGCCAGTACGGCGACCAGATGGCGCAATTCTTCCTCGACCTCGCCCGGCCGGGCAACAGTGTGAGCAATCTCGTCGCGCAAAAGTTGGCGGTAACGTTGACGCAACCGGTGCACCGCGGATTTGACAGCGCTCTCACTAAGGACGAGCTTTTTGGCCAGTTCCTGGTAAGGCTGCGACGTGCGATCCCCGACCAAACACGGATTCAGCGCGGCGAAGAGTTCCGCTTTGCCCTCTTTCTCGTATTCCGTCCGCAGGCGATGCACTGCTTCCTCCAGCAACGTAAGAGCCCAGCGCCGCTCGAACTGCTGTTCCGGAGTTGCGATGTCTGCGGGTTCCCGGCCATAACGGGTCTCGGCCGTGTCGAACTGCAACGGGAACAGGAGCGCGCCGCCTCCGCGCTTCTGGGCCCGGGCTTTGTCCCATTCGTTCGCCAGAAAATGATTCATGGCGGACAACAGAAACGTGCGGAACCGGCCTTTCTCCCGGTCGGCGTCGCCCACCCAATCATGCTCCAGAAACCGCGCGAAGAACTCCTGCGTCAGATCCTCGGCATCCGGCGGCGAGAAGTTGCGCCGGCGCACGTACGCATAAAGGGGATACCAGTAAGTTCCGCATAATTTTGCCAAAGCCTCCCGGGCGCGGGTGGTATCACTGCCACCCGCGGTCAGCACGACGGACCATTGAGTGGTGACGAAGACCGGCGAGCGGACCAGCGCATTTTCGGGGACGGTTGTTCCCGGCGTTGCAGTTGGTTCTGAAGTGCTCACCGGAGCGGAGCCTAGCCAATCGACGAGAGACCGCAAGCGTTCGCGTCGCCGTTCACCGATGTCGATAACTTTCATAGAGCAACCGGGCGGTGAGAGCGAGGACGACGGAGATGAAAACCGGACGGATGAAACGGGTTCCTTTGGTGACGACCATCCTCGAGCCTATTCTCGCTCCAATGAGTTCGCCCATTCCCATCGCCAGTCCCGCGGCGAAGTCGACCTTGCCGCGCAGCAGGAAGAATACGAGCGCGCTCAGGTTGCTGCCGAAGTTCATCACCTTGGTATAACCGGTGGCCCGCGTCATGTTGAAACCCAGCCCCAGCATGAAAGCCATCGTCCAAAAGGTGCCTGTGCCCGGACCGAAAAACCCGTCGTAAAATCCGATGCACAGCCCGAAGATCAGGTCAAACCAGCCTCGCTCCATGCGCGCGTGAAGGTCCGCCGCGCCGAGATTCGGCTTGAGCAAGACATACGCCGCCACGACCAGAAGCAGGACGGGGATCGCATGCCCAAGCAAGGCAGGGCGCAGCCGTTGCACGACCAGCGTCCCTATCGCCGCGCCGATGACCGAATAGAGAAAGCCGCGCGCGCAATCCGGCAGCGGAACCGTTTTCGCCGCCGCGTAATGCCACGCGGCGCTCCCCGAACCAAACGAAGCTTGCAGTTTATTTGTGCCCAAGGCCGCTTGCGGATCGAAACCGAAACTCAACAAGACCGGCAGCGTAATCAACCCGCCACCGCCGGCGATCGAATCCACGAAGCCGGCAAGCAGTCCCGTCCCGAACAAGAGCGGAAATTGCCAGGCTTCGATCACGGCGCATTAAGAGGAAATTCAGCGGCCACGAAATGTTGCATCTCAAAGCGTATCGAGTCACGCATCACGTATTCCCGTTCGGGGCTTGTTGCCGCCGCAACTCCGGGCGAACGGCTCCCGCCGCGGCTACGCGGTCGAAGGGACTTCCGAGAAAGCGCGCCGCGCGCTCCACTCCCGCCGCCGGGTCGGCCAGGAGTTCCGCATAACGCACGCACAGGATTCGCATCTCGGGGCGTCGCGTCAACTGACGTCGCACGCGCTGGAGTTGTGCGGCGTAAGTTTGCTGTAGTTGCCGGCCATCGAGCTTGGCAACGGCGCGGCCTCCGCGCGCCAGCATCGCATTTTGCGAGGCGACGACCTCGGAAAGATCGCGCTCCATCAAGATGATGTGGTAATGCTCGCCCGCCGGCAGATGTGGCAACAGTTGCGCCACGATCTTGACCACCTTGCCCCGCGCCAGCGGCAGCCACGCGGCGTCCCTGGCCAACTCCAGGGTCTTTTCGAATTCAACGTAACCCAGGGGGTTGTCCTCGTCCGCCGCGCGTTTCCCATCCGTCAACGCCGTCCGTCCGGCGGCGATCACCAATTGCATCATCATCGAGGTGCCGCTGCGAGGCAGTCCGGAAACCACCGTGATGATGCGCTCCGATTCGACACCCGGCCCAAAAGGCGGAGGCATATCAAGCGGTGGCTCAGCCTCAGCGCCGCCGCTACTCGACGCAATTGAGGCGGCTGCGCCCTTGTCCGACGAGGGCCGGCCGGCGCCCAATGGTTTGGTCTTGCCGGCTCGGCGGAGCGCCGCCAGTTCATGCCGCAGCGAACGCGCCCGGCCCTCCTGCGCAAACGCTTCCGCCGGCCGATCCAGATGCAGACGATATAATTGGGCCAGCGCCTCATGTGCGGCCAGATGCCGCGGGCTTTGGGAAACGGCGACAAGCAGTTCCTGTTCGGCTTCGATTGGCCGCTGGGTGGCCATCAGCGCCCGGCCCAGCAGCGCGTGGATTGCGGGTTGAAAGTAAAGCAAACTGAGGGAGTCGGTCGCCGCGGCGATGGCTTTGTCGAATCGTCCCGCCGTGAAATGGAGCCCGGCCAGTTGGCTCAACACCAGCGCATTCTCGGGGTCCACCTCGAGCGCCGCTTCGAGCATGGACAGGGCGGCGTCCAAATCGCCCAATTCCACCAGCGCGCTGGCGACAAGCTCAGACAAGCCGTCGCCCACCGCATCGGCCTCGGCCAGTTTGGCCAGATACTTCCGCGCATCGGTGGGCCGCTTCTCGAGAAGCGCCTGGCTGACCAGGAGCCATTCGAGCAGCAATGGCCGGCCATGGGCCAGTTCGCGCAGTTGACGCTCTTCGAATTGCGCGCGAGTCTGACGCGGCTGGTCCTCCGGATCGTTGCCATCTTTGGCCGCCCCACCCCGAGCGCGAGAATCGTCTTGTCGCTTGGCTAACTCGGTCTTCGCCTCCACCTGATAAAGTTCTACGCGGCGTCCCAGCTCCTCGATGGCGGCGCGGCGGCGCGCCACTTGCTGAAGCGGCGCAAGGCAATCCACCAGTAGAATCCCGAAGCGATGCTCCCGGGGCCAGCGCGTCCACAGTTCCTCCGCCAAAGGCGCCGCCTCCCCTGCGAAGTTGCCGTCACGATACGCCCGCGCCAGGTTGTATTTCAGTTCGCGCACGCATTCCGCGACGGTCTCTTGCACGTCCGCGACGGGAGGCGCCACGTAGCCCAGTCCCACCAATTGTTCGAACGCCTGCGCCGAGGCCACTGCGTCCAGCCGCGTTTCTGGCGGGTGCATTCCCGCCTCGCCAAGAACGTCGTCCCAGCTTTCGATCGGCTCGACCGGCGGCGGCGTCTTGAACGCGGTCAGCATCACCTTGCCGTCCATGTCACGCCCCGGCGCCAGGCCGAATAGCGACAGGACCGTCGGGCAGATGTCGAGCACGCTCGCGCCAAATACCCGTTCATTGACGCGTATGGCCGGGCCTTTGATACAGAGAATGCCAAAATGCCGATGCTCGACGGCCGGTCCTGCCGGCTCCGCCGGGATGTAGGCGGGCCGTAAGTGATCCGGATGAAACCCGTGGTCGCTCATGAGGATCACGGTCGTGTTTTCATCCGCGTAGCTCATCAATGCGCCCAACATGGCGTCATGGCAGCGATAGGCATTGTTGACGACGTGCTGGTACACGGCAAAGTCCTCCTCCGTTACCCACGGCAAAGGCGGTGGATGCCAGCGCATGAACGCATGCCCGAAGTGGTCGATGCCGCTGTAGTAAATCGCCGCGAAATCCCACGCCTGAGTCGCCAACAGTTCCGTGGCCACGGCATGGATGGACATTGTCTCGGCAATAATCTTGCCCAACGAGTGCAATCGTTTGTCTTTGGCCTGGTCCACTTTCTCGTACTCCGGCACGAACAGGCGCAGGAATTCGCCGCTCAACTCCATGGGGCTCACGCGCAGTTCGCTCAGGGGAGCAGCCAGCGAAACCGGATGGATCGTCCCGGCGGGCGCCGTCGTCACGGCCCCCGCCGGACCCATGGCACGTTCGAAATGATTGGATACCATCACTCCATTGATGGGTTCGGCGGGGTGCGAAGGCCACCAACCGACGACGAGGGAGCGATGGCCGGTTTGATTGAGAATGTTCCAAACCGCTTTGGTCTTGCGCGAAAGCAGCGTGATGGGCCGCACGCCCGCGCCGTCGGGCAGCGGCCCCGAGAATCCATGGATGCCGTGCTGGTATGCTCGTTTGCCGGTGGCGATCGATGTCCACAACATCGGGCTGAGGACCGGGTAGATCGTCGCAATGTTGCCACGGACGCCCCCAGCGATGACCCGGGCCAGGTTTGGCATTTGGCCCGCCTCGAGCAGCGGTTCGATCACTTTCCAATCAGCCGCGTCCCAGCCGATGAGCAATACGCGCGGTTTGGACTCGGGGAGATTTTTGATTTTCGAATTTTGATTTTCGATTCGCATCAAAATAGGCGAGACGTCTGTTCCTTTCCAATCTTGATCTTGGGCCTAACGTGATTCCTTCTGCTGAGCCCTTTGCTTCATGAAGTTGATCGAGGATTCGACGAGGCGTGAAGATTCACGTGGGCAGCCGACTGGCCGCGAAAGCAATTCGGGGCTGGCTCACTGTCCGCGTTACGGGGACGGTACGTTTGTGGAACTGTGAGATCGACCAATTAGGCAGTGGTGGCAGGACGCTTCTTTCGCCAGGAGCGGACGCCCTTTGCGCCCAAAGCCAGCGCGCCCAGCGCCAGGAGGGACACCGACGAAGGTTCCGGCACCAGACCCATGCCGAGTTGCGCCCCGGTGGTATCGTACGCCCAAGCGTTGATGGTCATCGCGGGATAATCACCGCCCGTGTTCAAGTCGTTGTTGGCCAAGGTGATATCGATCCAGCCATAGCGCAAGGCGTTGCCGGCAGTGCTGTCCTGGAACTCGAAGGCAAGATATTTATGGCCGGCAAGGTCGGGATTATGATGGCTGTACGTGGCCGTTGCCATTGCAAAGGGACCGCTACGCGTGGAGGCTGCGATTTGATTCCACAAAGGATGCTGGCTGGAAGGAATCCAAGCCGCTCGCAGGCGAACATAACCGCCCAATTGACCGCCCACAATCGAGCGCTTCGACGTGACGGTGGACGAACCGCGCCGATTCGCCTGGAAGCCCAACTGCGCATTGCCCGGAAGATTATTCAGGATGAAGGAATGCAAGCCGGTATAGCTCACCGTGCCACCTTGATTGTCATAGACGACCATCGCGCTGCTCTTCTGTGGCATGGCCGCGGCACCGGCGGCGAGCGCCAGCAAAGAAACGAGTTTGGAAAGATCCGCCGTCTTTTCCATGCCGAGATTCATTGCCGTGGGCAAGGTCTTATGAGTTTTCATGCGTTTCCAATTCTGTAGCTATTTTTGCCTGCCTGATGCGACGAGGTTTGCTCAGTCGCCGGAGTTCCGTCAAGCACAAAAACGAAAAACGCTCACATTCGAAGTTCGACTTGCCATGACTCAGCGCACGGCTTTAAGCAGTCCCTTGGGGTGCGCCACACGAACCGGGAGCAGGTCAGCGTCGCTAAAGCAGACCAGAAGCCTGTCGTCGGGGATGTCCAGCAGGTGGTGGTCGGAGCTGACCAAAACTGGAATCGCCCCCAGACTCGACTCGGCCAGAATCAACGCGTCGCTGTGTTCCTCCGGCGGCAGCAGACGGGAGTGTATAAGAGTTCGAGAAAGGTGTGGGCGTAATCTTCCTCGCCCGCGAGGTCCATGAGGAGGTTGCTATCCAGAGCGAACCGCTTCCTTGTTCCCTGCGCCGCCATAAATCAGTTGCATGGCGCGGCGGTGAAGCTCGGCCCGCTCCGCGGATGTGAGCTTGTTTGCTTTGGTGCGAATGCGGCGAGCAGCCTCGCTGCCCCGTGTCTTTTCGGGATACTCATAATTCCGTCGGCGCGGCGGTTTCATATCCGAATTCAGGGTCGCACAAGCCGCCCGAGCGTCAAGACCGTAATCGAAGCAGGGCAGATTTTTCTTTCTCGATTTTCTCGGGCAGGAGGCGAAGCGCGGACGATGTCTCATTGGGGATTAGGGTTGGGCCGATGCCGGGAGCCCAAACCACTATAGCGGTTTTCGGGCGCGCACCGAAAATGGTTAAAACCACTCATGCTCTCGTTAGGGTCCGCAGCCACCCGGCTAAAGCCGTGTGTTAATGAAATCGGCGAAGAATTTTACCTTACACCCCGACGGCAGGGCGGTCGTGTTTTGCCATTGACTCGCGCGCTTCCGGCCATTCATTTAATCCCACTAAACAGACCAAACCTCACGGCATATCATGCGACTCAGCACCTCACGATCACAGACGATTTCTCTTGGTTACAACGTCACCGCTTTGCTGCTGGCTGCGGTTGCGTCCCAGCACCTTTGCCGTGCGGCCGAGGCTACGAATACCGCAAGCGATCACGCGGGACAATTCGCTGGCATGGCTGGCCCTCCGGTCGAGCCGCTAAGTCTCTGGTACCGCCGGCCCGCTCGCCAATGGGTCGAGGCACTGCCCATCGGCAATGGCCGGCTCGGCGCGATGGTTTTCGGCGGCGTCGACCGGGAGCGTCTCCAGCTCAACGAAGACACGCTGAGCGCGGGCGGACCTTATGCCCCGGCGAATACCAACGCGCTGCAGTACCTTCCGGAGGCGCGGCGATTGATTTTCGCCGGCCATTACACCGAGGCGGCCCGGCTCATTGGAGACCACATGATGGCCGTGCCATTGCGCGAAGCGCCTTACGAAACGCTGGGCGATCTGCGGCTGGATTTCCCGGCAGCGAAGACGATCCAAAACTACCGCCGCGATTTGAACCTCGACACGGCGACTGGCACCGTCCGTTACACAGCCGACGGAGTCACGTTCGAGCGCGAAGTCTTTGCCACAGCGGTCGATGGAGTGATCGCCATGCGTCTGAGCGCGGACCAGCCGGGCCGCGTCTCGTTTCAGACGGGCATGCCAACGCCGCAGCGGGCGGGCGTCCGCACAATGGACAACGACACACTCGTGATGCGGGGCACGAACGCTTCGTTCGGAGGCATCCCCGGGGCGCTGAAGTTCGAGGCGCGCATTCGCGTATTGGCCCGGGGTGGGACTGTGAGCGCCGGGCCAGACAGCCTTTCGGTGGAACGCGCGGATTCGGCCATCTTGCTAATCGCCGCCGCGACGAGCTATCGGGACTTCCGCGACTTTGGCGGCGACCCCGAGGAAGTGGTGACGGGGCAAATTCGCGTCGCGAGCCGCAAGTCTTTCGACGCCTTGCGCGCGGCCCATGTCGCGGAACATCAAAGGCTGTTCCGGCGCGTGCGGTTGGACCTGGGAGAGACCGAGGCCATGCAATTGCCGACCGATGAGCGCATTAAAGGTTTTGCTGTTGGCAAAGATCCGCAATTGGCGGCGCTGTATTTTCAATTTGGCCGCTACCTGCTCATTTCCTGCTCGCGTCCCGGAGGCCAGCCCGCAAATTTGCAAGGTCTCTGGAACGACAGCATGGACCCGCCCTGGGGCTGCAAATACACGATCAACATCAATACCGAGATGAATTACTGGCCCGTCGAGACCTGCAATCTCGGTGAATGCCTCGAACCGCTCACGGCCATGGTCGAGGATCTCACCGTGACCGGAGCGCGCACGGCCCGCGTGCAATACGGCGCGGGCGGTTGGGTCGCGCATCACAACACCGATTTGTGGCGCGCCACCGCGCCGGTTGACGGACCGCCGTACGGCATGTGGCCAACGGGCGGCGCGTGGCTCTGCCAGTTGCTTTGGGAGCACTACCTGTTCGGCGGAGACCACGAATTCCTGGAAAGAGTGTATCCCGCCATGAAAGGCGCGGCGCAGTTTTTCCTCGATACGCTGGTCGAGGAACCGTCGCACCAATGGCTCGTAACCTGTCCCTCCCTCTCGCCCGAAAACAGCCATCCTTACGGCACCAGCGTTTGCGCCGGGCCGGCGATGGACATGGAAATCCTGCGCGATTTGTTCGCCAACACGATGGCAGCAAGCGAAATCCTGAAACGCGACGCGGCGTTCCGTTCGCAACTGGCCGCGGCGCGCGAGCGCCTGGCGCCTTTGCAAATCGGCAAGGCCGGCCAACTTCAGGAATGGCTCGAGGATTGGGATCTTCAGGTGCCCGATCCGCATCACCGGCATGTCTCGCACTTGTACGCGTTGTTTCCAAGCGACCAGATCGACGCGCGCGCCACGCCGGATCTGGCCGCCGCGGCGCGCAAGTCGCTCGAACTGCGAGGCGATAAAGCGACCGGCTGGGCCACGGCCTGGCGCATCAATCTCTGGGCGCGCCTGCACGAAGGCGATCACGCCTATGACATCCTCCGCTTTCTGCTGAGTCCGCAGCGCACATATCCGGACATGTTCGATGCGCACCCGCCGTTCCAGATTGACGGCAATTTCGGCGGCGCCTCGGCAATCGCTGAAATGCTCCTCCAATCGCAAGGCGGCGAAATCGAATTGCTGCCCGCCCTGCCCGCTGCCTGGCCCACAGGCAGCGTCCAAGGACTGCGGGCGCGTGGCGGCTTCGAGGTGGGCCTCGCCTGGAAGGACGGTAAGCTGACCTCCACCACGATCAAATCGCTCACAGGGCAGCCCGGCCGTCTGCGCTACGGTGACCGTACGCGTAGAATCGAATTGAAGGAAGGCAAGACGCTAAGGTGGGATGTGCGCTACTGACTAATCGCCTTGGATAAGGTAATTATCTTTCATGAAGACCAAGATCGGCAGGCGCGGCGAGTTCATGATACCGCAGGCCATAAGAACGAGCCGGAGAATTCGTCCAGGAGACGCTTTCGAGATCATCAGCGACGAAGATGATATTGATCTCATCTGGCTGCGCCGAATTCGACCAACTGTCAATGCTGGCCTCGTGGACCATTTGATGACTTGTCCAGTCAGAGGTCCCCTCCCTGCTCCTGCACGACGCAAAGAGCTCCATGAGTGACTTCAAAGTCCCTCACATCCACAACTGCCTATCCAAAGTGCGAATGGCTTGAACGCAAAACAACGCAGCACCACATGCTTGCATTCGCGGTATTTGGTATTAAACTGTGCTCGTCGTGAGTTTCGAACAGCTCAAGCGCGAGATAGCGGCCTTGACCGAGGCGGAGCAGGCGGCGTTGATTTCCTACACGCTGCAATTGCGCCATGCGCATCACGCCGTTTATCAGCGCGAAGTTGTCGACCGACTCAACGACGCCGATAAGGCTCACTGGCTAACGCCGAACGAGTTCGACGACCGCCTGGACGACAACTAGCGCGTCGTGCGGCCGTACGCGATCTTCGCTAATCCGACATTTTTCATCACGTCCACAACTGCCTGTCCAGCGAACGATATTGAATCGCTTCCGAAATGTGGTCGCTCGAGATTGCATCCGTACCGTTCAAATCCGCGATCGTGCGGGCGACTTTCAAAATGCGGTCGTACGCCCGCGCGCTCAGTTTCAGGTCGGCCATGGCGAATTTGAGCATTTCCATCGTCGCCTCATCCAGGGCGCAATGCGCTTTCAGTTCGCGGCTGCCCATGCGGGCATTGCAGGTGATTTTGGGTTTGGCCGCGAAGCGCTCCTGCTGCCGCCGCCGCGCCGCAATGACCCGCTCGCGGATTTGGGAGGACATTTCTCCGGTGCGCTCGCTGGTTATCTCCCGAAATTTCACGGGCGGAACTTCGACGTGCAGGTCGATGCGATCGAGCAACGGGCCGGAAATGCGGCCCATGTAATTCTGAATCTCGCGGGGCGACGACCGGCTTTCGCCGGGCATCTTGCCATCGGGAGTCGGATTCATGGCCGCGATCAGCATGAATTGCGACGGGAACGTCATGGTGCCCGCCGCGCGCGAAATCGTCACGATGCCTTCTTCGAGCGGCTGGCGCATCGTTTCCAGGACGCTGCGTTTGAACTCCGGCAATTCGTCGAGGAACAACACGCCATGGTGCGCCAGGGAAATCTCGCCCGGCGTGGGATTGATATTGCCGCCGAGCAGCCCGGCGTCGCTGGCGGTGTGGTGCGGCGCCCGGAACGGCCTTCGCGTCACCAGCGCCTGGCGCGGCTTGAGCAGGCCGACGATGCTGTGAATCTTCGTCGTTTCCAATGCCTCCTCCAAAGTCAGTGGCGGCAGGATGGTCGCCAGGCGCTTCGCGAGCATCGATTTGCCCGTGCCGGGCGGGCCAATGAGCAGCACATTGTGGCCGCCGGCAGCGGCGATTTCAAGGGCGCGTTTGACGGATTCCTGCCCTTTCACTTCGGCAAAATCCATCTCCTCCTCGTGGTCGTATTCGAAGATTTTCGTGACATCCACTTTGGTGGGCGAGATTTTGATTTCGCCTTCCAGAAAGCTGGCCGCTTCGCGCAAGTTTTGGACGGGAATGACTTGCAAGCCCGCGACGACAGCGGCTTCGGAGGCGTTGTCGGCCGGGACGAGAACGCCAGTCTTGCCTTCGGCCCGCGCACGCAGGGCAATGGGCAGGACGCCTTTGACCGGCCGCACCGCGCCGGTAAGGGCGAGCTCGCCCACCATGATGAAATTCTCGAGCTGGTCGGTTTCGAGCTGTTCGCTGGCGGCGAGCATCCCGATGGCGATTGGCAGGTCGAAACTCGGCCCTTCCTTCTTCACATCTGCCGGCGCGAGATTGATGGTGGTGCGGCCAAACGTGAACTTGTAACCGGAATTGGTCAGTGCGGTTGTGACGCGGTCGCGCGATTCCTTGACTGCGGCGTCCGGCAACCCGACGATCACGATGAGCGTGTCGCCCCAGCCGGCGTTGACTTCCACCTCCACCGGATAGGCTTCGATGCCGTTGACGGCGGCGGAAAAAACGCGGGCGAGCATGGCGGCAGATTTATGCGGGAATTCGCGGAAGACGGCAATGCGGTTTTTCGGTGGGGTTTTTCGATGGGGTGTCTTCGGCCAGCCACTTTTATGGGCGTGGCTGCCCGTTCCGGGCCGATAACTTCCAGTTGCCGAAGCGCCGGTTGTTGCGATAATCCGCCAGCAATTAATGCGCAATGCCAGAGCCGCAAACAAAGCCTTCGATGCAGAAAGCGGATCCGAACTCCCCGGTGGCCGCCGGGCTTGCGGACGGATTGCTCTCGACGGACAAGCTGATCAAAGAGTACCGGCACCGGCGCGTGGTGAACGGGGTTTCGATCACCGTGGCCCCGGGCGAAATCGTGGGTTTGCTCGGCCCGAATGGGGCAGGCAAGACCACCACGTTCAACATGGTGGTGGGCGTGATTCGGCCAGACGGGGGCCTGGTGCGGTTTCAAGGGCGGGACATGACGCGTTTGCCGATGCACCGGCGGGCGCGGCTGGGCATTGGCTACCTGACCCAGGAGCCGTCCATTTTTCGAAAGTTGACGGTCGAGCAGAACATTCTGGCGATTCTGGAGACGTGCAAGATGAGCCGGGCGGAGCGGACGGTGCGCTTGAAGTATCAGCTCGAGGAACTGGACCTGGCGCGACTAGCCAAGAACCGAGCCTATACGTTGAGCGGCGGGGAGAAGCGCCGGCTGGAGATCACCCGGGCGCTGGTCACCAGCCCGAAGTTGTTGTTGCTCGACGAGCCGTTCAGCGGGATCGATCCGATAGCGGTGTATGAAGTGCAAAAGATCATTCGCCGGCTCAAGGAGCGCGGTTTGGGGATACTGATCACGGATCATAACGTGCGCGAGACTTTGAAATTAGTGGACCGGGCGTACTTGATTTATCAGGGCGAAGTGGTGTATGAAGGGACAGCCGAGCAGTTGGTCAACGATCCGAAGGCGCGGGAAATTTATTTGGGACCGGAATTCAACATGTGAGATTTCGAAGCGTGCAACTCAATAGCCACTTCCGCACCGGAGCGCCTCATGCAACGTGATTCCGTCACCGTAGAGAAATTTTACACCGAGCACACGGCTTCCCTGGAACTGAACCTGATCGCCGGCGCGAGCGGGCTTAAGCGGCCCATTCGCGAGCCGACGGTCAACCGCCCCGGCCTGGTGCTGTCCGGCTTCACGCGGTATTTCGCGTTCAAGCGCTTGCAAATCATCGGCAACGCCGAGGCCTACTTCATCAAATCCCTCCCGCCGCAAGAGCGCGAGCACCGCTACCGGACGTTTTTCTCCTACCGCATTCCGTGCGTGGTCTTCTCGCGCAGCCTGCACCCGGACAACTTGTTCCTCAAGGCGGCCGAACACGCCGAGGTGCCGATTTTTCGTTGCCCGCTGGTGACGATGAAGTTCATCAATTTGGCCACGCTGGCGC
>Ga0073928_10001712_pt1 | contig 40798 bp, 37 predicted proteins | sample PaiPotPPA55metaG_FD_76969 | JGI IMG/M metagenome (GOLD analysis project Ga0073928, IMG submission 76969) | Iron sulfur acid spring bacterial and archeal communities from Banff, Canada, to study Microbial Dark Matter (Phase II) - Paint Pots PPA... ... | reverse complement strand
GCGTGTGTGAAAATCACAACCTATAATCAACATTGCTCGGCTCCTTTTCCGAGCCTTGGTCGTTCAACAGCTGCCAAGTCTACTCGGTCGAAGGAGCCGACAACGTCATCCAATCAGCCCGCAAGGATGGGCCACCCGAGGGAGAAAGACGGGGCCAAAATCTTTTCGGCGAGTTAAGGATATCCCACCCGCCTGATGCGTCTTAGTTCGCCTTCATTAATGGACGCACATTAAGCATGTACATTTGAACGTCATGGTCATAATACAAACGCCAGCATAGCTTTACCTTTGCCGCTGATAGAGTCCGCTGCAGAAGAACTCTCGCGGGGATACCTTGCCCTCCAATCGTCACTTGTGATTGGAACAAAGCGTTTTGCGCAAACATTCCGAGGGATACCTTTGTCTGGCTCTTGACGGTTAGGGCATCCAAGATAATCTCTATCGTCTTAAAGGCGCTCCGTGTCTCTTCCTGGATGGAGACTGGTGTATCGAGGATGGGGTTTACACTCTGATATTGCCCGTGCTCGTCTTTCACCTGTGTTCCCACGACAGCAAACCTTCCGTCACCCTCGTTTCGGACGCTGAACTTCCCAGGATTTGTACTTTCGTTGTAGTCGGAAGTCACCTTCTGGAGAATGCGTTCCTCGTCTGCTACCGAAGTGCCCGTGTCCGGATTCTCGGCGAATTGGCTCTGGAAACTATCGCCCGCAATGGCCGTAACTCCCTTTGCGGTGGGGTGGGCTGCTCGCCATTTTGCGTCCGTATCATCCACGAGATCGTACGTGCTGTAGTACGGAGGGTCCTCGAAATCAACCACCCAAGCATATTCTTCACTCAGGGCGGTTAGAGCTTGCGCCAACGGTCTGGCATCGTTTGCGGTGATGGTTGCCGAGTTGGCGAGATGACGAACCTCGGCATGGTCTATGTATTTGCTATGACGTACTTGAATAGCATCTTGAGGGTGCGCGTAAACATTCGACAGCACGATGACAAATGCAATCAATAGAAAGCGCAATCGGGAATCTCCTTTCTTTGGCTCGCCATCAGTAATTGATGGTCTGGCAAGCCGAGTTGTTCATGTCATAGCGGCAGTTGATTACATCGGTTTGCTCGATGGTAGCTGTCAGCTTGTTGCCGACCGACGGCGTATAAGTCCACCACGTTCCGTTGTGGCATTGGATTTGCATTGACTGATAGCCCGTGAGCCCACACGGAATTGCGATACCATGAGCGGGGGCTTGCGCGCGGTAGTAAGTGATCGCCGCTGCGCTCCACCCCACGACGTCGAACCCCCAGGCGTTAGGTTGGCCCGACACCTGTCCTCCGTCCACAGTCCAGGACCCGCCTGTCATTCCGGTGTATTTGTCTACGGTGCTTCCTTGAAACCAACACGTGTCCTGCCCTGAAGCAGCGTTGCCTTCCTCCACGGTCTGTCCGTTGAAGTTGTCACCAGCAGTATCGAAGACAGTTTGAACAAACTGTGTGAACGTTGTTGCTTCTATGCCCTGTACTGCCGTTGTCTCGGTTGCGGGCGTTGCGCAAGGTTGAACGTTGGTGCCGCCGCTGCCGCCGAAGTACTGCACGGGACAGGTGGGCTTTCTCGATGCTGCTAGGAGCATTGCGAAGGTCGAGGAAGTCGTCGAGCCGATAGACCGGCCAGTGTGCGTTGCGTAGTAGTCCACCGTGGCGATGCCGGTATTCGCCGTGCTCCAGTTGCCATACGTGCTATCACTGACGTCCTCCCATAGCCCGGAACACGTATCGAGACTGTTCATACCGTTGCCGGAGGTGCCGAGAAAGGGGACTCCCAAGGGATCATACCAGAGCGGGCTGAGCTTGAAACCGCAGCAGGATCCGCAGCCGTAGCTGACGTGACCGTAGGTTTTATCGTAGATAACCTTGCCCTCGAATAGTGCGCCGATGAACTTATTTGTGAGATCACGGATTTCGTAAGAACCGGAGGTGAGGTCCGCGGGCAGCGCTTTCCCGTTCTTGTCCGGGATATGCTCGCGAATCAGCTTGCCAATGTCGATCCACATTTGTTCGTCCGGCTGGAGGGTTTGTTCCAACTGGTATTTCTGCGTCCCTTGATTATAAAGGATGGCGAAAGCTGCTTGGGTTGGCTTGGTGCCGCCATTTCCCACAGTGATGACGGAATCATGCTGAGGGTCGTACGTGTAGTCTGTGTTGGCTTGTATCAACGGAGCGCCAAGCGAGTCCTGCCTGCCACTGGCTGCCGACCCAATGAGCGGCGAGCTGATCGGAGAAAGGCGTCTGGGCCCCATAGCGCAGAGATTGATCATAGCTGGCGGCAACGGCCACGACCTCATTTGGCAACCCATTCGTCATCAACGTCACAGAGGCCCATTGCGCATTTTGCGGGAGAGTCTTGCCGTCCTGCAGGGCTGCAACGTCAATGCGGCGAGTTTCGTTAGGATACAAATGCAAAGCAGAAGCGGGCCCTTTGCCTGAGGCGGCATCGCTGCGCCAGTTGAAGGTCAACGAGGCCTCGATCGGCTTCGACGTGGTGTTACGAACAAAAAGTTGAGGCTGCAATGTCGTTCCCACCGGGAAAGCCAAGGCCGGATCGGGGCTCGACAAGGTGAGCATCGGAGCGCGCAGGGCCCACTGCCCGGTCTTCGCGTAATCGCGTTCCTTGATTTGGGCTCTGGGATCGTAGTCAAACATTTTCATGACTGCGGAGAAACCCGCACTTTCGTCGAAGAGGACATGCAGCGTGTCCAGGGAGCCCGCATGATCTATGGCGGACACCTTGATGCCTCCAAAAGAGCCGACGAGTTTTGCCGCGGAGGCAAGCTGCCGCACTGAGAGGCGATTCATGCCGCGCGGCGGGAGGGTCATATTCTGGATGGACGCTTTTCCACGTGCGTCGAAGAGGGACACGCCGAGTTGGAGGGGATTCTGGCCTTGATTCGTGAGGACGAGGTAGTCATTCGCTTTGCCGTTCGCGAGCCACCAAATCCCTTCGCGGCTGCCGACGTTTTCGGCTTGGTCTTCACCGGTGGCATCGATATGGAAGGCGATGGAGTGGCCGACGCCCATCACCATGGACACTGCGTATAGATTGGCTTGGCTCGGGGTGCGGTAGCGGAGGGCCAGGGAGCCGTATGCGCCGATGAGCTGGGGCGCAGAGTTTCCGATGGCAGTGGCAACATCAACGGTTTTGACTTCCTGCGGTTGGACGACGACGGGGAAGAGCGGAGTCTCGGTTCCATCGGCCGCACGGACTACGGGAGTCACGGTGAGGACGTCGCTGACCTGATTGTTGCGGAGTTGAAGTTCTGTGCGCCAGCCGGTTTCGGTGGTCCAATAGGAAACAAACTGCTGTTGGTCCGTCGCGGGAGGCGACGGTGGCGGAGGCGGGGGTTTGCGCGTCGGTGGCGAGGATTGCGCTTGCGCAAATTGAGGTGCAATCGCCGACAGAATCAACAGAGCAGAACAGTAGAAAAGTGAGCGAAGGCACCCTGGGGACAGAAAGTTCATGGCAACCTCACACAGGACAGAGTGGCACGACAATAATGCCAGCGTAAACCCATGTCAAGTTAATGTTGCGTGATGGAAGGCGTTGGAGGGTTATAGGGCTCGAGAGCGGACTTACGCGTCCTGAAGTTCGAAGAAGAGATGTAAGGCTACGTTGCTGTTGACCTTTGTTTGAGAATGGCAGGCACGTTTATCGGGGCACTAGCTGCCGCCAACCTACTCATCGTCTTCGGTGGGTTGCTGGACGACTAGTCTACGGGTGCCTGGGGGAAGGACCTTCAACGTTTTGAGGAACTCGATGATGGAATCCCGATTGTATTCGCTTAGGGCATCAAACGCTTGGCGGGAAGCAAGGGCCTCTCCAGCGTGAGCGCCGACGGCTTCGCGAATGGTGGTAAATTTACCGTGGTGGAGGAAAGGACCGGAATTTGCGAAGCCCCACAATTTGCGGGTGAGGAAGAAGCGGTTCCCGTTGGCGAACTCCGGTGAGGTAACCGCGAGGTTTTGATTGAGGGCTTCGCCGTTCGGGTCCTTTGGCCCCGTACAGATATCGTGGAGCTTTAGATCCGTGAAAGCGGGAACCCATACGATTCCATTGGCGTCGGGCTTTAGGCGAGGGCCAGGCAGTTCATCGCTGGTCAAATCGACCGAGAGAGTAGGGGCCTGACCGGGTTGTAAGTTACCAACGGGATTATAGGGATTGGGTTCGCTGTAAATCCAACCCTTGTTATAAAGCGGCAACTTGGGAATGTGACAGCCCGCACAGCCGACTTCGCTAAAGCGGCGTTCGCCGTTGCGCACGGCGCGCTGAACCTCATCATCGTTCGGTATGAGCTGGCCTGGAACCGGCAGGGTAGCCTGGAAAACGGTAACCGCAGTCACATCGGCGCGCGTTAACTCGTCGGCGAATCCATCGCCATCCGCGTCGACCCCGGGGCCGAAGCGCTCTTCGCTCTGAATGCCGTGGTGATGGTTGAATGCATTATTCGTGAACTGCCTTAGCGATATGATGGAACCGGCCTGCTGAAAGGGAAAGATAAGGAGGCTGGGCGGCTCGTCTGCCTCTTTTGAAACGAGACTAGCCGGAGGCAGTCCCTGGACTCCGGAGGTATTCCAAGTACCGTCCGCGTTCCTCGCAAGTGTTCCGAAGGAAACTCCGTTCGCGACGAGCGCCTTTGACGTCCCTGGCGTAATGGAATCTCGGATGGACTGCATTCGTGCCGTCATTTGCCGCGCGAGCATTTCAATAAAACCCGAACCGTTCATGCTGATGGTTTTTCGCTCGTCGGCGACGTCAAGCAAGGTTGCAAACTGCCCGTTCTCCATTAGCGAGCCGCCGGTTGTGACGGAATCGCTATGGTCAAAGGTCGCGAAATCGAATCGTTGGCCGAGGACAAATACTTCCGTGACTCGGTCTCCTCCTCCTCCCACAAAAGGTTCATTGTGGCATCCTGAACATGAGTTTGAATCGGGACCTGAAATGCGGTTGAAATTTCGAGGGAATTTCAATGGATTGGAAGGATCAGAAAGAGCCGCCCCGGTTCCTTTGGAGAGTGGCCGTCCCGCTCCTTCCTGGATCGTCCACTTGGCCTCAAAGAGTTTCTGGCCGAAGGCGACCAGCCGTGGAATCGAGAGGTCGTATTCCTCGCCGTTTTTAAGATGACGAACAATGGCGATTTCCTTGCCGATGAGATTACGATTCTGGGCAAAAACGGCTCCGGCAATAAATAGACAAGACACGGCAAGGACCGCGCGGTAGAGCCAAGGGCGTCCGCTAGAAATCATGAGGTAGTCCTCTCGATGTGGAGTGGCCAATGCCGGGATGAAGGCAGGTTCGTTGATACTAAAAGCGGGCGACCCCGCCTATCGGGTATTTCCTGTATGAGCGGACAAGTTCCAGTACCGAGGAACTAATGGCCCAAGAGCAACATCCCCCTGCATCGCATTTCGGTTGAAAAACACAGCAAAATGTGGTATAATTAGTAAAGGGAGTTTGTTAGGTATCAACAGATTTCCTCACTGGGACGTGACTTAACTTAGGAGGCTGACATGGGGACGGATGTTCTTTACGCAACGACGGAAGAGGGCGTGGAGCTTGCCGTTATTGACGTGACGCACCCGGGGTTTGCAGTGGCGGCGACAGAGGCGGAACTGTCGGCCATGGCTGAGCAATATATTCTCGAGGCGGGCCAGCAGCGGGAGATTCCGGAGGCGTTACGAGAGGCATTGCGGAATTCGATGCTGGGTCGGGGGTTGATGGCAGCTGCGGGGACGTTTTTGGACGGGATGAGTACGTATATTTTGAAGCTGGGGCCAGAGAATTTGGGAGCGCAGGCTAGTCCGATCGACAAGAGAATTGCGGCGTCGTTTCCGGCGTTCACGGCGAGACTGCGTTTGCAGGATATGGCGAGATTGCTGGCAGGCGGGTTGGGGCGCGCGGCTGCTGAGGGGGCGCAGCGACCGGTGTGCTTGGTGAATATTGGCGGTGGAGTTGGGTCCGACAGTTGGAACGCACTCATTGGGCTGCGCGCGGAGAGCCCGGCGCTGCTAGTGAAGCGGGAGATTGCGATCGCAGTTTTGGATCTCGATGCTCGCGGGCCTGCGTTTGGCAGGCGGGCTGTCGAGGCCCTGTGTGTGGTGGGGGCACCTTTGCATGGGCTGGAAATTGGGTTCCAGCATTTCCGCTACGAGTGGTCGGACGCTGAGAAATTGGCGGAGGCGCTTGAACAATTGAACGCGCGCGATGCGGCGTGCGGGATTTCGTCGGAGGGCGGATTGTTTGAATATGGTTCAGACGAGGAGATTGTCGCGAACCTGCGGGCGCTCCATGTCGGGACACCGGGGGACGCGGTGATCGTGGGTTCGGTGACGAGAGACGACGGACCTGTGCGGGCTTCGCTTATCGCCAGCCGAGTCTTAACGAGGCCACGAACGATCGAGGGATTTCGATCGCTCTGTGAACTGGGAGGATGGAGCGTGGAAGAAATAATTGAGCGGCCGTTCAGCTACAACGTTCGGATGGTAAAGGCGTGACGTTGGTCACACAGGGATCGATATGACCAAGATGTTGGGGATCACTCTTGATCTAGTTTGCGGAACCCTTGAGAGGAGGGCGCGTGTTATGGGTGCGTATCCTTGAGAGCAAAGCTTTGAGGCGTTGGCGATCGTGGTCGGTTACGGCGAGGAATCTCAGGCCGAGGCCGCTGCCGCCTTTTACGTGGCGAACGACGGCGTCGGCTTTTATGCGGCCCTCTTGAACGAGAAAGTCGAGTTTGGCGGGCATGCCTTCTTTGACTTTGGGGTGAAGGGTTTGGATGAAGAGGCCATCGATGCTGATATCTAGAACGCGGGAAATGTCGTCGCGGCCATTGCAGCGCCAGCAGACCCAGATGTCTTCCGAGGCCAGGAGGCGGGTTAGGGCCCGGCGGGAGTAAGACGGCTTTAGTACCAAAGGGGGCTCCCTGGAGCAGCGGCACGTTGTTGAGGGGGAGAGGGCTGGGCGACCGACTCACCTGGGGTGCTATGTGCTCCTAATTTTCACGACTATGAGATTTGATTAAGACCTCGTTATTTGCGCCCCGCATCCAGGTTAAAAATAGAGGTGCTCAACCAGTAGTGTAGAAGAGCGCGTAAACGTTTCGTCGCGGCCTAGGCGGCTTTCCGATTCTCGCGACCGGCTCTGGCCATGTTGCCCACGGAGGCCATGTGGGTGACGCGGGCAATAACAGGCTGGCGGAAGGCGGCCAGGCGCACTACGGCTAGTTCCCAAGACTTTTGCAGCATGTAGAGGCTTGCGACCACGAGCGCAAGCGCGGCAAAGCCGAGGGCGAAGAGGGCGAAGGCGGCCAGCAGTTCGCGAACAACGTAGAGTTGTGCCAACGCTATGACTGCTAGGAATCCCCACAGCCAGTTGCGCCCGTTGTCCTTGAGCTTGCTTTGCACGGCAGCCTCCTGAGTTTTTTTGAACGGCGGCCTTGACTTGGGACGCTGGCCAGGGCCGCCGTTCTGCTCACTTGGTGGTGGGCCAAGTAAGGTGGTGTTGGATGACGATGTGCACTTTCGCTCAAATAAGGAGCAGGGACAATGCACCGGGAGTGAACTGTGGGTGGACTGGAAGTGAACCCGGGGGAGAGAAGTGCTGATGATAGACTTGGCGAGTTGTTGGGAGATTGAGATGGAAATTCTGGAAGTCAAGACCGCGCGGCGGACGCAGTTTGTGGATGTCACGCACGGGGTGGAACAGGTGGTGGCGGCGGCGGGCGTGGTGTCGGGGGTGTGCTATGTGTATGTGCCGCACACAACAGCGGGGGTGATGATTAACGAGCATTTCGATCCGGATGTGGCGACCGATTTGGAAGGAGTGTTCGACCGGATGGTGCCGCGAGCGTGGCTGTACCAGCACAGCGAAGGAAATTCCGATTCGCATGCGAAAGTGGCCATGACCGGGACGAGTCAGGCGATTTTTGTGGAAGAGGGGAAATTGGTTTTAGGGAGGTGGCAAGGGGTGTTTTTTTGCGAGTTTGATGGGCCTAGGGAGAGGAAGATTTGGGTGAAGGTGATGGGCAATCCGAGTTGAGACTGCGGGGGACTTATGACCGTGGCGAAGTTTGCGTGCATTTTCTTGCTGACATTGGCGGGTGGCTGGGGGCGTGTTGCGCCGGACGCAGAGTCAAATACAGGGAAGGAAGATGTGCGATCGATCATCGCGGGTGTGTGGCGTGGACACTCCGTTTGCGTGGACAAAAATAGCGCTTGCCGTGACGAGTTGAATGTCTATCGCTTTTCGAGCGTTGCGGGACGGCCGAATGAGTTTTCCGTAACGGCGAGCAAGGTTGTGGACGGCAAGGAAATCGTGATGGGAAGCGGAGAATGGAAGTACGACGAGAAAAGGAAGGTGGTGGAATCCGAAAGGCCGGCGATTCAAATGACGATAGATGGAAAGAAAATGGAAGGCGCGCTGAGTCTTGCGGATGGGACCGTGTATAGGCGAATTTATCTGGAGAAGGAGAACTGAGTCTGCTCGGACGTTATCACGGGTGTGTTAGAGTTTTTAATTGTATGAATAAGCTGGGGATTTACGTTCAGGTTCCGTTTTGCCAGACGAAGTGTACGTATTGCAATTTTCATACGGGAGTGGTGTCTTCGGCGCGGTTTTCGCCTTATGTGGAGGCAGTGTGCGGGGAGATTCGGGGATACAGGGAGTTGTATCGCGGGGCGGGCGTGGTGTTGCCGGAGGGATTTGAGAAGGCAGTTGTTGTGGATACAGTTTACATCGGCGGGGGGACGCCTAGTTTGCTGGAGCCGGGGTTGTTGCAGGGCTTGATGGATGCGATTCGAGAGACTTTTGCGACGGAGTTGAGCGAGGTGACGCTGGAGGCTGATCCGGAGACGGTTGAAGCGGGGAAGACTGCGGTTTGGGTGCGGGCGGGGATTAATAGAGTTAGTTTTGGGTTGCAGTCTTTTTCGGATAAGGAATTGGTGGCGGCTGGGCGGATGCATCGTCGGGCGGATATTTACCGGGCGGTGGCGATTCTGCGGGAGGCGGGGATTCGGAATATTAGTTTTGATTTGATTGCGGGATTGCCGTATCAGACTAAGGAGAGCTGGAGAGAATCGCTGAGGGAGTTGAGGAAGTTGGCGCCGGAGCACGTTTCGGTTTATTTGTTGGAGGTTGACGAGGGGAGCCGGTTGGGGAAGGAATTGTTGGCAGGAGGGACGAGGTATAGCGCTGGGGCGGTGCCTGGCGATGATGAGATGGCGGATTTTTATGAGAGGGCGTGCGGGTTTCTGGAGGCGGCGGGTTATCACCACTACGAGATTTCAAATTGGGGGAAGCCGGGCTTTGAGTCGAAGCACAATTTGAAGTATTGGAGGCGGGAAGTTTTTTTGGGATTTGGGGCTGGGGCGCATTCGTTTTCTGGGACGGAGAGGTGGGCGAATGCGCATGACGCGGCGGAATATGTGGGCGCGATTCAAGCGGGTCGTGTTCCGGTTGAGCAACTGGAGGCGGTGACGCGGGAGAGTGCTTTGGAGGAGGAGTTGTTCTTGGGATTGCGGCAGTTGGATGGGATTGATGTGGGGCGGATTGAGCGGGAATACGGGGTTGCGTTGGGGACGCGATTTGGGCCTTTGCAGACGGCTGGCCTCTTGGAGAGAGACGGGGATGTCGTAAAGCTGGCGGCTGGGAGATTGAGCGTTTCGAATGAGGTGTTTGTCGAATTGATGAGGTGAGCGCCTTTGCGGAATGGCCTCGATGGAATTTGACGTGGCATTTTTACACAGAGTTCACGGAGAGCACAGAGGACACGGAGAAGAGGGGAGCAACATTGTGAGTGGGACGATTGCTAAGAGCGGGATGCGGAGTGAAGCGGACGGGGTAACGCCGCAGGAGAATATTGTGGATTTGCGGAGTGATACCGTTACGCGGCCTACCGCGGAGATGCGGCGGGCTATGGCGGAGGCGGAGGTCGGGGACGATGTGTATGGGGAAGACCCGACGGTGAACCGGTTGGAGCGGCGGGCGGCGGAGATTTTTGGAAAAGAGGCGGCTTTGTTTGTGCCGACCGGGTGCATGGGGAATTTGATTGCGATTAAAACGTGGACTCATCATGGGGATGAGGTGATTTGTGATGAGAAGAGTCATGTGAATTTGTATGAGTTGGCTTCGATGTCGGCGATTGCGGGGTGTATGCCGCGGATTGCGCGGGGCGTCGATGGAATTCTTTCGTGGAAGCTGATTGAGGCGGTGATTCGGCCGAAGATTTATTACGACTCGCAGACGGCGCTGATTTGTATTGAGAATACGCACAACATGGCGGGTGGGACGGTGCATGCGACGTTCTCGGTGGATGAGATTTGCGGGCACGTGCATGACGCGGGTTTGAAGGTACATTTGGATGGGGCTAGGATTTTTAATGCTGCGGCGGCCTTGGGCGAAAGCGTTGCGGCGATGACTAAGAATGTGGATTCGGTGATGTTTTGTTTGTCGAAGGGATTGGGTGCGCCGGTGGGGTCGATGATTGTGGGGTCGGGAGCGTTTATTGAGAAGGCGCGGGTTTATCGGAAGATGTTTGGGGGCGGGATGCGGCAAGCGGGGGTGATTGCGGCGGCAGGTTTGATCGCGCTGGAGGAATCGCCTGGGCGGCTACATTTGGATCATGAGAATGTGCAGGTGTTGGCGAAGGGAATTGCGGCGATGCCGGGGTTGAAGATTGATCCAGCTAAGGTGCGGAGCAATATTGTGATTTTTGATTGCGAGGGGACGGGGAAGAACGCGGTGGAGTTGTGCGACTTGTTGCGAGAGAAGGGGATTTGGGCGTTGGATACGGCGACGTATTCGGTCCGGTTTGTGACGCATTGCGATGTGGATCGGACGGGGTGTGAGAGGGCGCTGGCGGTGTTGAGGGAGATTGTGGCCAAACCTCAGCGGGTCGGGGCGGCGTGAAAAAAGTCCGGAACTTTGTCTAACGACTGTCGGTGTTGGTGATTCATGATAGGTCTAAGTGTGGCTGACGTCGTTTCGGTTGGCGGAAAACTAGCGTTTTGGGAGATTTCAGAATACGTTTCCGAAGCGCTGGTGGTCATAGCATGTTTTGGTGAATACGTCGCGGAATATGCGAAGTGGCCTGCGAGGTGGACGGATGAGCAAAGGAGGCGCCTGGGAAGGCGTTCGCTGGTCTTGCTGATATTTGGGATAGCTGCGGGAACTGTATCTCTTATCCAAACCAATGCCTTATCCGGCGCGGTAATAGGGTCGCTCGGCGAGCGAGCTGAGGAAGCCGCCAAGAAAGCAGACGTGGCCACCACATCGTCCGATGCCGCGCTAAAGAATGCTGGGCAGGCGGCGACCGCCTCGACAGATGCGATATCAAAATCGGACCAGGCAGAGGGGAAGGCGTCCAACGCCTTGGCTTTGGCGCAAGGCGCGCGGCAGGAGGCGGACTCGTTTGAGAGGGACATCGTATCGGCCAAGAAGCAAGCGGCGGAAGCGGAGTCGCACTTAGCGGAGGCGCTGCGGAGCGCGGCTGAAGCCAGGGCGGAATTGAACCGGCTGAAATCTCCCAGATCGCTTTCCCATGTCTCGGAACTGGTCGCAGGCTTGGCGGCGTTCAAGGATACAGAGTATACATTTTCCTCGGTTTTCGCAGACGATGAGTCTATCCAACTACTCAAACAAGTTGATAGCGTTTTGCAGCGTGCAGGATGGAAAAGAACGAAGCCGGGCGGAGGCTACCCGGCGATTAATGTATTCGGGAAAGAAGTCGATTTTGCAGTGCCGGCTGCCTTGACCAGCGGCATACAGATTTCAGTCGATTCTTCGGAATCTGTTACGGCACTACAATCGCTTCCCCTCGAGAAAATGCCGGAATTGGTTAGGGCGGCGATAGCTCTAAACCTCACGATTTCTTCGAATCTATTCCCAGCCGAAGAGCATGCCGCAGCCAAAACCGTAGATGTCCAGCCGGGCGCTTCCGTAGCCATACGGATCGCTATTGGGAAAAAACCGTGACTCGTGAGCTTCAATCATAGTGGCCCAGCTCGATCTAGAACAATCTTTGTAGGAAATCAGCCTCGAAATTCCAACCTGACCCAAACCCAAATGAGGGTATGGATGGATGCAGAATAAGGTTGTGCTGTAAGATAAAAAATAAGAAAAAGTTTGGCTAGATATAGGATAGGCAAATAGAGGTAAACCGGAGATTCCATGGATTTTACATTTACAGAGGAGCAGCAGCAGTTGCGGCGGAGTGTACGGGAGTTTGCGCAAGGGGAGATATTGCCGCATGTGATGGAGTGGGATGAGGCTTCGCACTTTCCGATCGAGATTATGCCGAAGTTGGGGGAGATGGGATTGCTTGGCGTTATTTTTCCGGAGGAGTACGGTGGGGCGGGGCTGGGGTACATCGAGTATGTGATTGCAATTGAGGAATTGGCGCGCGTGGATGGGTCGGTGGGGTTGATTGTGGCGGCGCACAACTCTTTGTGCAGCAATCATATTTTTAAGTTTGGGTCTGAGGCGCAAAAGAAGAAATATTTGGCGCCTTTGGCGTCGGGGAAGAAGATTGGGGCTTGGTCTTTGACGGAGCCGGAGGCGGGGTCGGATGCGGGCGGGACGCGGACTATGGCACGGCGCGATGGGGACTTTTGGGTTTTGAACGGGGCGAAGACGTTTACGACGAACGGGCATTACGCGGACTTCTGCGTGGCGATGGCGGTGACGGATAAGTCGAAGGGATCGCATGGGATCAGCGCGTTTATTTTGGAAAAAGGGATGGCGGGGTTCAAGCCGGGGAAAAAAGAAAACAAGCTGGGAATGCGGGCTAGCGATACGTCGGAAGTGATTTTTTCGGATTGCCGGGTGCCTACGGAGAATTTATTGGGGCCGGAGGGTGAGGGTTTTACTGGAAGCTTGAAGATTTTGGATGGAGGGCGCATCTCGATTGCTGCCTTGGCGCTTGGCATGGCGCAGGGGGCGCTTGAGGCGGCGGTGAGTTACGCGAAACAGCGGAAACAGTTTGGGCAGGCGATCAGCGAGTTTCAGGCGATTCAGTTCAAGCTGGCGGACATGGCTACCGAGGTGGAGGCGGCGCGGCTTTTGGTGTACCAGGCCGCTTGGCTGGCGGACCGGAAAGATGTGCGGTTTACGCGGGAATCGAGCATGGCGAAATTGTTTGCTAGCGAAGTGGCGGTGCGTGTAGCGAATGAATGCGTGCAGGTGCATGGGGGGTACGGGTTCATTAAGGATTATCCGGCGGAGAAGTATTATCGCGACGTGAAGCTGTGCACGATTGGCGAGGGGACTAGCGAGATTCAGAAGTTGGTGATTGCCCGCCAGCTACTTGGCAAGAAATAATAGGAAAATGTATTTGGCCTCTGCAAGAGCCTCACAGGAAAACCATGTCTCTGCTCGTTGAGAATTGGGCCGAGCAGGTGCGCGCGGGGGATGTGCGGGCGATTTCGCGCGCGATCACGGCAATAGAGAATCATCACGCGGAATCGGAAGAGTTGTTGCAGCGGCTTTTTGCGCAGACGGGGCGAGCTTATCTCACTGGAGTTACAGGTGCGCCTGGGACGGGGAAGAGCACGCTGGTGGACCGACTGGCTGCGCATTACCGGAAACGGGAGGAAGAAGTTGGCGTGATTGCGGTGGACCCCACTAGCCCGTACACCGGTGGAGCGATTCTCGGTGACCGCATTAGGATGCAGAGCCACGCTAGCGATCGCGGGATGTTTATTCGCTCGATGGCGACACGGGGATTTATGGGAGGATTGGCGCGGGCTACGGCGGAAGTGGCGCTTTTGCTGGACGCGGCGGGAAAGCAAGAAGTGCTGATCGAGACCGTGGGGGTGGGGCAGGATGAAATTGATATAGTGCGGCTGGCGGATTGTGTTTTGGTGGTGCTGGTGCCAGGGATGGGCGACGACATTCAGAACATGAAGGCTGGTTTGATGGAGATTGGGGACATTTTTGTTTTGAATAAGGCGGATCGCGAAGGAGCGGACCGGTTGGAGCAGCAACTGCACGCGATGTTGTCGCTGGTGATGCCGCGGGACGGGTGGCACCCGCCGGTGGTGCGGACGGTGGCGAGCGAGAGCAAGGGGATTGAGCCGTTGGCGGAGACGATTGGAAAATTTCGGAAACATTTTGAAGCGAGCGGGGAACGAGAGCGGAAACATGTGGAGCATTGGAAGCGACGTTTATTGGGGTTGATCGAATCGCGGCTTGTGGAAAGAGTGTTGGGGGGAGTCAGTGGGGAAGCTCGACTGGCAGAGATGGCGAAAGAGGTTGCAGAGCGACGGAAGGATCCGTTTACGGCGGTGAATGAGATGCTTGCGAAAAGCGGCATTGGGGTCTGAGGCGACAGAGAATGCACTTGGGGGAGATCGAAGTTCGGCACATTCACGGGGGAATATTTTGGCTCGATGGTGGATCGATGTTCGGCGTGGTGCCGAAGCCGCTGTGGGAGAAGAAAATGCCGGCGGACGAGCGGAACCGGATTCCGCTGGCGGCGAATTCGCTGCTGGTGCGTGCGTGCGGGAAGAATATTTTGGTGGAGACGGGAAACGGAACGAAATGGGACGCGAAGCTGCGGAATATTTATGGGTTTGCGGAGGGCGATCCTTACGGGGATTCGTTGGCGAAGGCGGGAGTGAAGCCGGTAGAGATCGATCTCGTGATCAACACCCATCTGCATTTTGATCATGCTGGGGGGAATACACGGTTCGTGGATGGACGGCCGGTGCCGACATTTCCAAATGCGAAGTATGTGGTGCAGAGGACGGAGCTAGAGCATGCGATGCGGCCGACGGAGCGGGATCGCGCGAGTTATTACGCGCACGATTTTACGGCGGTCACGGAGGCCCGGCAGTGGCAGCTTGTAGATGGCGATTGCGAGATTTTGCCTGGCATTTCCGTGGTGAAAATTCCGGGGCACAACTTGCAGATTCAAGGCGTGCAGATTAGGGGTGGTAGAAAAACCTTGATGCTCGTGGCGGACCTAATTCCCACGCGACATCATTTGCCGCTGCCGTGGATCATTGCGTACGATCTATATCCGCTGACGACGCTGGAGTCGAAACGCAAGTGGATTGGGGAGATTGTTCGGAACGGCTGGATTGTGGCGTTTGGACATGACCCGGATTTTCCGGCGGGGACCTTGCACGAGCAGGATGGGAAAGTCGTTTGTGAACCGGTAGACCTGAATCGTTGAATTCACGGAGAAAAAAGAATGGGAGCTGTTAAGACGGAAAAGTCGAAGCGCGTGAATACGCAGGCGGAGATTGGGATTATTGGTGGGAGCGGGTTGTATTCCATGAACGGCTTGACGAAAACGAGGGAAGTACATGTGAAGACGCCATTTGGCGAGCCATCGGATGCGATCGTGCTGGGGGTGCTGGAGGGGAAGCGCGTGGCGTTTCTTGCGCGGCACGGGCGCGGACACCGGATATTGCCGAGCGAGATCAATTTTCGCGCGAACGTTTATGCGATGAAACTGCTGGGCGTGGAGAGGATTATTTCGGTCAGCGCGGTTGGGTCGTTGATGGAGGATTTGCAGCCGGGGGAGTTTTTGGTCCCCGACCAATTTGTGGATCGGACGAAGAATCGTGTATCGACTTTTTTTGGAGACGGGTTGGTGGCGCACGCGGGATTTGATAGGCCGACATGCGGGCAGGTTTCGGGCGTTCTTGCGGATGCAAGCGTCCACTGCGGGGTGATGGTGCATCGACGGGGAACGTATGTGTGCATCGAGGGGCCGCAGTTTTCGACTTTGGCGGAAGCGAACATGCACAGGCAGTTGCGGTTTGAGGTGATTGGTATGACGAATGTGACCGAAGCGAAGCTGGCGCGTGAGGCTGAGATTTGTTACGCGACGATTGCGATGATCACGGACTTTGATTGCTGGCACCCGGAACACGAATCGGTGACTGCTTCGCAAATAATCGCTACGCTGGTGCAGAACGCGGAGAACGCGCAGAAGGTTTTGCGAGAGGCTGTGCGCGCGATGCCGGACGGGCGGAATTGCAAGTGCGGGGCGGCGCTGAAGCACGCGCTGGTGACGGACATGAAACTGGTGCCAAAAACCACAAAGAAAAAACTTGAAGCGATTATCGGCAAATATATTTCTTAGGAGAGGCCTGTGTCCTTACTTGTGGTTGGGTCGGTGGCATTTGACGCGCTTGAAAGCCCGTACGGAAAAGTGGAGCGGACTGTGGGTGGCGCGGCAACCTATTTTGCGGTTGCGGCGAGTTTTTTTGCGCCCGTGAGTCTTGTGGCCATCGTGGGCGAGGACTTTACCGCTAAAGACGAAGCAGTGTTTCGCGGGCGTCATATCGATACGGAAGGTTTGGAACGGGCCGCGGGGAAAACGTTTTTTTGGGCTGGAAGGTACTCCGAGAATTTGAATGAACGAGAGACGCTGGCGACGGACCTGAATGTCTTTGCGGAGTTCAAGCCGCGGCTGCCGGAGAAGTATCGTTCGTCAAAGTACGTTTTTTTGGCGAACATTGCGCCGGATTTGCAGCGCGACGTTTTGAAACAAGTAAAGGTAAGACCGAAACTCGCGGCGCTCGATACGATGAATTATTGGATTGAGCGCACGCCGAGCGAATTGCGAGAGACGCTGCGCCACGTAGACATTCTGATGATCAACGACTCGGAGACACGCCAGCTTTCGAACGAGCACAACCTGCTGCGCGCGGCGAAGCATATTTTCAAGTTGGGGCCGTCGACGCTTGTCGTGAAACGCGGGGAATATGGCGCGATGATGGTGGACAAGCGCGGCGTGTTTTGCGTTCCGGCGTTTCCATTGGAAGAGCCGCATGACCCGACCGGTGCGGGAGACAGCTTCGCAGGCGGCTTTATGGGGTATCTGGCAGGGGCCAAGGATTTGGGGGACGCGACGCTTCGGCGGGCGATGGTCTATGGTTCGGTGATGGGGAGCTTTACGGTGGAGCGGTTTGGGCTGGACCGGCTGCGCGTGCTGAAGCGGAGCGAGATACACGCCAGGGCACGGCACTTCGCGAAATTGACGCAATTCAAATTGTAGTGTGTAGAATCCTGCCATAGCCTGGGAAATGCAGGAGAACATGCTGCCTCTAAGCACTATCGTTGCGCGGCTGGCTTGGGCCGCGCTACTCGGCTCGATCATTGGAATCGAACGCAATATTCGCAGGCGTCCTTCGGGGATGCGTACGGGCTTTTGCGTTTCGCTGGGGGCGGCGCTTTTCACGATCCTATCGGTAGAAATCGCGCGACGCACAGGAGATAGCGGCACTACGCGTATTGCGTCAAATATCGTGCAAGGCATTGGATTCCTCGGAGCCGGTGTGATTCTTCGCGAGCGCGGCAACGTGATTGGGCTGACGACGGCGGCGACTATTTTCGCAGTGGCGGCGATGGGAATGGCGGCTGGCGGAGGTTTATACGCGGTTTCCGGGATTGCCTGCTTGTTGCTCCTGTGCGCTTTGGTTCTTCTCTTTTACGTCGAGGATTGGCTCAATCTAAAGCCGCGGTATATGTTGTTCCGCATTTTTGTAGACCGCGCGGAGAGCATGGTTTCCGAAGTGCATGGAATTTTTTCGCAGCTCAAGGTGGGGATCGATAATTTTCAAGTGTCACTGGCGGGGGAGAAGAATCTGATTCAGTTCGATGCGGAAGTCACTACGCACCAGCAAGAAAGGATTCTTGCGGCGCTATGTAAGCCCGGCGTCAGTTGCGAGATGCTGCCCGTGGAGCGGCAAAACGGATGAGCACATGGCCTAGCAGTGTGGAGGCACCAGTGGTGGAAGTGGAAGTGCGAAAACCGCGCCCTTTGAATGGGAAGAGTGTGCTGATGCCGTTTGCGCCGGCGTCTCCGGCGGATTTTGCAAGAGTTTTGGCCGGGGCCGAGGAATTGCGGAGCTTGGGTTTTCAAGTAGCGGATGCTACGCCACTTTCGCCTGAGGGCTACTTCGCGGGATCGTTGTCGGGGCGGCGGAATGAGTTTCTGAGTGAACTGGAACGCGACGATGTGGATGCGCTCGTGGCTATTCGCGGAGGGTATGGGTCGAACTACCTGCTGGACGATCTTGCGGTCGAACGCGTGGATGCGCCCAAGGTGATTTTGGGCTACAGCGACTTGACCTCGCTGCAGGCTTATCTTTGGAAGCGTTACTCGTGGATTGGATTTTATGGGCCGATGCTGGCTGCGGGACTGGATGCGGGGGACGGCGCAGCGGGGGGTTACGACAGGCAGTCTCTGCTTGACGCGATTGGAAAAACGGACAGCGGCTGGACGCTGAAGTTGCGAGGAGAGACGTTAGTTAGCGGTGAAGCGGATGGCCGAGTTTTGGGCGGCTGCATGACCTTGGTAGAGACGACTTTGGGGACTCCGTGGGAATTGGATACGCGCGGATCGATTCTGTTGCTTGAGGATCGGGGCATGAAGCCATGGCAAGTGGATCGAGCGCTGATGCATCTGAAACAGGCGGGAAAGTTTGAGGGTGTTCGAGGGATCGTGCTTGGCGAATTTCCGGAGTGCGGGCCTTTGATGACGGGCAGCGCCACGGTGCGCGATGTTTGTTTGCGGATTCTTGGTGCACTGGGAGTGCCGATTGTTTTTGGCGCGGCTGTCGGTCATACGCCGCGGCCAATGTTGACGGTGCCACTCGGAGTGAAGACGCGTCTGAGAGCGCAGAGAGAAGGGGAGTTGGAGATTCTTGAGCCGGCGGTTGTGCCATGAGTGACGCGAAGCATGTACACGTGATTGGGATTGGTGGGTCGGCGATGGTGCCGCTGGCGGGGATGCTGCGCGAGCGTGGATATCAGGTGACGGGATCGGATTCGGGCGTTTATCCACCGGCATCCACGTTACTGGAGAAGCTGGGGATTTCGTTTTTTCATACGTTTGATGCGGCTCATTTGGAGCCAGCACCAGATTTGGTGGTTGTGGGAAATATCATAGCGCGCGGAAATCCTGAGTTGGAAGAAGTGTTGGACCAGAAGATTCCTTACCGTTCGATGCCGGAAATTCTCGAAGAAGTGTTTTTGCCGGGTCGGCATTCGATTGTGGTGAGCGGTACGCATGGCAAGACTACGACGACGGCGATGCTGGCTTGGATTTTTCATACAGCGGGAAAGCGACCGAATTTTCTGGTGGGTGGCGTCGCTGAGAATTTTGGCAAGAGTTATGGTCTGGCTGGCGGCGAAGAATTTATTTTGGAGGGGGATGAGTACGAAACTGCATTTTGGGACCGCGGGCCGAAGTTTTATCATTACCATCCGGATGATTTGATCGTTACTTCGCTGGAGTTCGATCACGCGGATATTTACAGGGATTTTGAGACGTATGAGCTGGCATTCCGTCGGTTGGTGAATCTGGTACCGCGTCGCGGGAGAGTTGTGATTTGGGGTGACACGGAGGAATCCGGTCCGGCTTTGCGGCGGGCGGCTGAGAAGGCGTTTTGTCCGGTGGAGACATATGGATTCTCGGCGGGCAATGATTGGATGGCGAGCGATTTGGCCGTGGACGGCGGAGGAATGAAGTTTCGCGTCGCATACAAGGGCAAGGAAATTGGCGAGTTCGCGTTGTCTGCGAGCGGCCGGCATAACATTTTGAACGCGATGGGGGCCATAGCGGTGGCGCATGGTCGTGGAATTGACACAGGCGTGTTAGGGAAAGCGCTTGCGACGTTTCGAAGCGTCAAACGCCGCATGGATGTGAAAGGGGAAGTGCGCGGCGTGCTGGTCGTGGATGATTTTGCACATCACCCGACGGCGGTGCGCGTGACGATTGAGGCTGCGCGGGCGCGCTGGCCGGGGCGGCGGCTATGGGCGATACTCGAGCCACGGTCGAATTCGATGCGACGGAAAGTTTTTGAGCAGACGCTGCCCGTGGCTTTGTCCCTGGCGGATCGCGTTGTTTTGGCCGGCGTGTTTCGCGCGCAGCAGCTTGGCGACGAGAGTCGTCTTGAACCAGAAGCGGTGGCGGAAAGTGTGCGCGAGCTGGGGAGGAGTGCGCGTGTTTTTCCGAGCGCTGACGCGATCGCGGAACAAGTTTCGATGGAAGCAGATCCCGGTGATGTGCTGCTCGTGATGTCGAACGGCAGCTTCGACGGGCTATGCGAAAAATTGCTGGCCGCGCTCGGCCAGCCGGTGCAGGTTTCTTCCGAGGTAAATCCCAGGTGAACGATCGATCGCGGCGGGGTCGGGTCCTGTTCCCGGCGATCGCGTTGTTGGTGTGCGTGTTGGGCTGGGCGGGTCCCAGTAGGGCGACGATTCGGTACGAAGTGTCAATGAGCCATCCGGAGCAGCACGTTTTCCACGTAACGATGACGATTCCCGACGTGAGCGGGGAACTCACGGTGCAGATACCCACGTGGAATGCGTTGTATCAGATTCGGGATTTCAGCAGCCATATTCAGCAAGTAGAAGCCTTCGCGGGAACTGCGAAAGCTTCGATTGAAAAAGTGGATAAGCAAACTTGGCGAATTACGGGACAAGGTACTCTTACCGTTCGCTACGCAACGTATTGGGATGACTTTGGGCCTTTTGCGACGCAATTGAACGGCGAGCACGCTTTCATCAATCCGGCGATGATTTTTTTCTACGTGCCGGATAGGCGAGTCGAGGATGTTCAGCTTGATTTGCCAGATGTTCCTGAACCATGGAACGTGGCGAGTGCCTCCCGTACACTCATTGAGTCGATGGGAGGCGCGCGAAATTTTATTTTATACGCGAGCAGCTACGATCTTTTAGCTGATGGGCCCATCGAAGCAGCCAGATTTGAAGAATTTGAGCTAGAAGGTGTTTCGTCGAGCATCAGTGTGGTGATTCACGGGGACGGATGGAAGAAGAGGCGTGTCGAAGAGGATTTGAAGCGGATTTGCCAATACGAAATCAAGTTGATGGGCGGGGCTCCGTTCGAACATTATGTTTTCATTCTGCACATCGGGAAGGGCGCAGGTGGCGGGGGAATGGAGCATGCGAATTCGACGGCGATTGGAGTTCCTTCGGATGAATATCTTTCGGGAGTGGCGGCGCACGAATTTTTTCATTTGTGGAATGTGAAGCGCATACGGCCGATAACACTAGAGCCGGTGGACTTTACGAAGGAGCAATTTACACGAGCGTTGTGGTTTGCCGAGGGTGTGACGAGCACATACGGTGCGTACACCCTGGTGCGAAGCGGGATCTGGAATAAGGAGAGATTTTACGCGGATCTTGGGGAGCAGATCAGTGAGCTTGAACGGCGGCCAGCGAACCGCTGGCAGAGCGCCGAGCAATCGAGTCTGGATGCGTGGCTGGAAAAGTATCCGCTCTACAATAGGCCGGAAGAAAGCGTTTCCTACTATACAAAAGGACAGGTATTGGGGGACTTGCTGGACATTCTGATTCGGGATCGCACGGAAAATGAAAAGAGCCTGGATGACGTGCTGCGCGCGATGAATACGGAATTCGCCAAGCAAGGGAAGACGTATCGCGATAGTTTGGATATTCGTCTAGAGGCGGAGAAGGTGGCGGGCGGGTCGTTTGAAGAATTCTTTCGGGACTACGTTGCTGCTGCAGAGCCGTTGCCTTATCAGCGGGTGCTTGCGCTGGCTGGGCTCGCACTGCGAATGACGGAACATAAGAGGGCAGTGCTCGGATTTTCTGCAGAGCGTGAATCTGGCGGGATAGTCACCGTGCGCGGAGTGGACGACGGAAGTCCTGCCGCGGTAGCCGGGTTGCGGACCGAAGACGTGATTGTGAATTGGAACGACGGTGAGGTGCCACGATCTCTGGGGCGATGGGTACGTGAACGGCAGCCGGGCGAGACCGTGAAAGTGCGCATCCGACGAGAAGAAAAGGAACGCGCCCTCGAGTTTAGACTGGGTGAAGAGAGAGAACTGGTCTATCAAATTGCCGAAGACTCTCATGCGAGTGCGAAGGCCCGGCGTATCCGCGAGGGATTACTTCACGGAGTCACGCAGGCCGTAACGGTGCACTAAGTAGCGAAACGAATACTAGGTTCTGCCTGACCCGCGGAGCCGGATTCGAGAGGTTCTGCTGGCTGCATGCTCCGCACGCTTTTCATTGCTGTTTTCCTTTCGCTTTACATCCTGATACTTGGGCCACCGCTGCTGCTCTACACGGTGGTGACGCGGCACATCGATCCGCTCTATTGGGCGGGACTCAAGGGTGTGATGTTTTTTGTGAGGGTGGTCGGAGTGAGGGTCCGCGTAGAAGGGAAGACGAAAATTCCGGCTGGAGTTTGCCTTTTTGTGGCCAATCACACAAGTTCGGCGGATGCGCCAGCCGTGGTTGGGGCCATCCCGAGGCGCATTGCCGTGCTTTTGAAGGAATCTCTTTTCAAATGGCCGATCGTGGGGCAGGCGTTTACGCTGGCGCGCTTTATTCCGGTCAATCGGAAAGATCGGGAATCCGCGATTGCCAGCGTAGAAAAGGCAGCTGAGGCGATGCGTGAGGGGCAATCGTTCCTGATCTATCCGGAAGGAACACGGAGTCCCGATGGGCGGCTCCAGGAATTCAAGAAAGGTGCGTTTGTGCTGGCTATAAAAGCTGGCGTCCCAGTCGTTCCAGTGCTTTGTTCCGGGGCGCAGCGGGTGATGGCGAAGCGCTCACTGGAGATTCACCCCGGAGAGATTGTTGTGGAGTTTCTGGAGCCAATCGATGCTTCGAAGTATACGTTCGAGGAACGCGACATTTTGAATCAGCGGGTGCACGATGCGATGGCGGTAGGTTTGCCGCCAGATCAGCGACCCATCGGGTTTCCCGGAGCCGCGTAAAAACTAGCGAGAGCCGGAACTACGAGGCCGGCCGCCCAGTCGTTCCAGTTCGGCCTCCAACTCGCGCACGCGCTTTTGAAGTTCCGGCAAGCGATTTAGAGCCGCCACGGTCTTGAGCCACTGGCGATTCTCGACGGCTGGATAGCCCGAAAACATCGAGCGAGGCGGGACATCGTTCGGTACGCCGCTCTTTGCGGTGATGACGGACCCGTCGCCGATGGTGAGATGTCCGGCGGTGCCGACCTGGCCGGCCAGAATGCACCCATCACCGACCTTGGTGGAGCCTGCGAGGCCTACCTGGCCGCAAAGCATGGTGTTGACTCCGACGCGGGAGGCATGGCCAACGATGACGAGGTCGTCCAGTTTGGTGCCGCGCCCGATGCGGGTTTCTCCGACAGTGGCGCGGTCGACGCAGGCGTTGGCTTGCACTTCAACGTCGTCCTCAAGAACCGCTGGGCCGGACTGCTGCATCTTGTACCAGGTTCCGTCTTTCTGCTTGGCGAAGCCGAGACCGTCCCCACCGATGATGGCTCCGTTCTGAAGGATAACGCGGTCGCCGATGCGGCAGAATTCGCGCACGACAGCGTGGGAGTGCGCGAAGAAGTCCTCACCGATGCGCGCGCCCTGGTAGATGGTGACGAAGCTGTGTAGTACGGCGTTGCGGCCGATGTGGGCGTCCTCTCCCACAACGCAATAAGGACCGATGTGTGCGCCAGCCCCGATTTTGGCAGACTTTGCGATGAGGGCTGTGGGGTGGAATCCCGGGGCATACCGGGGAGCTTGATAGAAAAGTTCGATGGCGTGGGCGAACGCCAGGTAGGGATTTGCGGTGCGCAACGCGGCAAGCCGCGGCATGGTGGCGTCACGCTGGATGTTGATGCCGTCTTCCACGAGCACGGCGGAGGCGCGCGTGGTCTTGAGGAGGGGGAAGTAACGCCGATTGGCGAGAAAAGTGATTTGGCCAGGTTCGGCGTGTTCGATGCCGGCGATTCCGCGGATGGTAGTATCGCCGGGGCCGTCCAGGCGGCAGCCGAGTTTCTGGGCAATTTCAGAGAGGTTCATGGACATAAATACGGCTCCTTAGTGCTGAGTGCGAGTCTCGCACAGCGCGAAGAGGGAAGTACAGCCGCGTCCGGATTTACTCGTTGAAAAGGCGAGGCTGGATTGCGGCGGCAGCAGGAGCAACGGGTTTGCGGCGGGCGATACCGACGACGCCGAGCACGGTTAGTTCGGTGAGCGCAGAGCGGGGGATAAAGATGCGGTCGGTGGTCGAGTTTAGATCGGGCGGAGTGATTTGGATGCCGTTGTCCAGCATGGTGAGAAGATCATTGGGGACTACGCCCTCGATAGTTTCCCCGTCGCTGTAGCGCAGGCGGACCCAGAGTCCATCGAGTTTGGGGCGGCTAAGGAAGGCCTTGCGCTCCGGCTCGAAGTCATCCGAGAACTCGCGAACGAAATAAATCGAGCGCACCTTGGCGAGGGGAATCTCTTGATGCTCCCCGTCCGGGGTCAAAAGGTCGATGGGATCAGCCTGGCCGAGCCGACTGGGATTCAGATAGCCGCGAACGGGCTTTTTGTCGGCAAGGACAAGGACGACTTTCTTATGAGTAGAGGCTGGGGCTCTGTTTTTCAAAGAAATCAGTCAAAAAAAGTCTGGAACATCGGAAATTTGCGAATAATCAAGATGTATGTTATGTTAAGCGCGTTTTGCCTGTCAACCTATTGTTTTCATTAGGTTTAGGTCCCGGAGCGCCGACCGTTGACCGATAAAAAGCATATCCTCAAATCGGCCTCGATCATTACCCTGGTTACCATCGTTAGTCGAGTTCTTGGCTACGTGCGCGACCAGCGTATCACCACCCTTCTGGGAACATCCCCTGCGGCCGACGCTTATGTGCTCGCCTACCGCATTCCGAACCTTTTCCGTCGATTGGTGGCCGAAGGGTCCATGACGGCGTCGTTCATCCCGGTTTTTACCACGTACATGAGCGAGAAGTCGAAAGAGGAGGTCTGGGATTTCGCGAATAAGCTTTTCTGGACCCTGGCTCTGGTCGTCGCGGGAATCACCGTGCTCGGAATGGTTTTCTCGCCGTCGGTGGTGCATCTATTTGCGGGAAACAATGTTGCCGGAACCAAGGCAATTGAGTTGAACCGAATCGTATTTCCCTATCTATTCTTCATCTCGCTGGCAGCCCTTGCGATGGGCATTTTGAACTGCTTTCACGTCTTTGGTCTGCCGGCGGCAACTCCGGTCATCCTGAATTTGGCGACTATCTTGTTTACGTTTGCGGTGGTTCGAAGTCACTTCAAGGATGCGGCGACGGCCATTGTAGTGGGAATCCTTGTGGGCGGTGTCTTGCAATTTTTGATGCAAGTGCCGCAACTCGTGAAGAAAGGAATGAACTTTAAGTTTGGAATTTCGTTCTCGCACCCTGGAATCAAAAACGTTGCGCGGTTGATGATTCCCCGGTTGTTTGGCATCGGCATTGGGCAGATCAATCTGTTCATTGATACGCGTTTCGCCACGGCTAGTGTCATGCCGGCTGGAAGCCTCGCAGCACTGTATGTTGCGGACCGGGTCATGGAGCTCGTCCTGGGAGGATACGCGATCGCGGTGGCGACGGCGATCTTGCCGATGATGTCGCACCAGGCGGCGGCGAAGGATTATGAGTCGCTCAAGAAGACTTTGGCATTTTCCGTGCGCATCGTGGCATTCATCACGATACCTGCGGCCCTGGGACTTATGATTCTGCGCGAGCCGATTATTCGCGTGCTTTTCCAACACGGGCAGTTCGTCGCGGAATCGACGCGTCTGACGGCTCGAGCGTTGCTGTACTACGCAATTGGATTGCCTGCGCTGGCAACCGTAAAGCTGGTCGTGCCTGCTTTCTATTCCACCGGCGATACCAAAACGCCGGTGATCGTCGCTTCCATCTCGTTGGTCATCAACGTCGTTTTGAATATTGTGTTTCTACAGTTTTTCTTCAAGCGCGTGCAGAACGGGGGCCCTGCTCTAGCCACGGCCATAGCCTGCTTTTTTGATTTCTTTGCGCTATTCATTATTTTCCGGTTGCGTTATGGGGCGATGGGAACGATGGAGGTTTTGCGTTCGTTCGGCAAGATTTCCATGTGCGCGAGCATCATGGGGGTGGCCTGCTGGTTCGGGAATCGCTACACAGCATTTACTGTTCACTCGCGACTCCTTATCCAGCTTCTCGTCTTTTCTGGGCTGATCGTTGGCGCGACGGCTCTTTATTTGGCGTTGGCCTGGCTTTTCCGTTGCCATGAAGTCCAAGAGGTATACGGCATCGCCACGCGGCGGCGAGCGGGCGCCGGGAACGGTTACGCGGAGCCTTGATGGAGATGATTGTAGCGATATCGCGATTTTTGACGCACGTGAAGGTGGAGAAGGGGCTTTCCGCCAACACCGTTTCAGCGTATCAGCGCGATTTGGCGAAGTTCAACGTGTTTGTGCAAAAAGGCAAGCTCACGCTTGAAACCGTGACCCGGGACGATCTTGTAGATTTTCTTGCGGGATTATACAGGGAAAAGCTGGAAAGCCGGACAGTGGCGCGACACCTGGTCACCCTGCGGAATTTTTTTCGGTTTGCGCAGATTCAGGAGCTGATCATCGCGGATCCATCGCTAAATCTGGAGTCGCCAAAGATCCGGCGAAACTTGCCGGACTATCTGCGGCTCGAGGAAGTGGAGCGTTTGTTGGCCCAACCGGATGCCAAGACCGCTCTCGGATTGCGAGACCGCGCCATGCTGGAAGTGCTGTATTCGACCGGTTTGCGCGTCTCCGAACTGATTGGCCTGCGCGTGACGGACCTTGATGCCAAGGTTGGCTGCATTCGCTGCATTGGCAAAGGGGATAAAGAGCGCATTGTTCCGGCTGGCCGGAAGGCGCTGGGCATAGTGGAGAAGTACCTTCGCGATGCACGGCCAAAACTTTTGGGGAAGGGTGTTTCAAGTTACGCACTGTTTGTGAACCGGCGGGGCAATTCGCTCAGCAGGGTGGGCGTGTGGAAAATTCTTTCGGCGTACGGGAGGCGCGCGGGTTTGCGCGTGGCGCTGACGCCGCACATGCTGCGCCACAGCTTTGCGACGCACTTGCTGGAACGGGGCGCGGACCTGCGGTCGGTCCAGCTCATGCTGGGCCACGCAGACATTTCCACGACCCAAATTTATACACACGTAGTGGAAGAGCGGTTGAAACAGATTTACAAGGCGCATCACCCGCGCGCTTAAATGCGCGGTGGCTCTGGGACTTTAGTGCGGTTGCCTCTGCGGCGGTAAGCGCGGGCATCCAGAACGTGAAGGAGTGCGATGCCAGATTATATGTTTTTGCTGGAAAGCCGGCTGTCTCCCGAGCAGCGAGCAGCCATGATGCGCGTGCAGGAGCTCTCGGCCGCCATGGGGTTCAATGTGTATCTGACCGGCGGAACGGTGCGCGACCTCGTTACGGGAGCTTCGCTGCGCGATCTCGATTTCAGCGTGGAAGGGAATCCATCGAAGATCGCCCGCGAGCTGGAGAAAGGCGGCGCAAAAATCCTCTCCGAGGATGAGAAGCTTCGCCAGATAGAGATTCTTTTTGCGGGAGACTGCGATGGCAGCATATCGGCCGCGCGCGACGACCATTATGTGCGGCCCGGGACGCGTCCGGAGGTCCGTTGGTCCACGATCATGGAAGATTTGCGCCGCCGTGATTTCTCCTTGAACTCGATTGCCATCTCGCTCAATCCGGCTTCGCGCGGATTGCTCCTGGATCCCACAAACGGGCTTTCGGACATCGAACGTGCCGAAGTGCGCGCCTTGACAATTCACAGCTTCACGAATCAGCCGGTGCGCCTCTTGCGCGTCCTGCGTTTTGCCGCGCGGATGGGCTTCAAAATCGAGGCGCGGACCCAGGAGTGGTTTGACCTGGCCATCGAACGCGATCTGCATCACACCATCACGCCGGAAGACGCGGGAGCGGAACTGCGAGCCGTGGCTCGCGAAGAGCGTCCAACCGTGGTTCTGAAAGAGTGGGAAGAGCACGACCTGCTCGAAGCGATACATCCAGTGCTTGCAAAACGGCACCCGGATTATGACGCAATCGCACGCCTGATGAAAGTTCGCGAGGATCTGTTTACCGCGGGCGTTCGACCGAAGCTCGCAACGCCCATGATGCTGGCCGTCCTCGGGCGGCTCAAAGATCGGGAACAAAGCAACGTTCTCTCGAAGGCTGGATTCCGGTCTGCGGAAGCTGACGCCATATTGAACTTCGAGGAAGAAGTGCTTGCGGACCAGAAGGAATTGATTGGTCGCAAATTGAACGCGCCCGTGGATGCTTACAAGTTTCTCGAAAAGCTTCCCGTGGAGCGCATCGCCTACATGCTTGCAGAATCAAACAATTCGGCGGCGCTCTCGAAAATCCGCGCATACCTCAACAAGTGGCGGCCGATCCGGAGCGCGGTGCCCATGGTTGCGAATGAGCTGGAAGCCTTGGGCTTCGCGCGCGGGGCGAAGTTCGACGCGATCGTCGAACAGGTTTTCGGGATGCAATTGACGGGGCGTGGCAGGACACCCGAAGAGAGGGTGAAGATCCTGCGCAAATTGTCTGGGATCAAAGAGCAGCCCAAAAAGAAAGAAAAGGAAAAGAAACCTGCGAAGAGTGCGGAGAAGCAGCCCGCAGCTGCTGGAACAGCACCGGCACATGAAAAAGGCGCCCCGGCGAAAGCCGCCCATGGCCAATCGCACAAGAACCACCCGGTCATGTTGAAGCAGGCTGCGAAACATAAGGCCGCAAGTGAGCAAGCTAAGCACGCCAAACACGCCAAACACGCCTCGGGTAAGAAGAGCAGTGGCCGAAAATAAGGAACGAGCAGGAAAGACCATGCCTGTGCAAATCGCGAGAATGTGATTCGCAATTCTCGCGCGAGAGTTCTAGAATCGAGATCCATGGGTCAGCCGCAGTTTGTTCATCTTCACGTTCATACGGATTTCAGTCTGCTCGACGGGGCATGCGAAACGTCCGAGCTGCTTGATGAGGCTTCGCGGCAGAAAATGCCTGCGGTTGCCGTGACCGACCACGGCAATCTCTTTGCGGCCGCCAATTTTTTCAACGAAGCCAGCAAACGTGACGTCAAACCGATCATCGGCTGCGAAGTCTATGTAGCCAAGGGAAGCCGCCACGAGCGCGGCGAAAAAACAAATGGAACCGGCGGGCAAGACCGCGGCGAGACAGAGCCGGGCATCCGGGGAAGCAACCATTTGGTGCTCCTCTGCGAATCGCTCGAGGGCTATCACAATTTAATCAAACTGGTCTCCTCGGGTTTTCTTGAGGGTTTCTATTACCGGCCAAGAATCGACTACGACCTTCTTGCGAAGCACAACAAAGGCCTGATTGCGCTATCGGCTTGCTTGCGGGGCGCGGTGACGGAAGCGGTGGTCGATGAAAAGTATGACCAAGCCCGCGAAAACGCCTACCGCCTGCGCGACGTGTTCGGCAAAGGGAATTTTTTTCTGGAGATTCAAGATCAAGGGCTTGAGATCGAGCAGGGCGTGAATCGCGAGCTCGTTCGCCTTTCCAAGGAGACGGGCATTCCCCTCGTCGCCACGAACGACTGCCATTATTTGCATCACACCGATGCGCACGCGCAGGACGTCCTGCTGTGCATACAAACGGGAAAGACGATGAGCGACCCTCATCGCATGAAGTTTGCGACCGACCAGTTCTATTTTAAGACCGCGGCGGAAATGGCCCAGGTGTTTGGCGAACTGCCGGACGCACTGAGCCGGACGGTAGATATCGCGGCACGCTGCAACGTCAAGATCGAGCGCATCCCGAATCCTTTTCCAGAATTTAAAGTTCCCGAAGGCCACACGGCCGGGAGTTACTTTGAAAAGGTTGTGCGCGAAGGATTTGCTACCCGCGTGCCGTACCTGGAGCGGCTGTTGCAGCAAGGCGTATTGCACAATCCGCTGGTCGAATACGAGCGGCGTCTGACATCCGAAATCGAAATGATCAAGAAGATGCGCTACGAGGGCTACTTCTTGATTGTTTGGGACTTCATTCACTACGCACGCGCGCAAGATGTGCCGGTGGGACCGGGACGCGGATCCGCAGCGGGCAGCCTCGTCAGCTACGCGCTCCGCATCACGGATGTGGATCCATTGCAGTACAACTTGCTGTTTGAGCGTTTTCTGAACCCGGAACGGGTCTCGTTGCCTGATATCGACATCGATTTCTGCATGCGGCGTCGCGGCGAAGTGATCGAGTACGTCACGCAAAAGTACGGGCGGGAAAACGTCGCGCAGATTATTACATTCGGCACGATGGCGGCGAAGGCGGCGGTCAAGGACGTCGGCCGAGCGATGGACATCCCCTACGGTGAAGTGGATCGGCTTGCGAAACTGATCCCCACAACTCTAGGCATCGACTTGGAAACCGCTCTCGCAGAGGCCCCGCAGCTCAAGGCCGCCATTAACAGCGATGAGAAGCTGAAGGATTTGATGGCCGTGGCGCTGCGGCTGGAGGGCCTCGCGCGGCATGCCTCGACGCACGCCGCAGGCGTAGTTATTTCACCGCGCCCGCTGACGGACGTAGTCCCGGTTTACAAAACGAACCGGGATGAAATCACAACGCAATACGATATGAATGCCCTCGAGCGCATCGGTTTGCTGAAGATGGATTTCCTCGGCCTGACGACGCTCACGGTCCTGCGAGACACTGCGCGCATGATTGAAAAGAATCGCGGCGTGAAGGTCGACATCGACAATTTGACCTTGGACGACGAGCAGACCTACAAACTTTTCGCCCGCGGCGATACGACAGCCATTTTTCAGTTTGAATCGCACGGCATGCGCGACATATTGCGCCGTTACCAGCCCTCGCGCATTGAAGATCTCACCGCGCTCAACGCGCTGTACCGCCCCGGACCGATCCAGGGCGGAATGGTCGACGATTTCATCAGCCGGAAGCAAGGCAAGACCAACGTCAGCTACGAACTCCCGCAGCTCAAGGACATTCTCGAGGAAACCTACGGCGTCATCCTGTACCAAGAACAGGTGATGCAGATTGCAAACCTGCTGGCGAGCTTTTCGCTCGGGGAAGCCGATATTCTTCGCCGTGCCATGGGCAAGAAGAAGAAAGAAGAAATGGCGGCGCAGCGTGCGAAATTTACCATGGGATGCCTGGCGAACAAAATCCCCGAGAAAAAAGCCGAGCGCATTTTCAATTTGATGGAGGAGTTTGCTGGCTATGGCTTCAACAAATCCCACTCCTGCGCGTATGCCCTGCTGGCGTACCAGACTGCCTATTTAAAAACGCACTACCCGGTCGAATTTATGGCCGCGCTGCTGACTTCCGAAACAGGCAACGCGGAAAAAGCAGTGAAGTACATCAACGAAGCGCGGGGCATGAGCATTTCCATCCTTCCGCCGGACATCAACGAGAGCGATCTTTATTTTACCCCGGTAGGCGAATCCATCCGTTTCGGGCTCGCTGCCATCAAGAACGTGGGCGAGAACACCGCGAAAGCCGTCCGCGATTCGCGGTTAGGCGCGGGCGAATTCACTTCTCTGTACGATCTTTGCGAACGCATTGAGGCGCGATTTCTAAACAAGCGCGTGTTTGAAAGCCTGATCAAGTCCGGCGCGCTGGATTCTCTCGGGCCCCGGGAGTCCATGCTGGCCTCCGTCGATGATGCTCTGGCGGCGGTACAGCGCGCTTCGCGGATACGTGAATCCGGTCAGCACGGTCTATTCGCTACGGCCACGGCTCCCGCGCCGATAGCCTTTGAGTTGCATGAAGCCGAGCCGTGGGGCGAGGCAGAACGCCTCGCAAGCGAATACGCCATGCTTGGCTTCTACGTATCCGGGCACCCGCTTGCAAAATACGCCTCGCGTTTGCAAGAGTTGAAATGCATTTCGCTCGACCAGATCGAGGGACAGCGCAACGGCAAAGAGATCACGGTCGCGGTGCTCATTGTTGGCGCGCGCCCCATGCGTTCCAAAAAAGGCGCGCGCTGGGCGATCTACACCATCCAGGATATGACCGCTGTTCAAGAACTGCTCGCGTTTCCAGAGAGTTTTGCGCGGCTCGAGCAGATTCTCAAGGCAGGGGCGCCGCTGTTGCTCAAGGCTCGAGTCCAAGTTGAGGAAGCAGGTACTCGGCTCTCCCTGCAAGAGGCGGCGCGGCTGGGAGACCTCGCCGAACGGCCGGCGTCCGGCCTCCGCATCCGCATGAAGCTGGAAGAGGTAAACGACGAATTGCTGGACCGCCTGGAAGAAATCCTCACCTCCTACCGAGGATCGAGCCTGCTTTCGCTTGATCTAACTGACGCAGAAGGGGCGATGGCAACGCTTCAGGTTGAGCAACGTGTCCGCTCGTGTCCGGAACTAATTACCGCTATCCGGGAATCATTTGGCGAGCAGTCGATCGACTTGGTGATGTGATGAAGCCCAAGGACAAGACAAAAAGTACGGCAGCGCAAGCTGATCGCCAGAGCGAGATCGAGCGCCTGGAAAAAGACGTCGAGGAGCTTCGCCAACTCGCTGGCGACGAAGAGGCCGACGCGGAGCTCGAACGCATCCGCCAGCAAGTGGTTGAGCTTCGCAAGGAGTTTTACAGCCATCTCGGGCCCTGGCAGCGCGCCCAGATCGCGCGTCACACCCAGCGGCCGTATACGCTGGATTACATCGCGATGCTCTTCACGGACTTTGTGGAGTTGCACGGCGATCGCGGCTACGGCGACGACAAGGCGTTAATCACCGGGCTCGCCAAGTTTAATGGACGGCCGGTAGCCGTCATTGGTCATCAAAAGGGCCGCGACACCAAACAACGTCTACTACGCAACTTCGGCCAACCCAAGCCGGAGGGTTACCGCAAAGCGCTCCGGATCATGCAACTAGCGGCGAAGTTTGGCCGCCCGATTTTCACTTTAATCGATACGCCCGGCGCTTATCCCGGCATCGACGCCGAGGAGCGCGGACAAGCCGAAGCCATCGCGCGAAACTTACGCGAAATGGCCCGCCTCCCTGTGCCCATCATTGTTACTGTGACGGGCGAAGGCGGCTCCGGCGGAGCATTGGCGATTGCCGTCGGAGATCGCGTCAACATCTTGGAGAACAGCTTCTATTCCGTGATTTCGCCGGAAGGCTGCGCCGCCATTATGTGGCGAGACGCCACTAGGGCGGAAACCGCCGCTACCGCGCTGAAAATTACCGCAAAAGACCTGAAGGAGCTTGGCATCGTCGATGAGATCGTCTCCGAACCCGAAGGAGGAGCGCATGTCGACCCAGAAGGCGCCGCGCAACTTCTCGGCGAAGTGTTAGACCGTGAACTGGTGGCCTTGACACAGCAGCCAACGAAAGATTTGCTGGAAGCCCGCTACGAGAAGTTCCGCAAGATGGGTCAATACTTCGATTTTGGCAATTAAATCGCACTTATTTGAAGCATAAAGGTCCTGGGTCCACCCCTTAGCACATTCGCAACTCTTCCGAGACCAATCGTTGTCGCTTCTACAGACGCGGGCTACTCTGGATGAGCAACCACCAGAGTGATCCGTCTCGGGGCAACTTCTGCGCTAACACGGCGGCCCGTCCACGGAAGACAGGACTTATCATGTCGGAACCCTTTCGCCCCTATGAAAAGCTCGTGGACATCACCGTGATGGGCAAGAAGTTTCAAGTGCCGGAGCGCAACTCGCTTCTTCGATGCTTCCAGTTCATCAGCCCGGAAACGATTCCCTATGGCCGTTTTTGCTGGAATCAGGATTGCCAGTATTGCCGCGTTTCCTGCCAATTGCCGGATGACGACGAACCCCGGGAAATGCTGAGCTGCAAGTTCATTGTTATGCCGGGAATGGAAATCACCGAGTTGAGCCAGGAACTGAAGTGGTGCCTCAGGTCCAAGCTTCCGGCCGACGCTGCCGTCTCTTCCTAAACTTCCTAATCCGGTATTCAAAAAAAGGTCGCACGGTGCGCAACTTTCCACCTCTGGCGAGTGTTTGTAGCTGAAGGTACACGTTTCAGCGAGCGACGTCGGTTGTGCGACGCCAAAACCCAATTAACCATCCCTGGCGCACAGCCGTCGTCGTCGATTTGTAAGTAGTTGGCCGCAAGCTGCTTGATTCGGTTCTCCTGCCAAGAGCGTCATTTGCCCGATTTGCACTCCATCCTCTGCTGGACTACGATCCTCTCTAATTATTATGCCCACAGATTTCTTGCCTTGCGATGGCTGCGGTCAATCCGCATCCCCCGAACACATTGCCCGACGGCTCCAGCGCCTGGAGTGGACCACACGATACCGGCCAGTTCATATTGGCGCCCTGCTGCTTGGAGGTGTCTCTCCACATGCCGAGGAAGACTTCCTCTACGCAGGGAAGTTCAAAAGCGAAGCCGGCCGATTGCTGGAAGCCGTTGGGATCTCTCCTGCAGGGAAGTCACCCGAGGTCGTTTTGAGCGAGTTTCAGAGGGGCGGGTTCTTTCTGACGCACGTGCTCGAATGTCCCCTTGAAACTAGCGAGGCCGAAAAATCTTCCTGCGAGGTGCTGCTTGCACAACGCGTTTCACAGGTTTTGACGCGTATTCGACGGTCGCTGAAGCCTAAGCGCGTCGTTTTGATTTCGGAAATGCTGACGCCGCTTGCGGCCAGACTGTCGAGCGCAGAATTGGGATGTCCGGTTATCCTGGACAACGGCAAACCTTTTGGCCTGGACTGCTCCGATTCCTCCGGAGCGGTACAGGATCTGCGTCATTTCTTAGGTCTAACAGCTGCGGGAATGTGACTCGGCGCACCGCATCCCCGTCCCTGTAGTACAGGCTAAGACCTGTCCTTAGTCCCGCGTGCCAGTCTGCTGTCTGTGATAGAATCATAAACCTAGAGAGAGTGACGTCGGAGTAGGAGTCGAAGCGTGAAGAAGCAAGCAAAATTTGGAATCGGGATCAGCGTGATCGTTGTTTCCCTGGCGTGCTTAGCCTGGCTTGGCTACGGCGAAAGCAAGACTTACTATCACACCATCGCGGAGCTCCAGACTCTTAAGGGCGCTGAACTATCTCACCGGATGCGCGTTGGCGGTACCGTTGCGGCGGGCAGCATTCGCCGCTTCACTGGTCGCGTTGATTTTGTTCTTGAAGGCGATGGGAAGTCGCTCCCTGTCAGTTATGTGGGCAGTGACCCGCTGCCGGACACCTTCGTGGATAAATCGCAAGCGCTGGTCGAAGGTAGGCCAACGGACGGGCGCTTTGTCGCCGAGGTAGTCCAGGCGAAGTGCGCGTCCAAATACGAGGCGGCTCCGGGGGGAACCGTTGCCACGTCTTCCACTGCGACAAGGTAAAGCAACATGTAACGGGCCCGGCTTGGCCGGGGGATAGGCGGAGTCCCCGTGGATGTATTCGGTTCATTCGCTCTTATCCTGGCGTTTATTTGTGCGGTATATGCATTTGGAGGTGGGATCGCCGCGATCATCACGCGGCATCCACTACTTGTTAAGAGCACGCGGCAAGCGGGCATCGCCACCTGCTGCCTGATTTTTATCGCTACTTTCAGCCTCGAATATCTCTTCTTTAGCGACAATTTCTCCGCCGCTTACGTTGTTGCTCACAGCAACCGCGCGCTCGCTACGTTTTATAAGATCGCTGCTCTGTGGGCCGGCCAGGAAGGTTCGCTGCTCTTCTGGAGCTTCCTGCTTTCGATTTATGTTTTCTCGGTCCTAATCGCCTATCGGAATAAAAACGGCGAATTGATGCCGTACGTGGGAGTGATTCTCGCCGGGGTCCAAATCTTCTTTCTCACATTGAATAACTTCGTTGCCAGCCCGTTCAAAGCATTGGCTGTTCCTGGGGCCAATGGCGCGATGGATCTCGTCGCGCGCAGTGATGGCAACGGTCTAACTCCACTGCTGCAATATCCGGAAATGGTGATCCATCCGCCGAATCTTTATTCCGGCTACACGGGGTTCACGATACCGTTTGCGTTTGCGCTGGCTGCGCTGCTGGCACGCTATCCCGGCGAAAAATGGATCCATCTCACTCGCAAATGGACGATGATTGCCTGGTGCTTCCAAACCGCGGGCATCCTTCTGGGCGCGCATTGGGCTTATGCGGTCCTTGGCTGGGGCGGCTACTGGGGCTGGGACCCGGTGGAAAATGCTTCTTTGCTTCCGTGGTTGACGGGTACTGCCTTCCTGCATTCGGTGATGATGCAAGAGAAGCGCGGCATGATGAAAGTGTGGAACGTCTGGCTGGTGTTCTCGACTTTTCTCTTGTGCATTCTCGGCACGTTCCTGACACGCAGTGGCGTCGTAAGTTCAGTCCACGCATTTGCTCAGTCCAGCATCGGTAGCTGGTTCGTGGGCTTTCTGATCGTCATTTTCACAGTCTGCCTGGTGGCCTATCTCAAGAACCGCGACTATTTGAAGAGTGAGAATCAGTTGGACGCCATCGTCTCGCGCGAATCCAGCTTCCTGTTCAACAATCTGATTCTGCTGGTTTCCTGCATCGCGGTGCTCTCCGGCACGCTCTTCCCGGTTTTGTCGGAAGCGGTCTCGGGTTCCAAAATCAGCGTGGGCGCTCCGTTCTTCAACAAGGTCAACATCCCGATCGGCCTGCTGTTGCTCTTTTTAACTGGCGTCGGACCCCTTCTCGCGTGGCGGAAAACCTCCGTGGAAAGCCTGAAGCGAAATTTCGTCTGGCCGCTGATCGTCGGCCTCGTGGCAGGCGTGGTCATTTTCGCGTTGGGATACCGTGAGATTTACTCGCTCATCTGTTTCTCGCTCTGCTTCTTCGTCACCACGACGATTATCATGGAATTTTACCGGGGCGCAAAAGTCATCCGAGTGCGCTCAAGCGCGTCCTACCTGACCTCCGCCATCGAGCTAACCATGCGCAATACGCGGCGCTATGGCGGCTACATCGTCCACATGGGCATGGTTCTGATATTTATCGGTTTGGCGGGCGCCGCCTTCAACCAAAACGTTCAGAAGGAATTGCAGCCTGGCGGATCGATGCAACTGGGCAAGTACAAGCTCGTTCTCCAAAGCTTCGATAGCAAGCCCGAAGCGAATTACACCGGCCTTCGCTTGAATGTGGAAGTCTTCGTCGATAATAAGCCGCTGATGATGCTCTACCCCGAGCGCCGCATCTTCGAGACAAATGGCGAAACGGGAACGATGGTGGCGATCTATTCGACGCTCCGCGAAGACTTGTATGTCGTTTACGCGGGTCAGAGTCCGGACACGAAGCTACCAGTCATTCACGCCTATTTGAATCCGCTGGTAAAGTGGATTTGGTTCGGTGGCGTTATCGTTGTGTTTGGCACGCTAGTGGCGTTACTCCCGAACCGCCGCGCCGTCTTGGTTTTGTCCGGCGCGAAACAACCGACGCCGGAGCCGCTGGTACACGGAATGACGCCCTCCGTCACCTACAAAGAAGGCCATGACTAACATTAAAAAGATGAAGCGCGCGGCTGTGTTAATTCTGCCGTTTGTGTTGTGTTTTGCCGGAGCGCTGCCCCTGTTGCCCGCGTTCGGGGATGCACAGCAGCTCGATCACACGCATCAGTTGGGCATGAAAGTGAAATGCATGTGCGGCGGCTGCAACGATCCGGCTGGCGGCTGCTATCACGTTGGCGGGGCGTTCTCCGGCCCTTGCGGCACTGCTCTGGGGATGCTCAAGAAAATCGACGAGCGCATCGCCCAGGGAAATTCCGACGATCTCATCGTTCAGTCGTTCGTTCAGGAATATGGCCAAGCCGTGCTCACCGAACCGCCACACACCGGATTCGGCCGCGTGGCTTGGTGGATTCCGGCGCTCGCGCTGATCGGTGGATTCGCGTTGGTCTTGGGAGTCATCTCCCGCTGGCGAAAGCGCCTAACGCCCGAGGCAGCTCTGGCTGCGGCGGGTGGCGCACCGCCAATTTCAAGCGAATTGCTCGAACGCGCACGCGCACAAGCCGCCCGCGATACTGAGGATTGATCTTTGACCGCCGTTACAACCTTCACCGTTTTTCTGATCACCTCCGCGGACTGGGCCGTACTCGGCGCGTGCCTCGCCCTAGCTTTCGCTACCGGACTCTTCATCTTTTACATTCAACCTGACGCTTCGGACCTCGCTCCACGCCGCTCGAAGCTCGATCAATTGCTCGAGCGCCGCGACACGCTTTACGATAATTTACGCGACCTACGGTTCGAGTTCCGTTCCGGAAAATATGCCGAGAATGACTACGAAGCGATGAAAATCTCTCTTGAGAACGAAGCGGCGCTTGTACTTGCGGAAATCGATCAAGTTACGGAATCGCAAGTTCGCCGGGCCCGCGCCGTCAAGCCCCCTGCTTCCGAACGAGGTGCGCCTTGAGGGTCCGGTGGGTTTCATATGTGGCGCTTGGCGTTTGCCTCCTAATGCCGTTCTCGTCTGTTTTCGGCGCGACCGTTCACGGCACGGTGAAAAATGGCACCACTGGCAAGCCTGCCGCAGATGTCCAGGTGATCCTCATACAATTACAGGGCGGAATGCAGCCGGTTCTCAACTCCAAGACCGACGCGCAAGGTCACTTCACCTTTGATTATCCGTCGATCGGCACGCAGCCGATGCTGGTGCGTGCGGTCTACCGGGGAATTAATTTTCATCAACCGTTGCCTCCCGGCCGCGATCAAGTACAAGTGGATGTTTTCGAGCCGTCACGCGATCCCAAAACGATCTCCGTGGGAACTCATTTCGTGATTTTCCAGCCGAATGGCGCGACCCTCGAAGTTGGCGAAGAATATGCCATCAAGAACGATTCCCAGCCCGCCCAAGCCTATTTTCGTCCCGACGGCAATTTCGAGATCGCCCTCCCCGAAGGCGCGAGTCTGAAACAGATCGCAGCGCAAGGTCCATCAGGCATGCCCGTAGTGCAAGCGCCCATCGATCGCGGCAAAAATAAGTACAGCGTGTCATACGCTTTTCGCCCCGGCGAAAACGGAGTGCGTTTCTCCTACGAGTTGCCGTACACGGGCAACACCGCTTCCGTAAAATTGCCCACCGTATATCCCGGCGCGCACATGGTCGTCGTTGCGCCACCCTCCGTGCAGATCACCGGCGAAGGCCTGCAATCTGGCGGCATCGAACAGGGCATGAGCGTTTATAGCCGCGACAATCTCACCGCCAATTCCGCGCTGACCGTCAACATCTCCGGAACGGCGCCACCCCCAAGCAGCAATGCCTCAGACGCCGATGCTGGCGCTCAGAATCGCGACGAGCAGCAGGGAAGCGGCCCTGCTTCCGGCGCGGCCATTCAAGCGGTCCCCGGCCGCCTTGATGTCTTGAAATGGCCCCTCGTGGGAGGCTTCCTTTGCGTGTTCGCTCTCCTGGCGATTCTTCTTGCGCGCAGGCCCGTGGTAGCGATTGCGGGTGGGCTTTCGGAGGGCATCGCCGAAGTGCCGGTAAAACCATCCAAGAAAGCCGCAGCTGCGCCGATTGCAGCGCCGGCGGTTCGCAGCGCAGATCTTGCTCAAGTCGATGCAGCCGTCGGAACGAGCCTTGATGCTCTAAAGGACACGCTCTTCCGCCTCGAACTGCGCCGCCAGGCAGGCACAATTTCCGAAGAAGAGTACAACCAGGAACGGGCCCGCGCGGAAAAAGTCTTGCGCGATCTTGTGAGAGGTTAAGGGGTGACGCCGCCCGACGCTGCGTCTATTTTTCCTTCCAGTAGGACAGACACTCCTGTCTGTCTCCGTCTGTTTTTTGATCTCTTCCCCTACGAGGCTCAGCGGTGACGCCCCCGGTATTTTCTCCCGTTGGTCTCCGTTTTGAAAATATCGATAAGCGTTATGGCCGACTCCTCGCACTGCGCGGAGTGTCGATCACCATTGCTCCTGGAGAATGCGTGGTCTTTGCGGGACGCAACGGTTCCGGCAAGACCACTCTGTTGCGCATCGCGGCGCGATTGGTGATGCCATCGAGCGGCTCTCTGAATTTTTCCGGCGATCCACCCAACGGGAAAGAGAGCGCAATTCGCCCTGGTTTTGTCGCTCACGCCACGATGGTCTATGACGAACTCTCCGCAGAGGAAAATCTGCTTCTCTTTGCTCGACTTCAGGGAGTAACTCAGCCGCAAAATCGAGTTAACTCTCTTTTGCAGGAGGTCGGCTTAGCCGAGCGCCGGGGCTCCCTCGTCCGCACATTTTCTCGTGGCATGCGCCAGCGCGTAGCCATCGCTCGTGCCTTGCTGCATGAGCCTGCCGTTCTTCTGCTCGACGAGCCGGCCACGGGCCTCGATCGCCAGGGCGTCACCTGGCTCGCCGAGGCGATTCGCCATCTTCGCGATTCCGGCCGCACGATTCTGATGAGCCTGCACGGCGAATCTGAAATTTCTTCGCTAGGCACGCGCGCCATACGTCTGGACGCTGGCTCGGTCGTCGCGGACACGCGCACAGGCGCAACGTTTCGCTCCATCCTCACCTTCGCCGACGCCTGAATGAGCCTGCTCTCAAACACGGCGGTTTTGCTGGGCAAGGAGCTTCGCACCGAGTTCCGATCCAGGGAGCTCCTCACAACCACAATTGTTTTCATCCTGATCGTGATCGTTCTTTTCAGCTTCACGTTTGATCCGACCTCCGACGAATCGCGGCGCTTTGCTCCCGGGCTACTCTGGCTGGCGTTTCTCTTCGCTTCCTCTCTGATGCTGCAACCTTGTTTTCTACGCGAGCAGCACAACGACACGCTAAGCGCCCTGCGGCTTTCGATGAGCGACCCCTTCGCCATTTTTCTGGCCAAGCTCGCGGCGAATACGCTCTTCCTTTTGCTCACGGAACTGCTGTTGCTCCCGCTTTTTGCGACGATGTACAACGTGCCGGTTATGTCCGTCCTGCACTGGCTCGTTCTAGTCTTTTTTCTCTCGAGTCTTGGCATCTCCATTGCTGGGACAGCTCTCTCCGCCATCTCGGCGCAAGCCCGCATGCGCGAACTGCTTCTGCCGTTGCTTATGCTTCCGCTCTTGACGCCTATTCTTGTGGCCAGCACCGAAGTCACGAAGGCGCTGTTCGACCGCGCGCCGTACGTCCAGTGG
>Ga0073928_10001711_pt1 | contig 40807 bp, 41 predicted proteins | sample PaiPotPPA55metaG_FD_76969 | JGI IMG/M metagenome (GOLD analysis project Ga0073928, IMG submission 76969) | Iron sulfur acid spring bacterial and archeal communities from Banff, Canada, to study Microbial Dark Matter (Phase II) - Paint Pots PPA... ... | reverse complement strand
TTTCGCTCTTGGCCAAAGGATGAACAATTGGCGGTCACGATCGAATGTAGACGACGACGGAAGCCAGGTCCTCGTCTGACATCTGGCGGTAGAACCCATAAGGCATCATGGGAAACAATGCACGTCCGTCATGGCCAATACCTTCTCTGATGGAGAGGGCGAGCTGATCGTCAGTCCAGTTTCCCGACCCGGTTTGCGGCTCGGGCGTTAGATTTGGCGCCACGACACGGCCGGGCAGGCCGTCAAAGGGAAGAACCTCGCCCGACCCCTCCATGCCGGCGAGGATGGGCGAACCCGGTTTGCTGACGTCATGTTCGGAATGGCAATCAACGCAAGCTGCCATGCTGTGGAAGATGTAGCGTCCTCGTTCAACCCGCTGAGGAGTGCGTTCGAACTGTCGCGAAGTCAGCGGACGTGCACTGGGACCGATGAACGGCTGCCATCCGATCGTTAGCGAGATCGCGACACCGAGTACGCCAATGACAACGATCGCACCGACAAGCAGAACTTTCTTGAATGTTTTCAAACCTCACCTTGAGTCACAGTCAGAGAATTTCCGGTGCAATAGGTTCGACGAGTCAATTGGATTCTCGACCCAGGGATACTTCGACAGGAGCGAACTAACGGCTAGTGCTTCTTGCCTTTGGCGGGCTTACTTGGTTTATGGTTTTTCGATTTTGACGCTTTCGCTTTCGAGAGCTTCGCCTTCTTAATTTTTATTCTGGCGGGTGGCGCCTTGGCTGCATTCTTCGGGGTCTTGATTTTCTTGGGTTCTTTCGCTGGAGTTGCGGACATCGCCGGGCTGATGGGTTGCGTAACAGATTTTGCAGCAACGACCGGAGGAACGACCGGAAGGTCGACTTTTCCTTTTTTCTTGCCTTTTGTGGCGACTTCCGCGGCCTGCGGAGACGGGATTTGCGCGGCTGCAGCCGCTGCCGCTTTGGCTCCGCGGCCACGTTTTGCTGGTGGGGGCGGCGGGGGTGGCGGAGGCGGTGGCGCCAACGGCTTCAGAAACTTCATGATCTCATTGTGGGAGCGTAGCTTGCCATCCAGCAGCAGCATAAAGACTTCGTTAGCGATCTTCGGATACTCCGCCATCTGCGGGGTTATACGCAGCTCTGTCATCTCTAGCAACGGAACTTTCTTTTGTACTTCTCGCCACCTGGTGAAGAAGTTCTTTATTTTTTGGTCAACCGCTTTCTGCCGGGACGTTACGGAAAGGAACAAGATCATTTCCGGCTGGCTTTCCGACAATAACTTCCAGGTTCGAGAGGGCGTCGACGCCTCTTTACCGGTCAACCGCTTCGCCAGGCTCTTGGCGTGATCTTCGATATCCCTCCAAGCCTCAACTAGGTCTTTACGAGGAATAAGCCTGCGGATTTCAGCTATGTCCTTGTCGCCGAGCTTGGAAGTGAGAAAGTACAAAACGGCGGCCGCTGGATCAGTTGGATAACCCAGTTCGCTCATCTGCTGCCGCGTTTTCAATAGTTCCGAGAGTCCTGCGGCATCAACCTTGGCGGTCGTCCAGTGCTGATTGAGAACCTTAAGCCATCCCTCTTTCTCAAGGATTTTCAGAATGCTTAGTGGATCGTCTTCGTAGGCCAGCTGCTCGATCTCGCGGCCAATCGCCTTACCGGTTATGTATTCAATATAGTTATTTTCTTTAGCTGACTCGAATCGCGCCTGGGAACGTTCCTCGAGCGGCCACTGAAACCGTGCGGCGAAACGAAGCGCCCGGATCAATCGCGAAGGGTCTTCGACAAAGGCGTAATTATGAAGAATACGAAGAACTTTGGCCTCAATATCCGCCGCCCCGTTGAACGGATCCATTAACAACCCGCGTGATCCCGGATTGAGCGACAATGCGATCGCGTTGACCGTAAAGTCGCGACGCCGAAGATCTTCAATGATGGTCGCCGGGGCAATTACCGGCGGCTTGCCGGTCTTTTCATATCGCTCAGTGCGCGCACTGCTGATCTCGGCGCGAACATTACCCGGCAACACCAGATATAGTGTCTTGAGATCATCGTCCGCTCCTGAGATGGTGGCTCCGGCGCGTTCGAGTTCCTTTTGGATTTTTAGGGGATTGCCTTGGACCGTGAAATCGAGATCTCGAATCGAAAAGCCGCTAATAATATCCCGAAGCGCGCCACCCGTCAGGTAAATGTTCATGCCCGCGGCGCGAGCGATATCCTGTACCAGCGTGACGCCTCGTTGCTGGTCCGGCGTCAGCCGGATTTCCATCGTATAAATGTAATCAGCCATGCCTTGGTAATTGCAACGAACCGCCTGAGCCTCAGACGCCGTGACAGTCAGGGATTTCCACAGGCAAATCGGCGGGGAATCCGCGATCCGACCCGTAAATTGCTCTAACCGCGATACTTATACCCTGAAAGATGTCTTTGGCGAACTAGAGAAAGTACCACAAACGTTGTCAGTTTGGCTACTACCAATGGGATACTCCCCGTTTTTAATGTGGAAAATGAGAGAATCTGGTTAACATCGGTTCGGAAAGCTGGCCTTTCCTGCCGTTTTGCTCATGCCCTCCACTCACAAGAAGGTCGTTGTACGCAAAATCGACCGCGACACCATTAACGGGTACGTCACACCGTCGAATTTCGTCCACGAGGGCAAACTGGAACTTCTCAACACCGCCGGCAACGTTGTTAGCATTGAGCTCAAGGATATTAAGGTGGTTTACTTCGTCCGCGACTTCGGGGAAACGGAACCACCCAACCGCAAGACTTTCACCACGAGACCGCGCACCGAAGGGCTTTGGGTACGTTTGAGGTTCAAAGATAGCGAGGTTCTCGAAGGGATGATGCCGAACGACCTCTCGGTAAACTCTCCCGAAGGCTTTCTGGTTAATCCTCCGGACCTGCGGTCCAATACTCAGCGTATTTTCGTTCCACGCAGCGCCCTCGAGTCGCTAACGGTGCTTTCAGTGATTGGAGCCACTCGGCGTCAGCGAAAGGGCGCGCCCTCCGATGTGCGCCAGGTGCCAATGTTCGAGCAGTAACAGAATGCCGAAGCGCTAAAGTTTCCCTTGCCAAGCAGTGCATCGTTCGCGGAATCTCAGTTCTCTTCGCGTTTGAAACAGGTTTATCATGGTGGCCAAATCCCGGTCGACGCGGATTCAATCCGACGACTTCTAAAAGCTCGGTCGCTTACATCAAAACGAGGAGGGTTTATGCGTTACATACTTCGCTGGTCACTGACCCAGGGACCGAAATGTATCGCTTTGCTAGTTGGATGTGCCATGACTTTGCAGGGAGTAGTTCCGCAGGGATGGCACTTAGCAGGCTCCAAACCGGAGTCGTACGAAGCAGGCACTGATTCGCAGGCCGCTTACAACGACCATCCCAGCGCCTATTTGAAATCGACCGAGGCAGTCAGCAACGGCTTCGGCACACTGATGCAAGAATTCGCCGCGGACAAATACGCGGGCAAGCGATTATGCCTCAGTGCATTCGTCAAATCGGAAGATATCAAGGATTGGGCGGGCCTTTGGATGCGCGTGGACAAAGGCGCCAAATCAGTGGCTTTCGACAATATGGAGAACCGGTCGATAAAAGGAACAACAGGCTGGCAGCGTTACCAGGTAATTCTCGACGTGCCGCAAGACGCAACCGGCATTTTCTTCGGCGTCCTGCTATCCGGAACTGGACAGGTCTGGATGAATGATGTGAAATTCGAGGTTGTGGGATCGGATGTCCCGCCGACTGGAGGACCGGGCGCGGCGCAACGGTCGGAACCGGTTAATTTAGAATTCGACAATCCTTAGAGCTGCCGCCTCCACGGGCTGGTGATGTATCCTTCCACATGGATGTCGTCTTCCTAACGCGGCAGCTTGTAGACATCGAATCGATTTCGGGGAATGAAGCGGAGGTCGGCAATTTTTTACATGCCGAGCTTTCGCGTCTTGGTTACTCCGCCCAAAAAATGGTCGCTGAAGGCGATCGCTGCAACGTGTTTGCGACGCTGCCCAACTCATCCACTCCCACAGTTGTTTTTTCAACTCATATGGACACGGTCCCTCCGTTTTTTGCCTCCTCGGAGGATGCAACCCGAGTCTATGGACGCGGCTCGTGCGATGCCAAGGGAATCATCGCCTCACAGATCATGGCCTCGGAACGCCTGCGGACTGAAAATATCGCAGTCGGACTTCTGTTTGTGGTGGGAGAAGAGCGGGACAGTCTGGGAGCGAAGGTCGCTAATGGTCAGTCTCCTGGCAGCAGGTTTCTGATCAACGGCGAGCCTACGGAAAATCGGATCGCAGTCGCATCGAAAGGCGCTCTTCGCGTTGAGTTGACCGCGACTGGCCGGATGGCACATTCCGCTTACCCGGAACTCGGAGAATCGGCGATTGATAAGCTTCTTGAAGCGCTAGCCAGACTTCGGGCAATGAAGCTTCCTTCGGACAAAGAGGTTGGTCCTTGCACCCTAAACATCGGTACTGTCGAGGGCGGACGGGCTCCCAACGTGATTCCAGACAAGGCGCGTGCCCAGTTGCTTTATCGACTGGTTGGCTCATCAGAAAAACTCCGCGCTGAGATCGCCGATGCAGTAAGCGGCCTGGCCAACGCTGATGTGACTCTGGAAATCCCCTTCACGCGGTTGCGCACATTGAATGGCATGCCAACAATGATCGCCGCTTACACCACCGACATCCCATCATTGACTAATTGGGGACAACCGCTGTTGGTAGGCCCGGGATCAATCCACGTTGCGCACACCGAAGGCGAGTACGTGGAGAAGAAACAGTTAGATGACGCGGTGGATTTGTACTATGCGATTGCTAAGAGTTTGGTCGCGTAATATCCTTAGGGCACCTAAAAAGGTGCTTTGAGGAATATGTCCATGCTCGACATCACGAGTGACATTCAATCGTTGACGACCTTCCGTCGCCGATCCGGCGATTTCATGAAACAGCTGAAGAAAAGCAAACGTCCGGTGGTGCTTACCGTAAAAGGCAAGGCTGCGGCGGTTGTGCAGGACGCCGAAGCCTATCAGCGGCTGCTCGACATCGCCGCCCGCGCCGACACCGAAGAAGGCATCCGTCAGGGCCTCAAGGATGCAAAAGAAGGAAGAATGCGACCGGTGAGTGAGTTTTTCCGCGAGTTCGAAGCCAAACATGGCGTACCTCGTTAGTATCGCCTCGCGAGCCGAACGCGACCTTGCCGACCTATATGGAGGGATCGATGCTGAGAATTCCGATACCGCTCGTAAATGGTACATGGGACTCAAACAGGCAATCGTAAGTTTGAAAGAACAACCGAATCGATGCCCAGTGACGCGCAGAACTGGCAATTTGAGGCACCTGCTTTATGGCAACAAGCCTGCTATCTATCGGGGTGATTTACCGCGTTCGCGAGAACCAGAAGCGGGTTGAAGTGCTCCACATCCGTCACGGCGCAAGGCGGACGCTCCAGGCGTCAGATCTCTCCTAAAACCGCAGCTGCGGTTTACGCTGAACGTATAGACTGAAGATGCCATGCCCACGCAAGCCCTGAACTACCTCTCCCGCGCCTCTTCCGCCTACCTGCGTTCCGCGATGCACCAACCCATCCAGTGGCATGAGTGGAGCGCCGATGCTTTTAATAAAGCGAAATCGGAAAACAAGCCGATTCTCTTGGACATTGGCGCAGTGTGGTGCCACTGGTGCCATGTGATGGATCGCGAGTCGTATGACAATCCAGAGATCGCACAACTGGTAAACGAGCGGTTCATTGCCATCAAGGTCGACCGCGATGAGCGTCCGGACATTGATATCCGCTACCAGGCGGCGGTGAGCGCCGTCTCCGGACAGGGCGGATGGCCTCTCACCGCTTTTCTGACCGCCGAAGGCATTCCGTTCTATGGCGGCACGTACTTTCCTCCTGAAGATCATTACGGGCGCCCAAGTTTCAGGCGCGTGCTGACGTCCATCGCCGATGCTTACCGGGAGAAATATTCGGATGTTACCGAACAGGCACGGATGGTGGTGAGTGCTATTTCGCAGTCCGAGTCTTTGTCCGGAAAGAGCGCCGCTTTTTCTCCTGATGTTATCGACTCGATCGCGAAGTCAGCCTTGAGCATGTTCGATGACAATTACGGCGGCTTTGGAAATGCTCCAAAGTTTCCCCATCCAGCGGTTCTCGATCTTTTGATTGATCGATATCAGAAATCAGGCGACGAGCAACTTCGCGAAGTTTTTGTCACGACACTCGAAAATATGGCGCGCGGCGGTGTCTATGACCAGCTTGCCGGCGGATTCCACCGCTATTCGGTCGACGAGCGTTGGATTGTGCCGCACTTCGAAAAGATGTGTTACGACAATTCGGAGTTGTTAAAGAATTATGTGCATGCCTACCAAGCGACTGGTTTGGAGTTTTTTCAGACAGTAGCTCGCGACATCATTCGCTGGATGGATGAGTGGTTAAGCGACCGGGGAAACGGCGGATTCTATGCGTCTCAGGACGCCGACTATTCAATGGATGATGATGGAGACTACTTCACCTGGTCGGTCGAGGAAACAGATGCTGTCCTCACCGACGAAGAATCGGCCGTGGCGAAGTTGCATTACGACATAAATGAAGTGGGCGAAATGCATCACAATCCCGCGAAGAATGTGCTTTACGTGCGAGCTTCTCTGGAAGAAATATCCAGACGGCTGAAGTTGCCGTTAGAACTCGTTCAAGAGTTGATTCAATCGGCAAAAGACAAAATGTATGCGGCACGATTGAGACGTCCAACGCCCTATGTCGACAAAACCATTTATGTTGGATGGAATTCGCTGTGCATTTCAGCCTATTTGGAAGCCGCAAAAGTATTCAATCTGGACTCCCCTAGGCGATTCGCTCTTCGTTCATTGGATCGTATTTTGTCCGCAGGTTGGAACGACGAAACGGGGCTGCAGCACGTGATTGCGTATTCGGATGCGGACGCGACCAGCAAGCGCGTTCCGGGCTTACTCGATGACTATGCCTTCGCCGCCCTTGCTTGCCTCGACGCCTACGAAGCGTCCTCAGACCTAACCTACTTTAGCTTTGCGGTTCGAATCACGGATCACATGGTCGATCATTTTTTCGACGATGATTCAGGGGGATTTTTTGACACGGAAAAGACTTCATCCGAGTCCGGGCAATTGCTCGGAGTGCTTGGGTCACGCCGAAAACCCTTTCAGGACTCTCCTACGCCAGCCGGAAATTCGGTTGCTGCAATCGCGTTATCGCGGCTTTACGGCTACACCAATCGCCGCGACTTGCAAGATAGAGTCAAACGTACATTGGAAGTTCTCGGTGAACTTGCTGGACAGTATGGAATCTTCGCCGCGACCTACGCCATTGCAGGCGCCTATTTCTCGGAACCGCACCTGCAGGTTCTAATTCTCGGGGACGACACCAGTGCGGAAAATCTATACGCAGCTGCGCTTTCGACTTTCAGAGTCGGTAAATCGATTTTGAAATTACACACAACCGAAGCTGTGAAAGAAAACCTTCCCCCTGCTTTGGCCGAAACCCTTCCTCACCTTCCGGGCATCAAGAGCGGCATGAGCGTGGCGGTACTCTGTAGGAACTTCACCTGCTTGCCACCGACTTCCAATCCCCAGGAATTGACTCAGGCTCTCAAAGATTTGGCGCCCAAGCCCTAAATCTATTCCGTAAAAAAAGAAAAAAGGCCGACGTTTGCATATCGCAATTGTCGGCCACAGGCCGTTTAGGGCGGTTAAGTTACTTTACGTGTGGGCAAGGCATGTGTGGGTTACACAAAGCCGGTGGTTCACCATCTGGAGCCGGTACCATCGGGGCGGCGAGCGCCTCGAACGCACAAGCTAAACCTGCCACCAGGATTAACATCCTGACCGCGTATTTCATTTTGTATTTCTCCTATACGGATCCCTTGGGAGCGGGAAGCCGGATGGTCAGGAACATATCAGGGTGTCAAGAAATAGATTATTCCGTCCGGAATGCCGGTACGGGTTTGAAAAGGATCGCTTTAACCCTTGGCTCGTGGAAGCATGAGTGGCAATGGGTTAACCGTAGAGTTAAGAAAAATCGTTGAAACAATTCCCCGAAAGTGCCCCCCGTCAATCTACTTTGTAAGCTAGTCGTAGAGTTTGCCTGCCGATTTCTGATAGCAACGAACAGAGACTCGCAAGATTCGACTTAGTCCTGCCCGTCGAAAAAAAAAAGGCCGACATTTGCGGATCGCAATTGTCGGCCACAGGCCGTTTAGGGCGGCCTAGAATTCGGTTAAGTTACTTTACGTGTGGGCAAGGCCTGTGTGGGTTACACAGAGCCGGTGGCTCACCGTCTGGAGCCGGTACGATCGGGGCGGCAAGCGCCTCGAACGCACAAGCTAAACCTGCCACCAGGATTAACATCCTGACCGCGTGTTTCATTGTGTTGTTTCTCCTATGCGGATCCCCTGGGAGCGGGAACCCCTTATGGGCAGGAATTATATAAGGGATGTCAAGAGATCGATCATTGGCTGGTAAAAGTTTGAAAAGGATCGCTTTAACCCTTAACCAGTGAAATGATGAATGGAAATGGGTTAACTCTAGAGTTAATAAAACCGCAGAAACAATCAACATGAATTATGGGCCGCTGAATCTACTTCGCAGGCTAGTCATGCTGTATCGTCCGAGTTTCCGGAAAATAAATCGTCCATCCACGCGTTCGAGCTACTTCTTCCAAGTCCGGATTCGGGTTTACCGCGTATGGGTTACGTGCTATTTCCAACATGTCCAGATCCCAGCGCGAATTTCCAAACACTGCTTCGGGGACGCGCTTAATCACTTCGCGAATTGCTTGTGGCTTTCCGGCGCCGGAAGGTACTCTCACCAGGCGATCGGTAATTGTTCCTTCGTCGATTTGTACGGATGCTGCCAAAATATTACTTTTCGCTATGTGAAAGTATCTCACCGCTGCCTGAATGACCCATTCATTTGTCGACGAGACTGCCCAAATCTCACAACCAGTTTTTTGGAGTCGTTCGACCAACTCAAGCATTTCGGGGAAAATCCGCGCGGCAAACTTTTCCTGAAAAAACTGCGACGCCAAACGCTGTAAATCGGCTTCCAGCATTCCGTTGTGCAACGTCACCATTTCGCCGCACATGTCGTCTTCACTAACCTTGCCGGCTTTGTAATCCGCGTAACGCGACCGTGCCCATTCCGCAGTCTTGTTTGGAATTACTCCGTGTTTGATCTCCCAATCGAAAAACCCTTCTCCAGCGTCACCGTCCCATAGCGTGCCATCGCAGTCAAAAGCTGCGAGCTTGGGATGCTCACGCATCACCGCTTCAATGAACTGCTGGGGTTTGTTCGACGGGGTTGTAAGCAAAATATATTTCCGAGCCTGATGCGAGTCTCTTGTTTTTATTTCTCCGGCAGTTCGCCGTTTAGCAGCTTTCCCAAGTCTTTGGCTGCAACGCGCAGCCCAACGTAGAAAGTCCCGAACAGCGCATAGACCGCGCTCACGTGGTCAAATCGCATCTCATAAATTAGCTTCTTGAATACGATTGGATCATCAGCAAACAGGTCCACTCCCCACTCCCAATCGTCGAACCCGATCGATCCGGTGATGATCTGTTTCACTTCGCCGGCGTAGCGCCTGCCGACTAAACCGTGATCATTCATCTGCCTTGCGCGTTCTTCAATGGGAAGCGAATACCAGTTTTGTTGCTCGCCGCGCCGCCGATCCATGGGATAAAAACAAATATAACGATGTTGTGGAAGGTCAGGAAACAACCTCGACTTCATGGCTTCTCTTTGCCGGTCAAGAGTCTCATCAATGGCCAGCTTCCATTCCTTCGAATTCGCTTCAACGCCTCGTTCCGCCAATTCTCTATAAGCCTTGATCGTGGATTCGTAGAGTCCCAACTCAATAATCGACAAATAAGAGGTCGCCGGTTCCAAGTAGTCACTCCATTGCAACTGGGCCAATTGCAGTTCAGCCTTATTTAACTCATCGAACGATCGCCGAAAATGCACCAGCATCAAATCGCCTTTGTGCCCGAGAAGGGAGAACATACCTGTCTGCCCCGCCGGACTCAGTTCCGCCTTGGATAACCACTCCATCGCCTGAGCAACAATCGCTGTCTTTTGCCGCTCATCCACTGGCCGCCAGGCCGCCCAGCGAATGCGCATCATCTGATGCAACACGCTGTAGCCTTCAATTGTCAGTGGAACTGGAGGAATTTGTAAGGCGACGGTTTCGGGAGTGCGGCTTGTTTTCGACATTAAACCAGGATCCAATTATGAAGAGGCGTAATTAACTCGCCCTTTGAGATCTCATTTTTTAGATTCATTTGACTCCGGGTGCCTACGACGGAACGGTTCGTGCTCCATTTTTTCTCGGATTTCAATCAAGGGGTTCGGCAACTTTGAGGTGATAGCCATTGGGCTCTTCAATCACATATTGACGGGCGTCCCAAGGACGGTTCGAGACCCCTTCGAATATTTTTGCTCCGCGACGTTTGTGTTCCTCGAAAACTTTATCCACATCTTGGACCCAAAGAAAAATCTCGGGGTGCAAGTCCGAGGCTTCGACCGTCGATGCAAATTCTGCGTCTAGAGAAATGTAAAGTAATACTCCGTCCTTTTCGATTCCGGCATAGACAGGGGGATTTCCGAAAATGAAATGCTCGTTAAAGCCGAGTACGTCCTTGTAGTAATCGACAGTCGATCTGACATCAGCGGTGGCTATCACGGGTACCGCACTCTTATACTTCAAGTGGATCTCCGCACATAAGTTCCGCTTCAACCATTTTTCCGCCCAACAGTCGAGAGAATTGTACAGATATACTGCGGAACCTTCAGCAGGATAAGTCGCCGCGAGATAAGCGATTTTCCATAAAATAAAACCCCGCATTCTGCGGGGTTAGATTTCGGACCCTATTCTAAGGCTTAACTCGCGCGCGGCAAAGGCTTGTCTGACTTCTGCCAGTCAGCGCTGGCTTCGCCCGTTGAGGCTACATCCTGTGCGCCGGTGCGCTCGAGAATCTGCTTTGCCTTCTTGGTCCAATTTGAGTCATCGCAGTGGACCGAAAGCAAAATCCCACCATCTTTTATTCGCCCTTCATAGCGCTTTGCTTCGTATTCAGGGATGCCCATTCCAATCAACGCTCCTGTAATGCCGCCGACCGCGCCACCGACGCCAACCCCGGCGAGAGCAGCGACGATTGGTCCAGCAGCGATAAGCGGTCCGATGCCCGGTATAGCCAATGCGCCAATTCCAGCGAGCCACCCGAGGGTTCCCCCAATCACGGCACCCGACGCGACTCCGGTTGTCGTTCCTTCAGGCGCTTTCGTATTCTTCTCGACCGCAAAATCTTTAGTACCCTTATTTTCTGGAAACAATACCGAAACGTCCGTATTACGGAAGCCTTCCGCTCGTAGCGCGTCTACGGCGTACTCTACATCCGCTTGCGTCTGGTAAATCCCGAAGGCTGCTGTGTTCTTTCCCGCCATGGCTAGACTCCTTTGTGTCGGATTTTGATACTTGTCTTAATGCATTGAATATCGTTCATTTGATCATCCCTTGGATGGTTCGCAACTGCGAGAGGATGGCTCGGCTTAACTGCAATAGCGCATCAACCGTTACAGCGATAGAATGAGCCGACAAAATGAAGCCATCGCGTCAAAGCCGTGTGTTATCCATAGCCATGTTAGCGGTTGGCCTGGGCGGCGCAATCTACAGCGCCATTCAGTGGATGCGTAGTCCAGCTTCCAGTTCAGTGAAGTATGAAATCCTACTTGTTATGTGGCTGGCGCTTGGAATTGGCTGGGGATCTCGTCTGCTGCCGGATGGAAGCCGCAAGCGCCGGGACGCCGAGTGAAATAGCCCTTACGCCGCAAGGCGAAGCTGGAAAGCCCACCAATGACTTTGCCCGTCTTCAACGCGTGATTTGTTTCCCAGGTAACTTGCCCCCAAGACCTAAGTAACCGACGGTAACCGAAAAAATGCTACCTGCGTAACCCGCTCGAAATATTTTGTGAGTTATTCTTAATGTTGTGGATTACAATTGCCGGCTATTCCTCATCTTAAAAGAGGGATAAAAGCTACTTCGTGAAACGGATAGATCACAAGCCGATTAGTATTGCTGTTCTGTTCGCAATTGCAGTGTGCGGGCAGGCATTTGGATTGCGTCGCTCCGTCGCGCCGCAACATGGGCGACACGTGCACCACTCTCGTTTGCGACGAATTCTTTGGAATCCGCTGTTCAGACCCTCTCACGATTCCCTGTTGCGGCAAAATGAGGAAATTGACCGGCTAGATCTGCCTCGCATTCAGGACGATCAAGAACTACAGGAGCTGGTAGCCAGCGAAGAGTTGGTTCCGATCGTTCCGGGGCAGACGCTCCGCATCGATCCAAGACTTGACCCTGACCGGCGTTACTGCCGCCCGTGGACGCGGGATTTTCTTGCGGATCTCAGTTCCGATTATTACAAGGAATTTCACGATCAGATTCAGGTGAACTCGGCGGTTCGCACCGTGCTGGTACAAAAGAAGCTTCGCCGGCACAATCGCAATGCAGCGCCCGAGACTGGAGAAACCGCATCTTCTCACCTGGCTGGAATTACGGTCGATATTCAGCGTCGAGGCATGAGCCATCAGCAAATTAATTGGGTGGAACAATACATGGTACCGCTGAGGGACCTCGGGCTGGTAGAGCCGGAAGAAGAACGCCATCAATGGGTTTTTCACGTCATGGTTTCAGAACGCTATACCGACTTCCGTGATTCCAAGATGCTGGCCGCGCAGGAAAAGACGGTAGATGCCGGTCCAGAAGTAGAACGGCTTCCGGACGCCATTCCGGAAGAGTAACGATCTCTACTCCTAGACGAAGTCCGCAATTCTTCCTCTACAATCTGCCAGATGATCGTTTTAATGGCTGGCCTACCCGCATCGGGCAAAAGCACCCTTTGCAGAGAGTTGACAGCGCGGGTCTCAGGTACCGTATTGGACAAAGACAAGCTACGTTCCGCGCTTTTTGGAGAGCGCGATATTGAATACTCAATCGCGCAAGATGACCTCTGCGTGAGCATTCTTCTTGAAGCGGCGGCATTCATCCTGGAAAAAGATCCTTCGCGCGTTGTCTTTCTCGATGGACGGCCGTTTTCCCACGGCTATCAAATCGAAACGGTATCGAAGGTAGCGACCGCACTAAAACAAGAATGGCGGATTCTCGAATGCGTATGTATAGAGGAGACTGCGCGAAAGCGTCTGTCGGAGCATCAAGCCTTAAGGGAACATCCCGCAGCCGACCGCAATTACGAGTTGTATAAACGAGTCAAGCAGCAATTTGAAGAAATCAAATTGCCAAAAGTAATTATTGATACCGATCAGGCGCTAGAGGCTTGTATTGGTCTCGGGTTGGAGGCGATAAGTCGAACTCCTTAGCCGCATCGGAGCCTCTTCCACGCCTGGGCACGCACTCCGCGCTGTTAGTATTTCCTCGGGATGTCGTAGAATTATTGCCTTAACAAATATTTTTCGAATCCCAAAATGTTCGTTCAGTTTGCACTCTCAACCGGAGGGCTCCAATCAATGCGTAAGGTTTCAACGATTCTGGTTTTTATTTCGATGTTTTCGTTTTTCTGCTGGTCTCAGACAGAGACCCCGAAAGCCGCGCCGGCAAAGAAACCGGCCACTCACGCTGCTGCGGAGCCAACTGCCGTGATTGACACAACGGCAGGAAAGCTGACCTGTGTTCTGTTCCCCGACAAGGCTCCAATCGGGGTAGCTAACTTCGTGGGACTTTCCAAAGGCACAAAAGTGTGGACAGATCCCGTGAGCGGAAAGAAGAAGACCGGCGTTCCTCTGTATGACGGCACTATCTTTCATCGGGTGATCCCCGAATTCATGATTCAAGGCGGCGATCCGAAAGGTGACGGCACCGGCGATGGCGGATACAAATTCAAGAACGAAACTTCTCCGGACTTACTCTTCGACCGGCCAGGACGCCTCGCCTATGCCAACGCCGGACCGGACACGAACGGCTCGCAGTTTTTCATCACGGAAGTTCCCTACCCCAGTCTCAATGGCGGATACACCATCTTTGGACAGTGCGACGACGCGAGCGTCGAACTAGTGAAGCAGATCGCTCGGGCGCCCCGCAATTCCAGCGATCTCCCGAATCAGCCCGTGAAGATCAACCACATCACGATTAGCGGCAGTTCCGTCGCACATAAACCTTCAGCGGCAAAGCCGGTAAGCAAGAAGACATCGTCGCCGAGCACAACAAATTCTCAGTAGAAAATCAGCAAACGAAAGGATTCAATGACTCGTCAACCCGGTACATACGCCGTATTCGATACCTCGGAGGGCAAAATCGTTTGCCGCCTTTTTGAAAAAGAAGCACCCAAGACCGTCGCTAATTTTGTCGACCTCGCCGAAGGCAAGCGGGAATGGACGCATCCCACAAGCCGCAAAAAGAGTAAAGATCGTTTATATGATGGGACGATATTCCATCGCGTGATTCCCGACTTCATGATTCAGGGAGGAGACCCCGCCGGCACCGGCTTCGGAGGTCCGGGATATCAGTTCGAAGACGAAACTAAAGGCTCTCCTCACAAGTTCGACAAACCGGGCAAGTTGGCAATGGCAAACGCCGGTCCAAACACCAATGGTTCGCAGTTCTTCATTACTCTGGCACCCACAGAATGGCTCACCGGCAAACACACAATTTTTGGAGAAGTAGTGGAAGGACAAAACGTGGCCGAGAAAATCGTAGGCATCCCGCGAAACAAGCAGGACAAGCCGATGAAGGACATCACTGTGAAGTCGGTCGTGATTGAGGAGGTGTGAGAGGATCGCTACTCTCGTATCAGCGATTGGGCAATACGGAAATGTCGGTGCAGCGAATGAGTTGCACGTCGGCGGTCACCAAGGTCAAACCAAATACTTTCGCAGTGGCTACCAGAAAATGATCGCCTGGATCGGCGTGCGTGAGACTCAGCTTGGGGATCTCCAATGCCACGTCGATCGTCAGAGTCGCTTCATTCAACGGACGGGTTTCCAGCGCTCTTCTGGTCCAGGTCTCGACATCCATTCCCTCTAGCTCAATTCTCCGCTTGCGGTATAGAAACTGCACTTCCCAGATACTGATCGGGGAAAGCCAGAGTTGATTTTCTTTGTTGGCCAGTTCCCTCAGAACGCGAGAGGCAAGATGTTTGCGTGCGCCGACACTCCAAATCCATATATGGGTGTCCAGCAGCAGATTCATTAGCGAGAGGTTTCCCAATCGTCTTCGCTGCTTATGGGACCAACGATGTCTCCCACGATACGGATCGTTCCCTCCATGCTGCCGATCCAGCCTTTGGGACTCTTTTTAGGAGCGGGAGGTACAACTTCAGCTACGGGTTGGCCGAAGCGGGTTACGCGAATCGGCTTGCGTGTTTTGCGGACTTCTTCGAGGATGCCGAGGCACTTGGCCTTGAACTCGGAGATGGCGATTTCTTTCATGATTCTTATCTTATACTATGGTCAATGACTATGGTCAACGCATTGGAGACGCATGGAAACCGGGAAGGACACCACTTTCAGTCGTGCCAGATTTCGCAACTCCAAATACTCGGGCTTTAGCCTCTGAGAGCCGTGGTCCGACTAAGGTAAGGATGCTTGCATGCAGAAAACAGCACACCTCAGCGGCTGGAAGCCACATCTATGGCTGGCTTTATGGGGCACGACTGAAAGTCGTGCCCTTCCCGGTTAGTTTTGCGAAAGCACGTCAGGAATCCTTCCCCCGCTTTAATCGCATATGCCAGTGTCCGTGACAGTGTGCAACTATTGCAATGGGATGAATCAATCTTTCTCGAACAAACTGTCTATTCGATCCTCATATATCTCTATTGGCCTATGACCGATACCAAGGCCTTTGTCGATCATGATTTGAACAATCTCGTGACCATCGAAGAGAAAAACGGGAACGGCACCGTCCTTAATTGATGCCATGCGCGCATCGCGAGAAAAGGTCGAGGTCGTAAAGAAGTAGCCGTGCTCGAATTGTCCCTGGATCGCACCGCGAAACTTATCTATCTCGGGTCGTCCAACTGCACCTTGCCACCTCTTACATTGGAAAGCCGCGCGCATTTTGACCAGACCAACTTTTAATTCGCCATTTCCATCGATCCCTCCATCTCGTGCCGTGTGCCGGTTAATGACGGTCAGATTTTGAAAACCATATGCTGCAAGTAGTTTCGCGGCAAACGCTTCGAAGTCGCTCGGTTCACGGTCCACTAACTCCTGGAGTACCTTACGTTCGAATGCAGCGGCATAATCCTCAGCCAGTTCCTCTAGGTTGAGCGGAAACGCCGCTGTCGCAGCACCGTTCGGCGAAGTCGGCTCAATGCTCAAAGAAGACTCCGTCGGGGCAACGAGGTTGGGAGAAACAGCCCTCGCGGATTCGCGCTCGAGACGATCCTTGCCCCTTTCCGTTATCGCCCAGATTCCCCGGCCGGCACTTGTCAGCTCGCCGCGATCTACAAGGGCCTGCCGAACCCACTGGATCCTGTTTGTCCATCTGGTTCCCCCGCTCTGCAATGGCTCGGACTTGTCAGCATCTGTGAGTTGGGGAAAGAATTTCTCTACTGCCTTGTAAACATCACGAGCGGGAGCTTCGCCGCCCAAACACACGAGGGCTTTTAGTAGGGGTAGGTCAATATCCTTTTGCTGTGGCATCATTTATCACGTCCCCGCTACCTACACTCCGATAACGCCCACCAACTCCTTCACCGACGCGGCGCTCTTATCCACTCCCGCTTTTTCTTCGGGAGTCAGCTTGATTTCGATGATCTGCTCGATGCCTTTGGATCCCAACTTTACCGGCACGCCTACGAATAAGCCCTTGATCCCGTATTCGCCGTCCAGGTAAGCCGCGCAGGGCAGAATCTTCTTTTTGTCTTTCAGAATCGCTTCGACCATTTCCGTTACCGCCGCCGACGGAGCGTAGTAGGCGCTTCCGGTCTTGAGATATTTCACAATTTCGGCGCCGCCATCGCGTGTGCGCTGCACTAAACGCTCGATGGTCGCAGCATCCATCAACTCGGTAATCGGAATTCCTGCCACGGTTGAATAACGCGGCAACGGGACCATCGTATCGCCGTGTCCGCCCAGCACGAAGGCGGTCACGTTCTCGACGCTAACTTTCAATTCGTCCGCAATGAAGGCACGGAAGCGCGCTGAATCGAGCACTCCTGCCATGCCAATCACTCGTTCGCGGGGAAAGCCACTCATCTTGTATGCGGCCTGCGCCATGGCATCCAACGGATGCGACACGATGATCAGAATGCAGTTCGGAGAATGTTGCACCGCCTTGCTGACTACATCTTTCATGATCTTGTGATTGGTGTTCAGAAGATCATCCCGGCTCATGCCCGGTTTCCGCGGAATGCCGGCCGTAATCACGACAATGTCAGAATTGGCGGTATCGGCGTAATCGTTGGTTCCGGTCACATAGCAGTCACGCTTCTCGATCGGCATCGCTTCGAGCAGGTCGAGAGCTTTTCCTTGCGGAACGCCCTCAATAATGTCGATGAGAACGACATCGGCCAATTCCTTTGAGGCGATCCAGTGAGCTGCCGTAGCTCCTACATTTCCCGAACCCACAATTGATACCTTCTTACGCATGAATGCCCTTTCACGAATTTATTGAGTTATTTGGCTCAAAAGCACATCTATGCTACACGAAACAAACTACCCGGAATCAGCGCGATAATCGGACGCCCCCAAAAAAGCCGCGAGATATGGTAACGTTGACATTGCCCCATATGTCCCTTAGCATCAATCACTTGGTAAAGTACTGCGCCGCCGGGAGACGCCTGTGATCAAGCTGGACATTATCAATGAAGTGGTGACCAAAACCGGAATCACCAAAACCAAGGCCGAGCTGGCAGTGGAAACTGTGTTTGAGAGCATGAAGCGCTCGCTAACGAAAGGCGACCGCATCGAATTGAGGGGATTCGGCGTATTTAACGTCCGTCCGCGCAAGACCGGTATTGGACGTAACCCCCGCACTGGCGCAGAGGTCTCTATACCTCCTGGCAAGGCCGTGCGCTTTAAGCCCGGTAAGGAGTTACAGTCCATAGATTAGCTTGCGGTATCTTGCGGCCTGCCCCGCCTACCCTTTAAGTGTTGCGACCGGAATCCTCGATGTCTGATTTCACCTCTCCAATCTCTGGAACACCAGTTCAATCCACCGCTGAGTTTTACCGTCCCATGCCGGTGTACGTAGCACAGCAGCGAAGACGCCATTACTGGCTGCACATTCTTTTATTTCTGATTACGATTTTCACGACGCTGGTTGTGGGCGCGCGCATGGAATCTAACTTCGTCCGCAATCAGTCCGTATTCTCTCTCGCGGACGACACTCTTCCTTTCTTTCCTATTCGTTGGATCCTCGCCAATCCATCGCGCCTGTTAATGGGCGTTCCGTTTTCGGCGACATTGATGCTGATTCTTCTTGCCCATGAGATGGGACACTATCTTTGCGCCGAGTATTACGGTGTCTACGCCACCCTGCCGTTTTTTATTCCGGCACCGACCTTGATTGGGACGTTGGGAGCGTTCATCCGCATCCGCTCACCCATTCGTTCCCGGGCAGCGCTGTTTGATATTGGCATCGCTGGGCCGATCGCGGGATTCGTCGTGGCCTTGGGCGTGCTTCTGCTGGCAATGCCTCACTCCAGGTTAGTGGCATCAGTGCCCGACTCTGATATTCAATTGGGATTCCCACTAATATTTCGACTAGCCTGGATGATTCATCCGCTGGCGAATCTGCCCGCAGGTATCGCTTTGCAGCGCCTTTATTTTCATCCAGCCGTGATTGCGGCCTGGGTCGGGATGTTTGCCACCGCGCTCAACCTTCTTCCCGGCGGCCAACTGGATGGAGGACACATTGTCTTCTCGATCACGCCAAGGTTGCACGCGTGGATATCGCGGCTAACTATTATCGGCCTGATTCCACTAGCGTTTTACTGTTGGGCAGGTTGGATTGTCTGGGCGATTCTGTTGAGAATCAGCGGAATGCGGCATCCCATGGTCTCTGAGTGGACGGGAATCGGGCCGCGCCGTCGATGGCTCGCGCTAGTCGCCGTTGTGATGCTGATTGTCACCTTCACTGCAGCACCGTTCGCTCACAGTTCCCTGCTGGATGTGATTCGCGATATCAGGGGACGCTAGAATTCGAAAACATCATGAGGACTGAACGGGATCGGGAAGACTGCGCGTTCCAACCGGGAGGCCACGGCCTTTAAGCCGTGCCCTCCCCTTCTCACTTCTTCGTTTCCCGTTTCACGGTTGCGTCCGTGCTCCAATAGCCATTGTCAGCCGCGATGTTGATTTGCATCTGGTCGCCGGATACTTTTCCTTTCACGAACAGCTTCATCGGGTTTCCCTGCCATTCCGTCGCGACGGTAAGTGAAATGTTGTCGCCATCCAGTTTGCCGTCGATGATTGGCTTTTCTTTTCCATCGATACCCAGCATGGTGCCGGTGACTACGTTATTGTCAGATTTCAAAGTTAAGACGGCTTCTCCGTCACCGCTTTGCATTGGGCCTTTCCACTTTCCGGTAACGTCGGCGCCAAAAAGAAGTGATGGAATCATCAGGGCCAAGACCATAGTCAATGTCCAACGAGAAACTTGCATACTTTCTCCTTCGGATCTTCAAAATTGGAGTGCTTTGGGCACGCCATCTATCGGAATACTGATAGATTGCGACAGAAGAGATAAACGCGTCAGTGCGGAACGTCACTTCGAAGGACTGACAAATGTCAGATGGATTTGCCCCTGTGGGCGGAGCGGAAGCGGCTTCGGACCAAACCAGCGATACCCAGCAGACCGGTTGCCAGCAACAACAAAGTCCCAGGTTCTGGCGTCGCGGCAAGATTAGTGGTGCCAGTCACAGGATTGTGACCAATCCGCGATATCGTGAATGATCCAGAAAGCACTTGGCCGGTGTACATCTTCCCAATCACGTCTCCCACCAACTGCCAGGTGCGGCCATCGAAAACGTTTATTGGCTTTCCTTTGGCATTGAGTTCCTGCGTGTAATCGTAAGTTACGGTGAGCGTCTCAGAACTGAATGTCCCATTAAAAATTACGCCGTGCGGAAACGACGAGCCTTTTAAAGTGTTAACGATGTTTATGGTGCCGGGGCCATAGATGTAAGTATCAGTTATACTGCCCCCCGCTTTGCTGCCAGTTACAGAGGAAGTTAAAAGCTGCGCGCCTGTCAGCTTCAGTACGCCGAGATTCCCCGCCGAGCCAGCCGTCATGAGAAGACTGGGGCCACTGATGCTTTCAATCTTCGACCCACTCAACTGCAAAGCGCCCCCAAACTTCAACGAATGTGCCAGGTTCAAAGAACCTCCCGACTCGTCGAATGTATAGGTCGTTGCGAAGGCAGACATGCACAGGGCGATTAGGGACAGGGAAAGAAACCAGAGTTTTTTCACCGGGGGCTCTCTAAAGGAGATTTAAATTGCTGATTATATCCCGCATGTTAGTTACCAAAGTCACTTCGTCGAGGCGCTTATGGAATCAGTGTCTTGCAGTAGCGAACTCAAGTTTTGCACAATGGAAGTGCAACTATTTTCGCTTTTGCACACAATTTATGCGCCTTCATGATCGCTAATTGCTGTTGCAGCCTCAACTGGCGGTTCTCCTCCGGCGGCACTTTGAGCGACGATAAGCCTCCGAGCCTCCACACGGATTCTCGGCAAGTTGATTCCGAAAAGCACCGCACCTCCAACGCAGGCGACCGAGCCCATCGATATCGTAAGCGGAGCACCAATGCGGTCCGCCAATGCGCCTCCCAACAATGCTCCGAAAGGCGCCATGCCCATAAACATCATGGAGTACACCGCCATCACTCGCCCGCGCAACCGGTCTGGGACCATCGCCTGGATCAAGGTGTTCGAAGATGACATCTGTAGCATCATGCAGAATCCGACCGGAACCAGGAGAATCGTCGATAGATAAAAATTGCGCGATAGCGAAAATAGCGCCAATGTCACTCCAAAGCCGCCGCATGAAAACGCTACCCACCGCCCCAGGCCGCGCACTCCGGTCCGCGTTGCTAGAGTCAGGGCTCCAAGGAGAGCTCCAATCCCAGTCGCACCCATCAGGATCCCAAGCCCACGAGCGCCTACTTGTAGCACCCTATCCGCGAATACCGGCATGAGCACGGTGTATGGCATGGAGACCAGACTTACCAAGCCCAACAAAAGTAGCAACGCTCGGATCGGAGTGGTTTGCCGGACGAAGCGAAAGCCTTCGATAATGTTTGCCAGCGGCGAACCCGTGGCGGGACGGTAGACCGGCGGATCCAATTGCATCAACAACAGACCGGCAATCACCGCAATGTAACTAATGCCGTTCGCAAAGAAGCACCACCCCTCTCCGATTTTTGCCACAAGAATTCCGGCGATTGCGGGACCTATGATCCGCGCTCCGTTGAACATGGACGAATTCAACGCAATCGCATTCATCAGATCCTCCTTCCCTACCATGTCAATGAGGAAGGATTGGCGCGCGGGAATGTCGAAGGCATTCACCACTCCCAACAACGCCGCAAGTACGAAAACGTGCCATACCTGTACCAAATGCCCGAGGGTGAGCGTTGCGAGAATCAGAGCCAGGATCATTGACGCGATTTGTGTACCTATGACCACGCGCTGACGGTTCAGCCGGTCGGCGACGATGCCTCCGATTGGGGCCACTAGAAAAACTGGTATCTGACTAGCGAACCCCACCGATCCCAGTAACAGCGAAGAGCCGGTAAGCCGGTAAACCAACCAGGCTTGCGCAACGTTCTGCATCCACGTCCCAATCAGAGAGATGAGTTGACCACCGAAAAAAAGTTGGAAGTTTCGATGGCGCAGGGCGCGAAAGGTTGCTGCAAGGGTGCCACCATCGCGCAGACCAGAATTCGCTACAGTGGAGGCCTGGTCGCCGTTCGTTTTGGATATCTGAGGAATGCTCGAAGTCATCGCGTTCTTATAATGCTAACCCACAAACACCGACAAATAACCGACGTGCACTATTGGACAAATTGAGCGATTCCTTCGGTTCATAGGGGGCGTACGCGTCACCGGATTCCGACGCGGGGCGCGGATTTTGCCAGAGTTATTCGTTATTCTTTTCAAGCCAGTATTTTTTGCAATAGAATAGAATGGACAGTCGGGACAAGTCTTCGCTTCGGGGTTCCCGCTGCCGTGCCGGTCCGCCACGTTTTGCATCTAAGCTTTTCGAATCTCGGCCGAGTGTTGCAAGGGAGTTTTTTGCCTGAAAAACGATTACAAAAGTCACTTGGCGTTGGTGCCTTCCATTCATACCATTCAAATAAGAGAATCATATTGAGGACGCGGTCATGCAGGGCGTAGCCGTCACTTTTCTAACTGAAGACAAAGAGCGCCAGGCATCTCTACAGCACCGCGTGGAGACTACCCAGAGCGGCCGGAATGTTTTCAGTCACGTGGGATTTCCAGTCAGTGCGACCGATCCGATCCTGCGTCAGCTCCAGGATGTCCGAACCGAGGTTGTTCTTGTCGATATCGATCCAGCCAGAGTCAAGCATGCTATCGACGCCATTGAGCTGATTCACGCCAACACCACCGACGTCGCCATTTTCGCCGTAGGTCCGATGACCGACCCATCGACTATCGTCTCTGCGATGCGCGCCGGTGCTCGTGAATATTTGGAACGAAACGCGAGTGCGGAAGCTGTGGTCGAAGCATTCGGCCGTTTCACATCTTCTCGTAGCAAAACTCGCACGTCATCCGGGCGGGCGCGGGTGTTTGTAGTAACCAATGCGAAGGGCGGAGCTGGCGCAACAACCGTAGCCGTGAATATTGCCATCGCGCTTCAGGAGACTCAGGGGAATGTGCTGCTCGTGGATTTCGCTTCTCTCGGTCACGCCTCTCTGCATTTGAATGTGCGCCCTACCTTTGGCGTTGTCGACGCTCTGCAGAATTTGCATCGTCTGGATGCTTCTTTGCTTGAGGGCCTAATGACGGCCTGCAAGGGCGGTTTGCAGTTGCTGGCCGGTCCGCAGCAACCGACATTAGTTACGCCGACTGCGGCGGAACTTGCGCGTTTGTTCGATCTACTGGTAGGTCACTTCAAGTACGTCATCGTGGACAGTTCCGGACGCAAGGATCAGACCGAACGCCTGCTCTGTGACTTGTCCAATGCGGTATTGGTGATCGCGCAAGCGGACGTGGTTTCTTTATGGAGCGCTGGCCGGGTACGCACTTTCCTGGAAGAAGGTGCGGGACGCGATCGAGTCCGTTTAGTGCTCAATCGCTACAAAAAAATCCCCGGGTTTGGCGACGATGACGTGGAAAAGGCAACCAACTGCAAACTTTTGTGGAAACTTCCTAACAACTACCATTTAGTGTCACCAGCCATCGATAAGGGAGTTCCAGTTGCCTTTCACGATAACCAGGACATTAGCCGTTCGTTCCGGGCCCTGGCAGACACCCTTGTGGATGCCTCGGCCACAGTCGAAGGCTCGCTCGATCTCTCCTATCAGCCCGACAAAACGGAGTCAAAGAAGAAGGCGGTCGCCCGTCTACTAATCTCGCCAGCACGCGCGGGACAATGAAAGTCATTGTTCTGGAATGAGACCGGCAAAGGCCTCTGTTCCTCCAGTGAATGGCTTCGGTACCAAATCCTCTGATTTTTCTTCTTAACATCCGATTATGTCGCTCTTAGCCTCCTGACGTAGATAACACCCAGTAAAGACTGACTCGCTTTATGCCGAAGAAAGCGGTATGGCATGGCGTCCTCGCCTCGGTAGAAAGTGGATCAAAGTAGCGGCAGCCGCCAGCTTGACGAAATTAGCAGGCCTTGGATTGTCACTGCTTCTAATGGATGGGCGTGTATTTGCTCAGGCGCAGGACTTGACACAGTTGAGCCTGGAGGAGCTGGTGAACACCCGAGTCACTTCCGTTTCCAAAAAAGAACAAGACGTGCTTAGAGTCGCGGCTGCCATCTTTGTTATCACGCAGGAAGACATCCGCAGTTCCGGCGCAACCAATATTCCCGACTTGCTGCGAATGGTGCCCGGAGTGGACGTAGCGCAACTAGACGCAAACGTGTGGGCAATCAGCATTCGTGGCTTTAACGACCGTTTTGGAGACAAAGTGCTAGTTCTAGTCGACAATCGCAGCGTTTACACGCCGACGAGTTCAGGGGTTTATTGGGATCAGTTGGACGTCCCTTTGGAAGACATCGACCGCATTGAGGTCATTCGAGGACCGGGCGGCACGGTCTGGGGCGCAAACGCTGTGAACGGCATCATCAATATCATCACGAAGCATTCCGATGCCACCAAAGGTGGTCTCCTGGCCGCTGACGCCGGGTCAAACGAGGCGGCCCAAGCGCTAATCCAGTACGGCGGCAAAGTTCGCCGAGTGGGAAGCTATCGAGTCTTTGGCAAGTATTCCAACGTTGGCAGTCTGACCATTCCTGACGGTCCCGAAGGAGCGGACGGCTGGCACATTCTACACACGGGATTCCGTTCTGACTTGGACCTCACCCCACGAGACACTTTAGCTGTCGAAGGCGATCTTCTCAGCACAAGCGAGGGTGAAACCATCTCAGTAGTGTTGGCCAACGCCTTGCCGCAACAGGCGACCTTTAATAGCCGGACGAACGTTGGCGCTGGCGATCTGTTGGCGCGTTGGAATCGAACTTTTTCGAGCCGGTCCGATATCTCCCTGCAAGCCTACTACGACAAATATGACCGTCACGAGCAAGGAGGACTTGAAGAGCGGACTACCTTCGATCTCGACTTTCAGCATCACTTGGCAATCGGGTCCCGGAATAATGTGGTCTGGGGACTGGGGTATCGCGTCACCAGCGATGAACTCGGGGCCAAGTATTCCAAAAGCTACGTGCCGCCACAGCGCACGGATAATCTCTTCAGCGCCTTCTTTCAAGATGAGATCAAAATTGTGAATTCACTTTCATTCACCTTGGGATCCAAAGTGGAGCATAACGCGTATACAGGTTTCGAATTCGAGCCGAGCGCGCAGTTGGCATGGACACTTCCACGCCGGCAGGAGATTTGGGCCTCCGCTGCGCGCGCAATCCGTCAACCGGCGCGCGCCGATACCGCGATTCGGATTGACGTTTCTACCGTGACTTTTGACGACGGAAGTTTTGGAGTCGTTCAGGTCATCGGCGACCCGCATCGGGAAGCCGAGGAACTGATCGGATACCAACTGGGATACCGTGCCCAGGTAAATAACGTTCTATCTTTCGATATCGCGAGTTTTTTTAATGTCTACCATCACCTCCAAACGGATGACGCCGGTATGCCTTTTCTGAGCGGCACACCTCCGCACACTGTTTTTCCGCTGATTTCTGGGGACCATGCCCACGCTCGAACCTACGGCGCCGAGGCTTTCGCCAACTGGAACCTCACAACGCGCTGGCGCCTGAGCCCTGGCTACTCCTTTATTCGCATGAACGTGCAACCTGACCTGTCGAGTCAAGATACTGGCGTTGCAGGGGATGCAGGGGACACCCCTCGGCACAAGTTCGAAATACGCTCCCGCTTGCGATTGCCGTGGAACCTTGAATGGGATGGCACGCTTTACTACGTAAGCGCTTTGCCAGATCAAGGTGTGGTTGCCTACGAACGTCTCGATACCCGCTTAGGATGGAAAGTTGGAGAGTCGGGCGAAATCAGCCTGGTTGGGCAGAATCTTCTCACTCCGCGACACTCAGAATTTGGAGACGACACCCCCCTTCACACACAGCCTCAGCGCAGCATTTACGGAAAGGCGGTATGGCGCTTTTAACTAAGTGGGCGCGATCGTTGGTGGGAGCCCGATGGCAAGGGAGAAATTTCCCGCGTTTAAATTCCTAATGCGAGACTATTTACAAGCAGCGGCCTTGCCTTCGATCTCGGCATAAATGGCAGGATGGGAACACACCTCGTAACACCAGTGTTCGGTCCAGTGCTGAAAGGTAAACGTGCGCAAGTCGATCAGCGGAACACGGCCCGCTCGGACCACAATTTTGCGAAAGATACCACTCCCTAAGGGCACCAACCCACTGGAAAGACGAAGTTCTTCGACGTTCCACAATCCAGAAATAGTCGAAGTAACAGGCTCAAGAGTAATTTCCTGCTCCAGCTTTTTAAAGGCTGCGTGGCTGATGCGAATGCCGCCCAGATTGTAGTTCAGGATACATTCCTCTGGGTTTTCATGCTCTGCGCCAGCTAGGGTTTGAAAGGCATAAACATTGAACGGTACCTTTGTAGTCTGAATGGCTTTGCGAACCCGCTTGTCGCAGGAAGATAAGCGATCGCTTTCGTTTAACGCATCCGAGATCATGATCCGCTGCGGGCCGTCAGCGAGATACACTGGCGCGGAATCCTGATAAGAAATACCGATCCCCAACTCCAACGTGGGAAGTCCGGCTCGCTCCAATAGCTGGTTGTATCCGCGAACGATTTCGAGCATTTCTCGCGCCAGTACGCATGCCTTGCTCACAGCCAGTTCTGGCTCACTTTCCCGCTCCAAAAACGCGAGTATGATCGCGTCTCCCTCAAGAAAAACTTTGGTGGCACCGTATTTCTGCAACAGCTTATTGACTGGATCATAAAAATTCAGCGTGAAGTAAGAGGCCGGATTCATTTGCCGTGCCAGCAGCGATTTTGTGAGCAGCGACGAATCCCTGACGTCCGCTTTCACGATCACGTGACGACACACTTTGTCTTCTGCGGGTTTCTGCTCATGCGGCAGCAAATATTCGTACAGCGTGCCATTAATAGCGGAAAGATCGCGCATCTTTTCGCTGGAGATGATGTTCACTTGCGTCAGCGCTTCATTCAAGACCTCTAACCGCCGGACATCCCGATGGTGTCGGATAAAGTCGCGCAAAAAACGACCTGCGATCTTAGTTTTTTCATCGCCTCGGCAACCGGCGACGCGCCCCAATGCGGCAGAGAAACTACCCGCAGAAAGTTTGCTGTGCTCGGCACTTACTTTTTCGACTCGGACCCGCTCCTCTTTCGAAATCAAAGCATTCTTCAATTGTTGAGCATTTATGGTCGGCGAATATTCGTTGAGCAACGGCACCACTTCGTAGGCGGCCACGATGTAGTCCATTGCTTGCTCGCGCTCCAACAATTCGCGCCAAACACTAAGACGCGCCTTGCGAGACGCTCCCTCGGGAGTAGAGTCGTCCGGGATACCAGAGCCGACCAGCACCTCGGCGTTTTCCGGCACGTTCAGCCAGCCTTCCAGAACCGCATCGTCGCCGGCCTCGGGGCCAAGGCCAAGCAATTGCAGGAAGTCGCAAACCATGCGGCGGCTATTCCAGAAGCGATCTGGATCGCGATCGAAATTGCCGATCATCGCATAGTGTTCGGCGTTGAGATAGATATCGCGTCCGTCCTCGCTGAAAATCAATGGAGTAAGAAAAAGCAAATACTCCTCATAGCTTTGATTTCCGAATAGTGATCGCCGGGTTCGCGCGATGGTTTCTTTCTCGATTTCGCGAAGCGTGCGAAAGAGCTCCTGCCCGGTCTGCCGCAGGATGAATTTCTTGGCAATCTGAAACGCTGCAACTTGTTCTCGATATTCCGAAGCCTTTTGCTGCCTGAGACCGTCGTAGCTCTTCAGCGTCGCACGGCAGCGATCCAGAATCTCGGAGAATTGAACGTTCAGCTCGGCACGCAGGAACTTTATGATTGCAACGCGTCCGAGTATGTCGAGCCGGATGTTCCCCTCAGCCTTTGCGCGATTAAGGGCTGCTAACTGAATTTCAATTAAGAGGGGCTTCAACTCAGATGGTTCAGTCTTAGCTCGCTGCTTCTCAACCGAGCGCGTGCCGATGAATGGATTGTTTTTAGGAACTTCCCGAACGACGGAAGTTTCAGCCGCCAATAAATTCTTGATGTTCCCGTAGTGCGCGATGAGGCGGGCAATCTGGAAGCGGACGTTTTCAACAAACTTCGGGCTAAGAAATACGTCGTGGCGTAAATTGTCGATTCCGATTCGCAGCTCTTGCAATGACAACGCGGGGACATAGCTCGCGAGTCGCGGCGGCTCTAATTCCTCCGCAGCTTGTCCAAGTCTGAATATTGGGATGCGTGGCATTGTCAGGCTACAAAGCTCGTAAGTCGCTGATTCTCCGACTATTGACGAGCGTAACATGCCTGTTTCGCGCACCAAAGTTACCCAAGTTGTTGTTCTTGGTGGGTAGTGGAAGAGGTTGCTGAACTGGCGTCAAAAAGGCTGGAGGGAATCCAGCCGAAACACCTTCGTGAACCTTCGTGTCCTTCGTGGTTGATTGGATTTGCTGTCCCAGGTCCATACTGACCCAGCGGGACGTCGCATTTGATACTCAGATCTTGAGGAAAATGCGTTTTCGATAAAGAACGTACATCACAATCCAGCAGGCAAATACATACACCAAAGCGTAAAGCAGAGATGCGTTGGGCGGACTCGCAAGCGGAAGGAAAAACCTCTCGTAAATTGCCTCTTGCCACGGTATCCTCCCGGTGGCAGATTGGACGGTTAGACGATCAAGAAGGTGGGCCACGATTTCAGAAAAAACATAAGCTGCGATGGAATTCATTCCGAAAACAAGAAACGGCACAGTCCATCGTCCGCGCCATCGCTTCACATCTAATACTTGATAACAAATCGCCAGGCCAATTAAGGCCAATCCTGCCGTGAATACAACGAAAGAACTGGTCCAAAGCTTTTTGTTGATGGGGAACCATATGTTCATCAGCATGCCCATCGCAACGCCTACAACCCCGGAAGCAAGCAGTCCCCTGAGTTTGAAGGTTTCACTTTGCCGCGAGCGAAGCCACTTGCCAGTCAGCAATCCCAACAGTGAGGTAGCAATCGCCGGAATTGTGCTGAGTATGCCTTCTGGATCACGAGTGCCTTCGTATAAATGTCCAGCAAGAACCTTGCGATCAAGCCATGCCGCAAGATTTCGATCGGGATCGAGAATAGGAAAATCGTGAGTGGGCACACCGAGCCCCGGTACCGGCACATAACGCATCAAGACCCAGTAGGAGATCAGACAAACCGCGATCACCGCCACTTTTTGCCGCCAGCTAAACCACAGTTCGAGCATTGCTGCTATCACGTAGCAAATGGCAATGCGTTGCAGGACGCCGTACACACGCCAGCTTCCAAGTTGGTAGTGATTAGGAAATCCGTTCAGAAACATGCCGATCGCGAACAGGAGAACTCCCCGCCACAGCACGTGCAACAGCAATTTCTGGCGAGACTCCCCCCGTTGCAATCGCGTTGGCAGAGAAAAAGCCATGGCCATGCCGACCATGAATAAGAAGAATGGGAAAACCAGATCGGTCGGCGTCCAGCCATTCCATTCGGAATGTTTGAGCGGCCAGTATGACGACGGCCCGTCTCCCGGATCATTGACCAGAATCATGGCCGCGATGGTCGCGCCGCGAAACACGTCAAGAGACATCAGCCTGCTGGATAACTTCTGGCTACTCGGAAAAGTCTTATCCTGCACAATTGCGTTGAGCTGGGTCGATGCCATAGCGGCGCAATTCTAGCATTCCGCTCGCTGACTCAAGAAGCGCCATCCTTGCAAATCTTGCATGGTCGCCTAATTCATGTCCTCGGTGGTTGCTCGCGCATTACCTCGGTCATCGTGCCGTCTCGCAAAGATGGGGATATCATCCGGATTGGTGAGCCCATGAAAAGAATGAGATTTGTAATCTCGCTGATTTCCAACGAGAACGACTATCAGCTCGAGCAGGCGGTTGCAGCTGAAGAAGCTGCCCGCCGCCTCGGAATCGACGTACAGATCCTCTACGCCGAGAGCGATTCAATTACACAAAGCCAACAGCTGTTAGGAGTCATTCAATCACGTGATTCGCATCCCGATGGAATCATTTTCGAGCCCGTCGGAGGAACGGCCCTGCCCCAGGTCGCCAAAGCCGCGACCGCCGCGGGAATTGGCTGGGTAGTGTTGAACCGGGACGTCGAATATATTTCCGAGCTGCGCAGATCCCATAGGGTGCCAATTTTTGCCGTTACCTCCGATCACGAAGAAATCGGCCGTATTCAGGGCAACCAGTTCAACGCCCTCCTACCCAAGGGAGGCTCAGTGCTCTATATTCAAGGCCCCTCAGAGAGCGCGGCCTCGAAACAGCGAACAACCGGAATGTACGAGACTAAGGGTGATATCCAGGTAAAACTGGTAAAGGGTAATTGGACTGAGTCCAGCGCATACAAAGCCATCAGCGCATGGTTGCGTCTATCAACCTCCCGGCAGAGCCATATGGACATTATCGCAGGGCAAAACGACGCCATGGCGATAGGCGCTAGAAAAGCATTTCAGGAGCTTCCCGAGAATGCCGGACGAGCTCAGTGGTTAAATGTTCCCTATCTGGGCGTTGACGGAGTTACGAAGACTGGCCTCTCCTGGATAAAAAGAGGGTTGCTGACTGCGACCATCATTGTGCCGGCAAATACCGGGAAGGCGCTGGAAATGCTCGTCCACGCCATACAAACTGGCACCAATCCGCCTGAGAGAACTATGATGGCCCCGGTAGCCTTTCCGTCAATCGATGTTTTGTCTATTGCTAAGTCCGAAAAAGCGCGCGCATCTTCTGTCTGATTCCATGCGCTGCAGTTCCTCTCCGCGCTACTAAATTCCGGACCTCCTTTGTTACATTTATTCTGACGAAACCGAGGTTCTAATGCCCACGCTCATATCTCAGCCTACGCGAATTACTTCCGCAGGCAATAAACCGAAGCTGATCGATGAATACATTGGACGCGTCAACAGTAAGACATCTGAAGTGAGCGTAGCCCACATGCGAAGTCCCGCAGAATGGGAAGAGCCGGGGCAGACTCCCGAATTTGAAGAAATGACTTTGGTCCTCAAAGGAATGGTCCGTGTGCGCCACAAAGAAGGCGTGATAGATGTGGCCCCAGGACAGGCGATAATCGCCCATCCGGGAGAGTGGGTTCAGTATTCCACTCCGAATGAAAACGGCGCCGAGTACATCGCCGTTTGCCTGCCGGCATTCTCTATGGATACGGTCCACCGAGATTAATCAGCGAACTACTGCACCGTAATTTGTGCACTACTCTTCCACGTGCCCCCTCCGTTGTCCCATGCCTGCACCACAACCAAATGCTGTCCCGGGCGCATAGTCAAGGCTGTGTTAACGACGGTTCCATTCGTTTGATATTGCAACGCGTTATCAACATACACCTGCATTGTGTATACGGGACTGTTAGTGGGAACCGACGCGGTGATCTGAACCGGTGAGGAGGTACTCGCATTATTCGATGGAGACGAAATCTTGACGTTCACTGGTTTCACCGTGATCGTCTCACGTTGTTTGTAGATGCCGCCAGCAGTGTCCCATGCCTGCACCACGAGAGAGTGCGTTCCTGGAGGAATCGCCAAAGGAAATTCCAAACCGGTTCCGCTGAATTCGTATTGCAGCGTGTCATCCACATAAACTTGGACAGCGTAAATTGGATTAGCGTCTTGCGTATTGGCCACGATTTGCAGAGGTGAATACAGCTGGGCATTCACCGCAGGCTTTGCAATCGTGACGGTCGGAGACGAGACGCTAATGTTCACGCCAGTTTTGGTAATTCCCCCAGAACTATCCCATGCCTGGACAACCACATGGTGATTCCCGTTGCTCATCGGCACGGTGGTGTTTGCTGCGCCTGCATTTACTTGATATGCCAGCGCGTTATCTACATAAATTTGCATCGTCTGCACCGGGTTCTTTCCACCTCCCGTCGCCACAACAGGCACAGGAGACGTAGCAACTGCATTCGGCAGAGGTGAATTCACGATCACCGCTTCTGGCTGCACCGTAACGGAGACGCCGCTTTTGTGAATTCCTCCATTCGCGTCCCACGATTGCAAAACGACATGGTGTTTGCCAACACTCATAGGACGCATTGTGTCGATCGTAGACCCCGAGACCTGGTAATTGAGCGCGTCATCGACGTAAATTTGAACTGCGGTCACCGGGCTACTGTTATTGGTGCCCGCTTGAATGTGAACTGGGGAAGCTACTCTCGTGTTCGGCTGCGGCGCAACAACGTTCACTGTATTGAAGAAATCGGCCATAGGGCTAGCCACGGCCGCCTCTCCCGGGCAAGAAGCGATCCCCAATGCATCACAAACTGTCCGAAGCATATTCGCGTGATCGTAGCGAACAGCGGATTGATAGTGCGGCCGCACCTGAGGGCCGATTACCAGAGTGGCGATCTTGCCGCCACAACCTGATGAAAGTCTCGCGCTGCATCGGCTGTCATTGGCGATGTCTCCCTCATCCCAAACAATAAACAACATTCCGTCTCCACCGGGTGCGAACTCGGGGCGGGCAAGGATTGCGGGAAGTTCCTGTGAGAGCCATTGATCAGCCTCCGGAAGCGTTCCATCGTGTGCGTCCTCGTCCAGATTCGGACTGATGTAAATGAAGTTCGCGGTGTCGTTATTCTGCATGTCGCTCGCAAGTTGAGTGTATGGAACTGAGTTCAGAGCCTGCGCCCCTGAACAACTATCCGTGAAGTCAATGAGAGGGTTGTGGCGGCGAACGTAATTCAGCCAACTCAACCCGGTGAATCCCGCGTACGGCAAGTCACCTTGATACGATTTCCAGGTCAATCCTTGTGCCAAGACTCCCCGCACCACATTGTTGACATCGAAGCAGGACGTCGCGTTGTCATCAGTCGTGACTGGTTGCCCTGCCACCAACCACATAAGGGCAGTTAGCGAGTTGTGATGATTTGAGTAGTACTCCGTGGCCAGACCATATTGCGCGGCGAGGGAGTTGTAGTACGGCATATTGCTGTTGCCAATTACTTCCTCGTAGCTATGGTTCTCTTCCGTAATAATCCATACGTGGCTCGAGCTAGGGACTTGCCCAAACGCGATGCTGCTTAACAAAAGAAGGAGGGTGCACACTCTCATAATGTCTCCAGGCACAGCAAGGCCCTGCGAGCGCTTCGCGTGCTATAAGCGAAATGCCCCTGCTTACTGTGTAAGTTGGTCTAACTTGGCTTTAGGGGAGTAGTTCCTTGGAAAGGGACTATATATCAGATTGGGTTAAAACAAGATTAATTATTTCTAAATGCTGTGGGAAATTCCCCTTTCGCCTTAGCGGACTCGGTGAATTTCCCACACAGAGAGTTGACATAAAGAGACTAGCTGTTAACGATGTGGCCGCTGGGTGGGTCAGGCCAGGGACCGCCCCCATCTGCCAGGAGGCTAGCGGCTGGGGTTGCTAATGCGGATATCAGCGCTGTCGCAAGTAGAACAACTTGAAATAGTTTTGTCATGGAAAGTTCCTCTCGCCAAATTTGGCTGGGGGAACTTTAGCCATGACTGAATCGCAACTCTGAAAGACTTGTGTTTTATCGTTACTCCGTAAAACGTAACGCTAGCAGGCGCGTATTTAGGCACAAGAAAAGGCCAAAACGTGAGAAAGGTTGTGGAAAAAGATGGAGACTATTTTCGCCGCAAAGGATTTTGCGTTGGGTTGGTTTACTCCACTCCCCCGGCCGCCGGTTTCCCTCGTCGCCCTTCCAATCTGACGGGAGCACGAGAATCCTTGATGGCGGAGAGGCGCAGCACCGCGGCCGCAGCCGTGTATTTGACCGCGTTTTTTTCGTCGTACATATACGGCGTCACAACATCCAGAACGGATGGATCATCACGCTTAGCAAGTGCCTCCACCGCTACCGCTCGTACCGCCCAATGCTTATCGCTCAAAGCGTCTTCCAGAGCTTTTGTGGTCTGGGGATCCGGATCTTCAATGAGGATTTTTACTGCTGCGGCCCGAAGCGGCGAAGAATCATCCTGGCGGATTACCTTGACCGCTTCCCAACCCATTCCGGCGTAAGGAATGAAGCCGATCCCTTCTTGAATTCCGAGTTCCGCCATTTTCTTTGGATCCTTAAGAATCGCGGTTTGTGAAGCGATTAATCCCTTACTTCCCTTGCGCTCGCCGGTGAGTATTTCGTAATAGACCTCATAGCCGTAATGGTCGTGAAGCTGTATCAGAGAATGGGCGGCCGCAAAAACCACCGTGGGTTCCGGATCATCCGTTGCATCTTTAAGCTTGGGAATACTCGTCTTCGCACCCATCTCTCCTAAAGACGCGGCGGCGGCAGACCGCACTTCAGGCTTCTCGTCAGCCAATGCCTTTTCGGCCATCAATCGCGCCCTGGAGTTGTGTGGCAGCAAGCGCAGTGCGCCTATTGCGGCTGTACGAACTCCGCTCTTATCACTTTCACTTGCGGAGGTCAGCATTTGCCAGGCATGGCTCTTGCTGCTTTGTGGGCTCGGGGTCGCGACGCTTGGGTTCCGTCCCGGCAACTGGGGGTGCGCTGTTTCCACGCTTTGCGGCGACTCCGCGATCGAACTTCCAGATTGCTGACTTGGTTGACGCACCGGCGTTGTGGAATTTTCCGCCGAAAGCGGGAGTGCCCAGGCAAGGAGTACCACTGCGATAAATCTCGGCACCGCTATTGCGATTAACATTGTGCCACCTCAAGAGACCATGTTGAACAGACGATGTCGGCCCTTGCCACCCCCGCAGTCCGAAGAATAGATGAGAATCCTGGCAATCAAGTTGGTTGCCGCCCGGCATTTGCACCTTAGGATTCGTAAGCACATCGTCGAGAGAAATTGATTCTTTTAAGGTGCTGACAAGAAAATGCCCAAAAGTAACCTACCCAACTTATCGCTCTCGTTAGATGATGGTTATCCGGCGTCCCCCGGCCCGGTAAATGACCATGCCCCAGCGACTATTGGACGCAATCATGCTTCGTACCTGCTCCCATGAATTCTCCTGGCCCCGGCGGACTTCGGAAGGTCACTACTATCAGGTCTGTCTGCTTTGCGCCGCTGAGTACAAATACGACTGGAACACCATGCGGCGTACCGAACGTCTCGAACAAACTGCCGCCGAAAGCTCAGCCACTCCTCGCTCCACTCGAAAACAAGACAGCAGGCCCAGTTGGATGCCTCGGGCGCGGCGCCTCAAGTTCGTGGCGCCCCTACGCTACCGGGTGAAAAATCTCGGAACTTGGACCGAGGGGACGATCGAAAACCTCAGCCAGTCTGGAGTCTTCTTCCATGGCACCGAGCAGTTCCCCTCCAATACTCTGGTGGAGATGGTTTTTGAGATGCCGGAAGAAATTTCTGGCCAGAAAAACAGCACCGTTTTATGTCAGGGCCGCGTAATTCGAACCACTATAACTTCGGATTCTCCGGACGTCGTGGACTTGGCCGTGAGCATTCTGGACTATAAGTTTCTTCACACCAACTAAAACGAATGCGGCACGATGTCCGGCAGTTGCTGCTCCTTATATGCAGTCCGCACCGTAGTGACGACTAATGTTATCGGGATATTTTCCGCAAAGAAAACCGCCCGCCCGGCATCTAAAATAAGTAAACATATAGAGGTGATTCGAATGAAGATGAAGGTTGCTGTCTGCTTTTCTGCAATTGCGATGCTTGCCGTTTTGCTTGCGGCTGTAGGGTGCTCCAAGCCCCCCGGCGACGCTCAAATTGCCAGCGACATACAAAATAAGCTGAGCGGAGATTCGGGCCTACAGGGTAAGCAGCTTGTGGTGCAGGCAGCCAATGGAACCGTCACCCTTTCCGGCACAGTCGACAATGATGCCGAGCGGGAAGCCGCCGCTAAGTACGCCGCTTCGGAAGCAGGAGTCAAAACGGTGATTAACAATTTAGAAGTGGCTGCTCCCGCTCCGATGCAGCAGCAAGCGTCGGTTGCGCCACCGCCCGAACAGAACGCGGAACCGAGTCCGAAGCCTTCTCCTTCTTCTTCGCGGCACCATCACAAGTCTGATGCGATGCGGGATCGTTCCTCTTATAACGACCGGCATAATAATGATGCGCAAAATAATGACGGACAAAATAATCCTAACAATAATGACACGCAGGCAACGATGACCTCTCCCGCCCCGATGGTCAATGTATCGGTGCCCCCAACTCAACCACCACCGCCTCCGCCTCCACAAAAAGTTACGATTGCGTCCGGCACATCGCTTTCCGTACGTCTGGTCGATCCCATAAATTCGGAGACCGCACAAGAAGGCCAAATTTTCCACGCCACTCTAAACTCACCGTTGTCCGTTGATGGTGAGACAGCAATTCCCGTGGGACACGAAGTTGAGGGCCACGTCGTCACGGTCCACAGCGCGGGTAAGTTTGCGGGTCAATCGCTTTTAGTTCTCCAGTTGGACCGCATCAAGGTCGGCGGAAAACATTACGACATACAAACTAGCCAGTACGAAAAGAAAGCCGCGTCGCGGTCAACAAATACCGCCGAAAAAGTCGGAGGCGGCGCAGTGTTAGGCGCAATCATCGGCGGACTGGCTGGCGGGGGCAAAGGCGCTGGCATCGGAGCCGCGGCCGGTGCCGGAGTCGGCGGCGGAGTCCAGGCTGCAACCAAGAGCAAGCAAATCGATCTGCCGTCGGAAACCGTACTGAACTTCACCTTGCAGGCGCCGCTAACAGTGACCCCAACAACGGAGGGCCCGAACACAGGGCGGCAGAAACTGGATGCGACTCAGTAAAGCTTTATCGAACCGGTAGAGCTGCAATTCCGACGCTGCATGGCTTTGGGGCTTGCGGCGTCGGTTATGAGCGATATGGCCTGTTTGCGACAGCTATGGGCGCAAGCTGTAGAATCGCTTTGAATGAAGGGCTTCCTTGGATTTGTTGTTGTAGCTATGTGCTGCAATTTTTCGGGAGAAGCACAACAGACACCTACGAGCCCCGTGGGAGCTGACGGCTGCTATGACGTCACTTCACTGTATTGGAAGCCCCCAGATGACAGCATCAAACTCGTGCCGCCACGGTTTGAACTGACCACAAATGGCGATATACACCCCTTGCCGCACAAGCTGGGTGATGTTCGTTGGGGCTCTTGGAAAGCCAAAGACAATAAGCTGAAGATGAATTTTGGTTTGCTAGGTGGATTTCGCGGCACGCTGAAGCGTTCCGGTTCAGGCGAGTTCGCAGGGAAGTTGAAGGAATATTGCGATTACCGATGCGAATGGAAGACACGGGTGGGTAGTATTAGGATTCGCAAAGTCACTTGCGTCCCATGAAGCAGATGCGTCTCCCGAAGCCGCGAACCGATGTCTGGTTGTTGTAAATCGCCATTCCACTCATTACCCTCGCAAGCACTCTCCACCAACCCTCAGTAATCCGGGGACAGGCGGACGTACCCAATTTCTCGTCGCAAGTTTCCTCGCCGAAGTTAAGTGGTAGTCGCGAAATACCGGGGAAAGTCCCGTCTTTCCCCGAGTGAGCAGGCCCCACTGTCGGTGCCTCTGCCGTCGTGCCCTCCGGCCTCTATCCCATCACTGGCACAGCTTCATCGATCATTCTTGTCCCTGGGGAATCGGTGTTTGGAATCCGCTGCCCGTTGCCGCAAAACGCCTCGCCGGCCAGCGGCGCGCCTGCGCGATACAAATGATGTGCAGGATCAGAAACAGTGGCACGGCAAACGTAGTGATGTAGCTCATTGGGAGGACAGTCATCGCTTCAGTAGGGATTCCGTGCGGATCGATGATCCCGGCGAGCGTGCCCAAGGCCAGTGCATTGACGAGGTCCGCGATTCCCAGGAACTGCCAGAAGATGAAGCTTTTGCGATGCGCAGGATTGGCCAGTAGCAGCGCCGCGAAGGGTGCCGTAATGCCAATGGCGATGTCGCCCCATCCAGCGGACAAGGCGAAGAACGCGGGCAGAATTTTATAGGTGCCGAGGGCCAGGAAAACAATCCCTGCGGTGCGCAAGGTGTGCACCAGGGTAAGGGTTTGCGGGCTGAGCGACAGAACGAACTGGCGGAATCCCGCCGAGGATGCAAACCAAATCAGAAACAGCACGATGGGCGTGACCACCGCGATGCCGAGCGCGATCGGCGGTGTGTTGGGGGCGGCCACGTACAGGTGCAGTGCGGAAGAGGAAAGTGCGAAGACGAACCAGGCTACCAGCAGCCCGGCGCTCAGTTTGGCATATTTGGACATAGTGAATCTCCTTATGATGTGACCGCTGAGGTCAGTTGGTTGGTTGAGTTCAAAAGGTCGTTCCAGCGCTTGTTCCCGAGCCGCGCACGCAACTCCTGCTGCACTTTTTCCCAGTGTGGACGCGCGCGCCTGAATTCGGCCCTGCCAGCCTGACTCAGTGAGAGCCACCGTTCCCGCCGGTCCTTGCCGGATCGACTAACGATCCAGCCTCGGCGCCCCATGATTGCGAGCGTGCGGGTGAGCGTGGTGCTATCGATGGCCAGAATCTCCCCGAGCATTCCCTGGGAAACTTCTCCGGTAAGGGACAACGCTTGCAGCAGAGTGAATTGCGTAGCTCTCAGGCCGAGTGGCCGCATAGACGCGTCGTAGTGCTGGGTCAGCACGCGCGAGGCCCGACGAAAACTGGCGCACAAGCAGGTAAGAGCGGTGACCGGCTTACTCATATCGCAATAGATGCATATACATCTATCGCGATTCAGAAAATTGTTCTCGGTCCGTTGTCCGCTTTTTCGTTCGGTTCCGCGTCACTGCACAGGGACCACTTTCGTTGACGGGACGCCTAAAGTGTTCCGGCGTTAGTTATGAGTGTTATTTCGCCTGTTAACGTCAACTGACTCTGGAGCATTGCTAGTTTTGAGTGTAAGCTGCTGGCGTGAGATCAATTGGTCCCATAAACAAAACGGTTTGGATATGCCTGCTCTTCTGTGTCGGTTGTCATAGCGGGGCATCGAGCCAGTCGGCAAGTGACTGGACCACGGGCCGCGACGCACTTCAAAGCATCATGATCACTGCTAAGGAGTGGTCTCCCGACGCGAACGCGATCCGATTATTTTCAGGTATGTGCAAGCAATCGCCACGAGAAGGAGCCTGCAACGAATGGCGAGCCGTCTTAGATTCTGCCACTAAGAAAAAGGGGGTTGGTTTTTACTGGCGAGGAGGTGCTGTGACGCAAGGCGAACTATTCGATTACGACCCGCAAGATAAACAGACGGGTATTGAGTTTTCAAGGATCAAGGCGGATAGTGACGTTGCATTTCGCATAGCACAAGAACATGGCGGAAGATCGCTCTTGGAGAAGAATCCAGCCACAGAAATTCGGTATGCAATGATGTGGGACAAAAAGGTAAGGCATTTGGTTTGGCTTGTGTTTTACGACATCAGAGGCAGTGAAATTTCCACTGCTAAACTCCAGGTCGCTGCCGACGCGGAGACGGGCGACTTCCTTCAGTGACGGTATTTTTTTGGTTCCCAACCGTTCATAAATCGCCCCTACACTCATTGGTATTGGCGGAGCCAAAACCGTGGCTAGGTCTTCAAATTCTGCTAGGAGGGTGACGAAATATGTATCACGTGCGCCAAGAGAACCTGCCTTTTGTTGGTAGTTCGCATGAGTTTGTCGGAGCTGAGCAGGGCGACACCAATGTTTCGGTATTCCTATCCATGGGAAACCAGGTTCTGGACCGGGTCCGCATCGACATCCTTATGACGAGATCCAGTTCATCCGTGAAGGCCGGGGGGTTTGGACAGTAAGCGGCAAAACCTTCGAGGGCAGCGCTGGAGACATCTTCGTCATCAAGGCCGGTGAGATTCACAGCTTCAAGGCGCTTGGTGATTCACCACTGATACAACTCGACATTCACCTCAGCCCTCGCTTCATCCAGGAGAACCTATAGAGCGGTGGATTCCTGTCATTCGTTGACTCCCGCTCCCCCCATCCGTAAGATGAAGCGACTCGAAACCTCGACATCTCCCGAATGATTGGACAAACTATCTCGCACTACCGCATCGTCGAAAAACTCGGCGGCGGAGGCATGGGAGTTGTTTACAAAGCTGAAGACACACGGCTCGACCGTTTCGTCGCGCTGAAATTTCTTCCTGAAAATGTCGCCAAAGACCGCCAGGCGCTGGAACGATTTCGCCGCGAGGCCAAGGCTGCATCAGCCCTGAATCATCCCAACATCTGCACCATCTACGACATTGGCGAGCAGGATGGCCAGGCGTTCATCGTCATGGAATTTCTTGACGGCCAGACCTTGAAACACATCATTGGCAATCGCCCCATGGAACTCGATACTCTGCTGCCGCTGAGCATCGAAATTGCCGATGCGCTCGACGCGGCACATGCGCAGGGCATCGTTCACCGAGACATTAAGCCTGCGAATCTCTTCGTCACCAAACGCGGGCATGCCAAGATTCTCGATTTCGGCCTTGCGAAAGTAACAAATTCCGCGCGCTCGTCCGCGCCGTCAGGTTTAAACGATGCAACCGCGAATGTGACTCTGGCCGAGGAGCACCTGACCAGTGCCGGTTCTGCCATCGGCACTGTGGCTTACATGTCTCCCGAGCAGGCCAAGGGCAAAGAGTTGGACCCTCGGACTGACCTTTTTTCCTTTGGAGCCGTGCTTTATGAGATGGCGACGGGCCTGGTGGCGTTTCGAGGAGACACGACCGCATTAATCTTTCAGGCAATTCTCGATCGCGCCCCGGCGTCGCCTTTGCGGCTGAATCCCGACTTACCTCCGAAAGTGGAAGACATTATTAATAAGGCGCTGGAAAAAGATCGCAGCCTGCGTTATCAAAGCGCAGCCGACATCCGTGCCGACTTGCAGCGCCTGAAGCGGGATACGGATACCCAACGCGCAGTCGCCGCAAGTTCTGGAGCGGTGGCGGCTGCACACGACTCCGGGTCCGGACCTACGGCTCTGCCTTCAGAGACGGTTCCACCAAATCCGGCATCAGGTTCGTCGAGCGCGGTTAAGTCC